>Ga0079224_100006838_pt1 | contig 15197 bp, 11 predicted proteins | sample Stecom2015_FD_80414 | JGI IMG/M metagenome (GOLD analysis project Ga0079224, IMG submission 80414) | Agricultural soil microbial communities from Utah to study Nitrogen management - Steer compost 2015 | ecosystem: Environmental > Terrestrial > Soil > Agricultural land | place: USA: Utah...
CGATCAAGCCCGAGCTGATCGGGCGGAGGGTCGAGGAGATGAAAGAAGCCGGCATCGTCACTGCCGCCAGCCTCACGCCGCAGCGGGTCAAGCAGCTGTCACCGTACGCGCTCGAAGCGGGGCTCGACATCCTGGTGATCCAGGGGACCGTGGTCTCGGCCGAGCACGTGTCGACGAAAGAGGAGCCACTCAACCTCAAGCAGTTCATCGCCGACTGCGAGGTTCCCGTCATCGTCGGCGGGTGTGCCTCCTACTCGACGGCCCTCCATCTGATGCGCACCGGCGCCGTCGGGGTGTTGGTCGGAGTCGGTCCCGGTGCGGCGTGCACCACCCGTGGTGTGCTCGGGGTCGGCGTTCCCCAGGCCACGGCCATCGCCGACGCCGCCGGCGCCCGCATGCGTTACCTCGACGAGACCGGGCGGTACGTGCACGTGATAGCCGACGGGGGCATGCGCACCGGCGGCGACGTCGCCAAGGCGATCGCCTGCGGAGCGGACGCCGTGATGATCGGCTCCCCGCTGGCAGCCGCCGCCGAGGCGCCCGGCAAGGGCTACCACTGGGGGATGGCCACGTTCCACCCCACCCTGCCCCGTGGTGCCCGGGTGCACGTCGGCAGCCTCGGCACACTGGAGGAGATCCTCGTCGGGCCCGCCTACGAGAACGACGGGCGTCGTAACCTGTTCGGGGCGCTGCGGGTGGCCATGGCGACCACCGGCTACTCCGACGTCAAGGAGTTCCAGAAGGCCGAGGTGATGATCGCCCCGTCCATCCAGACCGAAGGCAAAGCGCTGCAACGCAGCCAGAGGGTGGGGATGGGGTGAGCGTCCCCGACGCCGACACGGTCCTCGTCGTCGACTTCGGAGCCCAATACGCCCAACTGATCGCCCGTCGGGTCAGGGAGGCCCACGTCCGTTCCGAGATCGTCTCCCGCGACATCACCGCCGAGGAGGTACGGCGTCGCCGCCCCATCGGGATCGTCCTCTCCGGCGGTCCCGCCTCGGTGTACGCCGAAGATGCCTACCGCCTCGACTCCGAGGTCCTCGACCTCGGAGTGCCGGTGCTCGGGATCTGCTATGGCCACCAACTCCTCGCCGACCTCGCCGGTGGCGTCGTCCTGAACACGGACAGCGCCGAGTACGGCAAGACGCCGCTTGAGGTGACCGGCGAGTCGGTCCTCCTGAAGGACCTTCCCCGGGAGCAGGAGGTGTGGATGAGCCACCGCGACCTGGTGGCCGAACCACCCCCCGGATTCGACGTGGTGGCGAGCTCGCCTGGAGCTCCTGTGGCGGTCATGGAGAACCGCGAGCGGAGGCTGTACGGGGTGCAGTTCCACCCGGAGGTCGCCCACACGCCGAGAGGAAACGAGATCCTCCGCAACTTCCTCTACGACGTGTGTGGCGCCCGTCCCGCTTGGACTTCGCATTCGATCATCGAGTCGCAGGTGGAAAAGATCCGCCACCAGGTCGGCGACGCCCGGGTCATCTGCGGCCTGTCTGGAGGCGTCGACTCCGCCGTGGCCGCTGCCCTGGTGCACGAGGCGGTCGGGGACCAGCTGACCTGCATCTTCGTCGACCACGGCCTCCTCCGAGCCGACGAGGCCGAACAGGTCGAGGAGACGTTCCGGGGGCACTTCGACGTCGACCTCATCCACGTCAAGGCCGCCGACCGGTTCCTGGAGAAGCTGGCCGGGGTGACCGATCCCGAGCAGAAGCGGAAGATCATCGGCGAGACCTTCATCCGGGTCTTCGAGGAGACCGCCCGGGAAGTGGGCGACGCCCGATTTCTCGTCCAAGGCACCCTCTATCCGGATGTGATCGAGTCGGGAAGCGGCTCTGCTGCCACGATCAAGACCCACCACAACGTCGGAGGGCTCCCCGACGACATGGAACTGGAGCTGGTGGAGCCGCTCCGGGACCTCTTCAAGGACGAGGTGCGGGTCATCGGCGAGGAACTGGGCCTGCCGCCCGAGATCGTGTGGCGTCAGCCCTTCCCCGGCCCCGGATTGGCGGTGCGCATCATCGGAGAGGTGACACGCGAACGTCTCGACATCCTGCGCGCCGCCGACAAGATCGTCATCGAGGAGATCCGCCGGGCCGGCCTCTACCGGGACATCTGGCAGGCATTCGCGGTACTCCCGGCGGTACGGACCGTCGGCGTGCAAGGTGACGGCCGCACCTACGCCTACCCGGTGGTCATCCGCGCCGTCACGAGTGAGGACGCCATGACCGCCGACTGGGCTCGTCTGCCCCACGATGTGCTCGGGACCATGTCGTCGCGGATCATCAACGAGGTGCCGCAGGTGAATCGGGTGGCATACGACATCTCGTCCAAGCCGCCTGCGACGATCGAGTGGGAATGATCCCATTTCCTGGGGCATCGAGTGGGGCTCTCCGGTACCGTTGGTGAACGCCGACAACCGATGAATTCCACGGCGTCGACCGGGTGATGCGAGAGACCCAGGACTCAAGGGTCTCGTGACTCCGCCCGATACTTTCAGTGTGCCCACCGAGTCGAAGGTGCAAGTGGATCCGCGGCAGTCACCTGAGCTGACGGAGCTGTTTCGTCAGGAATTGGAAGAGCGCTCGGACGCTCTGCTCCAGGCCGCCCGGGCCCTCTTGATCGGCGATCTCGAACCCTCCGACTTCGAAGACGCCGTCCGCCACGCCCACACCGTGAAAGGCTCCGCTCGTCTGATGGGCGACGAGGCGATCGCCTCGGCCGCGGCCATGCTCGAGCAGACCTGGCGAGCACTGCGGGAGCAGCGTCTCGAGGCGACCACCGAAGTCGCCGCCTCGTTGATCGAGCTTTCGGAACGGCTCGGCCAAGCCCACGACGGCGACAACACCGTCGAACTGGCGCGGGCGGTGAACCGCGTCGAGAAGGCCCAGGCCGCCGAGGTGAAACCGTCGGGCAAGTCCAACCAGGCCGAGCCGGGAGCGCTCGGCGGCCTGCTCTCGTCGGTCACCACTTCTCTCCTCGAAGGCGTGACTCGGGTGGACACGGGGGACCTCTACCGGCTGATCAACCGATTGGTCGAGGTGTCACTCGACACATCGGTCCTCGCCGACTTGTCGTTGGTGAACCTCGAGGGCGCCGACCCGAAGAAGGTCTTGGCGGCGTGGCGGACCCACATGCAGCGCCTCACCCAGTCCATGGAGGAGCTCCAGGACCAGGCGGTAGCGCTCGCCAACGTGCCATTCCGGGAGGCGGCCGAGACCTTCCCGCAGTTCATCCGGTACCTCGGGCGCAAACTCGGCAAGGACGTGCGGTTCGAGATCACGGGCGAGAACGTCGAGATGGACCGCCAGATCGTCGAGCAGCTGCGTGAGCCGCTGCGGCATCTGCTGGTCAACGCCGTCGACCACGGTCTCGAGCCTCCCGATGTCCGCACGGCCAAGGGCAAATCGCCCACCGGCACCGTCGCCATCCACATCCAACGCCGCGAGGACCGGGTCCAGGTCTCCGTCGCCGACGACGGCGGCGGCATCAAGTGGAAGCTGGTCGAGGAGCGAGCCGCCGAACTGGGCCTCGTCATCCCCGACGACCCCACGCCGCTGCTGATGCGGCCCGATTTCTCGACCCGGCTCGTCACCGACGATTTCAGCGGCACCGGGGAGGGATTGAGCGTCGTGGCCGATGTCATCGAACGTCTCCACGGCGGCATCCAGATCGAGAGCGTTCCCGACGAGGGGACCACGGTCGTCCTCACGCTGCCCGTCTCGCTCGTCATCCAGAACATGGTCGTGGTGGCGGTCGGCGACCAGTTCTGGGGCCTGCCGGAGGCGTCGGTGGTGGGAAGCATGGTCCTCAACGACGCCGACATCGAGGTCACCGAGGCCGGCCGGGAGATCCGCTTCGAGGGCGGCATCGTGCCGGTCGTGTCCCTCGCCCAGGCCGTCGGGATCGCGGCGATCGAGCCGGAACGCGAGGTGGTGGTCCTCACCGGACGCTCCGGGCTGGTCGCCGTCACCGTGCCCGAGATAATCGACCGCCGCCGGGTCGCCGTGAAGGACCTCGGGCCGATCCTCGAAGGGGCGACCCACATCACGGCCGCCGCCTTCCTCGGAGGGGGTGAGGTGCTGGTCGTGATCGATCCGCACTACCTGTCGGAGTTCGCCCGCACCCAGCCGCCGTCCGACGGCAACCGGCCGAGTGTGCTCGTCGTCGACGACTCCGCCGGCGTCCGCCAGTTGATCGCTGCCACCCTGGCCGGCGCCGGATTCGACGTGACGGTGGCAGGGGGAGCCCGGGAGGCGGTCGAACGCCTCGCCGAGGTGCCGACCGACGCCCTGGTCGTCGACTACTCGATGCCCCGTTCTTCCGGCGTCGACCTGGTTCGGGCCCTGCGGGCGGCCGGGGTGGACATTCCGATCGTGATGGTTTCCGGTGTCGCCACACCGGAGGAACAGAGGGCAGCATGGGAGGCGGGGGTCGATGCATACATGGACAAATTCGATCTCCGCAAGGGAGTGCTCACGACCACTCTTCGTCGTCTCCTCGCCGAGAATGTGGCTGCCCGGTGACCGCGGTACGCTGCACCGCTCACTAGCCGAGGTCGGTGCTGATGCCTGACTGGATCAACGTCGCCATATTGATCGGCGGCCTGGTGGCGTTGGGCGCGGCGATCTGGCTCGTGGTCCGAGCCAACCTCCGGGTGCGGCGCGCGGAGCGGGCCGCCGAGGAGGCGCATTCCATCAAGAACGACTTCGTGGCCATGGTCAGCCACGAGTTGCGCACTCCGCTGACGTCCATCGCCGGCTTCGCCGACACGCTCATCTCGGGATGGCGCGACCTTCCCGACACCGAGGTGGACGAGTTCCTCCACTACATCCACAAGCAGTCTCTGTACCTGGGCGACCTCGTCGAGGACGTCTTGGTGATCCCGCGCCTGGAAGCCGGCCGGCTGCGGTTCCGGCCCGAGATGTTCGACCTCGGGAAGGTCGTCCACGAGGTGACCGAGCTCTTGGTGGCGACCGACTCCAGTCGCGACGTCGTGGTGTCGATGCCGACCGGTGTGATGGTCGAAGCCGACCCGAAGCGGGTCCAGCAGGTGATCCGCAACCTGTTGGAGAACGCCCGCAAGTACGGCGGGGAGCAGATCCTCGTCGAAGGCTTCGGATACGGCGACCACTACGTCATCGTCGTGGCCGACAACGGCCCCGGAGTGCCGGAGTCGGCCGTCGAGAAGATCTTCGAGCACTTCGAGCAGCTGTCGAAGGGCGATGCCCGGTCCTCTTCGGGCATCGGCCTCGGGCTGCCCATCGCCCGACGTCTGGCGCGAGCCATGGGGGGTGAGGTCTGGCACGAGAGGCGATTCCCCACCGGCAGCCGGTTCTGCTTCTCTCTACCCTTGTCGGCGGGGGAGAAGGACATCGACGGCAGTGTCGCCCCCGTCCCCGAATCCGCCGAACCCCGCCGTCCCCCCGGCCTGGGCCTGGCTACGGAGTGAGCACTCGGGAACGCCGAGGCGTCGGCCGGTCGCGAGTTCTGAGTGGTAGGTGCTGGGTCACTCCGACCCGGGCTTTTCGGCGGGGTGTCTGGGGCGACTCGTCTGCGGGATCGATGACCTACCACCTAGCACCGCACAGCGCGGAGTTTCACGCGTGTGATTCCACCAGGGAACACCTGTAGCATCGACCTAGATGCAGACTCACTGGTTCGCCCAGGACGAAGACTTCGAGGTCGGTGGGGAGTGGGTCGGACCCGACGCCGACGTCCCCACCGATTCCCCCCTCTTCGAGGGGCTCAATCCTGCCCAGAGAGAGGCGGTCGCCGCCACCGAAGGCCCCCTGCTGGTCGTGGCGGGGGCAGGGTCGGGCAAGACCCGCGTCCTGACCCATCGCATCGCCCATCTGATCCGTGACCGGCGGGTTCCCCCCGAGCAGATCCTCGCCATCACTTTCACGAACAAGGCTGCCAACGAGATGAAAGAACGCGTCGCCCACCTCGTCGGCGGGGTGAGACGCTCCATGTGGGTCTCCACCTTCCACTCCGCCTGTGTACGTATCCTCCGGGCGGAGGGCCACCGCCTGGGGTACCGGAGCGGCTTCTCGATCTACGACGAGGCCGACTCCGTGCGCCTCATCACCCAGGTGATCAAGGACCTCGACCTCGACACGAAACGGTTCCCGCCGAAGAGCGTCAAGGCGACGATCTCCAACGCCAAGAACGAGCTAGTCGACTTCGAGACCTTTGCCTCCCGCGGCGACGGCTTCTACCACGAACAGGTCGCCGACATCTACCGCCTCTACCAGCAGCGCCTGCTGGAGGCGTCGGCGATGGACTTCGACGACCTCCTGATGACCACCGTCGAGCTCCTGGGTGCCTTCGACGAGGTCGCCGAGCAGTATCAGAACCGCTTCCGCTACGTCCACGTCGACGAGTACCAGGACACCAACCACGCCCAGTACGTGCTGGTGAAGCAACTGGTCGCCGCCCATCGCAACCTGTGCGTGGTCGGTGACGCCGACCAGTCGATCTACGGGTGGCGCGGCGCCGACATACGCAACATCCGCCATTTCGAGCAGGATTTCCCCGACGCCCGTGTGGTGATCCTCGACCAGAACTACCGGTCCACCGAGACGATCCTCGAGGCGGCCAATGCCGTCATCGACAACAACACCGGCCGCACGCCGAAGAACCTGTGGTCCGACCGTGGACAGGGCAAGCCGATCGTCCGCTACGAAGCCGAGGACGAACACGACGAGGCCGGTTTCGTAGCCGATCAGATCGACGCCCTCGTCGACGAGGGCTACAACCCCTCCGACATCGCCGTCTTCTACCGCACCAACGCCCAGTCCCGGGTGGTGGAGGACGTGTTCGTCCGTCGCGGCATCCCCTACACCGTCGTCGGGTCGGTCAAGTTCTACGAACGCAAGGAGATCAAGGACGCCCTCGCCTACCTGCGGACTCTCGTCAACCCCGCCGACCAGGTGGCGGTGAAGCGGATCATCAACGAGCCGAAGCGGGGCATCGGAAGCACCACCATCGCTCACGTCGACCGCTTCGCAGACTCCAACCGCATCCCGTTTCTCGACGCGCTGCGGCGGGCGGACGAGATCGGAGCCCTGAACAGCCGGGCGAGGAACAGCTTGGCGGAGTTCGTGGCGCTCATCGACCATCTGGGCGAGACCCTCGATCAGGGCGGCGTCCCCGCCGCCGTCGACGCCGTCCTCAACGACACCGGCTACCTCGCCTCCCTGGAGTCCGAGCGGACCATCGAGGCGATGGGCCGGGTGGAGAACCTCAAGGAGCTCCGGTCGGTCGCCGCCGAGTTCGTCGAGTCCAACGAGGGCTCGGTCGTCGGCGACGAGCAGTGGGACGAGATGCCGGCACGGCGTCACCTCGAGGTGTTCCTCGAGACGACGGCACTCACCGCCGACGTCGACGAATGGGAGGAAGGCGGCGGAGCGGTGACGCTCATGACACTCCACACTGCCAAAGGCCTCGAGTTCCCGGTCGTGTTCATGGTCGGGATGGAGGAAGGGGTATTCCCCCACATGCGCACCCTGGGGGAGCCGCACGAGCTCGAAGAGGAGCGTCGTCTCGCCTACGTCGGCATCACCCGAGCCCAGGAGAGGCTGTTCTTCACTTCGGCGGCGAGCCGCATGCTCTACGGAGGCACCAACTACAACCGTCGGTCCCGGTTCCTCGACGAGGTCCCCGACGACCTGATGGAGCGGGCTGGCAAGCGCCGTCGCCAGCCCAAGTCCGAGCAGGTGGCCGGTCCCCGCAGCACCGTCGGCCCCGATGAGATCGGCGCCGGCGACCGCGTGCGCCACGACAAATGGGGCCTCGGCACGGTGCGGGAAGTCACCGGCACCGGCGACCGCGCCGAGGCCGAGGTGGTGTTCGACGTCGGCGGCAAGAAGCGGCTCCTCCTGGCATGGGCGCCGCTCGAGAGAGCGTGACCTTTCGGCTCGGCAGGCCTCGGCAATACGCTGATCCTCCGTGGAACCCATCACTCGCCCCGCCGCCCGTGTGATCCTCATCGGCCCCGGCGCCAGGACCCTGCTCTTCCGCGGGGGCGACCCGCACCGGCCGGGGGACGGCACGTGGTGGTTCACTCCCGGGGGAGCCGTCGAAGCGGGTGAAACCACCCAGGAGGCGGCCAGACGGGAGCTCTGGGAGGAGACCGGCCAGTCGAACGTCCAGTGGGGATGTCTCGTCGCCAAGCGGGAGGTCGTGTTCGACTTCCTCGGCGCCACGTACCGCTCGATCGAGGACTTCTACGTGGCCCACACCGCCGACCTCCAGGTGCGGCCGGGCGGGCTCACAGACATCGAGATCGCGTCGGTCGAGGAGCACCGCTGGATGGACGCCACGGACCTCCGGCGGTTGAGCGAGCCGATCTATCCCGCCGAACTGCCAGCCGTACTGTCCCGTCTCGCCGCCCACGACTATCCGGACGAGCCGTGGACGTGGATCGACTGAATCGAGGTGAGATGAACGACGACCGTGTCGTGCTCGACCCTGTCGAGGGTCGCATATTGGGGGTACTGATCGAGAAGGAGATGACCACCCCCGACAACTACCCGCTCACCCTGGCCGGCGTGGTGGCCGGCTGCAACCAGGCGACGAATCGCAATCCGGTCATGTCCTTGGACGAGCACGAGGTCGAGCAGTCTCTCGTTCGACTCCACGACGCCGGGCTCGCCACGCCGGTGCGCCGACCGGGTGATCGGGCGACCAAGTACCGGCACAAGGTAGGCGAAGCCTTCGAGATCGGCCCGGAGCAGCAGGCGGTACTCGCCGTGCTCCTACTCCGGGGGCCACAGACGGCGGCGGAACTGCGCGCCCGCACCGAGCGGTATGTGACGTTCCCGTCCACGGAGGACGTGGAGAAGACGATCGATGCCCTCTGCGAGTCGGGTCTGGCTCTGCGACTTCCCCGCAGCCCGGGGCAGAGCCAGAGAAGGGTCGCCCAGACGTTGATAGGAGAAGTATCCAGCGACGAGCCGTCGGCCCCGTCCCGATCGATCGAAGCGCGGATCACAGAATTGGAGAGGCGATTCGAAGATCTCCTGGATATGTTGGGGGTCGACGACATCTGACTCGATCCCCCAATGCAGCTCGCGCCTTCCCTCCACCGCATCGGATCCGACCACGTCAACGTCTACCTCATCGCAGACGACACCGGCGTGACCGTCGTCGATGCCGGGCTGTCCGGACACTGGAGGGAGTTCCTCGCCGAGTTGTTGGCCCTGGGACGGACATTGGAAGACGTGCGTGCCGTGCTCCTCACCCACGGTGACACCGACCACCTGGGGTTCGCCGAACGCCTCCGCGGCGAGCACGGGGTGCCGGTCTACGTGCACCGGGCCGATGCGTCTCGGGCGAGGGGCGAGGAGAAGACCAGCCCCTCGTGGGGCAAGGTGAAGGTGGGTCCTCTGGTGCGATTCCTCACCTATGCGGCGTTACGCGGTGGGCTGCGCACCCACTACCTGGCTGATGTGCAGGAGCTGGACGGAGGAGAGGAGCTCGACGTGCCCGGCCGGCCCCGGGTGATCCCGCTTCCGGGCCATTCTCCTGGAAGCGTCGCCTACTACTTCCCGTCGGTGAAAGCCGTCTGCGTCGGGGACGCCCTGACCACCGGCCACGTCCTGACGGGCGAGCAAGGACCCCAGCCGGCACCGTTCACCGACGACCCGGCCCGGGCGCTGGAGTCGCTCAGCAGCATCGAATCGCTCGAAGCCACGTGGGTGCTGCCGGGCCACGGCGCTCCATGGAGCGGCGGGGTAGCCGAAGCCGTCCGGCTCGTCCGGGAGGCGGCTGCTTCTCAGGCGACGTAGTTCCTCGCCCGATCCAACCAGTTCGGCTCGGCGTCGGGCCAGCGTTCCGTCGCCGCCAGGACCTGGGCCACCGGCGCCGTCTCCAGGGCGCGGCCGGCGCCTCTGACTTGGACGGCGGCAGCACCCAGCGCAGTCGCCAGCACTGCGGCTGTGGTCGTGTCGAGGCGGTGGACGTGAGCGGCGATCAGCCCGGCGATGAAGGAGTCTCCGGCGCCCGTCGTGTCCTCCACCGGAACCGACGGTGGGGTGACACGGAGCGAGTCACCACGACGAAAGATCTCGACCGCCCGGGACCCGTCAGTGATCGCGACCAGGTCACATTTCGCCGCCACGGCCTCGGCGCCGGCGTTCGGCGATATCAGGTCGAGAGACCGGCGCCCGACGGTGAGGACGGTCACGCCGTCGAGGCTAGGAGCGAGAGCGGGCCCGAGGACGCGAGCCACACCGGAAGGCACGTCGACCGACACCGGCACACCCCGTCGTTTCGCCTCATCGAGGATGCCGAGGGCACTACTCCGTTGCTCCCCTTCGAGCAGGGCATATGCCGAGACGTGGAGCCATTCGCCCTCGCCCGCCCAGCTCCCGGCATAGGAGCGGTTCGCCCCCCGCAGCCCGATCATGGTCCGCTCACCCTCGGGATCGACCACGACCACGTTCATGCCCGTCACCTCATCGGGCCGCCGGAGCACCGAGGCGGTGCCGACGCCGGCCTTTCCGAGCTCCTCGATCGCCCGCGACCCGAACTCGTCGTCGCCCACCTGGCCGAGCATCGTCGCGCGGAAGCCGAGGCGAGCGAGAACGACGGCGGTGTTCACCGCCGAGCCGCCGAGTCCGATCAGAGCGTCCTTGGCGAACGACTCTTCACCTCGCACCGGGTAGCGGTCGACCGTGACCAACAGGTCGAGGTCTATGTCACCGAGGCAGGCGATCGTCGTCATGGTTCGGGACGCTAACCGGACGCCATACCCTTCTGATCATGCTGGTTCAGATCTACACGGCGCAGAGCCCCGAAGAAGCGGAGACTCTGGCCGAACTGGGCGTCGACCACGTCGGTGTGACGATCTCAGATCGCGGCCTCCCCGGGGAAGTCGGCCTCGACACCGGGAAGGCGATCATCGAGCGGCTGCAAGGCAGGGCGAAGAGCGTCGCCTTGACCGTCGAGACGGACATGGTGGCCATCCAGGCGTTCGTCGCCGCTGTCCGTCCCGACATCCTCCATCTATGCGGTGACACCGTCGCCTTCCCTCCTGCAGCGGTCGCCGACCTCCGCGCCTGGCTCCGAAGGCGGCGCATCCCGTCCGAGCTGATGCAGGCGATACCCATGACCGGCCCGGAAGCTGTCGGGGAGGCCCGGCGGTTCGCCCACCACGTCGACTGGCTGATCCTCGATTCGGTCACCGACGAGGTCGAGGGGATCGGCGCCGCCGGAAGGACCCACGACTGGACCATCAGCCGGGCCATCGTGGAACAGAGCGAGGTCCCCGTCATCCTCGCCGGCGGTCTCGGCCCCGACAACGTCGCCGAGGCCATCGCCGCGGTTCGTCCGGCGGGGGTCGACTCGCTGACTCGCACCAACCGCCCACTGCCCGAAGGCGGCTTCGAGAAGGACCTCGACGCCGTGGCACGGTTCGTCGACGAGGCGCGTCGAGCCGTCGAGAACTGAGTCGAGCCGTCACTGGAACTGAGCGAGTGTGTCCCTCAAGAGACCTTCGGGATCGGCGCTGCCGCCCTCTTCCCAGGCCGCGGCGTACGAGTCGACATCGATGGACAGCGCCCGTAGATGAGCGTCGATGTCGGGGGCGACGTCCAGAGGTGGTGACTCACTCTCGCGCATGCTCCGAGCGGCGGCGACCAGGCGCACGGCGGTCTCGCCTTGCGTGTGGAGCGCCAACACCATGAGGTTCTCGGCCATTCCGCGAGGGTCCGGGACCGAGGCTGCGAGCGACCACCCTCTCTCCACCGATGAGAGCGACGCCTCGAACTCGCCCTGGCGGAAGTGGAGGAGTGCCTTCTCGGCGAACCCCCTTCCCGCGCAACGCACGTCGCCCGTGCTGACGAGGACCGGCATCGCCTTCGAGTAGTGCTTTCCGGCGGACGCGAGGTCGTTGCGGCGCAGCGCCACCCGACCGAGGAAGCGATCCGCCTCGGCCTCTTCGTGTTGATTGCCCAACCTCTGGGCCAGCTGCCGCGCCTCCGTAGCGAAGCTCTCGGCCCCATCCACATCTCCTTCCAACAGCGCGGCCGCGGTGAGAAAGCGTGTCGCCATCAGATAGAGATGCATGTCACCGACCGCTCGTAGGAGACGTCGGGCAGCGGCGGCGTCCGATCGTCCCTCGGGGATCAAATCGCTTCGGCGGAGCAACGCCAACGCCTGCCACCAGCGGTCGCCCTTGCTTTCGAAGAAATCGATGGCTTGGGAGAGGAGCTCGATGGCGGTCCTCGTGTCCGAATGGAGGGTGACCCACGCCAAGACGACTCCAGCGCGGTGGAAGCCGGACTCGTCCCCGACCCCGAGCGCCGTTTCCATCGTCTTCCGCGCTCTCGACGCCACGAGCGGGGCGTCGTGTGACACCGTGAGCCACCCGGCCATGGTCGCTGCTCGAACCGCCTGGCTCGACTTGACACCCTCTACGAGGTCGAGGACCTTTCGGGCCCAGTCCACGCCTTCCCACCGTCGGCCGGTGTACTCCCAGAAGAGGGCGATGGAGGTGAAGATCTCCAGCGCCAGCTCGGGTTCGTTGGTTGCCGCCCAGTCGAAGGCCACGCGTAAGTTGTCGAGTTCCTCTCGCAGGACGCCGATCCACTCCTGCTGCCCCGGACCCTGGAGATGGGGAGCGGCCTCGACGGCGAGGGCCGCGTAGTAGGCGGCGCGCTCACCCGCCGGATGCTCGATGCCACGCTCGGAGGCAAACGCCCGGACCGGCTCGAGGAGGCGGTAGCGGCGACCCCTTCCAGTGTCGATGGGAGTGACTAGGGAATGGTCTATGAGGCGGCTCAGACCCTCAGCGACGAGCCGCTCGTTCAGATCTGCCTCGGCGCAGATCGCCTGAGCTGCGGACAGGGTGAATGAGCCGGCGAAGACGCTCAGCCGACTGAGGAGCAAGCGGTCGAGCGGCTGGAGGAGTTGGTGGCTCCAGGAGATCGCCTGTTCGAGGGTGGCATGCCGAGGATCGGATCGGGGGGCGGCGAGAACGCCGACTCCGGCCTGGAGTTGGGACAGCAACTCGGGGAGTGCGAACGTCCTGGTGCGCGAGGCCGCCAGCTCGAGAGCCAGGGGGATTCCATCGAGGCGCCTGACCAACTCCTGGATCTCAGGGAGTTGTTCATCGACGTCGATGCGCGTCGACGAGGCCGCCGCCCGATCGATGAAGAGCCGGACCGCCGGATTGGTGGCAGCGCTCTCGTCCTCCGAAGGCACAGGGAGCGGGTCGACCTCGAAGACGATCTCGCCGGCGGCGCCGAGGGGGGTTCGGCTGGTGGCGAGCAAAGTCACCTCGTCTGCTGCCGCCACGATGCGTTCAGCCATGGCCGCGACCGACGTCTGGAGGTGCTCACCGTTGTCGAGAACCAGCAGACAGTGCCGGTCACGCAGTGCGTCGACCAGGGCGGTGGCTGGTTCGGCTGTCGGCGCGGCTGTGCCTCGTACGACCGCGAGGGCCTGGAGCGGCACCAGTTCGGCCCTCCTCAGCCCAGCGAGCTCGACACTCCACACGCCGTCCCGGAACCGATCGACCCAGGAATTGGCGGTTTCGACCGCGAGTCGAGTCTTTCCGACCCCGGGTGGTCCGACCAATGTCACCAAGCGATGGCTGGCCAACAGCCGTCGCAATGCGGCCACGGCGGCGTCGCGACCCACGAACGAGTCCCGCCGCAGTGGCAGATTGTGGCGAGGGCGACGCGGTCTCAGGTCGGCGGCCGAGGCCGCGAGCTGACGCCGGTTCTCGGCACCGAGCTTGGTGAGGAGAGCTGACACGTGGCTCTCCACAGTGCGGACCGAGATGAAGAGCCGGTCGGCGATCTCCCGGTTGGTGAGGCGGTCGCCCAAGAGGGCGAGGACCTCCTTCTCGCGCGCCGTGACGTCGGCGATGCCTCCGTGGGGCTCGGAACCGAGATCCGTGGTTTCCACGGATGACATTCTCGCCCTCCGTGGCGGATGCTGCAGGGGACTTCAGTCGAAGGAGGAACGATGCGCACGGTTGCGGAGATGGTCGCCGAGGCGAAGTCTCGGGTGAGGAACCTGAGCCCCAGCGAGGTGGCGGCTGCCCGAGACGCGGGAACGCTGCTCGTGGACCTGAGGGAAACGGAGGAGCGGGCAGCGAAGGGCACGATCGCGGGAGCGGTGTTCGCCCCTAGGGGGATGCTGGAGTTCTGGGCGGACCCGTCGAGTCCTTATCACCGGCCCGAGTTCGACCCCGAGGCGCAGATCATCCTCTATTGCGCATCCGGCGGCAGGTCGGCCCTGGCGGCGACGTTGCTCGAGGAGATGGGATATGGGCAGGTCGCACACCTGGAGGGCGGGCTGGCCCATTGGGTCGAGGAAGGCATGCCGGTCGAGGTCGAGGACACTGCCAGCTGAGCTGCTTCAGGAGAGCTGTCGACGCTCCTCTTCGACGCTGGCGACGAGCTCGTTCCACGAGTCGATGAACTTCTCGACGCCTTCCCGCTCGAGGACCTCCATCACGTCGTCGTAGTCGACTCCGACCTCGCCCATCCGGTCGAGGGTTTCCTCGGCCCGCGCCATCTCCTCGGGGCCGAAGGCCACCGGTTCGGGCCCGTGGTCCTGGTAGGCGTCGATCGTCTCGAGCGGCATCGTGTTGACCGTGTGGGGAGCCACCAGCTCGTCGACGTAGAGAGTGTCGCGGTACTCGGGGTTCTTCGTCGACGTCGACGCCCACAGCGGACGCTGGATCCGCGCTCCGGCGGCCACCAGCTTGCGCCACCGTTCTCCGGCGAAAGTGTCGAGGAAGGCCCGGTAGGCGAGGCGGGCATTGGCGACCGCGGTCTTGCCGCGCAGCGCCAGCGCCTCGTCGGTGCCGATCTCTTCCAGGCGGCGGTCTACTTCGGTGTCCATGCGGGACACGAAGAACGACGCGACCGAGGCGACCCGGGAGGGGTCTCCGCCCTGGGAGACGTACTCCTCGATGCCATCGAGGTACGCCTGCATGACCTGGCGGTAACGCTCCAGCGAGAAGATCAGGGTCACGTTGATGGAGATCCCCTCGGCTACCAGACGCTGGATCGCCGGCAGGCCCGCTTCGGTGGCAGGCACCTTCACGAACAGGTTGGGGCGGTCGATCCTCTTCACCCATTCCCTGGCCTCGGCCACGGTGCCCTCGGTGTCGTGGGCGAGGGTCGGCGTGACCTCCACCGACACGAACCCGTCGCGGCCGTCGGTGCTGTCGTACA
>Ga0079224_100006839_pt1 | contig 15197 bp, 9 predicted proteins | sample Stecom2015_FD_80414 | JGI IMG/M metagenome (GOLD analysis project Ga0079224, IMG submission 80414) | Agricultural soil microbial communities from Utah to study Nitrogen management - Steer compost 2015 | ecosystem: Environmental > Terrestrial > Soil > Agricultural land | place: USA: Utah...
AAGCCGAGGCGGCTGAAGCCGACGCGGCCGATGCCCGGGCCGAGCTGGCGGCAGGGGAGCCTGGGCCCGACCGGCCCGACGAAGGGCAGCCCCGGCCGGCGTCAGTGGCCGAGGTAGAGCCTGCGGCGGAGCCGAGCGCGCCGGAGGCGCAGCCGGAAGAGCAGGCGACGGAGCTTGCCCACGCCGATGACAGCGATTGCGGCGTGCCGGTATTGCAGCCGCTAGAGCAGACTGGCGACGATAGCGCGGCCAACGCGGAAGTTGCGGTCGAACCAGAGGCCGCCGAGCAGCCGGTTGCTGAAGCCGGCATGGACCCGGTGCTTTACGACATCTTCCGGCGCGAGACCGCCGACCACCTAGCCGTGGTCAGCGCGTTCATTACCGCGTCGCGCGAGGCGCCGCAGCCGATCCCGGTCAGCGAAGCGCTGATCCGGGCGCTGCATACGCTCACTGGCAGCGCCCGCATGGCCGATGTCACGCCCATCGCTCAGCTCGGGCGCAAGCTGGAATTGCTGGCGGAGCAACACTACCAGAGCAGCCGGCCGCTGCAGGAAGCAGAGCTGGGGTTGCTCGAGGAGGGCGTGGCACTGGTGCAGGAGGTGGTGAGGCAGCTGGCCGAGCCGGCGCCGCAGTGGCCGGACACCGAATCGCTGCTCGCGCGCGTCGATGCGGCGCTGGCGGCGTTGGCTGCGAGCGCGCCCGCCGAGGATGAAACGCCGTCGGCGTCGGCCGAGCCCAGCGCCGAGCAGGGCTCGGCGGCCGTCGACATTGATCTGGATCTGGCAGCGCTGTTCCTTGAGGAAGCGGAAGACATTCTGCGCTTCCTCGAGATGACCGTGGACCGCTGGGAGCAGCAGCCGGAAACCGAGCACGAGGCCTGCCTTAGCGAGCTGCACCGCTCGCTACATACCCTTAAGGGGGGCGCCCGCCTGGCCGGCTTCGAGGCCATCGCCAGTTTCTGCCATGCCCTGGAGAGCCTGGCGGCAGACGTGGCCAGCCGGAACGTCGCTGCCGACGACGCCTTCTTCAACCTGTTGCACGGCTGCGTCGACGGCCTCCAGGAGATGCTGGCGACGGCCAGAGACGGCAGCCTGCCGACGTTGCCGGAAGAGCTGATGGAGGCCATTGTCAGGCTGCGTGGCGGATCGGAGCAGCCGGCCGCGGCCGCGCCACCGGCGGAACCGGCCGACACCGAGCTGGTGCAGGTCTTCCTGGAAGAGGCGGCGGAGATCCTGGAGGCGACCGAAGCCGCGCTGGAGCGCTGGCAAAACGAGCCCGACAACGAGGAGCGCATCACCGATTTGCAGCGCGCGCTGCATACCCTCAAGGGCGGCGCGCGGATGGCGGGATTTGCCGCCATTGCGGACCTGAGCCATGCCCTGGAGACCTTGCTGGCGAGCGTGCAGCAGGGCCAGGCTGCCGTCACCGTCAGCCTGTTCGATCTGCTGGAGCGGACTCACGACCGCCTGAGCAGCCAGCTGGAGCAGGCGGCTGCCGGCCAGCAGCCAAGCCCGGCCAAAGACTTGCTGGCGGCCATCGAGACCTACCGCGAGCAGCCGATGGCGGCTGCGGTCGACGATGCCGAGCTCATCGTGCCGGTCGCGGCGCCGACCGAGCCCCCGGTCGCCCCGGAGCCGGAACGGCAGGCGGCCGCTCCGGCGGAGGCTGCGGAAGCGGCGCCGGAGCCGGAGCCAGCGGTACCGGCGCGTTCCGGCGGCAGCTCCGACATGGTGCGGGTGCGGGCCGATTTGCTGGACAACATGGTCAACCTGGCCGGTGAGATCAGCATCTACCGGGCGCGGCTGGAGCAGCAGATCGGTGCCATGCGCTTCAACCTCGGCGAGCTGGAGCAGACGGTGGCGCGGCTTCGCGAGCAGCTGCGGGAAATGGAGATCGAGACCGAGGCCCAGATCCTCTACCGTTTCGATCGCGGCTACGAGAAGCCGGATGAGGCAGCGGAGGAGTTTGACCCGCTGGAGCTGGACCGCTTCTCCCGCCTGCAGGAACTGTCGCGGGCACTGGCAGAGTCAACCAACGACCTGGTCAGCATCCAGAACCTGCTGGATAACCTGACGCGGGAGTCCGAGACCCTGCTGCTGCAGCAGTCGCGGGTCAATACCGAGCTGCAGGACGGCCTGATGCGCACCCGCATGGTGCCCTTCGCCAACCTGGTGCCGCGCATGCGGCGCATCGTGCGCCAGACTTGCCTGGAGCTGGGCAGGAAGGCGCAGCTGGTGGTGCAGGGGGCCCGCGGCGAAATGGACCGCACGGTGCTGGAGCGCGTCACCGCGCCACTGGAGCACATGCTGCGCAACGCCGTTGCCCACGGCATCGAGACCCCGGCCGAGCGCCGCGCCGCCGGCAAGCCGGAAGAGGGGCAGATCACGGTGGCCTTGTCGCGCGAAGGCGCCGACGTGGTGATCCGTGTCAGCGACGACGGCCGCGGCCTGCGACTGGAGGAGATCCGGCGCCGCGCCATCGCGCGCGGGCTGATGCCGGCCGATGCGCCGCTGGCCGACCGCGAGGTGATGCAGTTCATCCTGGAGCCCGGCTTCACCACTTCCGAGCAGGTGACCCAGATCGCTGGCCGCGGTGTCGGCCTGGATGTGGTTGCCTCCGAGATCAAGCAGCTGGGCGGCACGCTTGAGATCGATTCCACGGCCGGACAGGGGACCACTTTCACCATTCGCCTGCCCTTTACCCTGGCCGTCAACCAGGCGCTGCTTTGCCAGGTCGGCGAGGATGTCTACGCCATCCCCATCACCAGCGTCGAAGGGGTGGTGCGGATGACCCACGAGGAGCTGGAGCAGCGTCTCGCTTCCGGCCGCACCTCCTACTACGACTATGCCGGCGAGCGTTATGAGCTGCGGGGCTTGAGCACCCTGCTGGGCCTGGGCGAGCCGCAGCTGCCGGGGCCTGGCGGCCGCTCGCCCATCATCCTGGTGCAGACCGGCGACTATCGCTTGGCCATCCAGGTGGAAGCCCTGCTCGGCAGCCGCGAGATCGTGGTGAAATCGGTGGGACCGCAGATCAGCACCGTGCCGGGCATCTTCGGCGCCACCATCCTGGCCGACGGCCGGGTGGCGCTGATCCTGGACATCGGCAGCCTGGTGCGGCTGCATTTGACCACCGGCCAAGCCCATGCCGCACCGGTGGCCGCAGCGGCCGAGGACAAGGAAAAGGTCACCGTGATGGTGGTCGACGACTCCATCACCATGCGCAAGGTGGCGACCCGCCTGCTGGAACGCAACGGCATGGCGGTGGTGACGGCGAAGGATGGTGTCGACGCGGTCGGCAAGCTCCAGGAGATCGTGCCCGACGCCATGCTGCTGGACATCGAGATGCCGCGCATGGACGGCTACGAGCTCGCTACCCATGTCCGCAACGACGAGCGGTTGCGGCATATCCCCATCATCATGATCACGTCGCGAACCAGCGAGAAGCACCGGGAGCGGGCCTTCCAGATCGGCGTCAACCGCTATCTGGGCAAGCCGTATCAGGAGTCGGAACTTCTGGAGAACTTGCGCGAGGTCCTGGAGGAGAGTGGTGTGCAGGTCTGAGGCCAGGACGCTGGTCGTCGGCTTGCTGCGGACCCGCCGGGCGAGCGCGGACGACGGCCTGCGCGAGGCGCTGCAGCGGCAGGGGCTGCGGGTGGCGCTGGAGGAGCAGCTCAGCCAATTCGCTCACGGCTTGCGCTGGCAGCGCTGTCCGGTGGACGCGTTGCTGCTCAACATGGAACTGGCCGACGAGACGGAGCTCGACCTGTTGGATCGGATGTTGGAACGGGTGGCGCTGCCCCTGGTGTTCCAGGATGGCCAGGCCCCGGTCGGCGACGAGATCTGGCTGCAGCGCTTGATCGCCAAGATCGAGGCGGCGGTCGGCGACCGCGCCGATGCCGGTGAGGTCTGGCCGACGCGGCCCGCGCCGGCGGAGCATGCCGGGCTGCGCTGTTGGGTGCTGGGGGCCTCCTTCGGCGGGCCGGAAGCTCTCAAGCGCTTTTTCGGCGCACTCCCGGCCCTGCCGGCGGACACGGCATTGATCATCGGCCAGCACATCGCTGCCGGCTTCGTCGACGTGCTGGCTTCGCAGCTAAGCCGCGCCGGCGCCTTCACGGTCAGCGCCGCCCGTGACGGTGACTCGCTGGAGAGTGGCAGGATCTACGTCGCGCCGGTGCAGGAGCGACTGCGCATCGAGGCCGACGGCCGCCTGCGGCTGGAGCCGGCCGCTGCGACCCAGCTCTACATGCCTTCCATCGATCAGCTGATGTGCGAGGTCGCGCGTCGTTTCGGCCCGCGCAGCGGCGCCATCGTCTTCAGCGGCATGGGCGACGATGGCGCCCGCGGCTGCGTGGCCATTTACCGGGCCGGCGGGGTGGTCTGGGCGCAGGCGGCTGACAGCTGCGCCTGCGACAGCATGCCGGTCTGCGCCAAGGCGACCGGCGCCGTCAGCTATGAAGGAACCCCCGAGGAGCTGGCCGCCAGGCTGGCGGAGCATTTGGTCGCCAGCCCTGCAGCCGCGCATACTGGGACTGCCTGAGCGGAGAATGAGCACTATGGCCGCACAACTCGATACCGCCATCAGAGCCATGGCGATAGCGCTGGATGGAAAGACCTTGCTGCTGCCGAGCAGCATGGTGGCCGAAGTCGTGCTGTTCAGCCCGCTCGAGCCCAGGCTGGTCAACGCCCCGGCCTGGTTGATGGGATTCCTGCCGTGGCGCGGAATGCGCCTGCCCGTGATGTCCTACGATGCCTTCCTCAATGCCGACTACAGCCCGGTGGCCTCAAGCGGCAACCGCATTGTGGTGATCAAGACGCTGGATCCGACGCTCGGCTTCGATTTCTATGGCTTGCTGAGCAGCCGGATGCCGCGGCTGACCTCGGTGGAGCCGGAGGAAATCCAGGCCGTTGCGGCCGAGTCGTCGCATCCACGCATCGCCGCCGAAGCGCTGCTCCGTGACGAGCGGGTCCTGATTCCCGACATCGAGGCTCTGGAAAAGGGCCTGTGGGCAGTGTTGCCGACCTGACCGCGCAGCGCTCCTTCGGCTCAAAGATCGCCATGCAAAGCTTGCAGGGCGGCCAGCGCGGCCAGCCCGGCGGTTTCCGTGCGCAGGATGCGTGGCCCCAGCTGCAGGCTGACGAAACCGTGAGCGATGGCGGCGGCGACCTCGGCCTCGCTCAAGCCGCCTTCAGGGCCGACCAGCAGGGCCAGGGATGCGGCTGCAGGCAGCTCCCGTAAGCGCCGTCCCTCCAGCGGGTTCAGCACCAGCCTGAGTTCGGCCTGGACGCAATCCCAGGCCGCGGCCAGCGGCAGCGGCGGCAAGAGTTCGGGAATCCGATTGCGGCCGCACTGCTCGCAGGCGGCAATGGCCACGCCGCGCCAGTGGCGGCTGCGCTTCTCCAGCCGATCGCCGTCGAGCTGAACCACCGAGCGCTCGGTGAAGACCGGCTGAATCCCCGTCACGCCCAGTTCCACCGCCTTCTGGATGGTGAAATCCATCCGCTCGCCCTTGGATACGCCCTGGATCAAGGTGATGGCCAGCGGCGATTCGGCTTCGTGCGGCAGGTGGCGCTCGACGGCGACCCGGGCGCTGCGACGTTCCAGCGCCAGCAGCGTGGCGAGGTACTCACCGCCTTGGCCGTTGAAAAGGCGCAGCCGCTGGCCCGGGCCGAGGCGCAGCACCCGCAGATGGTTGATCACCTCGGTCGGCAGTTCCAACTCCGTGCCGGGCTGCAGGGGCAGATCGACGTAGAGATGCGGATCCGACATGGCTTTAGTCGCGCACGGCTTGCGCGATGCCCTCGCGGGCGACTTGGCCGAGCAGCGCGATTTCCTCTTCCGAGATCACGTAGGGCGGCATGAAGTAGATCACGTTGCCCAGCGGCCGCAGCAGCACGCCGCGCGCTAGGGCATGCTGGTAAACCCGCAGGCCGCGCCGCTCGCGCCAGTCGAATTCGGTCCTGGGGCGCGCCTGCACCATCTCGATGGCGAGGATCATGCCAGTCTGACGGATCTCGCCGACGTTGGGGTGGTCCTCCAGCTCCTGCACCGCCTGGTACATCAGCCGGGCCAGCTCCCGATTGCGCTCCAGCACCGGCTGGTCGCGGAAGATGTCCAGCGTGGCCAGCGCTGCCCGGCAGGCCAGCGCGTTGCCGGTATAGCTGTGGGAATGGAGGAAGGCGGTCAGGCGCTGATAGTCATCGTAGAAGGCCTGGTAGATCTCGTCGGTGGTTAGCACCGCCGCCAGCGGCAGGTAGCCGCCGGTCAGGCCCTTGGACAAGCACATGAAATCGGGCGTGATGCCGGCTTGCTCGCAAGCGAACATGGTGCCGGTGCGGCCGAAGCCGACGGCGATCTCGTCGGCGATAAGGTGTACCTGGTAGCGGTCGCAGGCTTCCCGCAGCAGCGCGAGGTAGGCCGGGTGGTACATACGCATGCCACCGGCGCACTGCACCAGCGGCTCGACGATGACGGCGGCGACTTCATGGGCGTGCCGGGCCAGGGCCTGCTCCATGTGGACGAACATCTGCCGGGAATGCTCCTCCCAGCTCACGCCTGGCTCCCGCTGCCAGCAGTCGGGAGAAGGCACGGTGATGGTCTCCATCAGCAGCGGCTCGTAGGTCCGCTTGTAGAGCGCCACGTCGCCCACGGCCAGGGCGCCCAGGGTCTCGCCATGGTAGCTGTTGCCGAGGGTGATGAACTTGTGCTTGCTGCCCTGGCCGCTGTTGCGCCAGTAGTGGTAGCTCATCTTCAGCGCCACCTCGACCGCGGCCGAGCCGTTGTCGGTGTAGAAGCAGCGGGCGAGGCCTGGCGGCGCAATTGCGACCAGCCGCTCGGCCAGCTCCACCGCCGGTTCGTGGGTGAAGCCGGCGAGTATCACGTGCTCCAGCTGCTCGAGCTGGTCGCGCAGCGCCGCGTTGATGCGGGGGTTGGCGTGGCCGAACAGGTTCACCCACCAGGAGCTGACCGCATCCAGGTAGCGTTTGCCTTCGAAGTCCTCCAGCCAGACGCCTTGGCCGCTGCGGATGGGAATGAGCGGCAGCCACTCGTGGTCCTTCATCTGGCTGCAGGGATGCCAGAGCACGCTGAGGTCACGCCGGATCAGGTTGGCGTTGCTCATGATGCCCGTCCTCCTTCGGCCAGCCGGCCGAGCCCGAGCCGTTGCCAGATCTCCTCGGTGAGAGCGGCCTGGTTCATGGTGTAAAAGTGCAGCCCCGGGGCGCCGGCCTCCAGCAGTCGCCGACAGAGCTCGGTGACCACGTCCAGGCCGAAGGCGCGGATGGACTCGCGGTCGTCGCCATAGGCTTCCATGCGCTTGCGCAGCCAGCGCGGGATCTCGGCGCCGGTGCTGTCGGCGAAGCGGGCCAGCTGCTTGAAGTTCAGGATGGGCATGATGCCGGGCACGATGGGGATGTCGATGCCGAGCTTCTCGCAGCTGTCAACGAAGTAGAAATAGGCGTCGACATTGTAGAAAAACTGCGTGATGGCACCGTCGGCGCCGGCATCCACCTTGGTCTTGAAATTGCGCAAATCCCGTTCGGCGTCCTCGGCCTGTGGATGAAATTCTGGATAGCAGGCGACCTCGATGCGGAAATGGTCACCGGTCTCGGCACGGATGAACTCCACCAGCTCGCTGGCGTAGCGGAACTCGCCTGCTGACGGGCTGCCGGAGGGTAGGTCTCCGCGCAGGGCGACGATGCGGCGTATGCCTTCAGCGCGGTAGCGCTCGAGCAGCTCGCGGATGCTCTCCCGCGTCGTGCCGATGCAGGAGAGATGGGGCGCTGTCTCGATGGCGCACTCGCGCTGGATCTCGAGCACAGTCTCGAAGGTGCGGTCGCGGGTGGAGCCGCCGGCGCCGTATGTGACCGAGAAGAAGCGCGGCTTGAGGGCGGCCAGGCGCTGGCGCGTGGCCCGCAAGGTGGCGATGCCTTCTTCGGTCTTGGGCGGGAAGAATTCGCAGCTGAAGACGGGTTGGTAGCGTTTTTGGGACTGCATGGCTTCATCCAGCGGGTCGAGATGGGCACGCGAGCGCCACGGTGCCGCGGCGAAGCCTGCGGAACAGGGTCCGCGCTTCCCGCAGCGCCGGCGCCGTCCTAGTGCGGGTGCAGTGAGGGCAGGCCGCGGTATCAGTACCGGTACCAGTCTGGCTTGTAAGGCCCTTCGACCGGCACGCCGATGTAGCGCGCCTGCTCCTCGGTCAGCTTGGTGAGCTTGGCGCCCAGCTTGTTCAAATGGAGGCGAGCCACCTTCTCGTCGAGGTGCTTGGGCAGCACGTAGACCTTGTTCTCGTACTTGCCCGGGTTGGTCCACAGCTCGATCTGCGCCAGCACCTGGTTGGTGAAGGAGGTGGACATCACGAAGCTCGGATGCCCAGTGGCGCAGCCGAGGTTCACCAGCCGGCCCTCGGCCAGCAGGATGATGCGCTTGCCGTCCGGGAAGATGACGTGGTCGACCTGCGGCTTGATGTTCTCCCACGGATACTGGCGCAGGCTGGCGACGTCGATCTCGTTGTCGAAGTGGCCGATGTTGCAGACGATGGCGTTGTTCTTCATCCGCTTCATGTGATCATGGGTGATCACATGGTAGTTGCCGGTGGCGGTGATGAAGATGTCGGCCTTGTCGGCGGCCTCGTCCATAGTGACCACCCGGTAGCCTTCCATCGCCGCCTGCAGGGCGCAGATCGGGTCGATCTCGGTGACCCAGACGGTGGCGCCCTGGCCACGCAGCGACTGGGCGCAGCCCTTGCCGACGTCGCCGTAGCCGCAGACCACGGCGATCTTGCCTGCGATCATGACGTCGGTGGCGCGCTTGAGGCCGTCCAGCAGCGACTCGCGGCAGCCGTAGAGGTTGTCGAACTTGGACTTGGTGACCGAGTCGTTGACATTGATGGCGGGGCACTTGAGCGTGCCGGCCTTCTCCATCTCGTAGAGCCGCAGGACGCCGGTGGTGGTCTCTTCCGAGACACCGCGGATGTCGGCCAGCAGCTCTGGGTACTTGTTGTGCACCAGCTTGGTGAGGTCGCCGCCGTCGTCCAGCAGCATGTTGGGACGCCAGCCGTCCGGCCCCTGCAGGGTCTGCTCGATGCACCACCAGTACTCCTCCTCGGTCTCGCCCTTCCAGGCGAATACCGGGATGCCAGCGGCGGCGATGGCGGCGGCGGCGTGATCCTGGGTGGAGAAGATGTTGCAGGAGGACCAGCGCACCTCGGCGCCGAGCGCCACCAGGGTCTCGATCAGCACCGCGGTCTGGATGGTCATGTGCAGGCAGCCGGCGATGCGGGCGCCCTTGAGCGGCTGCCGGCCGGCGAACTCCTCGCGCAGGGCCATCAGCCCCGGCATCTCGGTCTCGGCGATGCGGATCTCCTTACGGCCCCACTCGGCCAGCGAGATGTCCTTGACCTTGTAGTCGGAGAAAGCTTCGTTCACGACTGCGTTCATGGATGTCTCCCTTGCAAGCCGAGCGCCGTTGTTCCTGACACGACGCTTCTGCCGAGCCTGGCAGCGGGGCGCTCCCCCCGCTGTTGCAGCGCTCCTCGGCAGAAGCGTTTCAACCTTAAATGCCTGCGGCGTCGCGCAGCTCTTCGGCCTTGTCGGTCTGCTCCCAAGTGAGCTCGGGCTCGGAGCGGCCGAAGTGACCGTAGGCGGCAGTGGCGGTGTAAATCGGCCGCTCCAGATCCAGCATCTTGATGATGCCATAGGGGCGTAGATCGAAATGGGCCTGGATCAGCTCGGCGATCCGCTCCTCGGGCAGCTTGCCGGTGCCGAAGGTGTTGACGCTGATGGAAGTCGGCTCGGCTACGCCGATGGCGTAGGAGACCTGGACTTCGCAGCGGTCGGCCAGGCCGGCGGCGACGATGTTCTTGGCCACGTAGCGGCCGGCATAGGCGGCCGAGCGGTCGACCTTGCTCGGGTCCTTACCGGAGAAGGCGCCGCCGCCGTGGCGGGCCATGCCGCCGTAGGTGTCGACGATGATCTTGCGGCCGGTCAGCCCGCAGTCGCCGACGGGGCCACCGATGACGAAGCGGCCGGTCGGGTTGATGTAGTAGCGGGTGTGCTTGGTAAGCCACTCGGCCGGCAGCACCGGCTTGATGATCTCGTACATCACCGCTTCCCGCAGCGTCTCGATGTCGATCGACTCGTGGTGCTGGGTCGACAGCACCACCGCCTCGATCGCCACCGGCTTGCCGTGCTCGTAGCGCAGGCTGATCTGGCTCTTGGCGTCCGGACCCAACCAGGGCAGGGCGCCGCTGCGGCGTACCTCGGCCTGACGCTGCATCAGCCGATGGGCGTAGGTGATGGGCGCCGGCATCAGCACGTCCGTTTCGTTGGTGGCGTAGCCAAACATCAGCCCCTGATCGCCCGCGCCTTGATCTTCCGGCCGGCTGCGGTCTACCCCTTGGGCGATGTCGGGCGACTGGGCACCAAGACAGTTGAGCACGCCGCAGGTGCGGCCGTCGAAGCCGACGTCTGGCGAGTCGTAGCCGATCCGACAGATGGCTTCGCGCACGATTTGCTCGTAGGGAATGTCCTTCGCCGAGGTGTTGATTTCACCGGCCAGCACGACCAGGCCGGTCTTGACCAGAGTCTCGCACGCGACCCGCGCTTTGGGATCCTGCGCCAGGATGGCGTCGAGGATCGCATCCGAGATCTGATCGGCCACCTTGTCGGGATGGCCTTCGGACACCGATTCCGAGGTAAACAGGTAGTCGTTCACCTAAGTGTTCTCCTGCTCTGGAACACGTGCGCACGAGCGCGGGCTGATGTTGACGTCAAAGGATGTGGTTGCAGGCCGCGGCGGCCTTGTCCCAAGCCGCACATTGTAGCCGCAGGTTGGCGGCTTTTCGACCACGGCTTCACACTCGAAAGGGAAAAAATCGGCATAAACATCTGCCCGCTGGTTCGGGGTCACGAAAACGGGCTGTGCGCCCTTGCCGGAGAGGGGAAAGTCGGGGAAAATTCGCGTCTTACTTTCGCGGGGCGGTGCTTGCCGGCACCGTCGACCTCCTCTTCGCCGCTCGCTGTTCTTTGGAGAATCTAACCGATGCCCACCCGACGCGAACTCGCCAACGCCATCCGCGCGCTCAGCATGGACGCCGTGCAACAAGCCAATTCCGGACATCCCGGCGCGCCGATGGGGATGGCAGACATCGCTGAAGTGCTGTGGAACGACTTTCTGCGCCACAATCCGGCCAATCCCGCCTGGTTCAACCGCGACCGATTCGTGCTCTCCAACGGGCACGGTTCCATGCTGATTTACGCCCTGCTGCATCTGAGCGGCTATGATCTGACCATCGACGATATCAAGGCATTCCGGCAACTGCATTCCAAGACGCCGGGGCATCCCGAGTACGGTTACACGCCCGGGGTGGAGACCACCACCGGGCCGCTGGGCCAGGGGCTGGCTAACGCGGTGGGCATGGCGCTAGCGGAAAAGGTGCTGGCGGCCCAGTTCAACCGCCCCGGCCACGAGATCGTCGACCATTACACCTATGTCTTCCTGGGCGACGGCTGCCTGATGGAAGGGATCTCCCATGAGGCCTGCTCGCTGGCCGGTACCTTCAAGCTGGGCAAGCTGATCTGCATCTACGACGACAACGGCATTTCCATCGACGGCAAGGTCGAGGGCTGGTTCACTGACGATACCCCGGCCCGCTTCGAAGCCTACGGCTGGCACGTGGTGCGCAACGTCGACGGGCACGATCCCGAGGCGGTGCGCCGGGCCATCGAGGAGGCGCGCGCCGTCACCGACAAGCCCAGCCTTATCTGCTGCAAGACCGTCATCGGTTACGGCGCGCCCAATGCCGCCGGCACCCACGGTGTGCATGGCGCGCCTCTGGGCGCTGAGGAAATTGCCGCGGCCCGCGAGTTTCTGAACTGGCCCTACCCGCCGTTCGAAATCCCGGCCGAGATCTATCAGGCCTACGACGCCCGTGCCCGTGGCCGGGAGCTGGAGCAGGAGTGGCAGAGTCGTTACCAAGCCTACAAGGCCGCCTATCCTGAGCTGGCAGCGGAATTCGAGCGGCGCTTGAACAAGGAGCTGCCGGCTGCTTGGGAGGAGCTGGTGCAACAGGCCGTCCGCGAGGCCGACCGAGCCGCGGCCGACGTCGCGACCCGCAAGGCTTCCGAGAGCGCGCTCAACGTCCTTGGGCCGCACCTGCCAGAGCTGATTGGCGGCTCGGCCGACCTCACCGGCTCCAACAACACCTGGTGGAAGGGCAGCAAGGCCGTCAGCGGCGAAGATGCCGGCGGCAACTACATCCACTACGGCGTGCGCGAATTTGGCATGTCCGCCATCATGAACGGGCTTGCCCTGCACGGCGGCTTCATTCCCTACGGCGGCACCTTCCTGGTGTTCTCCGACTATGCCCGCAATGCCGTGCGCATGGCCGCGCTGATGAAGCAGCGGAGCATCTTCGTTTATACTCACGACTCAATCGGCCTGGGGGAGGACGGGCCGACTCACCAGCCCATCGAGCACGTTGCGAGTCTGCGTCTGATCCCCAACTTGAGTGTCTGGCGGCCTTGCGACGCAGTGGAAACGCTGGTCGCCTGGCAGGCGGCGATCGAGCGCAAGGATGGGCCGACGGCGCTGTTGCTGTCGCGGCAGAACCTGCCCCACCAGACTCGGACTGAGGAGCAGCTCCAGGCGATCCGGCGCGGCGGCTATGTGCTGCGGGATCGCGACGGCGAGCCGGAAGCCATCCTCATCGCCACCGGGTCGGAGGTGGCGCTAGCAGTGGCGGCCGCCGAGGAGCTGGCAGGGCAGGGGTGTCGCGTGCGGGTCGTGTCCATGCCGTCGACCGATACCTTCGAGGCACAGGACCAGGCCTACCGGGATGCGGTGCTGCCGCCGCAAGTGGAGGCGCGGGTCGTCATCGAAGCCGGTTCGCCGGACATCTGGTACAAGTACGTTGGCTTCCGGGGCCGGATCATCGGGATCGACCGCTTTGGCGAATCCGCCCCCGCCGGCGAACTCTTCAAATACTTCGGCTTCACGGCCGAGCGGGTCGCGGCGACGGTCCGCGAGCTGCTCGCTTGAGGCTTTCGGCAAGCGACAACTACGGAGACGGACATGGCGATCAAAGTTGCGATCAACGGGTACGGCCGCATCGGCCGCAACATCCTGCGGGCATTGTACGAATCGGGGCGTACCGATGAGATTCGGATCGTCGCCATCAACGACCTGGGCGATGCCAAGACCAACGCCCACCTGACCCGCTACGACACCGCCCATGGCAAATTCCCGGGCACGGTGGAGGTCGAGGGCGACTACATGATCGTCAACGGCGATCGTGTGCGGGTGCTGGCCGAGCGTGACCCGTCCAAGCTGCCCTGGGGCGAGCTCGGCGTCGATGTGGTGCTCGAGTGCACCGGCCTCTTCACCAGCAAGGAGAAGGCTTCTGCCCACTTACAGGGCGGCGCCAAGAAGGTGATCATCTCCGCCCCCGGCGGCAAGGATGTCGACGCCACCATCGTTTACGGTGTCAACCACCACATCCTCAAGGCGTCGGATACCATCATCTCCAACGCCTCCTGCACCACCAACTGCCTGGCGCCGTTGGTTAAGCCGCTGCACGAGAAGATCGGCATCGAGCAGGGGCTGATGACTACCATTCACGCCTACACCAACGATCAGGTGCTGACCGACGTCTACCACAGCGACATCCGCCGTGCCCGCTCGGCCACCATGTCGCAGATTCCGACCAAGACCGGTGCCGCTGCCGCGGTCGGCCTGGTGCTGCCGGAGCTGAACGGCAAGCTGGATGGCTTCGCGGTACGGGTGCCGACCATCAACGTGTCCATGGTAGACCTCACCTTCACCGCCAAGCGCGACACCAGCATCGAGGAGATCAACCAGATCCTGCGCGAGGCTGCCGAAGGCGAGCTCAAGGGCGTGCTGGAGTACAACGAGGAACCGCTGGTGTCGATCGACTTCAACCACAACCCGCACTCGTCCATCTACGACGCTACCCTGACTAAGGTCATCGGCCGCCTGGTCAAGGTCTGCGCCTGGTACGACAACGAGTGGGGCTTCTCCAACCGGATGCTCGATACCACCGTGGCGTTGATGAACGCAAAATAAGAGTCGATCCAAAAGCCCGGCCCGGCCGGGCTTTTCTGATTTAGAGGGTGATTGCGCGATGGCCGTGATTCGAATGAGCGACCTCGACCTCAAGAATAAGCGAGTGCTTATTCGCGAGGATCTCAACGTGCCGATCAAGGATGGCAAGGTGAGCGATGACACCCGCATACGCGCAGCCCTGCTCACGCTGGAGCGGGCGCTGGAGGCGGGTGCGCGGGTGATGGTCATGAGCCATCTGGGACGACCGACGGAAGGGGAATATGCCGAGCAGTACTCGCTGCAGCCGGTGGCTGAGCGGCTGTCCGAGCTGCTGGGGCGGCAGGTGCCGCTGGTGCGGGACTGGCTGGACGGCGTCGAGGTCGAGCCGGGCAAGCTGGTGCTGCTGGAGAACGTGCGTTTCAACGTCGGCGAGAAGAAGAACGACGACGCGCTGGCCCAGCGCATGGCGGCCCTCTGCGACGTGTTCGTGATGGATGCCTTCGGCACTGCGCACCGAGCCCAGGCTTCCACCCATGGCGTGGCCAAGTTTGCGCCTATCGCCTGCGCCGGCCCTTTGCTGGCGGCGGAGCTGGAGGCGTTGAGCCGGGCGCTGGAGAACCCGAATCGGCCCATGGCCGCCATCGTCGGCGGGGCCAAGGTCTCGACCAAGCTGACCGTGCTGGATTCGCTGCTCAAGGTGGTCGACCAGCTCATCGTCGGAGGCGGCATCGCCAACACCTTCATTGCCGCCGCCGGCCATCCGGTGGGCAAGTCGCTGTACGAGCCGGAGCTGGTGGCCGAGGCCAGGCGGCTGATCGCCGCTGCCCAGGAAAAGGGCAGCGAGATCCCGATTCCGACCGATGTGGTCTGCGCCAAGCGCTTCGCCGAGGACGCCGAAGCCGAGGTCAAGCCGGTCGACCAGGTGGCCGAGGACGACATGATCCTGGACATCGGGCCGGACACGGCGCGCCGTTACGCGGAGATGATGGCGAAGGCCGGCACCATTGTCTGGAACGGTCCGGTAGGGGTGTTCGAGATCGATCAGTTCGGCGAAGGCACCCGCGTGCTGGGCGAGGCCATCGCTGCCAGCCCGGCGTTCTCCATCGCGGGCGGCGGCGATACCCTGGCCGCCGTTGCCA
>Ga0079224_100006840_pt1 | contig 15196 bp, 11 predicted proteins | sample Stecom2015_FD_80414 | JGI IMG/M metagenome (GOLD analysis project Ga0079224, IMG submission 80414) | Agricultural soil microbial communities from Utah to study Nitrogen management - Steer compost 2015 | ecosystem: Environmental > Terrestrial > Soil > Agricultural land | place: USA: Utah...
AGCGATGTCGAGATCTCCGTCGAGGTCATAGTCACGCGCAATAGCTTTGTAAGCTCCGTTCAGTTGATAAAACCAAGACTGCGTAAAATTGAAATTGCCGTCGTTCTGAAAAATATAAATGCCGTGGTAGGACTTCAGAAAGGGCGTGCGGTCGGCATTGTCACCACTGACATAGATCAGATCATCAAATCCGTCGTTGTTGAAGTCAGCAAGCTCGATGTGAAGGGAACCGTGGAGAGGAGAAAACGACAGCAACCTCTTCTCGGAGAAATTGCCGTTGCCCTTGTTGGTATATAAAAACACACCCTCGTCGCCCTGCGCCATCAGCACGAGGATGTCCTGAAGCCCATCGCCATTGACATCTTTGATGATGGCCGTGACAGCTCCCGGTTTAGCCCGTAGGATTTTCTTGACGTAGCGGTTCTTTCCTTTGTTCTCAAACCAAACCAAGCTGCCCGTCAGATCACCGTATTCGCAGGCGACGATATCTTCCAGCCCGTCATTGTTCAGATCACCGTGGACCATTTGCACAGGTCGCTGCATTCCTCCTATCACCTGTGTAGCGGCGTTATAGGTTTCTGAGCCTCCGGATTTGGAGAGTTTCTGAAGCGATCCCCCAGGCAGATCATTCGGAAACACACCTGCTCCTGCCATGGTCAAGTAAAGCGTGTCGGCTTTTTCATAAAAATCCACCGGGGTCGTGCTAAAGCCAAGATCATAGCTTTTCTCCAGGGCCGGAGTAAGGAAGGTCAGTACGCTTTGCTCTCTTTTCCCATCACTGTAGACAATTCCACAATCATCTGGGAGGATTTTCACCAGCGTTGTCATGGCAGGGCGATTTGCGTACGACGCCTCCTTGTAGACAAAATGTTTCAAACCCATCGTGAGTTTCTTATTTCTCTCGGGCTGCAAGATTGTGTCCGGAGCATTCTCAAGGTAATACGCCACAATCTTTGCCCAGTCTTCCCTGGCCATCGTAGGGGCTTCGGGATAGACGTTTGCTCTCCGTATGATCGCCGCATTCTCTCCTCGACCAAACAGACTGTCAGGCTGATGGTCTCCCTTATAAAACCCAAGGCGGTGCCCCATCGATGGTAGGACATCGTCCCTCCAGCTGGATCTGGGAAGCATGCTCGGTTCGACAAACAAATGGCAGCGGGCACAATGGGTAGCCGCCAGTTCTTTGCCCGAGAGTTCCGACGGCGCGGGAAGCAGGTGAACTGAGCTCTCGGAATCTCCTTTTCCTGTGCAGGAGTAAAACAAAATGCCAATGGCAAGGATTGAAAGGAACAACTTCATTGAAGGCGTAAGTTGGGGCTTAAAATGAACCGAAACCTCAGATCAAGGTTCGTTTCCATGCGTGCGGGAAGTGATAGACTGCTAACCGTCGCCCCCGGACAGGTTTTAATCTCACTTCCTAGGATGAAAATCTGTCAGCACCTGTCTAAGGTAATCCCGGTCCAAATGGGTGTAGATCTCCGTGGTCGTGATGCTCTCATGGCCGAGCATCTCCTGCACGGCCCGTAGGTCTGCGCCGCCTTCTATCAAATGCGAAGCGAAAGAGTGGCGAAAGGTGTGTGGGCTGATATTTTTATGGATTCCCGCTTTCTCAGCGGTCTTCTTGATGATCAGAAAAACCATCACGCGGGTCAGCTTCTGCCCACGGCGATTGAGAAAGACATATTCCTCATGGCCTCTCGTCGGAGTCTGATGAACGCGCACGTGGTCTTCATAAAGTTTCAGATACTTCAAAGCATCTTTCCCGATCGGCACCAAGCGCTCCTTATTTCCTTTGCCGACGACTTTAAGGAAGCCGATTTCGGCAAAGACCTGCCCTTTCTTCAATTCAACCAGCTCACTGACACGCAGGCCGGAGCTGTAGAGTATTTCGAGCATCGCCCGGTTACGGTGACCTTCCGGTTCGCCCAGCTTGACAGCCTCCAGCAACTGCTCGATTTCCTGAAAACTCAAGGTATCGGGAAGCTTCCTACCGAGTTTTGGTCCCTCCAAAAGCTGTGACGGGTCTTCCTTGATCCGGTCGTCGTACATCAGGAAGCGGTAAAAGGCCTTGATTCCAGAGATGATTCTCGCTTGTGTAAAGGGAGAGATCTCCAATTTTGCCAGCGCATTTACAAAGCGTCGCAGATGTTCCAATTCCAGCGTCAGCGGTCCCCGTCCTGGGAATTGCCGCTCCGAAAAGTCCGCCAGCTTCTCCACGTCGCGTGTATAGGCTTCGATCGAATGGTCACTCAGTGAGCGTTCGAGCTTCAGATGATGACCAAATTGGCGGATGAGTTGAGTCCACATGAAGTAGAAAGGTTAGAAAGTGTTAAAGTGGCAAAGTTGCACCTACCTTACAACTTTCCCACCTTTCTACTTTCTAACTTTTTTTGGAAAACTTGTCATACATACGCCACGTCCTCCCGATTAAGAAGTGTAAATGAACCGCACCCAGCTAGAATCTTTTCTCCGAGACCACCATAGAGAGGCCTTCCTCTGGGCGAGGCAGTGCTGTGGATTTGACGGGGAACTGGCCAAGGATGTGATTCAGCAGGTGTATCTGAAGATCTTGGAGGGGAAAGCAAGACTGAAACACGACAGCAACTGCAAAACTTGGCTCTTCACGATCATCCGCTTTACCGCGATCGACGAGCTAAGAAAATCTGGAAAATCGGAACGGTTGGATTCAGAAGTAGAAGTCGTTTGGGCCGAACCGGAGGCTGACCCGGAAACGTACGAAGCCTTGGTTCGCCGCCTGCCAACGAGGCAGCAGGAGGGCATGCTGATGGTTTTCTACCATGAAATGACACTGGAGCAAACAGCAGAAGTGCTCAAGCTTCAGATCGGAACGGTCAGAACCCATTACGGCCGGGGGAAAAAGAAACTGAGAGAGTGGATCGAAAAAATAAGGGTAACGCAATAAGATCGAGCACGCGGCCAGCTGCATATACTGCAATGATTATCAACATGCGGGATTCTATGGTGCTCCAGAAAAAAATTATAAGCCGATGACACGACACGAAGAAGATCAGGAGATACAGCACTTCTTTCTGGCCATGAAAGAAAGGGATCAACGTATTCCGGCGCCCGAATTTCCTGCGATCAAAAAGTCCAAGACGATCAACTGGTGGATTCCGGTGGGAATTGCTGCATCTCTGGTGGCAGGCTTTTTTTTCCTCGGCGAAAAAGAATCCCCTCCTCTTCCTGCCCCAATGGGCGAGGTGGTGATCATCACCTTGGAAGAAGGGCCCGATCAAGAAATGCAGTTCAACATCGAGCATACCAACGAGATGGACATCTGGGAGTCCCCGACAGCCTCTCTGCTCACTGAATATTGACTAAACCATCTATTTCAATTCAAAAGGACCATGAAAAAAATACTCTTTATCTACCTGCTTGGCTTGGCCGGATTTGCGCATGGCCAACAGGCCTATGTGACCACTTCTGACCCGAACATCTTCAGAGAAAAGATCTACACGACCACAAATCTGATGGAAGTGAAAGATGACATCGAGCTGACCGACGCCCAAGTGGCTAAGATCAAGAAACTGCATGCGGACAATGCGGGGTCGTTTTCTACTCTAAAATGGGATTTGGATGACGCCACGGCTAAGCTTAAAAAGATGCTGGATCAGCCAAAGATCGATCCAGCGGCCGTATCTAAACAGATGGACGAGGTACTCCGACTGGAAAACCAGATGAAGAAAACACAGCTCAACACCATGGTCTCCATCAAAAACGAGCTGACTCCCGAACAGATCACCAAGCTGGAAACCCGGAAGGTCTTTGTGACTGGAAAAACATCGTCGATCTCCGCCAATTCAGTACATGTGATCTCCGGCGCGGGCACGGGCACCGCCACCTTCAATGGAGTATCGATCGCATCTCCTCCCAAGATCGCCGTGAGCATAGCTGGAAACGGAACACAACCTCTTTACTATATTGAAACCAAGTCTGGCCTGAAGAAGGTCTCAAACTTGGAGGGAATAGAGCCCGACAACATCGAAAGCATCAATGTCATCAAGGGTGACGAAGCGATCAAAAAATACGGTCAAGAAGGTGAAAATGGCGTCATCGTGATCAAGCTGAAAAACACGCCGGAGTGATCTCAGACTCGCTTTAAATAAAAAAGGAAGGTTAGGCCTTCCTTTTTTGTTATCCAAATTTCAGATCGCAAACGCTCATCCTACATCCGACACCTAGCAAGATTCCTTTAATCCAAAAACCTCCAGCCAGCCTTGTGATCCTTTTCTAAAGACTTTCCTGTTACCTTGGCCCTGAGGATCTCGATCGGCATCGCGTTTTGCGTCATGATCAAGTCATGAAATTCCTTCTCAGGCATCTTGCCGGAGTCGACCATCTCTTTTCGAAGCGAGTAGATCTCCAGTGCGCCTATCATATAGGCAATCTGATATAGCGGCCCATAGCTTCCTTCGAATGATCTTCGCACTTCGGCTTCAGCATTGGCGCGCTCATGGCCGACTTTGTCCACCAATAGGTCGATGCACTCCTGCGGAGTCATGTTTCCAAGATGATAGTTGAGTGAGAAGATGATCCGCGCGCAGCGGTGCATCCGCCAGAAGAGCATTCCCACTTTGTCCTTGGCATCCCGCGGAAAATTGCGATCCCACAGCACAAACTCCCAATAGAGCGCCCAGCCTTCTGTCCAAAACGGCGTCCCGAACATCCGTCGGTGGGTCATGTGGCGCTGGTTCATAAACTGCTGCAAGTGGTGTCCAGGAATCAACTCATGCTGTACGGTGGCTCGTGAAAAATGCGGATTATTACCACGCATGGACATCATCTTTTCCTCGTGGCTCATCTCGGAGGTCGGATAGGAAATCTGGATGACCTCTCCGCCAAGGAAAAAGGGGCTAACCCGCTGTCGCTCGGCCGAGATCATGGTGGTTCGCCAGGTTTCCTTTGCCAAAGGCGGAACGGTAATCCAATCATTTTTCTCCATGATATCGATCGCTTCCTCGCCCAGTCTGGCCACTTCTTCCGGCCAGGCTCCAGCTGGCAGGTACGAATTTTTCACCATCTCCAGGGCCGCTTTCCAGTCGTTGCCAAAACCCAATTCCTTGGAAGCTTTCAACATCTCTTTTTCGCACCAAGCGAATTGCTTTTCAGCTTCTGCAATGAGCTCTTCTGGGGAATAGGCGATCATTTCAAAGCCTAGTTGCTTCTCCAGCGCTTCCCGACCGATCGGCTTGCCAATAATCCCGCTGCCGTCGTCTTTGACAGAATTGGTGTAGTGCTCGCGCAAAGCTTTCGCGTAAGCCTTCATGCTCCCATCCAGTCTATTCCAGGGCTCCGGCATCCACCAAGTGAACGAGGGATCGTAATCAAAGTAAAAATCGTAGGCTTCTCTGACGACCTTGTGGAGACTCTCGACGCTCTGGGCGGCGAGGTCGGCCTTTTGCCAAGAAGTGTATTTAGTCGAAGTTGGGAGAGCTTTCAATTGCGCATCGACAGCTTTCGCTACCTCATCCCACTCGGCAGCCAATTTCTGCGAATCCGGCTGCTTGGCTCTTCTTCTGGCACGGACAAACTCCTCCAAAGGACTTCCGAATGCCACGACTGATTTTACCTCATCAAATGCCCTTCGATCCAGATCCAGCAATGCAAGCTGCTCTTCCAGGGAATTTCTGAACAGGACGTAGTCGATCTTTCCATCCTCCGAAAGCGCATCGTAATCCTGGGCCCGCAGCGTCTTCAGGTAATCCTGATTGAACGCTAGCATCCGCGTGAAATATTCTGCTGATAGCCGGTTGGTATAGAGCCGTCCGAGCGCGCCCCGATCTGCCTGATAGGTCTGGATCAGGTTTACCAGCTCGGTGGCCCAACCCAAAGTGGCGCAAAATACCAGCGCCAGGGAAAGTATTATTTTTTTCATAGTCAGCGGTTTAGATCGGATTTTCGCCGGCTTGGCAAAAATGATCCATTCCAATTAGGGCTATTTTTTTTTTAAAATCTGTAACCAGTCACAGAAATTCTGATCTAAAGGACAGGAAATTGGTTTTAACAATCTTTTATGAAAGTCCTTTGAAACCAATTAATTATATTAAAAATCGAAGCCGAACTCAAAGATTCCAATCATTTACACTTTTTAGTTTTTACCCTCTTTCTTCCCCACCTATGGAACTGATTATCTCCAACCTTACCAAGACCTACTCCAACGGAGTAAGGGCCTTGAACGCCATCTCTCTCACGATCCCGCAGGGAATGTTTGGCCTACTCGGACCAAACGGCGCCGGAAAATCGACCCTGATGCGCACGATCGCCACGCTGCAGGATGCAGACCTGGGCTCGATCACACTGGACGGAGTAGATGTCCTGAAGGACAAGCAAGCCGTAAGAGAACGACTGGGCTATCTCCCGCAGGATTTTGGATTATACCCCCGGATCAATGCCGAGACGATGCTTGACCACATCGCCCAAATGAAAGGCGTCGGAAACAAGGCTGAAAGAAAAGAACTCGTCGAGGCGCTCTTAAACCGTGTCAATCTCTTCAAGGATCGCAAAAAAGGTCTGGGAACCTTCTCAGGTGGGATGCGCCAGCGTTTCGGCATCGCTCAAGCCTTGGTGGGTAATCCTTCGCTGATCATCGTGGATGAACCGACGGCAGGTCTCGACCCTTCGGAACGAAACCGATTTTACAACCTCCTCTCGGAAATCGGGGAAAACACCATTGTAATCCTCTCCACACACATCGTGGAAGACGTGAATACGCTCTGCTCCAACATGGCGATCATCTGCATGGGCGAAGTGCTGATGCAGGGAAAACCCAAAGAGGGACTTGCGATGGTGAACGGAAAGATTTACCAAAAATCAATCGAAAAATCCGACCTGGAGCAATACCGCAAGGAATACCATGTGATCTCGACCAAGTTGATATCGGGCAGACTGAGCCTCAGGGTAGAAAGCGACACAGACCTGGGCAACGGATTCGAGTCCGTACCCGCAGATCTGGAAGACGTGTACTTCAGCTTCATCTCCAAAAAAGTGGACCCCATCACTATCTAAGTTCCGCCATGTTTAAAGACATCTTTCTCTTCGAGCTCAAATACAGATTTGGGCGACCGGCTACTTGGATCTACTTCCTGCTTCTACTAGTCACTGGAGTGCTTTTGATCGGATTTGGCAATACGCCTGCCTCCGAAAAGGTCTACCACAATTCGCCGTATGTCATTGCTCAGCTGCTGTTGTTAATATCCATCTTTGGCATCCTCATCGCATCGGCCGTCATGGGCGTGCCGCTGTATCGGGATCTGGAGCACAAGACCGGCACCTTCCTGTTCAGCTATCCGATCACCAAATTCGCCTACTTTCAGGGCAGGTTCTGGGGCTCTTTTGTCACGTTGCTTTTCATTTCGACAGGAGCCTTATTTGGGATTTGGTTGGGAAGTCTGCTTGGGCCCGTGTTCGGGACGGATGCAGAGCGATATGGGCCAAATCTTGTCATCAACTATCTCTATCCCTGGTTCACCCTCCTGCTCCCTAATCTCTGGCTGGCGGGTTCGCTCTTCTTTGCGCTCATTGTTTTCACCCGAAATATCCGCTCGATCTACTCCGGCGGAATCGTGGTATTCATCGTCTACCTGCTGGCAAACTTTCTTTCGCAGGATATCGAAAACAAAGACATAGTGCAGCTCATCGACCCCTTCGGACTCAACACGCTGAATCTACAGGCTCGCTATCTTACACCTTTTGAGAAAAATGCGTTTCTCCTTCCCCTCGAAGGTAATCTCCTGCTCAACCGCCTGCTATGGTCAGGGCTTGGTCTGGTGTTTTTCTTGGCGTCGTATGCGCGGTTTAGTTTCAGTTATTTCTTTCAGACCGCCCAGAAAAAATCCAAAGAGAAAGTCGAAGCTGCACCTGCAGTCATCCGTACCAAGATCAATGCGGTCTCTGATTTCTCTAAAAACTATCAGTGGAACAGCCTGAAGACGCTGACCAAGATTGAGTTTCAGAATATCGGCAAGGACATCTATTTCAGATCGATTCTGCTGGGCGGGCTGATCTTCTTGGTCCTGGACTTTTGGATAGGAAGCACGCTGTACAGTGTCCCCAACTTCCCCTCCACTTCTTTCCTGATGGAGTACAAGACGTATGACTACAATCTCTTTGTGTTTATCATCATCGTGTTTTTTACGGGCGAAAGTCTCCACAGGGACAAAGCGACGGGATACTCGGTCATCAATGACACCTTCCCGGTGAGAGACGGTGTGGTGATTGCATCCAAGTTTTTGGGCATGGCTTTGATCTGTCTGATCTTAACCATTGCTCCGATCGTCGTCGGAGTGATCGTACAGACGCTCAAGGGATATTTTGATTACGAGCTTAAAATCTACCTGATCGACAGTTTTCTCATCTCACTCCCCGATTACCTGCAGATGGTCTTGCTCGTCTTCGCAGTGCATTTGTTGGTCAACAACAAATTCAGCGGACATGCAGCGGCCATCGGCATCTGGCTGGTGATGATGATCCTGAGGGATTTCGCAGATTACAACTTCAATCTGTTCTTCTTCAGCTACAAGCCTGGGTACATGTGGAGCGACATGAACGGGCTGGGACATTTTGCAAAACCCCTCATCTGGTTTAATGTTTATTGGACCGCTTGGGGAATCTTTCTAGTGCTATTCTTCAGCATCTTCTTCAGCCGTGGTACCGAAAACTCTTGGAAAAGCAGATGGATCACCGCCAAATCCCGGCTTTCCAAACCGGCTCCAAGACTGTCGTTTGTTTTCCTTGCGATTGCCTTGCTTTCCGGAGCCTACATCTATCACTCGGTGGTATATGAAAATGACTACGTAACGTCGGAGGAAGGGACAAAGATGCAGGTGGCCTATGAAAAGCAACTGAAAAAGTACGAGGGGATCCCACAGCCCAAGTATACGAAGGTGAATATCCAAGCGGACCTGTATCCCACGGATCGCAGCGCCTATTTTCTCTCCAAAGTGCAGTTAGTCAACAAGACGGACGCACCGATCGACTCCGTACACTTCAACTCCACAGCCCTTACCGATTTCAAGGTGGTCTTGGACGGTGACACGCTCCCGCACCGGTTCCCTCTGGATCTTGAATCACCAAAATTCCAGCTTTTCGGAAAGAAACCCGAGAAAGAATGGTATCGGATCACCGCACTTCCGCAACCGATGATGCCCGGCGACACGCTCAACCTCACCATCATCAGCAAGGTCGAAAACAAGGGCTTTCCAAATTCCGGGTACGGCCGGGAATTGGTGTACAACGGCACATTTTTCAGCGGCGGAATCCCCGAAATTGGCTATGATCCTAATCAGGAGATCACGTCAGACGAGGACCGGAAGAAGTACGAGCTGCCTGAAAGACCTGAAGATCTTCCTCCACACGACGATCCCAAGGGCAGGATGACACTGCTTTTCGCCGACGACGCGGATTTTATTGAGTTTGAAGCGACAGTCAGTACGATCCCTACACAGACTGCAGTGGCGCCGGGCTACCTGCAGCGGGAGTGGGAGGAAGACGGCCGACGGTACTTTCATTACATCCAAGACACACCGATTCAGTCGTTCTTCACCTTTGTGTCCGCGGAATATGAAGTCCTGAAAGATGAAGCAATCTTGCCGAGCGGGCAAAAAGTAGCCATCGAGATCTTCCACGACCCAAAGCATGCCTACAACTTGGATCGATTTCTGGAATCTTACAAAGACGGCCTGACCTACTTCTCGGAGACATATGGAGATTTCCAATTTAAACAGATGCGATTATTGGAGTTTCCCCGCTATGCAGGTTTTGCGCAGTCTTTTCCTAACACGGTTCCCTTCTCAGAAGACTTTGGCTGGGTAGCAAATTTCAGCGATCCGGATGCATTTGACTATGTGTATTATGTCACAGCCCACGAGCTGGCGCATCAGTGGTGGGGACATCAGATCACGCCCAATGCCACGCGCGGAGCCAACTTGATCTCAGAGGCGCTGGCTGAATATTCCGCTCTCATCCTCACCGAGAGAAGGTACGGCAAAGACAACATGAAGCGTTTTCTTAAAGACGAATTGGATCGCTACCTGCGCGGCAGAGGCAATGAAGCCAAGAAAGAAAATACGTTCATCAACACCAACCGATCTTATCAATGGTATAACAAGGGAAGCTTGATCCTGTACGGTCTGAGAGATCTGATCGGTGCCGAAGCGATTGACTCTGCACTGTTTTCCTTCAATCAGGAATTCGGACTGAAAGAAACCCCGCCCTTTCCCGGCAGCTCTGACCTCTATCGCCATCTAAAAGCTGTGACTCCGGACAGCCTCCAGTATTACCTGGATGATACTTGGAACAAGCTGGCCCTCTATGACAACAAAGCGGAAACAGTCGAAGCCAAAAAAGTATCGGATGGAGAGTATGAAATCACGATGAAAATCAAGTCCCAGAAAATATACGCAGATGAAACGGGCCGTGAAACGAATGCCGAATATGAGGCTGACTACATTGACATTGGAGTATTTGCAGCGGATGACAAGGATGACAACGGCAGATTGCGCACGAACCCGCTCTATCTCCAGAAGTATAAGATCAAACCGGGAGCGACCACACTGACTTTCCGTGTGAAAGGCGAACCTGCAAAAGGCGGAATCGATCCTTACAACAAGCTGATCGACCGCATTCCGGACGATAACACAATCAGTGTGGAGATCAAGTAACTTCAGAAGGCTGGCCTTCTCGCAGGCTAAAACAAAAAAGGTCACCTCATGCTGGGGTGACCTTTTGTCTTTTCACTTCAACTCTTACCTCTTCCTCCGCACTACGGCAACAAGGATCAGAATAAAAGCCGCCGCACCTACAACCCATACCCAAGGTTGTTCATACCATTCTGGTTTGCCGAGGTCAATGTCAATATCCAAACCGCCATCTTGAGCGAATATTTGGATGGAGATCAACACGCCGAGGATGGTCAGAGCGGCAATTTTCGAGTACTTATTTTCTAGATAGTTCATGGTAAAAAGTGGTTAGATTATTTAAATCGAATATTGTAAGTCCAAGCGATACCGATGCTCGTGACATCACTGAAGGGATCAGCTATCAGCACCTGATTATAGTACGCGAAGATGTTCCAGTCGTAATTGTGATATCCGAGCTGAGGCCGGAAGTAAAACCCTCCTGTCTCACCACCTCCATTGCCAACGAGAAAAGAATATCCCAAATCTGTCCCTACAAAGAGGCCTTCAGATTGCGGATAGTACCTCAGCATTAGTCCCAAGGGGATCACACCGAAATCATCCGACCCTACCACATCTGACTTTTTAAAATAATGCGTGTATCCTGAGGCCACACCCAAACCGAAATTATCGGTTCGCATAAATTGTCCGGCGAGGTCCAGACCAAGAGCGAAGGAGGAGAAATCAGCCTGATTCCCTACTGGCGCAGCGATATTCAATCCTGCCTTCAGCCAGGAGTTATCCTCGTTGACTTGGTCCAGATCTCTTACTTGCTGCGAATACGCGCTCATCCCCATTAGGACAAGAGCAAATGATAGTAATAGCTTTTTCATATTTAGTTGGTTTTCCTCGATATAGCCAATAGTGATGCCCATACAGGCGTCCCGCGCTTCACAGGGATAAAAACATTCACTCTGAGATAGTTGGGAGGGATATTAAAAAAAAGCGACCGCCGCTGACGAAGGCAAATTTGAGAAAGCGATTTCCAGAAGTGTGGAAAATTGTAAACATTCACCGGATGAGTTCCCTGCTTTTTAGGTCAACTCCCTGGTCTTGCGGAAGATCAGTGGAGTAGTCCCCACGATGGATTTGAAGCTTCGGTTGAAATAGGAAAGGTTTTCAAAGCCTACTTTATAAGCTATCTCAGCCACTCCCATGTCGGTCTCCTGTAATAGCTTTGTCGCATCGTTGACTCGCAACTGAAGGAGATACTGCGTAAAAGTCTTTCGGGTGCGTAGTTTAAAAAAACGGCAAAACGCCTCTTTGCTCAGGTTGGCTTTCTCGGCAGTCTCTTCAAGAGATATGGGCCTGAAGCGGTTTTCCAACAAAAACTGGATGACTTGGTCCATCCTTTTCCCGTCTCGCTCGTTCATGCCGCGCGTCAGCGTGCGGCGATTAAGCGGGACTCGATCTTCTCCCGCCTGATCCAAGATCGACAACAGTTGAAAAGCCAGTTGAAACCGGGTCAGGCCCGAGCTTTTCGGAAACTCCGAAAAGATTTGCTGTATTCCCTCTTTGCTTTTGCCCAATATCTGAAAGCAAAGCCTGGAAAAATCCTTGAACTTACGCAACGATTGCAGGTCCTCTAACTCAGAAAGAGTTTTTCCCAGAGCTGCAAAATCAAAGAAAATCGTATCTCCCGCGGATATCAACTCGGTGGTATCTTCGAAATATTCAGAATCACTACGAAATACATGGGCAGCATTTTCTCCTAGGAAGAAAACATCCCCCGTCTGAAATCTGCCCACATAGTCTCCACTGAGAAACTGACCCTTTCCCTCTAAGATCACCGTCAATTGCAACTGCGGATGCTGGTGCAACTTGTCGTAGAAATGCCGACCTCTGTCTTCCTGGTGTCGGACAAACTCCATCTCCGACTTGGGAATCTGGAAGGAAATTATTTTCGCCATCGTAGGATACTAGTATCAGAATGAAGATAATCGAGCGCAAATTATCCCATATTGATCAATATAATACCACAAACTGGCAATCCTGTGAAAGAATTCCGAATGTAGGTCAGCTACTTTTGACCTCGTAAGTATAGGAGGCGCTAATGCCTGCGAACTCAATTGAAGCAATCAACTAAAGAACATACTATGAACTGGAACGGTGTATTTCCCGCAGTCACAACCAAATTTCACGCAGACGGAAGTCTGGACATGGAGCTATTTTTTAAAAATCTGGATTTCCAGCTAGAGTCCGGAGTGCACGGGATCATTCTGGGCGGCACCCTGGGAGAAAGCTCAGTTTTATCCCAAGAAGAAAAAATAACCTTGACCGCAGAAACGGTCAAATATCTAAACGGAAGAGTTCCGGTGATCTTGAACATCGCCGAAGGAGCTACCCAAGACGCACTTTTCTGGGCCCAGAAAGCAGAAGAACTCGGTGCCTCAGGCCTGATGATGTTACCCCCGATGCGCTATGCAGCAGACGCGAGAGAAGTCGTGACCTACTTCAAGACCGTCGCCAACTCAACCAAGCTCCCGATTATGATCTATAACAATCCGGTGGATTACAAGACTTTGGTGACCATCGACATGTTTGCGGAGCTTGCCGAATGTGAAAATATCCAGGCTATCAAAGAATCTACCCGTGACATCTCTAACGTGACCCGCATGATCAACCGCTTCGGTGACCGATACGCAGTGCTTTGCGGGGTAGATACCTTGGCTCTGGAAGAGTTGCTGATGGGAGCCACGGGCTGGGTAGCGGGATTGGTTTGTGCTTTCCCCAAGGAGACCGTGACCATCTTCAATCTGGTGCAGGAAGGAAAGATCGAAGAGGCAAGAGAAATCTACCGCTGGTTTTTGCCGCTTCTCGAGCTGGACATTCATCCAAAATTGGTACAGTACATCAAGCTCGCCGAACAGCATTGCGGGATCGGTTCCGAGCATGTCCGCGCTCCGAGATTGACCTTGGTCGGAGAAGAAAGAGAAAGAATTGAAGCAATCATTACCCACGGCTTGGCAAAAAGACCGAAATTGTGAGATAGACACAAGTAGCATGGCGTTGGATTCAAGACGAGGATTGTCCCGAACTCATGCTTGATGCTTACAATTTTCCGATCTTTCAATTTTGCAATCTTCCAATTCACATGAACTTCGATCCAATTTTCAACGCTGCCCAAGAAGCATTTCTCTTCTACAAAAACCTTCCTGGAAAGGAAAAAGGAGCATTTCTAGAAACCCTTGCAGAAATCCTTGAATCCAACCGGACGGAAATCGTCCCTTTGGCTGTAAAAGAATCCAACCTTCCCGAAGGCAGAATCAATGGAGAACTGGGCCGAACCACTGGCCAGATCAGGCTTTTCGCAAATGTAGTCCAAGAAGGCTCTTGGGTAGAGGCGACGGTCGATCCTGCTGACCCCAACCGCGCTCCGCTGCCAAAAGCGGACATTCGTCGATTTCTGACGCCGCTCGGTCCAGTCGTGGTCTTTGGAGCGAGCAACTTTCCTTTGGCGTTTTCTACAGCTGGAGGCGACACCATTTCCGCTTTGGCGGCTGGCTGTCCCGTGATCTACAAAGCGCATCCTGCTCATCCCGAGACCTCCCGGAAGGTAGCAGCCTGCATTCACGAAGCGATTCTGAAAAGCGGATTGCCGTCGGCGCTTTTCACCCACGTCGAGGGAGGCATTGAAGAAGGTCAGGCACTCGTGAAGCACCCAGTGACAAAAGCTGTCGCCTTTACCGGTTCGCACCTTGGCGGCATGGCGCTGTTTGATCTCGCTAACAAGCGCGATGAACCAATCCCCGTCTATGCGGAAATGGGTTCTGTGAATCCCGTTTTTACTTTTGCGAAAAAGTTGGAAAAGGACTTGGTGTCTTTGGCAAAGGCCTTTATCGGATCGCTCACCATGGGCGTAGGACAGTTTTGCACCAACCCGGGATTGATCTTCGTGCCGGAAAGTCAAGCGAAAGCCTTCGAAAATGCAATCGCAGCCGAACTCAAAGACATCGCAGCCGCACCGATGCTGCATCCCGGCATTGCGCAGGCTTATTATGATTCGATCCAATATCTGGAATCCCGAGAGGAACTTCGATGGGTAAAGGTGGCCGATCCCAAGCACCTGATCAACGGAAGCACCGCACTGGCTGAGATCAAGGCGACTGACTGGCTTTCTGATGCCGTCTTCCAAAAAGAAGTTTTCGGAGCCTTTGCCATGATGGTCGTGTACAAGAATGAAGACGAGCTAATTGAAATAGCCAAGAGACTTCAGGGTCAGCTGACCATCACGATCTGGGCTGAGGCAGATGAACTTCAAAACCAGCTTTTCCTGCTGAATCTCCTCGAGGAAAAATGCGGACGATTGCTCTTCAAAGGCGCACCGACCGGAGTGGAAGTCGGCTATGCAATGCAGCACGGCGGACCTTATCCATCGACCACGGCGGCCAACAGTACCTCCGTCGGAGCCCATGCAATCAAGCGATTCGCCCGCGCTATTGCTTTCCAAGACATGCCCCAAGAGTTGCTTCCGGATGCTCTCCGAGACGGGAACCCGCTGG
>Ga0079224_100006841_pt1 | contig 15195 bp, 10 predicted proteins | sample Stecom2015_FD_80414 | JGI IMG/M metagenome (GOLD analysis project Ga0079224, IMG submission 80414) | Agricultural soil microbial communities from Utah to study Nitrogen management - Steer compost 2015 | ecosystem: Environmental > Terrestrial > Soil > Agricultural land | place: USA: Utah...
GCGCCGACGACCGTCATCGACAGCCCCCACGCGAGCAGCTGGTTGAACAGCCGGCGGCTGTCCTCCGCGGCGACCGACGCGACGCAAAGCGCGCCGATCGTGGACAGCGGCGAAACGTCGACCAGGTGGCCGGCGACGTTCATCGTCGACGCAAGCGTGAGGGGATCGACGGCGCCGAGATTCTCGACGAGGCCGGGTACCGTCGGCAGAAACGCCGGCAGGATCACCGCGGACGTGCTCGAGTATGCGGAGACGATGCCGACGACGACGGCGATGAAGGGGACGATCGTCGCGGGCGTCGCGGCGCTCGACAGCAGGTTCGAGAAGAGCTCCATGCCGCCGGTCTGCTCGAGCAGGCCGATCAGCACCGTGACGCCGCAGACCATCAGAATCGTGCTCCACGGCATCGTCTTCACGGCGGCCTGCTCGTCGGCGGCGCGGAAGAGCGTCAGCAGCACCGCACCGGTGAACGCGGCCATGCCGATGTCGACGCCGATGAACAGGACGCCGGCGATCAGGAGTCCGATGACCGCGAGCGTCAAGCGCTGGTGCGCGGTGAGGGTGGACGGCTCTCCGTCCGACGAAAGTGCGATCCGATCGGTCCGCGCGAAAAGCTTCCATCCTCCGAACAGCAGGTATGCGCCGAACGCCACGATCATGTGCGCGGCGAGGTTGTAGAGCCACGTTGCGACGGCGTGACCGGGCAAACCGATACGCTCCATCAGACCGGTCACGATGATTCCCGACGGCGCGAGCGGCGACAGCGCGCCGCCGTTGCAGCCGTTGCCGACCATGATCGCCATCAGGAACGGAGGAATGCCGGCGCGCTGCGCGGTCGCCATCGCCATCGGTGCGAGAAGTCCCGTGGTCGCGATGTTGCCGGGGCCAGCGGATGCGATGGCTGCGCCGAGCGCGAAATACATGACGGGCACGAAGCCTACGCGCCCGCGACAGAGGCGCGTCGCGTTGCGGGCGACGATGTCCAGCGTGCCGTTCACGCGTGCCTGGCTGAAGAGCAGCGTGACGCCCGCGAGCGTCAGGAACAGGCTGACGGGGAAGTTGCCGGTCACGTCGCGGACCGGCAGATCGCCGAGGTAGACGCCGATCACCCATGCGAGCGCGAGCGCGAGCAACCCGACATTGAGCCGCGTCGTGCAGCTCAGCACGATCGCGACGCCGAGCGCGCCGAGCGTGGCCGCCGCGAGGCTCATGCGCCGACGCCCGTCTGCGGTCGGGATCGGGCTCGACCGTCACCGTGCGAGCGGATGGCGCGTTCGACGCGGTTTCCGAAGGCGTCACTGCGACGCGGGACGGTCAGGCCTTTCACACTCGGTTCCTCCGCGACGTGGGGCGTCGTGCTCGGGCCGACAGGATAAGGCGGCATCCGCCTCGGGGCCAGCAATCGAAGGGCCGTGTCGGCTCGGTGCACACCGCTGCCCGCGCCGGGGCGTCGCGCTGTCGACGAAATCGAGGCACGTGCCGTCAGCGCTTCGACTCTGGCGCGTCGACGAGGTCGGCACGGAGCCGCTCGATCAGTGACCGGGCGCTGTGTAAGTGAGGTGCCTCGGCGCGGAGCACGGCATCGAATGCGCGCCGCTTCAGCGCGGCGACGTCGATCTCGGCGACGGCCTCGGCACCGGCCGAGTCGCAGACGATGTCGATCAGGCGGTCGATTGCGTGCAGCCTGCCGAGAAGGTAGTCGTTCTCCCGAAATGTCCTCGAGAAGAAGGCGCCGAAGTGCAGCATCGTCGTGCCCTTCAGCGCAGGTGCGTCCTTCAGACTCGCGAGCGTGGGCGCGTCTTCCGGACTGATGCGGTTCACGCGGATCTCGTCGTACTCGCCGAGGTCACGCCAGCTCGTCACGCCCATCGTCAGCACGTCCCAGAACGGGAAGCCGACATAGTTCACGAGCACTTCGCGGCGCGCGCGGGCGGACCATTTCTCGGGATCCATGCCGGCGAGCAGGACATCGAGCTCTTCCGTCGTGGCCGGCAGGTCGATCTCGGCGGCGAGCCGCTCGATGACGTGCGTGAGCGCCGCTTCGTTCTCAGCCGCGAAAGCTTCTACTCGCCCGTCGGGTGATGCGATTTGCTCGGGATCGAGCAACGTCGCGAAAAGCGCTTGTAGCTCCCCGCACGTGACGCTGCCGTAGAAATCCGGGCTCTCGTAGCGGCGCAGGCGGTCGAGACTCACGTAGAAGGATCGCTTCAAGCGATCGATCTGACTGCGAGGCTCGCCCTGCTCGTCGTCGGCGAGCGTCGCGTAGAGCCGGTTCAGCCCCTGGATCATGAACGCGAGACGGCGTCTACGGAACTCGACGTCGAAGGCCTGCAGCAGCGCGAGCCACGGCGGCGTCGAGTCGGTCAGGTCTCGTCGTGTTTCGCGTGCCGCGGAATCGGCTCGGTATTCGATTCCTCGCCGGCGAGCCCAGGCCGCGACGATCGCCTCGACGATGCGCTCCTCCGCGGCGCCTTCGCGGATTCCGCATATGGCGCTCAACGCGTGCGCGATGAAGGCCTGCACCGAATCGAGCCTTCTCAGCACGTAGCCTTCGTACGCGAAGCCGGCGTTCCGCGCCGCGTGCTCGTTCGCGGCTTCGCGCCATGCACGAATCTCGGCCGCGTCGATCGGACCTTCGGTCCGCGCTTCGCGGAGTCCGGTGACGAGCCGAGCGATCTCGGGCCTTGCGGAGTCGATGATTGCGCGGCGTCGGCGCACGCGGTCGTTGAAGGCCGCGATGGCATCGAGCTGCTCGGCGATGGGCTGATTGCGCGGCAGGTCCGATAGCGCGCCTTTGAGCGTCGCGAAGAAGCCCGGCGTGCGCCCGCTCGGCGGAGGGGGCGGTTGGGCGGGATCGGGGTCGATGTAGACGACGCGGCGATCGACCTGGCGGTACGCAGGACGGGTGCGCAGCGCCTCGAGCGCCTCGGCGAACGGCTTGTTGTTCAACACCGCGCCGTCGATGAAGGACGTTGCCTCCGGATCGAGGCCCGCCCGATGGTAGTCGCGGAACTGCGTGCGAATGAACTCCTCACGCCGTGGCCATGTGCGGCCAGCCTCGGCGAGCATTGCGTCGACCTCGCGAATCTGCGCCGGAGGAAACACGCCCGGATACGCCGACGTTGCGCGCGCGGCGAACGCGAGCGCGGCCGCGTTGTCGTCGGTGAAATCGCTGACGACCTCCCCGCTCGGGAAACGACGGTATCGGAAGTGCAGCACGTGGCGGTGCTCCCGCTCGTGTATCACCGCCGGGTCGTGGATCTGCACGAGCCGCTGATACCCGTAGAAATCGGTGACGGTCACGAACAGATCGAGCTGGAGGCCCGTCGGCAGCAGCGAGCAGGCAGGGTCGACGTGATCGCCCATGCGGTCGACGGCCGTGAACATGAGCTCGCTCATCTTCGGACCATCGAGCGGCGGCTTGAACCAGCGCGAGCGGACGAAGAGCGACAGCTTCTGCCGCACCTCGCTGTCGCGAATGCCGCCGGCATAGTCGCTCCAGCCGAGCGCCCAGACGAACGGGCTCATGAACGGCTTGCTCCAGGCGCGCGCTCGACGCGACTTCGCAAGGAGCTCGGTCACGTCGCCGGATTCGAGCCACATCTCGCGCAGATGCGCGACCTTGAGATCGTGCGCAAGAGCGCGCGCGAGCATGACGCCATTGATCCCGCCGGCCGACGCGCCGGCGATCACGTCGACGATCACGCGAAGCTCGACGCGACGGCCGATCTCGCGCAGCAGGTCGAAGTAGACGGTCTCCGTGTCGTACTCGGGATCTCCGAGCGGAATGTAGTCCTGCGCCCGCGCCGCGGCCCGCGCGGCGCGATCGGTGATCGCATGCAGCGTGCGCGAGGCGCGGACGAGCTTCAGGATCTCCTTGCTGATCCCGTGCATGTAGACGGCGAGGGAGACGCCGCCGAAGCATACGAGCGCGAGCCGGAGCTCCCTTTCGCGCATTTTGCCCTCGTACGACATAACGCGCGCAATTGTCGCGCAGGTGAAGCATGACGGGAAACACGCGGCCGGCGCGCGAATTTCCCGCTCGTCGGCCTTATACTTCGGGCACGAACGACAACCCTTCGCAAAATCCGGGGGCAACTTGAGCATCAGGCACGCATGGCTCGCGGCCGTCGCTTTTGCATCGGCCGCGATCCTCGACGCTCATGCGCAGGGCGGTTTCGGGCCGCAGGAGCTCGCGATCGAGCAGGTGCGAGACGGGATCTACATGATCCGGAGCGCCGCGTCGGGCAACATCACCGTGTTCGTTTCGGACGACGGCGTGCTGCTCGTCGACAGCAAGTTCGAGCGTGAGTACGACCGCTACATGGAGCTCTTGCGCACGGTCACGGACAAGCCGATCCGCTTCGTGATCAACACACACATGCACGGCGATCACACGGGCGGCAACGCGCGGCTCGCGGAGCTCGCCGCCGACATCGTCGCGTCGGAGAACGCCCGCCGAAGGATGGCCGAGGCGCAAGCGCTGGGGCTGCCGAACATCACGTTCGACGATCACTTGCGCCTCTACTTCGGCGGCAAGGCTCTCGATCTCTACTGGTTCGGCCGCGGGCACACCGACGGCGACATCGTGATCCATCTGCCGGACGAGAAAATGATCCTGGCCGGGGATCTTTTCGCGGGCTGGGGGCCGTCGATCCGGCTGATCGACTACAACGGGGGCGGGAGCCTCGTGCACTGGCCGGAAACGCTCGAACGCGTGCTCGAGCTCGACTTCGACACCGTCATTCCCGGACACAGCGGCGTGACCGATCGCGCGATGCTCGAGGGCTACCTCGACGAGACCGTCCGGATGAAGGAGCTGATTCGAGAGCTGAGCCGCGCAGGCCGTTCGCCCGAGGAGATCACGGCCGCGGTCCAGGGCGAGTTCGGGCGGCTCGCGTTCGTGATCCTGCCGGGCGTGCAGAGCGCGATCGATGAGCTCGAGTAGCGCGTTCGGCACCGCACCGCGGCGTCTCCCGCAGGCGGGACACCGGCTTCCGCTTTCGGGATGACGCCGCGTGCGGGGACGCGCCGGGCGCCGGCCGTTTCCCCGACGATTCAACGAATTGAACCGCGTCGCCGGGTTGGCACGATCCGTGCGACGCATCGTCCGGCAGCGATTCGCCGAGGAACCGGGAATGCTGGACGATCTCTTCAGCGACCTTCGTTACGCCGCTCGCTCTTTGGCGCGTGCTCCGATGCTCACGGCCGCGGCGATCTTGACGATCGCCTTGGGCGTCGGCATCAACGCGGGCATCTTCACCGTTCTGAACGGCGTGCTCTTCCGCGACCTGCCGGCGCCGGACGCTCACGAGCTCGTGTCGATCCGGCAGTATCCGACCGGCGGCCGGGACAAGGCGCGAAGCGGATCCGGCACGTTCTCGGTCGCCGAGTACCACGCGTACCACGACCGGACGCAGACGCTTTCCGGCGTTCTCGCCCACTCGAATCCGCTCGAAACGACGCTCGGCGGCGATGCGCCGCAGCAGCTGTTCGGCGTGCTCGTCAGCTGCAACTACTTCTCGGTCCTCGAGCGGCCGCCGGTGCTCGGCCGCGCGCTGACCGACGACGATTGCGCGCTCGGTGCGCCGCCGGTCGCCGTGCTCGGGCACTCGCTGTGGACGCGCGCGTTCGATGCCGATCCGGACATCGTCGGTCGAACCATCGAGCTCAACCGGCAGCTCTTCACGGTCGTCGGCGTCGCGTCCGCCGACATGTACAGCGGCTCCGCGATGACGGCGGGCTATTTCGCACCGATCAGCGTGGATCCTCTCGTCGGCCGCTCGCCGGAGCGGTACGAGAACGACGATTTCCATTGGCTGACGTTGATCGGCAGGCGCGCCGACGGCGCGAGCATCGAGCAGGTCCGCGCAGAGCTCGCCGCGATCGCAGCTCAGCTCGACGAGCTCGACCCGGGCCGTTCGACCGTGCTCCAGATCGAACGCGCGACACCGTCCACCGTTCCGCCCGAGCTGCGCGGTCCCGCGACGGGCGCGGGGGCAGTGCTCATGGGTGCGTTCGCGTTCATCCTGCTGATCGCGTGCGCGAACGTCGCGAATCTGCTCCTTACACGCGGCACCGCGCGGAGCCAGGAGCTCGCCGTCCGCCTGTCGCTCGGCGCGAACCGGGCACGCATCGTGCGCCAGCTCTGGACCGAGAGCCTGCTGATCTCGACCGTCGGCGGCGCGCTCGGCTGTATGGTCGCGTTCGTGTCGTTCCCGGTGATCGCGCTGTCGCTGCCGGGGTTCCTGCCGCCCGAGTTCCCGTCGTTCGAGCTCGGTCTCGATTTCTCGCCCGACCGTCGAGTGCTCGCGTTCGCCGCGGGGATCACGCTCGCATCCGGTCTCGTGTTCGGCCTGCTGCCGGCACTCCATGTGTCGAAGCCCGATCTGCACGCGGTGATCAAGCAGGGCACGGCAGGCGCGGGGCAGCTTCGCGGCGGCCGGCTCCGCGGCGCGCTCGTCGGCGTTCAGGTTGCCCTTTCGATGGCGCTGATGGTCGCGGCCGGGCTCCTGCTGCGGGGCTTCCATGCGGCACACACGATCGATCCGGGCTTCGAATACGAGAACATCGCTTACGTGACGTTCGGGATCGACGGGCTGCAAACGGATTCGGATCCGGTGCGGTTCCTTCGGCAGCTTCGCGACGAGATCGCCGCGCTGCCCGGCATCGAGGCCGTCGAGCTCGCCTCTGATCCTCCGCTCGGCGAGGAGATGGCCGCGATACCGGTCCGCCTGCCGGGCGACGATCCGACCGAAGTGCGGCTCGCGGAGCTGAACACCGTCACGCCGGGCTACTTCCGGCTCGTCGGCATCCCGATCGTCCGCGGGCGGACGTTCACCGATGCGGAGCTCGCCGCGCGGGACGACGCGGTGATCCCGGCGATCGTCAGCGAGACGACGGCACGGCGTTACTGGCCGGACGCCGATCCGCTCGACAAGACGCTGCTCTGGGGCGAACGAAGCCTCCGCGTCGTCGGCGTCGCGAAGGATGCGCGCGTCAGCACGCTCGGCAGTGCTCCGACCGATTACGTCTACTTGCCTGGCGGCGAGGAGCTCCTGATCGACAGCCGGCTGGACGTCGGCACGCTCTCCGCCGCCGTGCACGGGATCGTTCAGTCGCTCGACCCCGGGCTCGTCGTGAGAGTGCTGCCGCTCGAGGCGAACCTCGCCTTCCAGCGGGGGCTGTCGCGCACCGTCACCGCGATCGGCGCCGCGCTCGGCGGGCTCGCGCTCGTGCTCGCTTCGATCGGTATCTACGGCGTCGTGTCCTATGCGGTGACGAGGCGCTACCGCGAGATCGGCATTCGCATCGCGCTCGGTGCGCGCGCGGCTCGAGTGCTCGCGACGATTCTGCGCCGCACTCTTCGCCCGGTCGTGATCGGTGCTGCGGCGGGATTTGCCGGTGCGTTCGCGGTGTCGCGCGTGCTCTCCGGCGTGCTGTTCGGCGTGAGCCCCGCCGATCCGGTCGGAATCGGCGGGGCCGCCGCTTTCGTGCTGGCGGTGGCCTTCGCGGCCGCGGCGCTCGCCGCGCGCCCTGCTGCGAAGGCCGATCCCACTACGGTGTTGCGCTACGAATGAGCGCGCATGTCATTCCGCGCGCAGCGGGCCGCGCAGCGCGTTCGTGGGGTACTCCTCGTTCATCACGACGAGGTAGTGCTCCTCCGGCGCCGAGAGGATGCGTGCGACCGCGTTCGGCATCGCGGAGGTTCTCCGGGCGACGATCGTGTTGCCCTGCCGACTTTCGATCACGACGGGAAGGACGATGTTGCCTTCGAGGCCGGTCGCCCCTCTTCTGATGAACAGCGCCGTCGGCTCGGCAATGTTCGAGTAGGTCAGGCGCACCTCGACCTGGTTCGTCTCCGCATCGAGCGTCACGGTGGCTTCGCCGCGGCCGTCCGGATCGCCCGAAGCCGGGGGACCGGACAGCGTCACGCGAAACGTCGCTTGTTCTCCTGAGGCCGCAAGCGGCGTGAGCAGCACGGCGCACGCCGCGAGGACGGCGGCCCCGCTGCACCGTGCGAGGTTCTTCTTCACTGTTCGTATCTCCTGTCGCCGTAAAGACCGGAAGACGGCGGCCGAAATCGTGACCCCGATTTACGGCGCCGAATCTCGGTCAGCTGCCTGTCTTTTCGATCCGTCTGAACGTGACCGGCATCGTGCCCTGGATATTGAAGATGCCGCCCTCGAGCGTGCCCTCGTCGGTCAGCGTGATCGATGCGTTCCACGGGTCGACGTTCGGGAACGTGAAATCGATCCGACGTCCGTCGATACGGAACTCGCGTAGCGGCTTATCGATCTCGCCGAGCGTCGTGCCGACGAGCCTCGCGTTGACGGTGCCGTCAGCGTTCTTCGTGAATTCGAGCTCGATGTCGAGATCGATCGTCACGATGCGCGGCCGGCCGACCCAACGCCCCGCGAGCGCATCGGCGACCTCGGGAGCCGCCTGAACCGGCGCCTGAGGCGGCTCGGGCGTCGGGTTCGCGCGCCCGTAACGGTCCGTCTCGATGTAGTTCCGGACGATCGTGTTGCCCTCGTGGCACGCGTATTCCGGCATCTCGTACGTCGGATCGTGGCGCATCGGATAGCGCACCGTGAACGGCTCCGTGAGGACGACCGGATCCTCCGTCGTGATCTCGTAGAGCCACACATCGTCGTTCAGACGAACGATGCGCTCGATCGTCTTCATCTGGTCGCTCGCGGGGAAGCGGTTCCCCGGAGGCGAGCCTTGCACGGCCAGGTTGATCAGCGGATTGTTGATCTCCATGCCGTCGCGGTAGTTCGTCGTCTCGACGACGAGCGTCGTGCCGTCCCAGTAGCCGCGCGAGTCGCCGAGCCATTGCCGGACCCCGTCATCGAGGGGAGGACGGCCGTCGAGCGGAATGATTCGCGCCTCGTGGATCATCTCCGTCTGGAAGACCACGTAGCCGGGCGTCTGCCAGATACGGAACCCGCCGTTGTACCGGTACGGCATCATCATCGACGGCATGCCTCGGGTCACGCAGCGATCCCAGCTGTCGAAGTTCTCGACGCCGTCGAAGGTGATGTCCTCGCCCGGCAACGCCCAGTCGCTGCCCATCTCGTACGCGCGGAGCTTCGCTTCCTGCGTCAACGGAGGAAGCATGCCGTTCGCCGGATCCACGAGCAGGTTCGTCTGCCGCTGCGGAATCCGGTTCGGACCGGCCGCGCGCATCGCGGCGGCGAGGTCGCCCCGCGCCATCAGCTCGGCGAATCGGTCGACCTGATTCTGATAGGCCTCCATGCGCGCGTTGTATTCCTCTTCGGGAAGCCACTTCTGATTCGGGTCGCACGGCGGCGCGTCCGGACGGTAGCTGTCCGCGCAGCGCTCGAGCGGCACGCGCGACGCCTGCATCATGTCGAGCATCGCCTGGATGTCCGGGTCTCCCCAGGGTGTCATCGGGTGCTTCCAGCCTTCCGGCGTCCCAATGAAATGGTTGGCCTCGCTCGGCGCACCGCGGATCGAATCGTTGATCTCGGCGTACGCCGCGAGCGCCGGCACGGCGGCGACACCGGCCGCGACCAGCGCGCTGCGAATTTTGGTCATGGGTAGGTGCATCGACTGCTCCTGTGACGCTGTGGAACGTCGTTCCCGATCTGTCGAAGAGGTTTCAGCCTACCGCCCCGGGCGTTGCCCGCCAAGCGCGGAAGGTACGTTCTCGTGCTTCGTCTCCGGCGAAAACGAAGCGACCGCTGCCTGCCGGCAACGGTCGCTTCGATTGGGCCGGCGGTACGAGCTACTTCCGTAGCGCCCCGCGAAGGGCGCCGACGACGTACTCGTCGTTCAAAACGACGAGGTAGTGCTCTTCCGGCTCGGCGAGGATCTGCTCGAGGGTCTTCTGCGAGCGCGCCGTTCCCGTGCCGACGAGCGTGCCGCCTTGATTGCTCTCGATCGTGAAGCTCGCAACGATGTTGCCATCGATGCCGACTGCGCCTTTGCGAATGTGAATCGCCGTCGGCTGCGCGATATTCGAGTGGGTCACCCGCGCTTCGATGCGACCGGTCGCCGGGTCGATCGTCAAAGTGGCTTCCCCCCGGCCGTCCGGATCACCGGACACTTCCGGGCCGGACAGCGAGGCCCTGAGCACGACCTCCTGCCCGAAAGAGGCGAGCGGTGCGAGCACGATGCAGGCCGCCGCAAGAACGGGAAGTCCGTTGACGTTCCTTCTCACTGTTCGTCTCTCCTTTTCCTTGTCTTTCGACGCGAATAGCCCTTTCGAGCCACGCACGCGTCAGAACATCGAGCCGCCCCTGACGACCGGCGTTCCGTCCGCCCGCGTCGGATGCCTGCCCCCCTCGATCAGCACGCCGTAGACGCCCTTCGCGAGCGCGGGGTTCCCGCGCACGATGATCGTCTCGCCGGGCTTGAACGTGTCGGCGTCATACCCTTGGCGCCGCAGGTGCACGACGGCCGCGCCGCCGTAGCTGACGTCCCATTGCCGAACGGTGCCGGTTTCGTCTTCCGCTTCGATGATCAGATACGGGTGCGGGTTGATGAACTTCCATTCGATGACCTTGCCGGTCAATTCGATTTCCCGGTCGTCGTCGTAGAGACCCCGCGTGCTGTGGTGGGCCAGGACGCCGGCACTGACGAGCACGCCCGCCAGGATCGCGAGGCCTTTGCTGAACAAGCTCATGAACGTACTCCTGCTTCTATAGCTCAATACTGGATGCGCTCGATCGGCGGATCGTTCGGATACTTGGGCGGCAGGAGCTTCAACGACTGCCGCGCGGCGTCGAGGTCGCACAGCCACGTGTCCTCCCACTCGCCGGTGAACGGGCGCGACGTCACGCGGAAGCTCCATGGCGCCTTCAGGAAGAACGTGTCGATCGTCGTCACCTCGAGCACGAGGTTCTCGCCGTCGCGCGAGAAGCGCTCGGTCACGCGCTTCTGCGTCGACGACGGAATGCGGAAGTCGGCGTTCAAACCCTGCGGATCGAACGCGAAGCGGTCCGTCGTCACGACGAGCGCGCCGTTCTCGTAGCGCCCGGTCGAGTGGCCGAAATAGAAGAACTCGTTGACCCGCGGCTCCTCGTGACCGTGCCCTTCGAGCCAGATGGTCCGCGTCACGTCGTCCTTGCCGTAATGGATCAGGACGCGATCCTCGAGCTGCTCGATTCGATAGGCGTAGGGATCCGTCCACATGTGCGGGATCGACATCGGCGCGCAGTCGTACTTCGGCTGCGCCGCCTCGTCGATCGCGTCGCGATACGCCTTCGCCCGGTCGGTCAAGAGCTCGTCGTCCTCTTCGAGGACCATGCACGAGAGGAAGCCGGTTTCGCATGTCCCGAACTGCCAGATGCCGTCGAGGTCCGGAATCTCGTCGGCGGCGACCGCGGCCGCCCCCGGCAATGCGACGGCGATCGCAGCTGTGAGCGGCAGGACGGCGCGTGTAACGAAAGTACGTTCCGAAATCGTGCTTGTCATGGAGCCTCCTCTCCGCCTCCTACACGTGCCGAGGCGGGGATGATCGCGAGCTCGCGATACCTGCCTTGCTGTTCCCACGTGCCGGTGTAGCCCTTCGGCACGACCAGCGCTTGTCCGGGCGTGAACTCGTGCACCGTTCCATCCGGCTCCGTCAACACCAGCTTGCCGTTCAGGACCAACACGAACTCGTCGTACTCGAGCGGACGATTGCGATGGTCGGTCTTCGCCGGCGTCGACTCGACGACTACGACACGCAACTCTTCGCCGTTGAACAGCGGCGCGACCTCGAACTCGAGCTCGCCTTCGACGAGGATGTCGATGAATGCATCGTTCGGTATCGGCGTCAAGCCGAGCCCCGCCATCTTGTCGGGATCCATGCGCACGGGCGACGGCCCATGCTGAGCCTCGGTCGACTGCGCGGCGACGCCCCCCGCGATCGCAAGGATCGGCACGGTGAACAGTCGACGAGAAACGTTTCTCATTGAGCTTCCTCCCCTTCGAATCTCGCTTCCTTGAGCAATGCCCGGCTTGTGTATGAATGAGCGCTCAGTTCGACCGAGCTCGACTGAAGCGTCGCTGTCGTCAGGTGCTCGCATGCCCAGTATAAGGCAGCGTCCGAGATGCTGGCAGGCAACGCTTGATTCCTCGTCCGGCGGTATCCGGTCGGAGTCGTCCCCTGCCGGGGCGCTCGCGGGACCCCCGTGAGCCGTCCCTCGACGCTGCCCCGGCGATCCGTGAGCGCCGAGACACGCATGCCCGCCCGACCGAGGAGCGGGCGCCCGTCAGTCGCCGCCGCGCAGCGAAGCCGTGACGGTCTCGATCACCTCGCGCATCCGCTCGTCGGCGAGGCCGAGCGGCGTCTCGCCCGAGTGGGACTCGGCCGTCGGGGACGCGCCCTGCCGCAGCAGGTACTCGACGACCCGGGCGTGGCCGCGCTCGACCGCGATATGCAGCGCGGTTTTGCCGGTCGCCGGATCCCGCTGCTCGACGTCGACGCCGGCCTCGACGAGCGCGCGGGCCATCGCGAGCGCATCGTCCTCGGTGCCCGGGCCCTTCGCGCGGTCCCTCGAGTGATTGTTGCCGGGGCGAGCGCTGACGCCGACGACCATCACGGCGGTGTCGTTGAACATCAGCGGGTTCGCGCCGTAGCGGATCAGGAGCGCCGCCGCCTCCGGATTGAGTCCGCCCTCGGCCGCGCGATGGAGCGCGGTGATGCCCGGACCCGATCCGTCCCGGTACCCCCGGTCGAACGTGACGTTCCGATACGGCTGACGCTGGCGCAGCGGAATGTCCGGGTTCGCGCCGGCCTCGAGCAGGCGCTCGAGCACGTCGAGCGGCTTCGCGGCGTCCGATGAGGGGATGTCGGGGTGGCCCGAGCTCAGCATCGCGTCGAGGTCGACGGTGACGTAGACGGGGCTTCGGCCGAAGACATCCCATTGGGTCGGATCGCCGCCGGCCTCGATCAGCGCGATCGCGGTGTCCCAGCGGAGATTCAACAGCGCGATCAGGAGCGGTGTCACACCGTTGCGGTTCCCGGCGTCGAGATCCGCGCCGACGGCCTTGAGCACCGGGATGCACGCCGTGCAGCCTTCGCGCGCCGCGAACAGTGCCGCCGTCATGCCGCCGGCATTGTAGTTCTTCGGCCGCGGCTCGGCCGTCGTCCGCCGCTCCCAGACGCGATCGTACGAGCGCGCGTTCGGATCCGCGCCGTGCTCGGCGAGCAGACGGATCATCTCCGGATGGCGGCGGGCCGCGGCCCACATGATCGCGGTCTGTCCGCCCCAGGTCTCGGCCGCGTTCGGGTCGGCGCCCGCGTCGAGCAGGAGGCGCGCGGCGTCGACGTTGCCGGTGCGCGCGACCGCCATCAATGCGGTCTGTCCTTCGTAGTTCGCCGACTCGACGTCCGCACCGGCCTCGAGCAGCATCGCGATGATCTCGGTGTGCCCGACGCTTGCCGCCTCCATCAGCGGCGTCGACCCGAAGAGGTTGCGGACGGAGGGCTCGGCGCCCGCGCGGAGCAGCGCACGGACGAGCTCGACGTCGTGCTGATACACGGCCCAGTGCAACGCGGTCGTGCCGTTGCCGCTCGCCTCGGGGACGTTCACGTCGGCGCCCTCGGCGATGCGCGCGAGCGCTTCGTCGCGCGCGCCGACGCGCACGAGATCGGCGATCGTCGCGTCGACGCCGGCAGGCAGCCGCAGCGGCACGAGCCGCCCGCCGTGCACGCGAATGCGCTCGTCGGCGACGGCCGCGCCCGCGCCGAGCAGGCTTGCGGCGAGGAGCGCGCACGCGCCGAGCCGGACGGCGCCGCGGACGTGGCGCGCGACGACGCGGGCGGTCCCGCCGAGCGCGCTCATACCTCGGAGAGCTCCCCGGTGCTGTCGCCGATCCGCTCGACGGGAACGCCGTTTCTGTTCAACAGCGTGACCCAGAGGTTGTTCAGCGGCGTGCCGGCGGGGTAGATCAGGTGCTGTCCGCCGCGGATCGCTCCGCCTGCGCGGCCGATCACGACCGTCGGCAGCGGATTGAAGTTGTGCTGCGCGGCATCGCTCATGTTGCTGCCCCAGACGATCGTCGAATGATCGAGCAGTGTGCCGTCGCCTTCGGGCGTCTCCGCGAGCCGCGCGATCAGCTTGCTCGCGAGCTGCTCCGTGAAGAGCCGGACGATCTGGCCGCGCGTCGCGCGGTTCGCGCCGACCTGATGCGACAGCGGATGCCACGCGTTCGTGATGCCGAGCGACGGGAAGACGCGCATGCTGACTTCCTTGCTCGTCAGGAAGGTCACGACGTTCGTCAGGTTCGCCTGGAACGCGAGCGTCATCAGCTCGAACATGAGCCCCAGGTGCTCCTCGACGGCGGTCGGCACGCCCACCGGCGTCGGCGGGAGATCGAGCCGATCGACGCCGGCCGCTTCCGCGAGCTCGATACGGCGCTCGACCTCGCGTACGCCGTCGAGAAAGTCGCTGACGACGGCCCGATCGGCGCCGCCGAGCGTTCGGTCGAGCGCGGCCATCTCGTGCATGACCGAGTCGAGGAGACTCTTGTTCTCGGCGCGGATGCGGTTGCGCTCGTCCGCATCGGCGCCGCGGCCGAAGAGCTGGAAGAACACGCTCCGCGGGTTGTAGTTCGGCGCGAGCGGTAACGTGCGCGTGTGCGCGAGCGTCTGCCCGAATCCCCAGCCGTAGTTCGGATCGCTCGGCCCGCCGGGCTCGGTGCCGAGCTCGAGCGACGGCAGCGGCGTATCCATGCCGATGACCTCGACGGCGCGCTGATCGGCGCTGATGAGATCGGGATACGTGCGCACGCCCTTCTGCGGCACGGTGCCGGTGAGCCACGTGCCGGCGTGCACGCCGTGCGGCGTCTGCGCGGCCGCGACGGAGTTGTCGAGATTCGAGATCACGGTGACGTAGTCGCGGTACGGCGCGAGCGGCGAGAGATCACCGACGAGCTCGAAGTCGCGGCCGACGCCGTTCGGCGTCCAACGGTCGTGCTGCTCGTTCCGCGACACCTCGCGGGAGAGCCCTTCGAGCGGGATCGGCGTCGTGCTCAGGATCGCGCCGTGCGGGATGTAGATGAATGCGAGCCGCCGCGGCGTCGTCTTCTCGAGTGCGCGCGCGACGCCGGCCGGAATCATCGCGGAGAGGAGCGGCAAGCCTATCGTCGCGCCCGCGCCTTTCAGAACCGTACGCCGGGACAGGTGTTTGCGTGTCAGGAACATGTCGGTCTCCGCATCGTCGATTCTCGAACTCC
>Ga0079224_100006842_pt1 | contig 15194 bp, 18 predicted proteins | sample Stecom2015_FD_80414 | JGI IMG/M metagenome (GOLD analysis project Ga0079224, IMG submission 80414) | Agricultural soil microbial communities from Utah to study Nitrogen management - Steer compost 2015 | ecosystem: Environmental > Terrestrial > Soil > Agricultural land | place: USA: Utah...
GTAGAAGCCGCATTGTCGGATTCGCAGCGCGGTATTGTCCGTATAGTGGGTGTACCGCAACGCGGCAGCCGTGTCGAACTGAATATACCCATCGAATACTGAGAAATTATCAGGCAATAAAAAATCCCGGTCAAATGGCCGGGATTTTTTATTGAATTCAAAAATCTAAAACAAGCAAAAAACAAATTAGCAGTACTCGTTGAATGCTGCGACCAGATTATCCGCAATCATCTGCGCCGGACGCCCTTCAATCTGATGCCGCTCAATCATGTGCACCAGTTTACCATCTTTAAAAAGTGCCATAGCGGGTGAAGACGGCGGGTACGGCAACATATATGCGCGTGCCTTTTCGACGGCTTCTTTTTCCATACCCGCAAAAACGGTTACTACCTTATCAGGATGCTTTTCGTGTTTAATTGCCTCTATTGCGGCGGGGCGTGCGTTAGCCGCGGCACAGCCGCAAACCGAATTAACCACAACGAACACCGTGCCTGGCTGCGTGATGGCTGCATCGACCGCTTCAGGCGTTTTCAATTCTTCAAAACCGACATCGGTCAGCTCTTTGCGCATAGGCGCTACCAAGTATTCAGGATACATAATTTACCTTTCTGATTAACACTCTTCCATTAACTCTTGCAAAGATACGGTATGAAAGCGCGTTTCACAAACGCATCAGTTCACCGGAATGTCAGAATTGTTGCCGGTATAGTCTATCATGCGCACGACCGGGGGATGACACGAACGGCCCGGCGCTTGAATTTCCTCTTGGAAAACAGTACCTTTGCGGAGTTTAACATAGCATAGCATATCATGTCAGCAACAGACACCGCATATGTCCCCTATAAGGTAAAGGACATAAGCCTCGCAGCTTGGGGCCGAAAAGAAATCGAATTGGCAGAGGCAGAAATGCCCGGACTCATGAGCCTCCGGGAAGAGTTCGGCGCATCCAAGCCGTTGACGGGCGCCCGCATAGCCGGTTGCCTTCACATGACCATCCAGACCGCCGTACTCATTGAAACCTTGATTGAACTGGGCGCGGAGGTATCCTGGTCTTCCTGCAACATTTTCTCAACCCAGGATCACGCTGCCGCAGCCATCGCTGCAGCCGGCATTCCCGTATACGCCTGGAAGGGAATGAGCGAGGAAGAGTTTAACTGGTGTATCGAGCAGACCCTTTTCTTCGGCGAAGAACGCAAGCCACTGAATATGATCCTGGATGACGGAGGCGACTTAACCAATATGGTTTTCGACAAGTATCCGGAATTGATCAAAGGTATCAAGGGGCTTTCTGAAGAGACAACCACCGGCGTGCACCGCCTTTACGAACGGATGAAAAACGGAACCTTGCATTTGCCAGCCATTAATGTGAATGATTCGGTAACCAAATCCAAATTTGACAATAAATATGGTTGTAGGGAATCCCTGGTGGATGCCATCCGCCGGGCCACGGATCTTATGCTGGCCGGTAAAGTAGCGGTAGTGGCGGGTTATGGTGATGTAGGTAAAGGCTCCGCCGAATCGCTCCGCAGCGCCGGCGTCCGCGTAATCGTCACGGAGATCGACCCCATCTGTGCGTTGCAGGCCGCCATGGAAGGGTATGAGGTAAAGAAATTCTCCGATGCCGTCAAAGAAGCGAATATCGTGGTTACCGCTACCGGGAACCGTGACATTGTACGCCCGGAACATTTCAGGGCTATGAAGGACAAAACCGTTGTCTGCAACATCGGCCATTTTGATAATGAAATCGACGTGGCTTGGCTCAACAACAACTATGGAGATACCAAAATCGAAATCAAACCTCAAGTAGATAAGTACACGATTGAAGGAAAAGATATTATCCTCTTGGCGGAAGGCCGACTGGTTAACCTGGGCTGTGCCACCGGTCATCCATCGTTCGTAATGAGTAACTCATTTACCAATCAGACGTTGGCGCAGATCGAATTGTGGACTAACGGTGACCAATACGAGAACAAGGTTTACACATTGCCCAAACATCTGGATGAAAAGGTTGCCCGTTTGCACCTCGCAAAAATCGGTGTTGAACTGGATACCCTGGAACCGCATCAGGCTGAGTATATCGGCGTGCCGATAGAGGGGCCATACAAACCTGACCACTATCGGTATTAACCAAATAACAAAAAAAGCCGCTATCCGCGGCTTTTTTTGTTATTTGGTTTTCTTACTGCTCAAAAATGCGGTGCAGGCTTCGAGTGCCTGTTGAAACCGCTTATCCCCCAAACCCGAGATGACGGTATACTCGGCTCCGACGGCCTGTAGTTCTTTGTGCCATATCTCCATAAAATGCGCCCTTAAACCGGGAAAGTCGCGCAGCGGATCATCTTCCCATGGAAGGTCGATATCCATCAACAGGTAAAAATCATACCGTGTTATACGGAGTTGCCGGAGTACTGTGTCGGGTGTGTAACCGAAAAGGTGATCGCACCAGATTTTGATCGTCAGGAACATGGTGTCACAGACCAATAGATTGTTCTGCGCAAGAGGCTCCAGGCTGCGCTCCAAAGCGAGTTGACCGTAAAACATGTTCATTTCATCCTGAAGTGTATACTCACGGTTCAGATGACGGCAATATTCCCGGGCATATTCAGGGACGCAGACGGTACGGTAATGCCGTGCAAGGCGCTCGGCAGTAATCGTCTTACCCGTAGATTCGGGCCCGACCACAGCTATTTTAACAAGTTGGTGTCCTGCCACTTAAAACGTATACCTGGCCGCAACACCGATATTGGGAAAAAAGCCCCCACGCTGTTTCAATCCATCGATATAAATGGTCGGCCGTAAATCCGCGGTTACATTCAACGGCATATTTCCAAACTTATAGTCGGCTCCCCCCAGAGGAAACAGGGCCGCACCGAATCCACTGAAATCCGACATATCAGAAAAGCCTTGATACAAGGAAAGCCCCCCTCCTACGAACCATTTCAATCCGGGCACTTCAGGGATGTCAACATGATACTGATAGGAACCTGATAACGATAAAGCGGACCAGTCCCAATCGCTCCCTTCCCATCTTTTTTCATTGCCGCTGAATCCAAGGTTGAATTCCACCGCAGCGTCGGCATCGATAAACTGCTTATAAGACGCCCCCACCCAGTCGTAATGCCCCGTTCCAAAACGTAAACCAATTGACCGCTCATAACTGCTCTGCGCAACACAGGTAATCGCTAAAACCGAAAAGAATGCTGATAATACTAATCTAATGTTCATTGGACAAATTTAAATGTTGCCTCAAAGGTAGGATATTCCTGCAACAGCCGGAAATGATTCCCTTTAGACGGATCCACAATACCGTGAATCAAATGCATAAAGCAGATTAAACAGAGATATTTAAAAATTAATCGCATGTTATTCCACGAAAAAAGCATACCTTTGCACTCCGACAAAACAGTCGGAATATCCTTCCTAGTTTTCCCAGGCATTTCTCGCTGTTTTGGCAACGTAAATGGTTATATTGTTAACATTTTCACCACATAATGCCCAGAGACACCTCCATTAATTCTGTTTTAATTATCGGCTCAGGTCCTATCGTTATCGGACAGGCCTGCGAATTCGATTACTCCGGATCACAAGCTGCACTCTCGCTTAAAGAGGAAGGGATTGAGGTTTCCATTATCAACTCCAATCCGGCAACCATCATGACCGACAAAGTGATAGCTGACCATGTGTATCTGCTGCCACTGACCTGTGAAAGCATCGAAAAAATTCTCCAGGAGCAAAAAATCGATGCGGTCTTACCCACCATGGGCGGACAAACCGCGCTGAACCTCTGTATCGAGGCTTCGGAACGCGGCATATGGGAAAAGTACGGCGTCAAAGTGATCGGCGTGGATGTGGCCGCCATTGAAAAGACGGAAAACCGGGAAGCGTTCCGTCAGTTGATGGTGGACATTGGCGTTGGTGTCGCAAAGTCCAAAATCGCCAACTCCTTCCTTGAGGGAAAGGAAGCTGCCCAAGACATCGGATTCCCTTTGGTGATCCGTCCATCTTATACTTTGGGAGGCACCGGAGGCGGTTTTGTCCATAAGAAAGAAGAGTTCGAGGCGGCATTGAGCCGCGGGCTACAGGCCTCACCTACGCATGAGGTACTGGTGGAACAGGCGGTCCTTGGCTGGAAAGAATTCGAGCTGGAGCTGCTCCGCGATAGTAATGACAACGTTATTATCATCTGTACCATTGAGAATTTTGACCCAATGGGTATTCACACGGGAGACTCCATTACGGTTGCGCCCGGCATGACGTTGAGCGACCGCTGCTATCAGCAGATGCGGAACCAGGCCATCCTGATGATGCGTGCCATCGGCAACTTCGCCGGCGGCTGCAACGTACAGTTTTCCGTCAATCCGGAAAATGAGGAAATCATTGCCATTGAGATCAATCCGCGTGTATCGCGTTCTTCAGCGCTGGCCTCAAAAGCAACCGGATATCCAATTGCCAAAATCGCTTCCAAACTCGCCATCGGCTATAACCTGGATGAGTTAGAAAACCAGATCACGAAAACCACTTCTGCATATTTTGAACCGACGCTCGACTATGTGATCGTTAAGGTTCCCCGTTGGAATTTCGCTAAGTTCAAAGGAGCAAACCGGGAACTTGGCCTTCAGATGAAATCGGTAGGGGAAGTGATGGCTATCGGCCGTACGTTCATCGAGGCGTTACAGAAAGCCTGTCAAAGCCTTGAAACAGGCCGCCATGGCCTCGGTGCCGACGGAAAACAGCTTCGCAACCTGGAAGAGATCATGCACAGCCTGGAACACCCGAGCGCCGACCGCATCTTCCACATCAAAGATGCCTTCGAACTGGGGGTACCGCTGGAATCTATAAGGAAAGCCACCCACATCGACAAGTGGTTCCTCCTGCAAATCCAGGAACTGGTGCACTTGGAGGCGGAACTGCGTCGTTATCAGTTAAACAACATACCGAAGGACTTTTTCCTTGCGCTCAAGCAAAAGGGCTACTCCGACATGCAGATCGCCTGGTTGCTCGGCAATGTCACTGAAGATGAAGTCTATGAGCGGCGTAAGCAGCTCGGCATCCGCCGTGCTTATAAAATGGTTGATACCTGTGCAGCAGAATTCCCTGCACAGACGCCCTATTATTATTCAACCTTTGAAGATGAAAACGAGTCGGTAGTTTCAGACAGGAAAAAGATCATCGTACTGGGATCCGGACCGAACCGCATCGGTCAAGGTATTGAATTCGATTACTCATGTGTGCACGGGCTGCTGGCTGCAAAGGAAGCCGGTTTTGAATCCATCATGATCAATTGCAACCCGGAGACCGTTTCAACCGACTTCAATATGGCAGACAAGCTATATTTTGAGCCGGTGTACTGGGAGCACGTGCGGGAAATCATCGAACTGGAAAAGCCGGAGGGTGTAATCGTCCAGTTGGGTGGTCAGACCGCCTTGAAGATGGCTGAGAAACTGGAAGCCAACGGTATCAAGATCATCGGGACATCATTCGAAGACATGGACCTTGCCGAAGACCGTGGCAGGTTCTCGGACTTGCTGAAGTCCCTTGACATCCCTTATCCGAAATACGGTGTAGCAGAAAGTGCAGAAGAGGCACTTAAGGTTGCCAAAGAAGTTGGATACCCGGTGTTGGTCCGCCCAAGTTATGTATTAGGCGGTGAGCGCATGAGCATTGTCATCAACGACGAGGAACTGGAAAAGGCAGTCGTGAAACTGCTCCGTAACCTGCCGGGCAACCGTGTGCTCATTGACCACTTCCTGGACCGCGCTGAAGAAGCGGAGTCAGATTCCATCTGTGACGGAGAGGATGTTCACATCATCGGCATGATGGAGCACATCGAGCCAGCGGGTATACACTCCGGCGATTCGAGCGCTGTATTGCCTCCATTCAGCCTTTCAGAACGTGTACAAAGCAAAATGGAAGAATACACCATTAAGCTCGCCAAAGCACTCAACGTGAAGGGTCTGCTCAATATACAGTTCGCAATCAAAGACGAAAACGTTTATGTTATTGAAGCCAACCCCCGGGCATCCCGTACGGTACCTTTCATCGCAAAAGCCTATGATGTACCTTATGTCAACATTGCTACGAAAATAATGCTTGGCGTCAATAAGCTGAAGGACTTTAAGATTGAGCGGAAACTTACGGGCTATGCCATCAAGGTGCCAATATTCTCGTTTGACAAGTTCCCTGACGTAGATAAGCAGCTCGGCCCGGAAATGAAGTCGACCGGTGAAGCGATCCGCTTTATCAAAGACCTGGATGATCCGTTTTTCAGGGAGATGTATGCGAAGAAATCAATGTATTTAAGCAAGTAATTAATCAAAAACACGTTTCCATATGTCATACCGGATAGAACACGATACAATGGGCGAGGTCCAGGTACCCGCCGACAAATACTGGGGTGCACAGACTGAGCGTTCACGCAACAATTTCAGGATCGGGCCCGCAGCATCCATGCCGAAGGAGATCATTGAAGCATTCGCATACCTCAAAAAAGCAGCAGCATACACCAATGCTGATGCAGGAATCCTTCCGCAGGAAAAACGCGATCTGATCGCCAAGGTCTGTGATGAAATACTCGCCGGTGAACTGGACGATCAGTTTCCGCTCGTCATCTGGCAAACCGGATCCGGTACGCAGTCCAACATGAACGTCAACGAAGTCGTGTCCAACCGTGCACATGTCCTACAAGGCAACAAACTAGGCGAAGGTAAGCCGTTCATCCACCCGAATGACGACGTAAACAAGTCGCAGTCTTCCAACGACACCTACCCCACCGCCATGCACATCGCGGCCTATAAGAAGGTTATAAACACCACAATACCAGGCGTCGAAAAGCTGCGTGATACGCTGAAAGCCAAATCTGAGGCGTTCGCGGGAGTAGTGAAGATCGGCCGCACCCACTTGATGGATGCCACCCCGCTCACTTTGGGACAGGAGTTTTCCGGCTATGTGGCGCAGCTTAACTATGGACTAAATGCATTGAAGAACACGCTGGATCATCTGTCGGAGCTCGCTTTGGGCGGCACAGCCGTCGGTACCGGCATCAATACACCGAAAGGCTATGCCGAAAACGTAGCGCGATACATCGCCGAATTTACCGGTCTTCCGTTCCGGACTGCACCTAATAAGTTCGAAGCGCTCGCGGCCCATGATGCAATTGTGGAAAGCCACGGGGCATTGAAGCAACTGGCCGTTGCCCTGCATAAGATCGCTAATGATATCCGGATGCTCGCCTCCGGGCCACGTTCCGGCATCGGGGAGATCCTGATTCCGGAAAATGAACCCGGTTCATCGATCATGCCAGGTAAAGTAAACCCTACGCAATGCGAAGCGCTCACCATGGTAGCAGCCCAGGTTATCGGTAACGATGTGGCCATCTCTTTCGGCGGCGCCAACGGCCACTATGAACTGAACGTCTTTAAGCCGGTGATGGCGGCTAACTTCCTGCAATCGGCTCAGTTGATCGGTGACGCCTGCGTTTCCTTCAATGATCACTGCGCGATCGGCATCGAACCGAATCATGACGGAATCAAGAAACATCTGGAAAACTCACTGATGCTGGTGACGGCGCTCAACCCGCATATCGGCTATGAAAATGCCGCTAAGATCGCGAAAAAAGCACATAAAGAAAACAAGTCGCTGCGGGAGGCCGCCCTGGAGCTGGGGTTGCTGACCAACGAGCAATTTGATCAATGGGTGCGTCCGGAAGACATGATCGGAGGATTGAAATAATGTTGGGATACCGGCTTCTCTTCGCCGGTATCCTTTTTCTATGCCTGGCCGGCTGCCGTTTTAATCCGGATGTGCAAAGTAAAGGAGCCGATTTCCTGCAGGGTGTCTGGGTACAGGATAGCTTGCCGATGCAGGACGAATTGTTGCAATACACCCTTCATGAATTAAAATTCACGTGCGACTCCATTTATGCCACCATGCATGTGGCGTCCAAGGTCCGGAACGTTCCTGATTCCTGTTACAATAACGGGCAATGGATAGAATACGCGAAGGGCGTGTATGTGGTCCGGGGTGACAGTCTTTTGGTGGATGGCCTTTATACCAAGGCCGACTGGAAGCAGAAGATATCAGGATGTCACCGCACCGGACAATTTCTACCGCGGTTCAAAATCGTGCGGTACACCCCCGATTCCCTGGTTTTGGAAAACCGTTTCGATCAAAGGCCCCTCCTATTGAAGAAAACTACCCCCATCACTTGCATCCCGAAAAAACGCTGGGAATAGCGGGTACAAAAAAAGGCGGCACACATAGCACCACCTTTCCATGATTTATTATCAACTAAAACTATGTGCGCTTAAAAAGGGAGATCATCGTCTTTTCCGTCGTCGGCAGAGATGTCCACAGTTGGAGGCGCGTCAAATGCCTGCGGGCCAGGCGCTGCATGACCGGAGGCCCCTGCCTGCGCAGCCCCCACTTTGGTTACACGCCATGCCACCAATGAGTTGAAATAAGTGGTCACTCCATCCCTGTTGGTCCAGGGACGTCCGCGAAGGTTAAAAGAAACCTCTACTTCATCACCGACGTTCAGGTTGTCAAACAGGGATGTACGGTCCTGTGTTGCTTCAAAACGTATATATTCGACAAACTGGGGATTTTCCGCATACTGAACGATCAGATCCCTTTTCTTAAATGTGTCGGTAACCTGTTGCACCTCTCCGATTTCGTGTACTTTTCCTCGTATTTCCATTACTTTACTTACTTTTTTGGAACCTGCATGGCTTTTAAACCGTGTTGCAAGCCCATCCTTCCAACCTTTAGCTATTCTGATGAATTGGTAAAATTACACATTTTCTTCATACGATAATAAGTACCTTTGCCAAAATCTTATGGAAGTTTTCAACACCCCAGGCAAAGTCATTATCACATGTTACAAGCGGCTCTCGCCTTACCTACAGGAGGAAGTACGCCGATTGGGATTTGAGATCAAAAGCAGTTTTTCATCAGGCCTTGAAATTCAGGCAACGGGCAACGACTGTATCCGGCTCAATCTCAATCTTCACTGCGCGAGCCAGATCCGATATTCGCTTAAGAGCTTTACCGCGAACGACGCCGAAACCCTGTACCGCGGAGCGCTTACCATTCCGTGGGAAGAGGTGATTGCATACGACGGTTACGTCTCGGTCACTTCCAACGTAAACAATCCTACTGTATCGACTCCTTTGTTTGCAAATCTGAAGGTTAAAGATGCAATCGCTGACCGCATTAAAGCTAAGAAAGGGCTGAGGCCCGATAGCGGGCCGGAGCTGCAACGCACCGTTGTACACCTGCATTGGCACGAGGACCGGGCTGAAATTTTCCTGGACACTTCCGGAGAAGTATTGGCCAAACACGGTTACCGCAAACATCCGGGCAAAGCGCCTATGCTGGAAGCACTTGCCGCCGGGGTGGTGTACGCCACGGGCTGGGACGGCCAGACACCTTTCATCAATCCGATGTGCGGAGCCGGGACCTTGGCCATCGAAGCAGCACTTATCACAACAAACCGCAAACCGGGCCTGTTCCGGATGAATTATGCTTTTATGCACATTCTCGGTTATGATGAGGAGGTATTCTTTGAAGAGCGCCGCAGATTGAAGGCACAGGTACAAAAAGAATCGCCGGCCAAAATCACCGCTTCCGATATTTCCCGGGACGCCGTAAACACGGCGCGCGCAAACGCAAAAACCGCTGGGGTGGACCATCTGATCGATTTCCATGTCTGTGACTTCGCCAAAACGCCGTTGCCCGAGGGACCTGGCACCGTGGTTTTCAATCCCGAGTACGGGGAGCGCATGGGACAGTTGAACCGTCTTATGGAAACGTACGGACGTATCGGCGACTTTCTCAAACAGCACTGCGAAGGCAAACAGGGCTTTGTTTTTACCGGAAGTCCTGAGCTGGCCAAAAAAATAGGATTGCGGGCCTCACGCAGAATTGAGTTTTACAACGGAAAACTGGACTGCCGGCTACTGGAATATGAAGTATATGCCGGAAGCCGCCGTACTGCTGAATGACCTTGAATCATGACGTCAGGATATATCGAACAAACTGCATATTTTGTAAAAGAACGGTTGCGCAACGCCGAAGCTGGCCATGATTGGTGGCACATCCAACGGGTATGGAACAATGTAAGGCATCTGCTGCGTTGTGAACAGGCCGATCAATTGATCTGTGAACTGGCAGCATTACTGCATGATATCGCAGACAGTAAGTTTCACGACGGGGATGAAACGCTCGGTCCGGCAATCGCCGGTGAATTTCTCCGCTCCATCGGCGTGGAATCACATGTAGTAAACCACGTACGGGATATTATCCTGAATATGTCTTACAAGGCCAGTTTAGGGAACGTAACGTTCCATTCACGGGAGCTTGCAATCGTACAGGATGCAGACCGGCTGGATGCAATCGGTGCTGTTGGCATTGCAAGGGCATTCCATTATGGGGGCTTCAAAAACCGGGCGTTGTACGACCCTTCCATCCCCCCGCAGCCGGGACAGAGCAAAGAGGCCTACAAAAATAGCACCGCCCCCACCATTAATCACTTCTATGAGAAACTGCTTCTTCTGAAAGACAAAATGAATACCGATACCGCAAAGCGGATCGCCGAAGAACGACACGCTTTCATGGAACGTTATCTGGATCAGTTTTATCGGGAATGGGAAGGCAATCAATAGCCACCCGTCACCATGTGAAAGCAGTCCCGGGCCATCCGCTGGTTATATTCATCAGTCATGCTCTTATGATTGATCAAGTCTACTATGGTGCCGATCCAGCAAAAACCGATCGTCAGGAAGTAAATAATTCCCATGGCCACCTGATTAAGCACGAACCGCTGGATGCCGGCGAAGCCGAGAAAACCAATTAAGGTAAATAAAAGGATATCCTGAGCATTCTTCCGCTTCCCGCTATATAGGAACACGAAATTCCTCAACTGTTCGTCACTCAAGGAAGCCGTCGCTTGCTGCAGGTACATCAGCTCTTCAGGAGTGACTCCCTGAATGCTCATTAATGTATTATCACGGTTATTCATGGCAATAGTGTTTCTCTGATAATTTTCAACGATGATCTGCGCCAGTTAAGACAACACTGTCTGAGCAGGATATATATGCGATGGCCGATGACCAGGAGCGCCGGGACACCCAGCCAGTGCATGCGCCAGGACGCCGCCAGTTCACCATGCATCAATAACGCTATGGAGCGGCCCAGACCGCATCCCGGGCACCATTCCAAGCCCATATGCCCCAATGGACACAAAGTGAAATGATGTTCATGCGGATCCATGCAGTAAAGCAACAGTAGCCCTGTAATCCAGCAGATCAATTCTTTCATCTTTCTTTTTCACCTTAGACAAGGATATACACTAATCGTTACACCTATCAAACATCGTCCAATCGCTTTTTCAATGTCTTAATCTGGTAAGAAAACACGATATAGAAGGCTCCCGCCATCAAAAAAGCGATTCCCGTCCATCCCACCAACGCTATAGCACCGATCAGGGGATTAAAAATTACCGATAATCCGAGAATGGCCACCACTATACCAGCGAAAGTCAGCCAGCCCCAACCTTTCGCTTCCGAGCGTCGCACATCCATGGAATAGGTAAGCAGCGCCGCTCCGGACAGCAATAAATAAAAGCCGACGATAAATGCTAACACAAGCATTGAAAGCTTCGGATAAAAGAGTAAGATAAGCCCCAGGACCGTGTCCAGCAATCCAATTGCCAATGTCCAACCCCATCTGTAAAGCGTCCGCCGATTACTGACCGCGAAGATCACGCGCAATACGCCCGCAATAAAGATTATACATCCGAATAGGACTGATAATGCCAAAAAACTGCTAAGCGGGTTGAACAACGTATAAATACCTACAGCAACAAACAGGAGGCCTACCAGTAAGAGTACCCACCAGTACCTGACGCCTTTTTTCATTTCGGAAATCACAGGTTCCATAACACATTAGTTTTCAGTAAACTTACGCAATAAAACCCGTCCGGACTACTACTTTTTTAACAAAATGACTACTTTAGCCAAAAATACGCTAACAAGACATTACTATGAATCTTCTTACCCGCACCTTTCCGGCGTTAGCCATTTGCTTGGTAGTCTGGCACCAGGCCTCCGGACAATTTACTGAAAACCAAGTTATCGCACATCGGGGAGCTTGGAAAGTAGAGGGACTGCCCCAGAACTCGCTGGCATCCCTGAACCGGGCTGTAGCACTGGGATGTGCCGGATCTGAATTCGACGTACACCTTACCAAAGACGGAGTCCTGGTGGTCAACCATGATCCCGATTTCTACGACATGGACATAGCCACCTCCACTTATGAGGAATTGTTGGCTAAAAAACATCCGAACGGAGAATCCATTCCTACAGCAGAAGCTTACCTACTTGAGGGAATGAAACAAAAAAAGACCAAGCTTATCTTCGAACTTAAAACGTCCAAGCTGGGCAAAGAACGGACATTGCATTCAGCAGACCTTGCTGTACAACTGGTAAAAAAACTGGGAGCAGAGAAATGGGTTGAGTATATTGCATTTGACTACGATGCCTGCAAACGCATTATTGAGCAGGATTCCGATGCTAAGGTCTACTATCTAAATGGCGATGTAACACCGGAACAGGCAAAAAAGGACGGAATGTACGGCTTGGATTATCACATCAACGTGTACAAGAAGAACCCCACATGGATAAAGGAAGCTCATGACCTCGGATTAGCGGTCAACGTATGGACCGTGAACACAGCGGAGGATATGCGTTTCTTCCTGGACCAAGGTGTTGAATTCGTTACGACCGATCAACCGGCCCTTCTTTTCGAAGTAATCCGTAAAAAAAGCGAATAACCGATGAAACGAGCCGTAATCACCGCTGCCATCCTCCTTTTCGTTATCGCCAATAGTCTGGCCCAACAGTTCGTCGTTGCCACGTACAATATCCGTTACGATGCCGCCAGTGACACAGGTAATCTGTGGAAGGACCGGTATCCGCACCTTGTGCAACTGATCAAATTCCATGGGTTCGACATTTTCGGAACACAGGAAGGACTCAAGCATCAACTGGAGGATATACGTAAAAACCTACCTGGTTACGCGTATATCGGTGTGGGCCGTGACGATGGCAAGGACGGCGGTGAGCATTCAGCTATTTTCTATAACACCGCACGGTTCGATGTCGTAAAACAAGGGGATTTCTGGCTGGCTCCGAACACGGACATCCCGAACAAGGGATGGGATGCCGCACTTCCGCGTGTCTGCAGCTGGGGGCTCTTTAAAGACAAAGATACCGGTTTTGAATTTCTCCTTTTCAATGCCCATTTCGATCACGTGGGTGTAGAAGCCCGAAAGGAAAGCGCCCGGCTAATCATCAAGAAGGCCGACGAACTGAGTAGTGGCACGCCGATGATCATTACGGGAGACTTCAACGTTGACCAACACAATGAGAGCTATCATGTGTTAAATAACAGTGGGGAAGTGACTGATGCATATGAATTGGCACCGCTGAAGTATGCACCGAACGGCACATTTAATGGTTTTGATATCAAGCGGAAAAGTGATAGCCGGATTGACCATATTTTTCTGTCTAAGCATTTCAGGGCGGTGCGTTATGGCATCCTTACCGACAGTTATCAAGCTAAATTGCCTTCAGACCACTTTCCGGTCATGGCGGAGATCCGTTACTAACACGCTGAACCAACCCCGCGTCAGACGAACAGCGGCAAGTCGGGCAGCATAAAAAAAAGTAAACATGAAAACATTCCTAATTCCAGTTGATTTTTCTGATGTGTCATATACAGCGGCACAGTACGGAGTGGATATGGCAGCACATCTCAATGCCACAAAAGTGATTTTCTACCACTCGTATGCCCATCGCCCGTCTGACGGCCATGAGGGAAATGCCGGTTATCAGCAATCCAGCCTGAAGCACCTGGAAAAAATGGTGGCCAAGTTACGCGTAGCCTCAGCCTGGTCAAGCGAACAGGTGATTTTGCTTGCAGACAATAAACCGGTCAGGACAGGAGTGGAAGGCATTGTTGCCGAACATTCAGTATCTCTCATCGTAATGGGAATAGCCGGCTTTTCCGATATAGAAAATACACTCATCGGCCGTAATACGATGGCCGTAGCAGAGTCCGGCGTTGCGCCGCTGCTGATCGTACCCAGGCACCATGCGTTTAAACCGGTCAAGCGGGTCGTTTATGCAACCGACCTTAAGGACGTACGATACATTACGCCCGCTGAAAGTATTATTCGGCTTGCAGGTCAATTGGGAGCTCAAACGCATGTTGTACATGTCGACCCGGCGACCCTGGGTCAAACACCGCAAAAGCTCCTGGCCAAACAAGAAGTATTGACAATGCTGGAACCGCTGCATCCCATATTTGATGTGGTCGGTGAAGCAAAGGATAAGGCCGGCGGTATTTTTGATTATGTGAAAAAACACCAAATCGACCTCATTCTTATGGCATCACGCAATTATAGCTTCTTTCAGCGGCTCTTCCATAGCAGTGTAAGCAAGAAGCTGTTGAACATCGCCGATGTGCCGGTCGTTTTATTGAAAAACCATCCGGTTGCATAGAATGAACCCTTCGTTTATCAATCAATTGCCGAGCGCCGGTGTCGCGGAACGGTTTCTCCGTTACGTACAGGTAGACACTCAATCGGATCCACTGTCCCCGACCTGCCCTTCTACGGAAAAGCAAAAAAACCTAGGCCGGATGTTACGTGATGAACTGCAGTCTATGGGCATCACTGATGCAGAGCTGGACGAGCATGGGTACCTGTATGCAACTATCCCCGCAAATACAGGCAAGGAAGTGCCCGTGATCTGTTTTTGTTCGCATATGGACACCTCACCGGATTGTTCCGGAGCGGGCATAAAGCCTATCATTCATCGTAATTACCAAGGTACTGATATTGTGCTGCCGGACAACCCCAACGTTGTGATCCGGCCCACTGAACATCCGGATCTTCAACAGCAGATCGGGAATGATATTATCACGGCCAGCGGCACTACACTGCTCGGCGCGGATGATAAGGCCGGGGTAGCCGAAATCATGACCACTGCGCACCTGTTGATGACTTATCCGGAAATCAGGCATGGCACCATCAAACTGCTTTTCACGCCCGACGAAGAGATTGGCAGAGGAGTAGACAAAGTCAACCTGACCAAGTTAGGAGCAGACTTTGGGTATACAGTTGATGGGGAGAC
>Ga0079224_100006843_pt1 | contig 15193 bp, 9 predicted proteins | sample Stecom2015_FD_80414 | JGI IMG/M metagenome (GOLD analysis project Ga0079224, IMG submission 80414) | Agricultural soil microbial communities from Utah to study Nitrogen management - Steer compost 2015 | ecosystem: Environmental > Terrestrial > Soil > Agricultural land | place: USA: Utah...
GTGTGCAAGGGCCACGAGGTTGGCTATCACGCCGTGAGTGGCTTGCGTGTGGATGCTCTTGAAAAGCCGGCGGCGCTTGCCGCAGGAACACGTCATTGATGCGGTGGTCTCGATCACTTTCCAGAAATAAGGCAGAAGGGAATATCTCATGAGTTACGCAAACAACGTTGTCACGCTACCTCAGTCAGTTGATTATCATGCGTTATTGTCCCAGAAGATTCTGGAGCATAGCGCAAAGGTCACCGTGATAGGGCAAGGTTATGTCGGCTTGCCGCTAGCCGTCGAATTCGGCCGCATGGGCTTCACGGTCACTGGCCTGGACGTTTCTTCCGCACGGGTGCAGGAATTGAATGCCGGACACTCCCCGACGCCGGATATCGCTGATGCCGACCTGCAAATGCTGCGACTCCAGGGTCGTTACAATGCCAGTACGGACTTTGCATGCCTGGCCACGAGCGACGTCATACTGATCTGTGTTCCTACGCCGCTGCGTAAGTCCAAGGATCCGGATATCTCATATGTACTGGATTCAGCCGAAAGCGTTATTGAACACCTGCGGCCCGGCCAGCTCGTCATACTGGAGTCGACGACCTACCCGGGCACCACGGAGGAACTGTTGTTGCCGATGTTCGAGGAAACAGGTCATGTCGTTGGCCGAGACTTCTTTCTGGCCTTCTCGCCGGAACGGATTGACCCTGGTAACCGGGACTTCAAAGTGAAGGATATTCCCAAGGTAACCGGCGGCATTACGACTCAATGCACCGAGCTTGCTGCCTTGTTCTATGGCCAGATCGTGAACAGGGTTGTGCAGGTCTCCAGTCCGAAGGTGGCTGAGCTGGCAAAACTGTACGAGAACGTCTTCCGCAGCGTCAACATTGCGCTTGCGAACGAGTTCTCCCTGATGTGTCAGCAGCTAGGAGTTTCCACGCGGGAGGTAATTGACGCGGCAGCCAGCAAGCCTTTCGGCTTCATGCCCTTCTATCCGGGGCCGGGCATCGGGGGACACTGCATTCCTATCGACCCGGCCTATCTGGTGTGGAAGATGAAGTTCAGTAACTACCAAGCGCGCTTCATTCCGCTGGCAGAAGAGATCAACCACTCGATGCCGACGCACGTCATCCACATGCTCACGGACGCATTGAACCTGCGGCGGATCTGCCTGAACGGAGCCAGGGTGCTGGCCATAGGGGTTGCCTACAAGCGGGATGTGGGGGATGTCCGGGAGTCGCCGGCGCTGCACATCATCGAGAATCTCATCAAGCACGGCGTGAATGTTGATTATGTGGATCCCTTTGTGCCGGCTATCGAGATTTCTGAGCGACGCTACGAGGCGGTGGAATTGACCGATGAGATGCTGCCGACATACGACTGCGTGCTGATCCTGACCGATCACTCGTCCATAGACTATCACGCCATCGTACGCACCGCTGCGCTGATCCTCGACACCAGAGGCGCTACGCGCGGCTTACCGGCACAGCCAGACCAGATTCTGACTCTGTAAAGCCACGCGGAAAACATTGGATCATGGTGGCTCGCAGCAGCAGTGGGGAATGGTGGCGTCCGCAGGTCCAATCGCGGTCGGCGTATACGGAAGCGCGCTCGCCGGCAGCGCTGTCGCTGCCGCCAACAGGGGAAAGCAAACTGCCGTTTCGTGCAGTGATGATGTTCACCTTTATTCTTCTCGCTGCACCCCAGCAGATGTTCCCTGTACTTGCACCGCTGCGCATCGCTCTTCTGTCGGTTGCGGTAGCGTTGCTGGCGCATTGCTGGGTCCAGATCTCCAACAGGCGCCCGCTGATCGACCTGAACGTGGGTATCGTTCTGGTACTGGCAATACTCGGCTGGTGCATACTGACAGTGCCTTTCTCCATCTGGCGAGGAGGCAGTGTTGGCTTCCTGATGGAGAGGTACCTGAAGACGATCCTGGCATTTCTGCTGCTGGCGAATATTGTGATCACCCTCCCGCGGTTGCACAAGTTGAGCTGGGCGCTTGTCAGTATGTCTGTGATGCTGGCCTTGACCACCGTCAAGAACTTTGCCTCTGGCACCATGATCAGTGCTGGTGGACGGGTTGCCGGATACGACTCTCCCTTGACGGAGAACCCTAATGACATGGCGATGCTGCTCAACCTGATGCTGCCCTTCGCCGTCGCATTGCTACTAACTACGCCCCGCAAGCTTGCCAGGATCTTCCTGGTCGCAGCAATCGGCATCATGGTCGCCGCAATCATTGCCACTTTTTCGCGTGCGGGATTCCTCACGCTGGGCGTCATGTATCTCATTTATTTCTGGCGTTTCCGAAAACGCGCGGAGCGCTTCCTGGCGCCGGTAGTACTGCTGATCGTCATTGCGTGCCTTCCCCTGGTGCCGAGTAGCTACTTCGACCGTGTGAGTACCATTACCAATATCGAAGAAGACGAAAGTGGTTCGGCGCAGGAGCGCTGGAGCGACGCGCTGGTGGCCAGCAAGCTGATTCTCGGCAGTCCTCTGATTGGGTCTGGCGTGGGGACCGCCACCATCGCCATGAACGAGGCGCGTGGGGATCTATGGATCGAGATACATAACGTCTATCTGACGCTCGGCGTCGAACTGGGGCTGCCGGGCCTGCTGCTGTTCCTGATGTTCTACCGGGTATGTCTGAAGTCCACTGGAGAAGCAATGGCGTGGGCACGGCGAAGCCCGCCGGGCAACCAGCAGTCAAGAGAGCTTTTCTACCTGGCGGAGGCGATCCATATCAGCTTGCTCGCCTTTCTGGTAGAGGCATTCTTCCATCCCGTAGCCTATCACTTCTATTTGTACTACATCGCAGGCCTGGCGACTGGCCTGAGGGTTCTAATCGCTACGGAGAAAAGCCGACTTGCCGGCACTGATATCGAGTACGCCCGTGCGCAATCATAAGGACAATGAACAGGATGAGCCTGTGAAACTTCTCAAGGTAGTCACCAACTTCTCGCCAGGCGGCACGGAAGGGCAAGTACATAATCTCGCCAGACGACTGGACCGGAGCCGGTTTGATCTAAGCTTCGGCTGCCTGCGGAAATGGGGGGGCTACGTCGAAGAGGTCGAGGAGTGGGGAATTCCGATCGAAGAGTTTCCGATCAACAGTCTGTACAAGCCGAAGACATTTTGGCAGATGCTGCGGCTGTCTCTCTACCTGCGACGCAACCGAACCCAGATCATGCACAGCTACAATTTCTATGCCAATGTGCTGGCTATTCCGGCGGCGAAGCTCGCGGGAGTGCCAGTGGTACTCGCCTCCATTCGGGACAGGGGAGTGTATCTCAACCCCCTGCAGACCCGTCTTCAGAAGTTCGTCTGCAGTATGGCGGACCGCATCCTGGTAAACGCCGATTCGATCAGGGACTGGCTGCTGGAGCAGGGCTATGACGACGACAGGATCGTGGTTCTCAAGAATGGTATAGACCTGACGCTGTATAGAAAGGCAAAGAGCCACCGCATACATGATGAATTCTCCATACCCTACGATGCGCCCATTGTGATCATGCTGGCCCGGTTGAATCCACAAAAGGGTATTGATGAGTTTCTGCAGGCAGCGGCCATGATCAAGCAGACACATCCGGAGGTTCGCTTCCTGGTGGTAGGGGAGAAGCTTGAGTTCCGGAATGGTGTGATCGAGCAGGATGTCGAGTATCACCGGGAGCTGCAGCAGCGTTGTGTGGATCTGGGTATCGATCGGAATGTCATCTTTGCGGGTCATCGTTCTGATGTGCCGGATCTGCTGAATGAGGTCAGCATATCCGTTCTCCCTTCATACAGCGAAGGACTGTCAAACACGCTGCTGGAGTCGATGGCGGCAGGTGTCCCCATTGTCGCAACCCAGGTAGGAGGAAATTCGGAGTTGGTCAAGGACGGCCTGAACGGGATCCTGGTGCCACCCCGCAATTCTGTTGAGCTTGCAAGGGGAATAAGCAGGATTCTGGAAGATAGGGAACTCGCCGAGTCGTTTCGTCGATACTCGTTGAAGCTTGCGGAAGAGTCGTTCTGCATGGAGAGGATGGTGAGAAGAACGGAGGATCTGTATGCCGCCGAGCTACTCAAAAGCGTCCGGAGTGGCCGCCAACAACCAGAAGGGGACCCGCTGAAATAATGGCTACCATAGAAATAGTTGAAGATGCGGATTCTTTCCTTTCGTTGAAGGAAGAGTGGAACGAGTTGCTCCAGTCCAGCTCTGTTAACTGCATCTTCATGACTTGGGAATGGATGTATACCTGGTGGCAGGAGTTGGCAGAGGACCGCAAGCTCTGGATCGTGAAGGTCAGCCGCGAGGGGCAAATTCTGGCACTGGTGCCCTTGGCTCTGCGCCCTTCGCGGCTGATGCGTCTGCTGCCGTTTCGGGTTCTTGAATTCCTTGGCTCCGGCAACGTGGGGTCGGACTATCTGAATCTGATCATCCGTCGAGGGTACGAAGAGGAGGTCGTGCCGATCATCGCGGACTATGTGGCGTCACGGAAACTGGTGCTGGAGCTGTCGCAAGTGGATAGAACGTCCGCACCCATCACTCAACTGGCATTGCGGTTGCGTGACAAGGGGTGGCGGCCCTCCCGCACGACCACCAGTTTCAGCCCCTGTATTCCGCTGTCTCGCTACACCTGGGAGTCCTATCTGCAGTCGCTCTCTTCCAAGCAACGCGGCACCTTTCTCAAGAAATTGAGAAAGCTGGAGAGGACCTTCGCCGTGCGGATGGAAGAGGTTACCACGGAAGTCCAGCGTCGCGATGCGCTGGAGGTGCTGGTTGATCTGCATTTGCGCCGCTGGGATGAAAGAGGGGGCTCCAACGCCCTGCATCGGCAGGAGCTGGTCTCGTTTCACGAAAGCTGGTCACGCACCGCCTTACGCGAGTCCTGGTTGCGCCTTTATCTGCTGAGACTGGACGACAAGCCGGCGGCTGCCGTCTATGGCTTCCGTTACAACAAGGTTTTCTATTACTACCAGGCAGGTTTCGAGCCAGAGTACGCGCAGTACAGCCTTGGCGTGCTAGCCCTGGGGCTGAGCATCCGCCGCGCACTGGAGGAGGGGCTGGAGGAGTATGACTTTCTCCACGGGGATGAAGATTACAAATATCGCTGGGCATCAGAAGCGCGTGAGCTGGTGAGGCTGGAGCTGTTTCCACCATCACTCCGCGGTGCGGTCTGTCAAGGTGCCATGAGTATTCGACTGAGCATGAAGAACATGTTATGGCCACGATTGCCCCCCCGTCTGCGGGAGTGGTTGCTGGGTGCAGGGTGACAAGTGAGTTCGTGGGAGCTGAACCAATGCTGAGATCAATGGTGAAGGGGGGTATGGCGACTGCCATCCATTCGCTGAGAGTGGAAAAGGTCCTGGGCGCCCGCCTGCAACCGCGGAACCTGCCGCTCATCATCTGTTATCACCGGGTGGTGGCGGACTTCGAGGAGTCTGCCCGACAATCGATTCCGTCGTTACTGGTTGGGGTGGATACATTCACCCGGCATCTGGACTGGATCGGGAGTCACTATGATTTCGCAACGCTTGACGAGGTGCTGGTGGAGTTCGAGCGCGTAAGCGCTAACGGCAAGCCGCGCAGGCGGCCGCTGGCCGCCATCACCTTCGATGATGGCTACGCGGATGTGCTGCATAATGCCGTTCCTGTCATGAACAGCAAAGGTGTTCCTGGCACCATGTTCGTCGTCACTGATCTCGTCGGCTCCACGGACTTTCAGATGCACGATGAGCTCTATCTCATGGGTAGTCACCTGCTGCGGCAGGACCCATTTATCCGCCGCCGGGCGGCAGAGGAGTTCCTGAAGGAGCTGGCGATTGATGAGGTGAGGGCGGCCCTAGTAAAGGAGCGCATTGAGAAGGCGGATCCCTACCTTTTTGCCCGCGCTATCCTGGAGGTACTGGGCGAGGCCGAACAGGTCGCTGCATTACGTTGGTTGAAGCGACATGGAGAAGTAGACAGCAAAGCCGGGGAGCCTTTCCGCACACTGAGCTGGAGTGAGCTGGAGGCGATGCAGAGGCGGGACGTCACGATCGGTTCCCATACGAGATCGCATGCGCTGTTGCCTCAGGTTACACCACAGGTCATGGCGGAGGAACTGACACTGTCGAGAGAGATCCTGGAACAGAAGCTCGGCAAACCCGTTCGGCACTTTGCCTATCCGGACGGTCGTTTCTGTCGTGACTCCGTCGATGCGGTTGCCGACGCAGGCTACCGGGGGGGCTATACCATCTGCGGCCACACAGACCCCCGCCATCCCACGCTGACCATTCCACGAAAGGTTTTCTGGGAGCACACCTGCAGCGATCGGCGCGGAAATTTCTCCGCGGCGATTCTGAGTTGTCAGGTCAATGGCATCTTCGATCCTGCACGCCTGTGCACGCATCAACACGGCCCGATGTGACAATGGCTCACGATACACAGTCTCCCACCGCCATCTTCAAGCCGGTGCTGGTGCTCATTTCGGGTCGCAGCATTGGCTTTCTGGCGGCCTTTGCCATTCCCATTGTGCTTGCACGGGTCTTCAGTCAGGAGGATTTCGGTACCTATAAACAGCTGTTTCTGGTCTATGCGACCCTCTTTGGCATCATGCAGCTCGGCATGGCGGAAAGTCTCTATTACTTCCTGCCTTCCAGGCAACGCGACGCAGGCAGTTACATCGTAAATGCACTGGGGGTGCTCGGGCTGTGTGGGGGGCTGTGTCTGGTGCTTACCCTGCAGCAGGAAGCAATCGCCTCACTGCTCAACAATCCAGGCCTGGTCGGCAAGCTGCCTTACATCGGCATGACGTTACTGTTCATGTTGATGGCGGTCGTGCTCGAAATCGTGATGACGGTCCGGAGGCAGCACCTTGCCGCATCGTTCGCTTACGGTTTGACGGACGTCGGCCGCGCGGCCGCCTACGTGGTTCCGGTTCTGGTGGTCGGCACCCTGGAAAGCATGCTCACTGGCGCGGTCATGTTCGCCATTGCGCGCCTGGCTGTCACCGGGTGGTATCTGCGTCGGGAATATCGTGGCCAGCTCCGTCCCAGCCGCCTAGCGCTGCGCAGCCATCTCTCCTATGCGATTCCGTTTGGCCTGGCAGGGCTGATCGAGGTGGCCCAGATCAATTTTCATATGTACGCCGTCTCCTGGTACTTCGATACGGTGACATTTGCGATCTATGCAGTTGGGTGCCTGCAGGTACCGTTAACCGATATTCTCATGACCTCCACCTGCAACGTCATGATGGTGAACATGCAGGAGAAACTGCGCTCCGGCAAGCCCAGAGATCTGCTTCCCATCTGGCTGGACTCCGTGCGCAAGCTGGGACTGATTATCTGCCCACTGGTCGGAATCCTGCTGGTGGTCGGGCACGAACTCATTGTCATGCTCTTCACGGATGCCTACGAACGCAGCGTCCCCGTCTTCATGGTGTGGTCATTGAGCATGCTTTTGGTCGTAATTCTCAGCGACGGTGTACTGAGGGTATTTGCTCAGAACAGGTTCCTCGTGTTCCAGAATCTGGTCCGCCTCGTCATCATCGCTGTCTCCATCACCTGGTTCCTGCAGACTTTTCATATTGTTGGCGCGGTCATGGTAACCCTCCTGGCCACCGCCGTGGCGAAGATGATCGCGTTGGCCAGGATAAAGGTGCTCATGGAGTCCAGCGTAGCGGAGCTGCTGCCGTGGGGAGCACTGGCCAGAACCCTCACGCTGGCGGGAGCCGCAGGCCTGCTCGCTTTCTGGTTGAAAACGGCTCTTCTGAGCTTCGCCCCGGCTCTCCCGGGACCTCTGATGTTGGTGATTGTGGCAGCGGCTTATGTGCTCGGCTATGTAGTGCTGCTGCTTGGGTTTGGTCCGATGCAGCGTAGCGAGAAGCGGATGTTGGTGGATTTCACCCTGACACCGTTTGCGCGACTGGCATCGCAGTGGAAGTAGAAATCTAGGGGAAGTGTTATGTGCGGAATTGCGGGAATCTTTGGCATCAGCGGGGAGCCGGTGGGTGCCGATGAAGTGAAGTCCATGTGTGACGCCATCATTCCCAGGGGGCCGGATGATGAGGGATATCATATTCAGGGCAATGTCGGCTTGGGCATGCGTCGCCTGAGCATCATTGATGTCGCCCACGGTCAACAACCGGTATGGAACGAAGACGAAAGCATCTGTGTCGTCCTCAATGGTGAAATCTACAATTTCAGGGAAATTCGTCGAGACCTGCAACTGCGCGGGCACTCATTCCGCACATCAAGCGATACCGAAGTCATCGTTCACCTCTACGAGGAGTACGGCGACGCCTGCCTGGATCACCTTCAGGGAATGTTCGGGTTTGCGCTGTGGGACTCTGTCAGACAACGATTGCTGGTAGCGCGCGATCGACTGGGGATCAAGCCGCTCTTCTATGGAGAATTCGATGGCAGGCTGGTTTTCGCCTCCGAGCTCAAGTCGCTGCTGAAGCTACCCGGAATTGAGCGCCAGCTCAACTGGGGCGCCGTTGGGCACCTGTTCTCATTTCTTTCGACCTCAGCCCAGGAAAGCATCATCGACGGGATTCACAAGCTCGAGCCGGGTCATTTCATTACCGTGGAGCGGGGGCTGGTGCGGATAAGGCGCTACTGGGATGTCGCGTTTCAGCCGAACCACTCCCGCAGTGAACAGCAGACAATCGAAGAGCTTCGCGCCTTGTTGGAAGACGCGGTGCGCATGTGCATGATCAGCGATGTTCCATTGGGTGCCTTCCTCAGTGGGGGACTGGACTCGAGTGCCGTGGTGGCCATGATGAGTCGCAATGCCGCTGCGCCAGTAAAGACATTCTCCATCGGATTCGCTGATTCTGATTATGACGAATCCCCCTATGCCCGGCAGGTTGCCCAGGCTCTGGGCACGGAGCACCACGAGCTGATTCTGAACCCCGATGTCAGCGCCGTCATGCAGGACATGGCATGGCACCTTGACGAACCGTTTGGAGATTCTTCTGCAATCCCTACGTACATGGTGTCACAGCTGGCTTCGCAACACGTCAAGGTGGTGCTTTCGGGCGATGGCGGAGATGAATTGTTCGCCGGTTATGACAAGTATCTGGTGGAGCAGAAGGAGCGGCGCTACCGGCAGATTCCCGCACCCCTCAGAAGGACTATGGCGAGGGCAGGTGATCTGATGCCGGAAGGCATGAAGGGACGCAACTTCCTTCGTCATTTCGCCTATGATGGACATGATCGCTATCTGGATGCCGCCACCCTTTTTCGTCGGGACGAGAAGCACCAACTGTTCCAGGATGGCATCGCCCAGCGTGTGTTGGCGGCCGACCCCTGGTGGTATGTCCGCTCCTGCCTGAACAATGCGTCGATCCACGGTGACAGGCACTGGCTCTCTGCGCTGCAGTATGCCGATATCAAGAACTATCTGCCCCTGGACATATTGACGAAAGTGGACCGGATGAGCATGGCTCATTCCATTGAGGCGCGTGTGCCGCTGCTCGACTACCGTGTGGTGGAGTTTGCGGCCACGATTCCCGCCGACCTGCGATTGCACAATGGCAGCACGAAGCACATTTTCAAGCAGGCGATGCGCGGGCTCCTGCCGGATCCGATCATCGACCGTCGCAAGAAGGGCTTTGCGATCCCTCTTGGTCGCTGGTTCCGTGGCGAACTGGACGGCTTCGCGCGCGATCTTCTGTTGTCTGATACCAGTCGCGCGCGCGGCATATTCAACGCTGGTTATATCGAAAAGCTATTGAAACTTCACCAGCAGGGGCGTCCTCTTGATCTGCAGCTGTGGACATTGATGTCTTTTGAGTTGTGGTGCCGCAGCTACCTGGATTGTCACCAGGTCTCCCGTTTACCGACGCGGGAACCCGTTTCACGTTCTGGATACTCCACCCGGGGTGGGCGTGCTGCACTGATGCAGTGAGCGGTCGACCTTAACTGGCCCCCTGTTGGTGGAGTAGGGGTTTTTCCCCAACCGCCTTCAGTTGAATACCCGATACCAAGCTGCGGCTTCCCTTCATATGATGGGTGCTAGATACGGCTTCATGCTGCCCGGCATGCCTGTCCAAGGAACCTGATCACAAGGGGAAGGGACGAAGTGTGGGCGACCGACTCAGGATTCCTCCCCAATCACAATGAAAGTTCTTCCACAAACAACACCGGCGCGAGCAGCCTCCGGGCTACCGCGTCAGTCCGCGGGAGGAGCCGGCGCAACGGCGTTGGAAAGCAAACCGCGGATAGGTCTGGTGGCTCCCAGCCTGGACATTCTCGGCGGCCAGGGAGTGCAGGCCAGGAGCCTTCACCAGGCGTTGCAGCAGGAAGGTTTCGATGTACTGTTCGTGCCGATAAACCCTCGGTTTCCCGTAGGTCTGCGGTGGGTCAGACGGATTCCGGTCCTGCGCACGTTGCTGAATCAACTCTTGTATCTGCCCAGCTTGTGGCAACTGCGCCGGGTAGACGTACTGCATGTATTCTCGGCGTCCTACTGGTCATTTCTGATTGCTCAGGCGCCGGCGATCGTCGCTGGCAGGCTGTTTGGCAAACGCGTTGTACTGAACTACCACAGCGGGGAGGCCGACGACCATCTGACCAACTGGGGACTGCGCGTGCACCCCTGGCTGCAGCGGGTGGATGAGATTGTCGTGCCCTCTGACTACCTGCGTGAAGTATTTGCGCGTCACGGCTATTCCGCCAGAGTGATCAGGAACATTGTGGATGTTTCACACTTCCGTTACCGAGGCCGCCATCCGCTACGTCCGCGCCTGCTGTCCGTCCGAAATCTGGAGCCGTTGTACTGCGTTGAAAATACGCTAAGGGCTTACGCCATTCTGAAGCGGAACTGGCCTCATGCACATCTGACAATCGCTGGATATGGTTCGCAGGAGGCTGCGCTGCGCCAATGGGTAAAGAGCAACGGGGTCAGGGATGTGACTTTTGTCGGCCGTGTTGAGCCGAGCGACATGCCGGGCTTGTATGACTCTGCGGACATCTTTCTCAATTCCTCGGTAATCGACAATCAACCGGTCTCGATTCTGGAAGCCTTTGCTGCGGGCGTTCACGTCATCTCTACACCCACCGGTGACATTCCTGCCATGGTACGCGCGGGAGAAACGGGCAGTATCGTCCCTCACCACGACCCCCAGGCCATGACTGATGAAATAGTCAGACTGCTTGGTAATCCGGTAGAGGCCGGAAACATGGCCCGTCAGGCCAGGGAAGAGGTAAACAGATACACCTGGCCCAGCGTGTGCAAGGACTGGCAGAAGCTCTTTATGCGGAGGGAAGTATGAATTGCTCAGAGAGACCCAGGTGGGGGTGCCGGTTACCGTGAGATTGCATCGTCTCCTCAAAATGAGGCCGGAAGAGATCATGTTTCGAAGCAAGCAGGAGCTGTTCAAGGTGGTCGAGAGGCTGACCGGCAGGCCTGTGGCTATGCCATCTGGGATCACTCTCAGTCCATGTCGTCTGTCCGCGAGCGGCTCAGGTGATGATGCCCTCGCGGGGGACGAAGGGGAGCAGGAAGTTCATGAAGAATTCTGGCAGAAGGCAGCCGATCGATTCTTTCCGGGCGCGAGCGACAGCGGCACGGTCGGTCGCATTGCCGACTACTGCAGAAGGGAAAGAGAGCATGTGATCCAGTCTGCCGATGCAATATGCAGAGGCGAGTTCCCCGTTCTGGGTTACGGGCTGCTGCGATTCGGAACCGGCAGCAATGGGCTGGGAGAGATGGACTGGCACCTCGACCCGATGTCCGGACAGCGCTCCCCGGAGGTGCACTGGAGCCGCCTGAATCCGCTGGACAGAATGCAGGTGGGAGACAGCAAGGTAGTCTGGGAGGTCAACCGGCATCAGTGGATGCTGGATATTGGACAAGCCTATCGCTACACGGGCGATGAGCACTACGCGACGGTATTCGCGCGGCTGCTCGAGGACTGGATGAGGAAGAATCCGCCGGGCGTGGGTATCAACTGGAGTAGCGCGCTCGAGGTGTCCATGCGCCTGATGAGCTGGTGCTGGGCACTGTTCCTGTTCCGCGGGTCTCAAGCATTGAGCGCTGGGTTCCTGGGGAAAGTGCTGGCGGGCATACGGATACATGCATCGTATGTGGAGCGCTACTGCTCGCGCTACTTCTCTCCCAATACTCACCTGACGGGTGAGGCTCTGGGGCTTTTTTACGCCGGTACCCTGTTTCCGGAGTGGCGAGAAGCGGCACGTTGGCAGGCTTTGGGCAGGAATATTCTGGAGCAGCAGATTGAAAGGCAGGTCAAGCCTGATGGGGTGTACTTCGAGCAGTCTACCCGCTACCAGTACTACACACTGGAAATCTATCTCCATTATCTGATTCTGGCCGAGCGCAACAAGATACCCGTCGGGGGGCCCGTTCGGGAACGGTTAGGCCTTATGCTGGATTTCGTACTGGCTGTGCGGAACCCCAATGGGGCTGTTCCGCCCATTGGCGACGCGGATGGAGGCTGGCTGCTACCATTCCTTCGTCGCACACCGGAGGATTTCACAGGAATATTTTCAGTCGCTGCAGTCGTATTGCGCCGTCAGGATTGCGCCTGGGCGGCAGTCGTGCCGGGTATTGAAACCCTGTGGTTGTTGGGTCCTGCTGGAGCCTACTCGTTCTTCGCTCTTGAGCCTGTACCGGCGCCGCATCGTCAACTCAAGGTATTTCGTGAGGGTGGCTATGCGGTCATGCAGAGCACTGCGCAGCACGATGCATTGCAACTGATCATGGATTTCGGACCTCTTGGCTGTGGCAACAGTTCCGGCCATGGTCATGCGGATCTGCTCAGCGTCCAATGCAGTGCATTCGGAGAACCATTTCTGGTAGATCCCGGAACAGGCTGCTACACGGCTGAGCCCGAATGGAGAGATCACTTTCGCAGCACCCATGCCCACAACACGTTGGTTCTCGACAAATGTGAGCAGGCATCACCGGAAGGCCCGTTCTCCTGGGACGATGTTTCCCTGTCCGGAAAGCTGATCGATGTTCTGGATACCGAGCAGTTAGTGGGTATAGACGCCTGCCACGAGGCATGGCGTGACGGCAGTTCGAAACTCATTCATCGTCGCAGAACTCTGTTTGTTGAATCCCGTTACTGGCTGATCATTGACGACATTTCACCAGCTGTGGACGACTGCGTAGCCCATGAGGTGTCTTTGAATTATCAGTTTGCGGAACTCGCCGTCACCCAGGAGGAGAGTGGATGGATTCGAGCGAAAGGGAAGCGACGTGGCGCTTTATTGATGCGCCTGTTTTCTTCGGGCGGAATAGACACCACGATCGCCACGGGTCATCGCAATCCCATCAGGGGCTGGCTTTCTCCTGATTATGGTCGCTGCATCGCCGCGCCAGCACTTCGCTGGGTATGCAGCAACGTACTGCCAACCCGCCTGGTATCACTGCTGTTGCCGGTAGCCAATGCTGATGAGACGCCGCCCGTGGTGGTGCCAAGCTTTGATAACGGCAGAGTCAGTGGCATCCGGTTTGGTCTCGGGGGTAACAATGGCGTCTGGATCGATGACAACCACGTCGGGCTGTACTGCTGTTCACCGACCGTTGCGAGTGAAGGAGGATGCATCTGATGTGTGGTATTGCAGGAGTCGTCCGCTTCGATACACGCCATCCGGTCAGTGAGGAACGCTTGCAGCGGATGCGCGACTCACTGATACACCGGGGTCCGGATGGGGCCGGTATGATCATCTCCGGCAGGGCGGGACTGGCGCACCGCCGATTGTCCATCATTGATCTCGCCGCCGGTCGACAGCCGATGAGCAATGATGGCCAGCGTATCTGGCTGACATACAACGGTGAGATCTATAACTACCGCGAGTTGCGTCGACAACTGGAAACACTCGGTTGCCGGTTCGAGACCCAGTCGGACACTGAGGTCGTGATCAAAGCGTACGAGGTATACGGCGATGATTGCGTCGATCACTTCCAGGGAATGTTTGCATTTGCCCTCTGGGATGTTGCGCGAGAGAGGCTGTTCATGGCGCGTGACCGCCTTGGAATCAAGCCGCTGTACTATTCGGTGAGCGACACCGAGCTCCTGTTCGGATCTGAGATCAAAGCCATTCTCGCGGGCATGCCGGGGCGGCCGAGCTTCAACCGCAGCATACTCCCCGAGTTTCTGGCCAGCCGATATGTCGCCGGCGACGAGACCTTCTATGAGGGGATCCGCAAGTTGATGCCGGCTACTGTGTTCAGCTGGTCCGCAGCTGAGGGGGTGAGGCAGCGCAGCTACTGGCAGCCTCCACTGTCCCGTGAAGACCGTTCGCTGAAAGTTTCTGACTATGTTGAGCAGATCCGCGAGGGACTGAAGCAGGCCGTCAGCAGTCATCTCGTCAGTGATGTCCCGGTGGGACTGTTTCTGTCCGGGGGTATCGATTCGAGTGCGCTGGCCGCCATCATGGCTCCCATGGTGGATGGGCCGATTCATACCTTCTCCGTGGGGTTCTCAGAGAGAGCGGCGAACGAGCTCGACTACGCACGCGTCGCAGCCCGATCAATCGGATCCATCCATCGTGACATCACGGTGACGTCCCGACAGTTCTTTGACGCACTGCCGAGGCTGGTCTGGCACGAGGATGAGCCGATTGCGTTCACCTCCAGCGTCCCCCTTCATCTGCTTTCGACCATGGCCAGGGAGCACGTCAAGGTCGTACTGACGGGGGAGGGCGCCGACGAGTTGTTTCTCGGCTATGACTACCGTTATCGGGTCACGGCGCTCAACAAACGCCTGGGAGATGTCTACGCCGGTTTGCTTTCACCAGGCATGCGGGATTCCGTGGCCAACATGGTGGCTGGGCTGCCCCGCAGCCTGCGACGCTATGGAGAAAGAACTTTCCTGGCCATGGACAGCACCCCTCGAGACCTGTTCTGTGAGAATTTCTCCGTATTCCGACAGCTGCAGCGAGGTGCGCTGCTGCGCGACCAGGATCTGACCAGCGCACGGGATCCCTTCGCCGAGATCCTGCGTCACTACCACGGCGCAGGGGGCGAACCTTTGCAAAGCATGAGTCATGCAGATATCAGAACCTACCTGGTCGAGCTGCTGATGAAACAGGATCAGATGAGCATGTCCGCCTCGCTGGAGAGCCGGGTGCCGTTCCTGGATCACCGTCTGGTGGAAATGGTTGCAGCCATTCCTGGGCGCTATCGTTTGCGCGGCTTGCAAACGAAGGCGTTGCTGCGCGATGCGGTCCGCGACATTGTGCCTGCGCAGATCATGAATCGCAA
>Ga0079224_100006844_pt1 | contig 15192 bp, 15 predicted proteins | sample Stecom2015_FD_80414 | JGI IMG/M metagenome (GOLD analysis project Ga0079224, IMG submission 80414) | Agricultural soil microbial communities from Utah to study Nitrogen management - Steer compost 2015 | ecosystem: Environmental > Terrestrial > Soil > Agricultural land | place: USA: Utah...
GGAGACGACGGTGCGTGTGTTCCATTCCTGCGGGATGATCTGCTTCAGGTCCGGGAACGTGCCGTCGATCAGGCGCGTCACGACGGTGATATCCGGAATCGAGACGATCATCTGCGCCTGATTAGCGGTGATCGAGATCTCGGCCGGCTCCTCCGAGTCGGCGATGATGCGGGCAATCTCTTGCATACTGCGCGCCGGGACGACGATCGAGATGTCGTTCTCTAGCCCGCGGCCGATATCCATTTCGCGGAACGACATCCTGAAGCCGTCGGCCGCCGCCAGAGCCAGCTTGGTGCCTTCGCTCTCAATGTGGACACCCGCCAGGACCGGGCGCGAATCATCGGTAGCCGCCGCGAACACAACCTGGGCAATGGCTTCGCTGAGCAAGCGGCTATCAACCGTGAGTGCGGCCGCCGGGGTCGACTCCGGAGTCACCGCCGGGAATTCGTCGGGATCCTGCCCGCGGACATGCGCCTGAGTCGCCCCCTGCTTGACGAGCATCGTCGTCGGGCCTGAGTCTTCGTACAGTTGCACTTCACCGGACGAGAGGCTGGAAACGAAATCGTTGAGCACCCGCGCCTGCAGCGCCGCCTTGCCGGGCTCGTCCACGCGCGCCGGAATCCGGCAGGTGATACCGAGCTCGAGATTCGTGGCCGAAACCGTGAGGGCGTCCTCCTCGGCCTCGATCAGGTAGTTGCTCAACACCGGAAGCGTCGTCCGTGAAGCCACCGCACGCCCGGTGATGCTCAACGCGCGCTGTAGATCCTGCTGCAGACAGGTGACTCTCACGATCCTTCGCTCCTTAGTGTCCGTACACCCCCAAAATGGAACCGGATTATAACACTTGACCGCGCTGGCGCGCACCGCTAGAATTTAGAACAAACGTTCTCACTCGGTTTTGAGGAGTCTCCTAATGCTCGAACACAACGTATCGCCAGCCGAATTCGAGGGCGCGTTCTATGGGCCCGCAGCGAGCGTCCGTGAGCTGGAGCAGCGGCTCGAGCGCGGCTGGCGCATGATCGAGGCCGAGGAAGCCAAGGGCGCCCCCACCGATCATCTCGTCAACCACCTGCTAAACCTGCTCGCCCAGTACGAGTCAGCATACCGCGAACTCCGCGCCGCCTGAATCCCAGCGATGCCGGCGCTCCGGCGCGTTGACCGGTCGGTGACCCGCTGCTAGTCTCGTGCGATTCTGATTTGAGCGCTCGGGAAGGCAGCGACAGTGGCGAGCTACGACCTCCAACTCCTCCGTTCTCAACTTCCAGTTCTCCGCGAGTGGACCTACCTCAACACCGGCACCGTCGGTATCATGCCCGACCCCGTGTTCGACGAGTTGATGGCGATCATGCGAGCCTACGAGCAGGGCGGTCACACCAGTCAAGCCGATGCAACACTTGGCGCAGACCGCGCAAAGGAAGCGCTCGGCACAATCCTCGGCGTGCCGGCCGACCAGATCGCATTCAATCGAAACGCTACCGACGGGATCAACACCATCACTGCCGGCTTCCCGCTCGCCCCTGGGGACGAGGTAGTCACCTCGACGGAGGAGCACCCGGCGATGGTGCTTCCCTGGCTCGCCGCCTGTGACCGCGCCGGCGCAACCCTCGGCTTCGTCGAGTTGTCACCCGATCCAGAGCAACTCCGCGCCAATCTCAGCAAAGCACTGACCGATTCGACCCGGATCGTGGCCATCAGCCATGTCTCTTGCGAAACGGGCACGCGCGTGCCGGTCCAGGTCATCCGCGACGTCGTCGGACCGGACGTAGCCATTCTGATCGACGCCTCCCAGTCCGTCGGCCAGTTCCCCTTCTCGATCGCTGACTTCAATGCCGACTTCGTGATCGGCAACGGGCATAAGTGGCTAGCCGGCCCGAAAGGCACCGGCTTCGTCTGGCTGGCGCCGGGGTCGATGCACCTGGCTCCGCCTGTGTACTTTGCCAGCGATACCTTCGATCCGCCTTGGAGCCGCGAACACTATCAGCGGGAGCCTAACCCGGCCGTCAAGTACGCCGAGCGGGCTTCCCGCTATGAGATGGGCACGCGCGCCTGGCACCTCCATGCGGGGCTGACCGCCGCCATCGAGTACCAGGCGGCGTTGGGCTGGGACGCGATCGCGAGCCACATCGCCTCGATGTCGACGCTGGTCAAGCAGGAGCTGGCGCGCCTGCCCGGCGTCACCGTCCACTCCCCGATGGACTGGGAAGCATCTTCGGGCCTGGTCACCTTCTCCGTCGAGGGCCTGAGCGGAGTCGAAGCCTCAGCAAAGCTGTGGGAGGAATACCGTATCGCTCAGCGACGGGTCGAGTGCCCCTCAGCGGTTCGGATATCGTGCGCCTACTTTACGGACGACGAGGACGTCAGCAAGATCGTCGCTGCCGTCGCCAACTTGGGCGACTAGCACTCCCAGAAGACGCGATTGTGGAACTCCAGCCGCCAGTGGCCGTCAACGAGCGCGAGCTGAGTGACACCACAGTTCGACATTGCGAACTTGCCGCGATCCAGCGGCGGCAGGCCCAGCAAGATCGTCATGATCGTGCGTAGCGATCCGCCGTGAGCCACCGCCGCCACATCCTTGGCTTCGCCGTCATTCCGGCTGACGTGCTCTATGAACGCGTCCAGCCGCGCGACGAGGTCATCCAACGACTCGCCGCCAGGCGCCGCGATCCCCGACTGGCTGAACACGCCCGGACCCCAGTCCGCCTCAAGGCCGTGCTCCTCCAGCACCGTCCGAAAGTCAGTGTAGGCCACGCCCTGGAGCACGCCATAGTGCAGCTCGCGCAGCCGAGGATCTGCGCGCACCTCGGCTCCTTGCGCCTCCCCGACCGCCCGGGCCGTCTGCATCGCCCGCTGGAGATCTGACGCGTAGATGCGGTCGAAGCGCACAATTTCTGCCAGCGCACGGCCGGTCTGTGCCGCCTGCTCGACGCCACGATCAGTGAGAGGGGTATCCAGTTGCCCCTGGAATACCCCTCGGATGTTGTGGTCGGTTTCGCCGTGGCGAATCAACCAGAGTCGCATCCACCGACCGCCTTCTTAGTTGGTGATAATCTCGATATTTTCGATGAAGACCGGCTCGGTCGGGCTGGAAGCCTCGCCGCTCGGTCCTCGCTGGACGGGAACCTGCGCGATCTGATCGACCACGTCCAGGCCCTCGACCACCTCGCCGAAGATCGTGTAATTCTTCGGCAATTGCCCCGAGAGATCGGCCAGGGTGATGAAGAACTGCGATCCGTTGGTGTTTGGCCCGGCGTTGGCCATCGCCAGCGTGCCGCGCGTGTAGTCGCGCACGACCGGCTCGTCGGCGAAGCGATAGCCAGGGCCACCCGTGCCCGTACCGGTCGGGTCACCGGACTGAATGACGAAGCCGGCCAGCACGCGGTGGATCGGAACGTTCTCGTAGAAGCCCTGGTTGGCCAGGAACACGAAGTTGTTGACGGTGTTCGGCGCTTCGCCCTCGAACAGGTCGACGGTCACGTCACCAAAGTTGGTGATGATCCGCGCGCGGTAGTCGACCCCATCCTCGAGCATCATCGCCGGGGGCGCGTCCCATTGCTGCAATTCATCGAATCCTTTCGTCGGCGGCGCGTCCTGCGCGCCAGCCCTTGAAGCATCTATGGTCACGGTCGCCGTCGGCTCCGGCGTGGCGGTGTTGCGCGGCGCCTCGGTTGGGTCGAGGTCCTCGTCAGCGTCACCACAGGCGCCGAGCAGCATCGCCAACGCGGCGAGCGTAGCGATCAACGCAAGACTGCGCCTAATCACTCAACTGTACTCGCTCCCCAGCCTCCAGCCCGAGCTCGGGGGCGATTTTGCTCAAGCCGGCGACGACGGTCATGATGTGCTCGTCGAAGTCCACGCCGAACTCCTCGGCCGTGCGCAGCATCTCATCGCGATCGACGGCGCGCGCGAAGGCCTTGTCCTTCATCTTCTTCTTGACCGACTTCGGCTTGACGTCATCGAGCGATTTCGACGGTCGCACCAGCGCCACGGCGACGATGAAGCTGGACAACTCATCGACCGCCGCCAGCGCCTTGCGGAGCTGGGTGTCTCGCGGGACGCCGCAGTGATCGGCATGACTCAGGACATCGAGCACGATGTCCTCAGGCACTCCCCGTTCGCGCAGGATCGGTGCGCCGTCCTGCGGGTGCTGATCCAATGTCGGGTGAATCTCGAAGTCGAAATCGTGGATCAGGCCTACGAAACCCCAGCGCTCCTCATCCTCGCCCAACCGCCGGGCATACTCGCGCATCGAAGCCTCAACAGCCAGGCAGTGGCGCAACAGCTGCGGCCCCTTGACGAACTCGGTTAGCAGGTTCCAGGCGTTCTCTCGCGTGATTTCCAACGACTATACTCTCCCAGCGCTCCCAATCGTGGATGCCGCGTCCCATACTACACAATCAGCATGGCATCCCCGAATGAATAGAACCGATAGCGTCGCTCGATGGCATGCTCGTAAGCGCGCTCGATCAACTCAGTGCCGGCAAAGGCTCCTACCAGCAAAAGCAGCGTCGTCCTGGGAAGGTGGAAATTCGTCACCAGGGCGTCAACCAACCGGAACCGGTACGGCGGCCGGATGAAGATGTCGGTCCGCCCGCTTCGCGGGGCCGCACACACGTTACCATGTTGGCCGAGCGTCTCCAGCACGCGCGTCACCGTCGTGCCCACCGCCACGACGCGTCCACCACGTTCCCGGCAGTGGGCGATTGCCTCCACCGTCTCTTCCGGCACTGAGTACCACTCGGAGTGCATGACGTGCGCGTCGATTTCGTCACTGGCTAGCGGCCGGAACGTGTCGACGCCGACGTGCAGGGTCAGGCGCGCCAATTCGATGCCGCGCTCTCGGCAGCGTTTGAGCGTTGTCGGCGTGAAGTGCAGGCCGGCGGTTGGTGCGGCGGCCGAACCTGCCTGTTCGGCATAGACCGTCTGATATCGGTCCGGGTCGTCCAGCGGAGTGCGGATGTACGGCGGCAAGGGCACCCGGCCGTGTCGCTCGATGATGGCCTCATCGGCTACCCGCACCAGGCCGGCGTTCCCCTCGCGCCCAACAAACTCGACCTCGGATTCATCCGCCTCGCCTTCGATCATCAGTAACTCGCCCGGCTTGAGCCGGCCGAGAGGACTGATCAGTGCCTCCCACACTTCTTCGCCGCGGCGCTCGAGCAAGAGGATTTCCACGCGCCCGCCCGTACGGCGGCGAGCGAATAACCGGGCGGGGATCACACGGGTATCGTTCAACACCAGCAGGTCACCAGGGTCAAGGAGATCCGGCAGTTCGTGGAAGCGGTGGTCGGCGAGGGCGCCAGTATCGCGGCGCACAACGAGAAGCCGCGAGCTATCTCGCGGCTCGACTGGCGTCTGTGCGATCAGTTCTTCCGGCCGGTGGTCGTCGAGGAACAGCCGCTCGTCACCCGGTGACACGCCCGGCTACCCCTCAGGTTGACGAGACGTCGAAGAGCGGCGCCTGCTGCGACCCGGGCTCGACTTCGGGCGGTTGCAACCCCAGGTGCTCGTAGGCGCGGCGAGTGACGACCCGGCCGCGCGGCGTGCGCTGCAGGAAGCCGAGCTGAATCAGATAAGGCTCGTAGACATCCATGATCGTGTCTGATTCCTCGCTCGTCGCCGCCGCCAGGGTATCGACCCCGACCGGCCCGCCATCGAATTTCTCGATGATCGTTCGCATGATCTTACGGTCCACGTCGTCGAGACCGAGCGGGTCCACGTCGAGCATCGTCATCGCGCGGCCGGCGACATCGGCATCGATCACGCCATCGGCGCGCACCTCGGCGTAGTCCCGGGCGCGCTTCAGCAACCGGTTCGCGACACGCGGCGTGCCCCGCGAGCGATGGGCGATCTCCCGCGCGCCGCGCTCATCGACCGGCACGCCGAGAATTTTCGCCGAGCGGGTCACGATCTCGGTCATCGCATCATCGTCGTAATACTCGAGCCGGAACACCGCGCCGAAGCGGTCACGCAGCGGCGACGTCAGCAACGCCAGGCGTGTCGTGGCGCCGACTAGCGTGAAGCGCGGCAGGTTGAGGCGCATCGAGCGCGCGGCTGGCCCCTTGCCCAGGACGATGTCGACGGCGAAATCCTCCATCGCCGGGTAGAGCACCTCCTCGACGCCCCGGCTGAGCCGGTGGATTTCGTCGATGAAGAGCACGTCGCCAGGCTTCAAGTTCGTCAAGATCGAGACGAGGTCTCCGGGGCGCTCGATCGCCGGCCCGGAGGTGATGCGGACGTTGACACCCATCTCGGCGCCGATGATCGTCGCCAGCGTCGTCTTGCCCAGGCCAGGCGGCCCGTAGAGCAGCATGTGGTCCAGCGCCTCGCCGCGCGCCATAGCCGCCTCGATGAAGATCGAAAGCGTCTCCTTGACCCGCTCCTGACCGATATACTCCGCGAGCCGCTTCGGGCGCAGACTCGCTTCAGCTACCGCGTCCTCGTCCAGGTGCTTACCACTGACAACCCGGCCGCTCATCCCAACCATCCTTCGGTGCAGAGTGCGTCGTTTAGCCCTGAGTATATCAATCCAAGTCGAACATCTGATCTAGTCTGCGCCCTGAGATGCGCGGAAATCCGGAACGCCGTCCACCAGCCGCACACGCTTGCCACAGGCATGACATGCCAGTTCGTCATCGGCGGGTCGAAGTCCACCGCCACAATGCGGACACGCCAGCTTCTCGATCAGCCGATCGGTGGGACAGGGCGCATCACCGGCAGACTGGCGCGACCGTATGCGCTCGATCCCAAGCTCGTGAATCGCCTCGGCCGCGTCCCGGACGATCGGTAGGTCCGGCCCGACCCCGAGCTCTGACAGGGCCTCGCCGACCACCTCACCTGCGATCGTGCCCGGCCGCCGGCGCTGAAGTCGCCCCCGCTTTGCCCTCGGCAGATGTTCGGGAACGACCGGATCCGGTAACCCCGGCAGTTCGACGTCGTAGGCTGCCTGCAGCGCGTGGCGATAGCCATCCACGGCGGCGCCCATGGAGTGCTCCCGGCTGACCCAGGCACGCGCCGCCTGTCCGACCTCATTGCGCAGCGACTCATTGCCGGCCAGTTCAAACAGCGCCGCCTCGATGATCTCGACCTCAAACTCGTCCGGCTTGATCTTCACGGCGACGCTGGATGGCACTTCCGATCCCGACCCATCATCGGTGATCAGCACCGGCCTGCCAGACGCGAGCAGCCGCAACAGGCTCGCTGACGTCTCTCCCGTCGATGGATAGCGCAGATTGACGCAGGCATCAGATGCCGCAGCCAGCAACCGGGCAGTCACGGCGTCGACGTACCCGAGACAGCTGACAATACCTTCGAGGCCGAGCAAGCGGACTTCGCGCCGCATGTCCTCGCTATCGGACTGGCTGCCGGCGATGATGAAGCGCGTCTCGGGCAACCGCGTAGCCAACCGGCGAATTGCGCGCAGCACCACCGGGATGCGCTTGTTCGGGTTCACGTGGGTGATGGAGGCGACCACAAACTGCGATTCCGGGATATCAAGGGCGTAACGGGCCTCGTCGCGGCCGATCTCCGCAGGAAGCGGTACGCCCATCGGCACGCGCACGACCTTAGCCCCCGGCACGTGCCGCATCACCTGCTGGCGCGCGTGCTCGCTGTGGACGATGACCATCCGTGCCCGCTCGATGTAGCGTTCGCTGAGCGGGTAGTCCTGCAAGTCCTCCACCGGCCGACCGGCGACGATCTGCTCTCCAACGGCGACGCCGTCGGAGCCGTAGCGCCGGCGCAACTCAGCCCAATACTCGGCTTCGCTGCGCGTGCGGAGATGCCTGACCAGCATCGCGTGGTGCAGGACGACGTCGTGAAGTACGATGACGCCCTCCAGATCGAGAGCCGTCTGAAAAGCCCGCTCGTGGTGCTCGCTGTTGCCCAGATGGATGACGGTCGGCAGGGCTGGATCCGGGCATCGCTCGCCTGCATCACGGATCGTGGACAGCTTCGGTAATCGCGAGCCGCTTTCGAGAAAGAGATCGACGTCCCAGAGCCCATCGACAGCGCGCAGGAAGTCATCGCAGTAGCCGGCGATGCCCGTTCGGCGGGGTGGCAGGGGCCCAACCCATTGCACGCGAGCTTGCGGCCCCATCACTGCTCTCCAAGCAACGCGGCGACAACGTCGTCCCAGCTGTTTGGGCGCGTCCGCTCGCGGCCGCACATGCCGTGACGCCGTGCGGTCGCCTCGTCCTGATATGCATTGATCGCCTCCGCGAGCGGCTCCGGATCGAGTTCAGTGACCAGCCCGGTCTCGCCGTGCTGCACGAATTCGAGAACACCCCCAGCGTCGGCACTGGTAATGACTGGCTTCCCGGCCGCGTGGGCCTCGACGGTGACGTAGCCGTAGTCCTCATCCACCGGCGCGTAGTAGACGGCGCGGCATTCCCGATACAGCCGCGCCAACTCCTCGTCCGGCACTCGTCCGACGAAGTCGATCCGGTGGGACACGCCAAGCGAGGTCGCCAAACCTTCAAGGCGGCTCCGCAGAGGGCCGTCCGACGCGACCACCAGGCGCAGCGGTTCGGCGACGAGCGGCCACGCTCTGATCACAGCCTCGATGCGCTTGAGCTCGTCCAGCCGCGCGGCGCTCAGCACGAACGGCTCGTAGGCGTCGGGCCGGAGTTCGCGATCCTCGACGGGCGGGTACAGCACCTCGGCGTCCAGGCCATTGAAGCGCTTCAACCGCTCGGCGACGTTCTTGCTGATTGCGTAGCGGCGCTCGCATTCACCGATGCCATTGTTATCCACTGCCACGACCGCCTCGCGGATGGCCTGGTCCTCCGCTCCAGGCCCGAAATCCGAGACGCTCGTCCCGTACAGATCGTAGGCCTGCCGGTGCTGGTGAACTAGCCAGAGGATCTTGCGGGGGTGCTTCACCGCCCAGGTCGGGAACTTCGTGCAAATCACCAGGTCGATCGGCCGCCCGTTCGCCTCTTCGACGTAGAGCAGGCGCCAGGCTAGCGCGCTCCGCAGCAACCGTTCGGCTGGATACCAGCTGAGTGGCAATCCGACCACGTCCGCTTGATGCCCGCGCTCGACGAGTGCGTCCCGCAGGCCATACACCAGCACCTCGGCGCCGCCAGACTCGAATGGAACCTGAGAATGGAGGATGAGCACCCGCAATGTCGCGCCCTACTCCTGAGGCGTCCCGCCGGCAGCGCTGTCCCGGTCGATCTCCGGCCGAAGCGCCGAGAGCTCGGCTTCCAGTTCGTAGAGCACGCCGAGTACGGCCAGGTTGAACTCATTCTGCTGCTGCACGATCGGGTTGATGTACCAGCGCAACGCGATGCGCATCGCGCGCTTGGCGAGCACTTCGAGCCGCCCCCCAACCGGCCAGGTCGGCGTGATCCCCCAGTGCGCGTTCACCGTCGCGAGACGCCGCGCCTCACTCAAGGCGCGCTCCAAATTTCGGGCTCGCGCGCCGGCCTGCCCCCGACGCCCCGAGCTGACGCGCTCGCGAATCTCGCGCATGGTCGCTTCGATCGCCGATTCGCTCATACCCCGTGTCTTCCCCTACCCCCGAACGCGCAACCCGAGCACGTCCTCGAACGCATCGCCGATTCTTCCGAACACCCGATCCCAAGTGTAGTGCGCCTCGACCTTGCGCCGGCCAGCCGCCCCCAGCCGAATACGAAGCTCCGGCGACGAATACAAGCGTTCCAGGGCAGCCGCGAGCGCCTCCGGCTGGCCGAACGGGACGAGCAGGCCATCCGCGCCATCGTCGATGATCTCCCTCACCGCCCCAACGGCCGCCCCGACGACCGGTTTGCCGTTCGCCCAGGCCTCCAGGTAGACGATGCCGAATGACTCCGTCCGGGAGGGCATCGCCAGCACATCCATCCCGCCCAGCAGCCGTCGCTTGGCTTCGTCATCGATCATGCCCGGCCGGTGCACCCAAGGCCAATCGTCCGCGCCCCGCTCGCGCATCCAGGTACGGAACGCGCTAAGCTCCGGGCCCACCAGCACCAGCTCGATGGGTACGCCACGATCCCGTAGCAGGCGCGATGCTTCGACGAGATCGACGGTGCCCTTGTCAGCGGCCAGCGCCCCCAGCGACGCCACAACGAACGCCGAGCGGCCGAATAGCAGATCCATATCACGCGATTTGACGCAAACTACATCGTTTTGCGTAATACCAGCTCCCACTGTCTTGATTCGCCGTGACTCCACACCACATTCAGCAACGAATTCTGCTTCAAGTCGGGTCATCGTGAGTATGAGATTGGCGGCGCGAAGCAGGTCTCGATGGTGAGGCATGGAGACGTACCGCCGTGCCACGCTGTCCGCCCCGTCTCCGAGGTGAGCGAACGGGATGAGTACAAGTGGGACACCGAGTAGACGAGCGGCGTCCCACGCCTCGATTGCCAATCCCTCGATCCCCAGGTTCGTGGCGATGATCACGTCGACAACTGGATCGGAACGCAGTGCTGCTCTCAACTTGGGGATAGATGGCAGGAATCGACTCGCCGCTCGAAACGGCGGGGCCCAGCGAACCACGCGACTTGCCTCACCCATGCCGCGGCGAACGGCGCCGAACAGATAGCGCCCGCCGAAGCGATGACGCACTTCGAGCCGTTGGACTTTCACTCCGTTGAGGCTGTCACGGCGCGGAGCTTCGATCCTTCGAGCCCGCCGGTCCCAGAAGTACTCGAGGTCATACGCGTCTGTGGTAATGACGCTAGCTGACCAGCCGCTCCGAACCAGCCATTCGGCGAGCGCCTGAACGTAGATCTCCGACCCGCCTCGGAACGGATAGTAGCGATGGTTGACGAGTATGGCCTTCAACTCGACGCGCTCAACTCTCCGGCGACGCCGTTGGCTCGTCCTCGGTCGGCTCGGCGCCGCTCAGCTCGTCGATGCGCTCCTGAGCCTGCTCTGCGAGGCGCGAGTCCGGCGCGATCTCGATGACGCGCTCGTACCACTCGCGGGCGGCCTCTTCATCGGGGGGATCTTTGAGCTCGTGAAGCTGCCCCAGGTAATACGCCGGCCCGGCCACGTCCGGTAGCAGGTCGTAGGCGCGTTGTAGCTGGACCTGGGCGTCCAGGACGCTGCCGTTGCGAAGGAGCGCGATCCCAAAGGACAACCGCAGGTTGCCGTCGTCCGGGCGTAGCTGGGTCGCTCGCTCGTAGAGCGGGATGGCGTCAGCCATATTGCCTTGATTCGCGTAGATGTCGGCCAGCACGGCTGCCGCCCCCGCGTCCTCCGGATCTCTGGCCACCGCAGTTTCCAGGCGCGACGTCTCTTCCTGGACGGTATCGACGGCTCCATCGTCGTCGCCACCCGCGCCGAAGATCGCTCCGCCGAAGACGACCAGGCTCCCCAGCACCAGGGCCGCGACCATAGCGATCGCGAAGATCGTGAAACCAAGAGATGCGCCTCGTCGTCCAGGCATGCTCACGTCGACTCCTATGCCAATCGGCCGTCTTATGCTACGATTATTCTCCCGCCGGAGCGCTCCTCCGACGGGCGAAATGGCTCCCCTAGAGCCGTTCCAAGCCTACTCGAAATGGGGTCTGGAACCTTTACTGGCGGCGCCTTTTCGTGCTACAATTAGCGGGTTGCAATATGCTGCCGAAGTGGCGGAACCGGAAGACGCGCTACGTTCAGGGCGTAGTGCCCGTAAGGGCGTGAGAGTTCGAATCTCTCCTTCGGCACCACCGGCGTCGGCCGGGCTTCGCGCCCGGCCTGCACGTTAAGAATTGACGCGCATCGAACTGGTGATCGCTGGCCGACTGGCCAGAGGAAAGTCCGGGCTGCGCAGAGCAGGGTGCCTGGCGAAAGCCAGGGCGGCAGGTCCGGTGCCTGTCGACAGTCCAGATTGGCAGCCGGCGTCATGCCGGCTGAGAGCAACAGAGACCAAGGCTGCCCGGCTCGTCCGCGGCAGAGTGAAAAGGGCAATCCTCCCCGCAGCAATCCCAAGGCGGTTCGTTATCGAGTTGCTCGCTCGAGAACCAGGTAGGGAGCAGGCGCCCAATCGGCGCCCGGCGTGGTTGTACCGCGCCGAGATAGATGATCACCGAAAAACAGAACCCGGCTTATCGTTCGATGCCGTCGATCATGGTGCCTCTAGCTCAATTGGCAGAGCACTGGTCTGTGGAACCAGTGGTTACGGGTTCGAGCCCCGTGAGGCACCCCCACTCAACAATCAGCCGTCCACGCCGCGCACCGGATCGCCCGCGGGCGTTCGACAGCGTGTCGGCACTACGGTACGATTTGCGTGCCAGGCCCTCGTAGCTCAACGGATAGAGCACTTGTCTTCGGAACAAGGGGTTGGGGGTTCGACTCCCTCCGAGGGTACCGCTCGTTTGGGAATTGCGCGCCCGCCTCCGGGCGCAAGGGAAATCGGGACGTGCAAGCCGCTATCGTTTCGGTCGGCTCCGAGATTCTGCGAGGCGCTCTCCTCGATACCAACGCCCAATACTTCGCACGCGAGCTCACCACCATCGGCCTCGAGGTCGTACGTGTCTCCCAGGCCCCGGACGATCTCGACACCATCACCTCCGCTCTACGTGAATCGATCGAGATCGCCGACATCGTCGTCGTCTCCGGTGGCCTCGGTCCTACCGAGGACGATCTGACCCGAGAAGCCGTCATGGCGCTCACCGGCGAGTCACCCACAGTCGACGAGGACGTGGTTGCCGCAATCCGTGCCCGCTTCGCCGCGCGCGGCGACGAAATGCCGTCCCGCAATATCAAGCAGGCCTGGACCATCCCCTCCGCCAGGATCATCGCTAATCCTCACGGCACGGCGCCCGGCTGGCTCGTCGAGTTCAACGATCGCCTAATCGCGATCCTTCCCGGACCGCCGCGCGAAAACCGGCCAATGTGGGAGTTGCAAATCAGGCCGCACATCGTCCTGCGCGCGACCGATCAAGCGATCGTGACTCGCACCATCAAGACGATCGGCATCGGAGAATCGGCAGTCGCCGACGCAATCGACGACCTGATCGCCCGCGAATGGCCGGTCGTCGGCACTTACGCCAAGAGCGATGGCGTCCACGTTTCAATCACCGCCAACCACCCGGACCGGTCCGTAGCGGCGGCGACCGTGCGAGCCGTGACCGCAGAGGCGGTCGAACGTCTGGCACCATATGTCTACGGCATGGGCGACGACTCGCTGGCTGCGGCCGTCGTGCAACCGCTTACCGCCGCGGGCATCAAAATCGGTGTCTGCGAGCTTGGCAGCGGCGGCGGTCTATCCGCGTTGCTGCTCGCCGACCCGGCCGCCGAGTCGGCCATAGCCTGGTCAAGCCTGCTCCCCCTTCACGCCGTCGACGGCTATCGCGAACGCAGCGCGGAGGACCTGGCCGCGAGCGCCGCCAGACAGCACGCTGGGAGCCGCGACCTGGGCACGATCGCCGTCGTGGCGCTGAAATCGGCGTCAACGGACAGCGATGTCACGACCGGAGAAGTGGGGTTGGCGCTCGCCCACGCCGGGCGTTTGCGAACCGACGAGCGCAAGATTCAGGGCACGACCGAGGAGCTTCGGCGTCGCACCGCCCTGCTCGGCGCGGAGTTTCTCTGGCGGGAACTCAGAATCGCGGCAGGTCTCCTGAATCGAGACGGTTGACCCAGGTCGTTTTCCACAGCTTCAAGCTTCTATCGCGACGCGCCCGCCAGACCAAACCCACCGGATACCCGATCATCTTCGCGACATCGCCGATCAGGCGCTGGAAGCCGATCATCCCCACCACGCCGAGCCAGCAACCTATCCCAGGGGACGCGGCACCATTCCATCGTCTGTATCGCCGCACGTTCGGTGTTATGTAAATAGCCCCCAAGACTCCTGCGACGGCGATTTCGTGCGGCCGCCTGCGCGCGAGGACCGCCAGTAACCCGGAGTAGGTCACGTACCGGATCGCGTGCCGCCTCGCGAAGAGGCCGGCTTTGCCGTCGCCTCGGGCGTAGCGGAAGTACTGCCGGGAAAAAGCCACCGGCCCACGGCGCGGAGCGAACCTGACGCGCGCCTCTGGAACGAAGACCTGGCGCGCCCCTGCGCGCCTGAGCTGGAGGTCCAGGACGACGTCCTCGCAGTAGTCCAGCCATTCGGGATAACCGAATCCGTACTCGATCCAGGCCCGGCGGAAGGCCACGCTGCGGCTCGACGGCAAGAAGCGGTCTGGGTCCACTTCTGCGGCGTCCGGCAGCGTCGTCGCCGCCAGTGTCTGCTCCCAGAACGTGCCGGCTTCAGCCTCGAAGAAGCCTGCTGCGATGTCCACTGCTGGGCATGACTCCAACGGCTCGACCAACCGGGCTAGCCAATCTGGACGTGCTTCAGTTCCCGCATCGGTCACCGCGATGATGTCACCGCTTGCTTTTCGGATCGCCGCATTTCGGCCTGCCGAGATATTGACGCCTGGTCGCACGAGGATTGTTGTCGGAAACGGCAGGTCGGCCGCCTGCAGTAGCTCCAGCGTGCCGTCGGTCGAACCACCATCGACGATGATGCACTCATCCGGTAGGCGTGTCTGATTGCGAAGCCCACGGAGCCACTGAGGAAGCGAGCCATACTCGTTCAAGAGGGTCGCCACGAGCGAGACGCGCGACCGCTCGCGGCGATTATCCTCCGTCGTCAACGCAGACCTCCTCGAGGATCTCATCCTGGCGCGCGTGCATCGCGGCGCGATCGGCCTCGGTCAAATCATCCCAACCGGCCAGGTGGAGCAGCCCGTGCACGCCGACGAACGCCAGTTCCCGCTCAAACGGCACGCCCGCCTCGCTTGCTTGCTCCTTCACGACATCCAGGCAAATCGCGATGTCCCCATCGACCGTCGCAGCCGTCGCTGGTTCGGAATATGGAAACGTGATGACATCGGTCGGTGTGGGATCGTCCAGGTAGCGGCCATGAAGCTCGATGATGCGCGCCGTCGAGACAAGCATGACCGTCACTTCGCCAAAGTTCCAGGGCTGGTCGCGCTCGATTGCCTTCGCGGCATCATTGAGCGTGCGCTCCAGGCGTTCGACTACCGCTCCCGCCACGATGTCGGGATATTCCCGCTCGACGATCACCGGACCTGCCACGATTAGTTGGACGTACCGATGGATGCGGCCGCCGGTACGGCGCCTTCGCTCGACACCCGATCGGCAGCGCGCTCGGGGTACTCGATTCGCGGGTGGTAGATGCCTTCGAGGATCTGGATGAACGAGTGCTCGATCTTCGTGACGTCGTTGAAGGTCAAGCCGCACTCA
>Ga0079224_100006845_pt1 | contig 15192 bp, 15 predicted proteins | sample Stecom2015_FD_80414 | JGI IMG/M metagenome (GOLD analysis project Ga0079224, IMG submission 80414) | Agricultural soil microbial communities from Utah to study Nitrogen management - Steer compost 2015 | ecosystem: Environmental > Terrestrial > Soil > Agricultural land | place: USA: Utah...
CCCACCGTAGGGAGGACCGGCACGGCCCGCGCGGCGGCCCGGGCCGGCTGCCCGCGGTCGTACCGTGGGGCCATGCGTCGCCTCGCCACCGTGCTCCTCGTGCTCCTCGTCCTCCTCGGGGCCGGGTTCGTCGTCGTCGACCGGCTCCTCGTCGCCCGCACCGAGGACCGGCTGCTCGCCGAGGCCCGCGGGTGGGCCGACCTCGCGCAGGGCTCGGAGATCGAGATCGACGGCTTCCCGTTCCTCACCCAGGTGGCCGCCGGGCGCCTCGCCGAGGTGCGCGGTCTGGCCCCCGCGCTGGTCGTCGAGGGCCGTGAGCTGCAGGACGTGCGCGTCGCGGTGCGCGGGGTCGCGCCCACGGAGCCCTACCCGGCGGAGAACGTCGAGATCAACGCCGGCATCCCGGTCGCCACCCTCCGGGCGGCCGTGACCGAGGCGATGGGGCTGCCGGGCGACCCGCTGCGGCTCGACGCCGCCGACGGCCTCCTCCAGCTCGGCGTCGAGGTCGCGGGGCTCCGGCTCGACGCGCTGGTCGAGCCGGTCGTCGTCGACGGTGCCGTCGGGCTCCGTCTCGGCGAGGTCGTGCTCGGGGACGCGCAGGTCCCCCGGGACGTCGTCGACCTGCTCACCGGCGCGCTGGACGAGGTACGGGTCGACGTCCCCGGCCTGCCCGCCGGTCTCGCGCCCACCCGCCTGGCCGTCGACGAGGACGGCCTGCAGGTCCGCCTCGAGGGGACCGACGTCGAGCTCGGGGAGTGGCTCGGCTAGTCTCGCTGGTCCTCGTCCGAGCCCCACGGGTCGAGGAGGCCGGCCAGGGCGATGAGCGCCGCACCGGAGGCGATCCGGAGCCCTCCCTGGGTGGGCTCGGCGAGCGCGTCGACCCACGCCGCGCGGTCGAGCGCGACGTACACCCCGACGGTGAGGGTGGCCGCCGTCACCCACCAGCCGACCCGGAGCGCCCGCTGGGCCAGCGTGCGGACGCCGTCGTCGGTCCGGAGGGAGGTCGCCACCAGGTCGTGCTCGTTCATGGCTCCATGCTCGCGCCCCTGCCGGCCGCGCGGATCAGCCGCCGGGCTCCTCGTGACGCGCCCGGGGTCGGCCTCCGGGGTGACCCGGGTCAGACCCAGGTCGTAGACGCTCAGCCGTCGGCGGTCGCGCGCCGGTCCTCCTCAGCGAGCCGGGCGAGCCGGGCGTTGTAGGCGGCGAGGGCCGCGTCCTCGTCGCGGTCCGCCTGACGGTCCTGCCGGCGGGCGGTCCGGTCCTCGTCCCGCGACCACGCGACGGCGACGACGACGGCGAGCACGAGCGTCGGCAGCTCCCCGATCCCCCAGGCGAGCGCGCCGCCGAGCTCCTGGTCGGCGAGTGCGTCGACCCCCCACGGCAGCCCGAGCCGGCCGAAGTGGTCGGCGGCGAACAGCGTCGTCGCCTGCATGACCGAGACGCCGAAGAACGCGTGGAAGGCCATCGTCGCGAAGAGGAGGAGCAGCCGCATCGGGTAGGTCGGCCGGGTGGGGCCCGGGTCGATCCCGATGAGCGCGTTCGCGAAGAGGTACCCGGCGAGGGTGAAGTGGACGACCATGAGCACGTGGCCGATGTGGAGGTCCATGTCGAGCGCGAACGAGAACAGCGGCGAGTAGTAGAAGACGATCATCGAGCCGGCGAAGTTGATCGCCGCGACCACGGGCCGGGCGAAGAACTGCGCCCACCGGGAGTGGACGAGCGCGAGCAGCCACTCCCGCGGGCCGCGGGAGCCGTCCGCCCGGGCCGGCAGCGCCCGCACCGCGAGGGTCACCGGTGCGCCGAGGACGAAGAGGATCGGCACGACCATCGCGAGGAGCATGTGCTGGAGCATGTGGCTGCTGAACATCACCAGGCCGTAGACGGCCGGTCCGCCGGACGTGATCCACCCGAAGAGCACCGCGCCGGCCACCCAGGAGACGGTCCGTGCCACCGGCCAGTCGTCCCCGCGGCGGCGCAGGCGCCGCGCCCAGGTGACGTAGACGGCGACGGCGGCGACGGCCGCGACACCGAAGAGGATGTCGACGCGCCACTCGGTGAGCCAGGAGGACAGCGACGGCGGCGGTGGTGCCGGGTACCCGGAGACCTCCTCGACCGGGGTGGGCCGGGCCGGCGGTTCCTGCGGGACGGGCGGCGGGCTGGCCGCCAGTGCGACCGAGACCCCGATGACGGCCGCCATGAGGAGGACCTCGCCGGCCGCCACCCGCCAGAAGAGCCGGGGCCGGTCGCCCACCTGCGGCACCGTGCGGCGCCGGTGGAGCCAGCCGACCAGCCCGAGCAGGGCGAACGCCGCCGCCTTGACGAGCACGAGACGCCCGTACGGCGTGCCGAGACCCTCGAGCGACCCGACGCGGACCCAGCCGTTGGCGAGGCCCGAGACCCCGACGAGCGCGAAGCTCCACCCGGCCAGCGTCGAGTACCGCACGACCGCCGGCTCCCGGTCGACACCGAGCCGCCGTCCGACGAGGCAGAGGACCGCGAGCCCGCCCGCCCACAGCGACATCGCGCCGATGTGCAGCCACATCGCCGAGACGGCGAGGCCGTGGTCCGCCGCTCCGGCGGCGTGGCCCGTGAGGGCGATCGGGACGAGCGTGACGAGCGCGAGCGCCCCGGCGAGGGCGGCACCCGTCGGGGTGGTGACGGCGACGCACACCGTGGCGAGGACGGCGGCGAGGACCGTCGCGACGAGGTAGTGCCGGCCGATGGGGATCTGGGTGACGAAGTGCGCGAGCTCGGGGCCGAAGCTCGGCTCGTCCAGCCCGCGGCCGGAGGTCCGGGAGTAGGTGAGGACGATGCGCAGGACGCTCGCGAGCGTCCAGACGACGGCGGCGACGGCGGCGACGCGGGCGGAGAGGAGCCAGGCGGTGCCGTCGACGGCGGTGCGGCGGCGGGCGGCCCGCTCGGCCGGGCCGGTGGTCGCCTCCCGGGGCGGGGCGGGCAGGACGAAGGCGCACAGCGCGAGCGCCCCGATCGTCGCCGCGGCCGCGCCGTCGGCGAGGACGGTGACGGAGGGGACGCCCCACCGGACGAGCACACCCGGGTCGAGCAGGCCGGTGGGGGCCACCGCGCCGGAGTAGAGCAGCCCGACGACCAGCGCCGCTCCGGCCGCGGCCACCACCAGCGGCAGGCCGAGCGCGGGCCGGGGTGGGGAGGTCGAGGGTGCGGCGGTCACCCGTCCAGGGTAGATCCGCGGGCGTCGGGGGCGGGCCGCTGAGGCGGTCGTCACCCCACCCCGGCCGTCGCCCGCCCCGGCCCGCGGCCCGGCGGCGCTCGCGGGCGTCCAGGTTCCGTCCAGCCTCGGGTGGCATACTCGCGCAGGTACATGGCGCAGGCCGGGCCGGTTCAGCCGCGCCCGAGGACAAGGGGAACGATGACCACACCGACCGGCGCGGGCCTCGCGCCCAGCACGGCGACCATCGACCAGGGCGACCTCCGCCGCTCCGCCGAGCTGCTCGGACGGGTGAACGACATCTTCGGCCAGCGCGTCATCGGCCAGGAGGCGCTGCGCACCGCCCTGGTGTCGACGCTGCTCGCCGGAGGGCACATCCTCCTCGAGTCGGTCCCGGGGCTGGCGAAGACGACGGCGGCGCAGACGCTTGCCGCCTCGGTCTCCGGCAGCTTCCACCGCATCCAGTGCACCCCCGACCTCATGCCGAACGACATCGTCGGCACGCAGATCTTCAACTACGGCACGGGGAAGTTCACCACCCAGCTCGGCCCGGTCCACGCGAACCTCGTCCTCCTCGACGAGATCAACCGCTCGAGCGCGAAGACCCAGTCGGCGATGCTCGAGGCGATGCAGGAGAAGCAGACCTCGATCGGCGGGGAGGTCTACCCGCTGCCCAAGCCGTTCATGGTGCTCGCCACCCAGAACCCCATCGAGGAGGAGGGCACCTACGTGCTGCCCGAGGCCCAGATGGACCGGTTCCTCGTCAAGGAGGTACTCACCTACCCGACGCCCACCGAGGAGATCCGCGTCCTCGACGGCATCAGCTCCGGCTCCTTCGAGGCGCCCCTGCGCAGCGAGCCGATCAGCCTCGACGACGTCCTGTTCCTCCAGCGGCTCGCCGGTCAGGTCTACGTCGACGCGTCGATCAAGCAGTACGTCGTCGCGATCGTCAACACCACGCGCGGCGGCGGCCCGCGCCCGCTGCCGAAGTTCAACCAGCACGTCCGGGTGGGGGCCAGCCCCCGCGGCGCGATCGCGCTCATGCGCATCGCCCAGGCCCACGCGCTGCAGCAGGGCCGCACCTACGTCGTCCCCGACGACGTCAAGGCGCTGAGCCACAGCGTCCTGCGCCACCGCCTCGTGCGGACGTACGACGCCCTGGCCAACAACGTCGCCCCGGAGGCCCTCATCGACGCCGTCTTCGCCGCGGTCCCCGCCCCGTAGGCATGTCGAGCGCCTCGCGGCTGGCGAAGATCCGAGCGCGTCTGGACCTCCCCACGGTCCGGCGCGCCTCGGGCCTGCTCGACGGTCAGCACCGCTCGATCTTCACCGGCCACGGGCAGGACTTCGACGACATGGTCGAGTACCACCCGGGCGACGACGTCGGGGACATCGACTGGAAGGCGTCGGCGCGCACCGGCCACCCGGTGATCCGCCGCTTCGTCCACGAGTCGAACCTCGCCATGGTGCTCGCCGTCGACACCGGCCGCTCGATGGCCGCGACGGCGCCGAGCGGGGAGCGCAAGTCCGAGATCGCGCTCTTCGCCGCCGACGTCGTCGCCTACCTCGCCCGGGCCCGCGGCGACCTCGTCGGGCTCGTCGCCGGCGACTCCCGCCGCATCACCCAGGTCCCGGCCCGCGGCGGCACCGGCCACATGGAGATGCTCCTGCGGATCCTCGAGCGGGACCTCACCCGCGAGGCGCCGTCCTCGGACCTGTCCCGCGTGCTCGACCGCATCCTTACCTCCGCCACCCGCCGCACCCTCGTCGTCCTCATCACCGACGAGGCGCGTCCCGCGCTCACCGACGAGGACGCGCTGCGCCGGCTGCGCACCCGCCACGACATCATGGTGATCTCCGTGGCCGACGCCGTCCCCACGACCCCGGGCCTCGGCCCGGTCGCCGACGTCGAGGGCGGCCTCGTGCTCCCGCCCTTCCTCCAGCGTGACCGCCGGCTGCACGCCGCGGCGAGCACCGCGGTCGCCAACCGCAAGAAGCGGGTGCGTGACATGCTCCGCCGCCGCGGGATCGAGCACGTCGTCGCCGCGAGCTCCGACGACGTCGTCGACGCCCTCATCGACCTGTTCAGGAGGCAACGACGTGTCCGGCGTTGAGGACCTCCTGCCGCCCGAGGCGTACTCCGCGTGGGTGCCCGTCCTCGGCGGGCTGCTGCTGCTCGCCGTCGCCGGGTGGTACGCCTTCGTCCTGCTCTCGACCCGCCACCCGGCCCGGCCCAAGGAGCCGGGACCGCTGTCCGCCGACGGCCGGGCGCGCTTCGAGCAGGACGTCGAGGCGGCGATCGCCGCCTACCGGCGGGGCGAGGAGGACCTGCGCGGCCTCCACCTCGAGCTCGCCCGGATCATGCGGTCCTTCGCCTCCGAGCGGATCGGCAAGGACGTCCAGTCCTGGACGGCCCGGGAGGTCTCGGCCTACGACCCGACGGCGCGGCTCGGTGACCTCCTCCACGTGTGGGAGGAGCCGTCCTTCGCGCGGCGCAGCGACGCCGAGGCGGAGACGGCCGCGGAGCGTGCCCGGGAGGTGATCCGCCAGTGGTGATCCTCCAGGCCTGGCTCATCCCGGTGGTCCTCGGGCTCGTCCTCGTCGCCGGCGTCGTCGGCTGGTTCATGCCGCGCGCGCACCGCACCGAGCGGCGGGTGCGGTGGCTCGCCAACACCTCCTACCTGCGCCGGCTGCCCACCTACCGCCGGCGGATGCGGCTGTACCAGGTGGCGCTCGGCGGCCTCGGCGTCTTCGGGCTCGTCGCCTCCCTCGGCACCGCGATCCTCCTCGCCCGCCCCGCGGAGCGGGACGTGCGCGCCGAGGTGCTCGCCACCCGCGACATCGTCCTGTGCCTCGACGTCTCCGGCTCGATGATCGAGTTCGACACCGAGATCGTCCAGACCTTCTCCGAGATGGTCGAGTCCTTCGACGGTGAGCGCATCGCGCTGTCCGTGTGGAACTCCACCTCGCGGACCGTCTTCCCGCTCACCGACGACTACGCGCTCGTCACCGAGGAGCTCGACGCCGCCGCGCAGGCGCTCGACTTCGACCTCGACGCCCTCTTCCACTCCCCGGAGGCCCTCGACCGGCTCGAGGAGTTCGTCGCCGGCACCATGTCGCTCGACCCCGACTCCTCCTCGCTCGTTGGGGACGGCCTCGCGACCTGCGCCTACGCGTTCGACGAGACGGAGACCGAGCGCTCACGCTCGATCATCATCGCGACGGACAACCAGGTGCTCGGCAACCCGATCTACAGCCTCCAGGAGGCCGCGGACCTCGCCGCCGAGCGGGACATCCGGCTCTACGGGCTGTTCGCCGCCTCCGAGGAGGCCTACTCCCCGGAGAACGAGGAGGCGTTCCGCCAGGCCGTCGAGGGCCACGGTGGCCTCGTCTACAACGCGGACGACCCGGAGGCCGTCGACGCGATCATCGCGGACATCGCCTCCCAGCAGGCCGTCGAGCTCGACGCGAACCCCGAGGTGGTCGTCACCGACCGGCCCGAGACCGTGCTGTGGCTCGCCGTCGCGGGCGTCGCCGGGCTCGTCCTCGCCGCGTGGAGGCTGCGCTCATGATCCTGCGCCTCGTGTGGCCCCTGTGGGTCGTCGCCGTCGTCTTCCTCCCGCTGCTCACCGTGTGCGCCCTCGCGGCCGTGCGCGCCCGGCGCAGCGGGGACGGCACCCTCGCGGCGTGGCTGCGGCGCGGGGGCATGGTCCTCGCTCTCCTCGCGATCGCGCTCGGCCCCGCCGTGCCGAGCACGACGACGACGGTCGCGACGAACGTCGAGGTGTTCTTCGTCGTCGACCGCACCGGCTCGATGGCGGCCGAGGACTACGACGACGGCCGTCCCCGGCTCGAGGGCGTGCGGCACGACGTCGAGGCGATCGTCGAGGAGATGCCCGGCGCGCGGTACTCGGTCATCACCTTCGACTCCCAGGCCGCGCGGCAGCTGCCGCTCACCACCGACGCGCGGGCGGTCCGCACCTGGGCCGACACGCTCGTCCAGGAGATCACCGCCTACTCGGCGGGATCGGCGATCGACCGGCCGCTGCCCACGCTCACCGCGGCGCTCGAGGGCGCCGCCGAGCGCAACCCGGAGAACGTCCGGATCGTCTTCCTCCTGTCCGACGGCGAGAACACCCGCGGGGACGGCACCGGGGACAGCGAGCCGCAGTCCTTCGCCGACCTCGCCTCGCTCGTCGACGGCGGTGCGGTGCTCGGCTACGGCACCGCCCAGGGCGGGCAGATGCGCTCCTACGACGGCACCGACGCGACCGGTGCGGGCACCGACGCCCCGTGGATCCTCGACGAGTCCCAGCCGGACTCGCCCCCCGCCGTCTCCCGGATCGACGAGACCCAGCTCCGGCGGGTCGCCGAGCAGCTCGGGATCGACTACACGCACCGCACCGAGCCCTCCGACGTCAGCGGGCTGGTCGCGGGGATCGACGCGGAGACCATCGCCGCGGACGGACGGCGTGACGTCTCGGTCTACGAGGACATCTACTGGCCGGCCGCCGCCGTCCTCGCCGTCCTGCTCGCGTGGGAGGCGTGGGACCAGGCGCGCCGCTTCCCGCGGCCCGGCGTGGTCCGGCGGCGACGGGAAGGGAGCACCGCATGACGACGACGGACGACGGCGCCCGCCGCAGCCGCCCTGCGCTGCCCCCGCACCGGCGCCGGCGGCAGCGCCTCCTCGCGTGGTCCGCCCCCGCCGTCCTCGCCTTCCTCGTCGTCGGCTCGCTGCTGCTCGGCACGTGGGCGGGCAACCTCCTCGGCACCCGGGAGTACGACGCCGTGCGCTTCCCCGAGGCGGCGCGGCAGTACACGGCCCAGCAGCGCTGGACCGGGTTCGCCGAGCAGTGGAAGGCCTACTTCAACAGCGGGACCGCCCTCTACCGGGCCGAGGAGCACTTCCTCGCCGTCGAGGACCTCCGGCGGGCGCTCGAGCGCGTGCCCGAGGCCGGACCGCTCCCGGGCGGGCCCGAGGGCAGCAAGGCCCCGGAGTCCCCCGAGTGCCGCGTGCGCACGAACCTCTCCCTCGCGATCGAGGCGATGGGCGACGTCGCCGTCACCGACGACGACGACCCCGGCATGGCCGAGTCGTACTACGCCGAGGCCCAGGAGGTCATCGCGCCGTGCACGACCTCCCCGGCGAACGAGGAGACCTCCGACCGGCAGAAGGACAAGGAGGAGCAGGCCCGGGAAGACCGGCAGAACCCGCAGGAGCAGCCGACCGACCAGCCGAGCGGCGAGCCCACCGACGAGCCCACCGACGAGCCGTCCGACGAGCCGGGCGACCCGGGCGACGAGCCGACCCAGGATCCGGGCGACGAGCCCACCGACGAGCCCGGCGAGGACCCGAGCGAGCCGAGCGACGACCCGCGCCGCGACGAGCTCGAGGAGCGCAACCGCGAGGCCGAGCGCGACCGGCAGGAGCAGCAGGAGCGCGGCGGCGGCGGGTTCGGCGGCGGCCAGAACTGGTAGCCGCTGCGGACCGCTGGCCGAGGCCACACAATGAGGTGATGCCGGTGACCAGGGAGACGAGCGACGTCGTCGTCGTGGGCTCGGGCCCCAACGGCCTGGCCGCGGCGGTGACGATGGCACGGGCGGGGCTCGGCGTCGTCGTCCTCGAGGCGGAGGAGACCGCCGGCGGCGGGACCCGGACCCTCGACCTCGGCCTGGGGGACGGGCTCGTCCACGACATCTGCTCTGCCGTGCACCCGCTCGCGACGGCCAGCCCCTTCCTCTCCGCGTTCGACCTGCCCGCGCGCGGCGTCGAGCTCGTGACGCCGGAGCTCTCCTACGCCCACCCCCTCGACGGCGCCCGCGCCGGCCTCGCCTGGCGCGACCTCGAGCGCACCGTCGAGGGGCTCGGGGTCGACGGACCCGCGTGGCGCCGCCTCTTCGCCCCGCTCATGCGCGACGCCGACGCCGTCGTCGGCGCGACCCTCGGGGACATGCGCAGCGTGCCGCCCCCGCTGCGCTCGCCGAGCGGGCTCCGCGGGGCCCTGGCCTTCGGCCTGCGCACCCTCGTCGAGGGCACGCCGCTGTGGAACCTGCCGTTCCGGGAGGACGTCGCCCCGGCGATGATCACCGGCGTGGCCGGCCACGCGATCTCCTCGCTGCCCGGCCTCGCCCCGGCGGGGGTGGCGCTCATGCTCGGGACACTGGCCCACGGGGTCGGCTGGCGCATCCCGGTCGGCGGCTCCCAGGCGATCGCCGACGCCCTCGTCGCGGACCTCCGGGCCCACGGTGGCGAGGTGCGGACCGGGGTGCGGGTGCGGACCTGGCGCGAGCTGCCCCGCGCCCGCACCTACCTCCTCGACACCTCGCCGTGGGCGGCGGCCGAGATCTGGGGCGAGCGGCTGCCGCCGTCCGTCGCCCGGCGGCTGCGCGACGCCGCCCGGGGCGGCGGGGCGGCGAAGGTGGACTTCGTCCTCGACGGCCCGGTCCCGTGGGCGGTGCCCGACGTCGGCCGCGCCTTCACCGTGCACGTCGGCGGCAGCCGCGCCGAGATCGCCGCGGCGGAGAACGACGTCGTCCGTGGGCGGATGCCGGAGCGGCCGAGCGTGCTCCTGTCCGACCCGGCCGTCGCCGACCCGTCGCGCGAGCGGGACGGCCTGCGACCGCTGTGGACCTACGCGCACGTGCCCGTGGGCTCGGACGTCGACATGACCGAGGCCGTCACCCGGCAGGTCGAGCGCTTCGCCCCCGGCTTCCGGGACGTCGTCGTCGGGAGTCGGGGCGTCCCGGCCGCCCGGATGGCCGAGCACAACGCCAACCTCGTCGGCGGGGACATCGCCGGCGGGGAGGTCACCCTCGGCCGGGTGTTCGGCGGCCCGACCGGCCGGTGGGACCCGTACGCGCTCGGCGTCCCCGGCGTCTACCTCTGCTCCTCCTCGGCGCCACCCGCACCCGGCGTGCACGGCATGAACGGCTGGCACGCCGCGCGGCGTGCCCTCCGTCACCGCTTCGGACTCCCGGAGCCCGAGCTCTCCCCCTGAGAGGCCCGGGTCCGCGCGGGTCCCGGCCCGCGGCCGCGCGCGTCGGGGGCGGCCTGCCTGTGGGTAGGGTGCTCCCGGTACGAGCGGAGGAGAGGTCGGGATGAGCACGGTCGTGCGTCTGCGCGGGGTGCCCGTGGGGGAGGGGCGCACCAAGGTCGCGGCCCCGCTGGTGGCGGAGGACGCCGCCGGGCTCGTCGCGGAGGCGGGGCGGGTCGCCGCTGCCGGCGTCGACCTCGCCGAGTGGCGCGCGGACCACGCGCTGGCCGCGGGCACCGCACCGGCCGGTCTGCCCTCGGCCCTGCGCCGCCGGCTCGGGGACGTCCCGCTCCTGCTCACGGTGCGCAGCGCGGAGGAGAGCGGCGCCGTCCGGCTCGACGACGCCGGGTACGCCGCCGCCGTCACCGCGCTGCTCGAGCCCGACGGCGGGGACGCCGTCGACCTCGAGCTCGCCCGCAGCGCGGTACTCCCCGACCTCCTCGCGCAGGCGCACGGCGCCGGGCTGCGCGTCGTCCTCTCCGCCCACGACCTCACCGGCACCCCTCCGGTCCCGGAGATCGTCGACCGGCTCTCGACGATGGCGGCCGCCGGAGCCGACATCGCCAAGGTGGCCGTGACCGCGCACGGGCCGCGGGACGTCCTCGCCCTCCTCGAGGCGACGGCGGCCGCGCGCGAGACGCTCGACCTGCCGGTCGTCACCATGGCCATGGGTCCGGTGGGCCTGGTGAGCCGGCTGTGCGGCGAGGTGTTCGGCTCGGCCGTGACCTTCGGTGCCGTCGACCGGCCCTCCGCCCCGGGCCAGATCGACGTCCGACGGCTGCGCGACGTCGTCGACCTCGTCCACGAGCACGCCGGCGGGGGTGCGCGATGAGCGGCGACTTCACCGTCTACCAGGCGACGAACCCGGCGACGGCTCCCGAGACCCTCGCCCGGATGGCCACCGAGCGGCCCGACCTGCGCCAGTTCGTCGCGGCCAACCCGGCGACGCCGGCGCCCGTCGTCGAGTGGCTGGGCACGCTCGGGGACCTGGCGGTCGACGCCGCGCTCGCCCGCCGGCGCCCGGCCGTGGGCCACCGGCCGGCCGACTACCCGCCGCCGTCGGGGCAGCCGAGCACGGCAGCCGCCCCGGCACCGCCGGCCGGGACGCCGTCCTCCGGCGGCCCGCACCGGGTGGACCCTCCCGCCCCCGGCCCCGCCGCACCGGTCGGGCAGCCGTGGGTGCCGACCTCCGCCGCCGCCGGGCACGCCACCGTGCCGTCCTCCCACGTCTACCCGGCCGCCGCGAACCCCTACGCCGCGCCGTCCCCGGCCGGTCCGTCCGGTCCGGACCCGTACGCCGCCCCCGGTGGCCCGGTCGGTGAACCCGGGGGGTACACCTCGGTCGGCGGTCCCGTCTCGGGCACGCCGCAGGACGCCTACGGCTACCGCCTCCCCGAGCCGGGGGGCCGCCGCACCGGTCTCGTCGTCGCCGTCGTCGCCGGCGCTCTGCTGCTCGTCGGCGCCCTCGTCTTCGCCGGGACGACGATCTTCGGCGTGCTCGCCGACGACAGCACCTACGGTGAGGACCCCGACCTCGACCGCCTGTGGGACGGCTGCGCCGCGGGCGACGGCCAGGCGTGCGACGACCTCTACCTCGAGTCGCCGCTCGACTCGGGTTACGAGGAGTTCGGGGACACCTGCGGCGACCGGTTCCCGCCGCAGCAGGTGTGGTGCGTCGACGTCATGTGACGCGGCTCGTCAGCCGCGCAGGCCGACCGCCGCGATGATCGGGCCGTCCGCCGGCAGCCACGGCAGCCGGACGGACGCGTGCGCGTCGACCCACCGCAGCTCGCTGTGGTCGAGCAGCGGCTCGGGCGTCCCGGACGTCACGGACGCGAGCCAGACACGCAGCCGCAGGGTCGGGCTGATCGGCCAGTCGCCGTCCGCCGGGCCGTCGAGGAGGCGCCCGAGCGTGAGGGTGACGCCGAGCTCCTCGCGGATCTCGCGGTGGAGCGCGGCCTGAGGGTCCTCGCCCGGCTCGACCTTGCCGCCCGGCAGCTCCCACAGGCCGGCGAGCTCCCGGGGTGCGGAACGGCGGGCCGCGAGGAGTTGCCGGGGTGCCGCGGGGTCGTCGACGACGGCCGCCGCGACCACGAGCCGGCCGTCCCCGGCCCCCTGTCCCTCCACGGACCGAACGTTACCCGGCGCGTGACCCGGGCCGGGTGGGCCGGAGGAGGCACGATGGCGGGGTGGATCTCGCGGCTGGGTGGACGGCAGTGGTGGAGCGGGTGCGCCCCGGCTCCGCCCTCGCCGAGCTCGGGCTGCCCGACGCCGCGGTCTGGGGAGCGCTGGGGGCGGGGGTCCTCGCCGTCGCCGTGCCGCCGCTGTGGCGGCTGCTGCGCGTCGTCGTCACGGTGGTCCACGAGCTCGGCCACGCCGTCGTCGGCGTCCTCGCCGGCCGCTCGTTCACCGGCCTCGTGCTGCGGCCGGACATGTCGGGCCACGCCGTGACCGTCGGCCGGTCGCGCGGCCCGGGCCGGGTGGCGACGACGTGGGCCGGCTACCCGGCGCCAGCTCTGGTCGGGGCCGGGGTCGTGGCCGCCGCGGCCGCGGGCTGGGCGCCGCCCGTCCTCCTCACGACCGTGCTGCTCCTCGCGGGCGGGCTGCTCCGCGCACGGTCGGCGTACACGGTGCTCGTCATGCTCGTCGCGGTCGGCGGGACCGGGTGGCTGTGGTGGGCCGGCTCGGACCGGCTCCAGGGGCTGGTGCTCCTCGCCGTCGGTGTCATGCTGGTGCTCGGTGCGTGGCGGCACCTCGCGGCCGTCGTCCGGTCCCCGGACGCCGGCTCAGACCCGGCGGTGCTCGCCCGGATCACCCCGCTCCCGCGCGTGGTGTGGACGGCGAGCTTCGTCCTCGTCCTCGCCGCGGCGGCGTGGCTGGCCGGGGACCGGGTGTGGGAGCTGGTCGTCCGTTGACAACCGCGGCCGGCAGAGCGATACTTGAAGAGTCAACTAAAGGAGTAAGGGTCGGATGAGCAACGACGGCGAGCCGCGCTGGCTCACACCGGTGGAACGGACCACCTGGCTGAGCATCACCGAGCTCGTGATGACGCTGCCCGGCGCCCTCGACACCCGCCTGCAGCAGCACGCCGGCATCACCTTCTACGAGTACATGGTCATGGCCATGCTCTCGGAGCAGGACGACCGCACGCTCCAGCTCAGCGAGCTCGCCGAGCTCACCTCCGGCTCGCTGTCCCGGCTCTCCCACGTCCTCACCCGGCTCGAGCGGCACGGGTGGGTGGTGCGCGAGCGCTCGCCGCACAACGCCCGCGCCCGCATCGCCCGGCTCACACCGAGCGGGCTCGCGAAGGTCGTCGCCACGGCCCCGGCGCACGTCAACGACGTCCGCGAGCTCATCTTCGACGCCCTGGGCGAGGACGACGTCCCCGCCCTCGCGCAGATCCTCGGTCCCGTCATCGAGCGGGTCCAGCCCCCGGGCCGGCCGCTGCGACCGAACCGGGGCGTGGGGGCCGGCTAGGAGACGGCGGCGGTCCCGCCGATCTGCGGGCGGACCGGCTCACGCCGTCCGAGCCGGAGCGCGTCCGCGGCAGCGCGCACCTGCTCGAGCTCGGTCTGGCTGAGCGACTGCGCGAGCGTGTCGAGGAGTCGGATCCGGATGGCCTCGGACTGGCCGAGGACCGCCTCGCCCTTGGGCGTGAGGTGGACGAGCGTGGGCTCCGCCGACGCGTTCGGCTCCGCCGGGTGGTGGTGGCGCGCGAGGAGGCCCTTGCGGACGAGCCCGTCGACGGTGGCCGCCGCGGCGGCGTCGGCCTGCGCCGTGAGGCGGGCGATCGTCCGGTAGTGGTCGGCGCCCTCGGCGACGGCGGTGAGGGCCTGGAGCTCACCCAGTCGCAGACCGGTGAGCTCCTCGACGCCGCCGACGATGAGCCGGCGGGTGTGCTCGAGCTGGGCGGAGTCGGCCCCGAGCTCGAGGATCGAGGTCATCTCGGTGCCGGGCGTCGTCGTCCGCAGGACCTGCCGGACCCGGCCGACCGGGTCGTACACGTCCTGGTCGTCGGCGCCGACGAAGGGCAGCGGTGGGGGCTCGTCCTGAGTGCTCACAGTTGGGTAACGGTACGGGAGCGCCCGATGTTCCACCCGTCGGGGACCGAACCTCCCGACGCGGCGCTGCCCCCGCCTCCTCACCCCACCCCTCGCCATCTGCGCGCGCCTCTCCATCTGCACGCTCCTCTCCATCCGCGCGCCACCCCTTCGCATCTCTTCGCCCCGCTGCTCTCGCCATGTCAGCGCCCCGCCCCACCTGCGCGCCCCCTCCATCCCCTCGTCTCGCCCTTCTCGATCATCCGCCCCCTGATATTGCGGGCGAGCGGTGATCGAGAGGGGCGAGGTGAGCTGAGGGGGTTGATCGAGAAGGGCGAGGTGAGCGGGTTGGGGCGTGGTTTTTACTTCGGGGCCCCGGCGATGGCTATACTCGACTCCGGCAGCGGCACCGTCGCAGCCACGCGGGTGTAGTTCAATGGTAGAACTTCAGCTTCCCAAGCTGACGGCGCGGGTTCGATTCCCGTCACCCGCTCCACCGGCCGGGCCTCTCGGGGTCGGGCCGTTCGTCATTCTGAGGCACAATCGCAGGCGTGCTTCTCTCCGACCGTGACATCCGGGCCCAGATCGACGCCGGGCGGGTGCAGCTCGACCCCTACGACCCGGCGATGATCCAGCCCTCGAGCATCGACGTGCGCCTCGACCGCTGGTTCCGGCTCTTCGACAACCACCGCTACCCGGTCATCGACCCCGCGCAGGACCAGTCGGACCTCACCCGGCTCGTCGAGGTCGCCGCGGACGAGCCGTTCGTCCTCCACCCGGGGGAGTTCGCCCTCGGCGCCACCTACGAGCTCGTCACGCTGCCCGACGACGTCGCGGCGCGGCTCGAGGGCAAGTCCTCCCTCGGCCGGCTCGGCCTGCTCACCCACTCGACCGCCGGTTTCATCCACCCGGGCTTCACCGGGCACGTCAC
>Ga0079224_100006846_pt1 | contig 15190 bp, 12 predicted proteins | sample Stecom2015_FD_80414 | JGI IMG/M metagenome (GOLD analysis project Ga0079224, IMG submission 80414) | Agricultural soil microbial communities from Utah to study Nitrogen management - Steer compost 2015 | ecosystem: Environmental > Terrestrial > Soil > Agricultural land | place: USA: Utah...
AAATTCAACTTTGAATTCATCAGCATAATCTTTAACTCTATCATTAGCACTTGCTCTTAATTTAAGCATATAATCTATTTTTTCACCTTTAACGCCATCAGGATCGTAAATAAATCCATCCGGGCCTGAAAGTGTAACAACTTTTCCGCCAAGCTGATCAATTTTTTGTACCACGCCCCAGGCAACATTTCCAAAGCCGGAAACTGCAAAGGTTTTTCCTTCAATATCATGTCCAATACTTTTAAGCATTTCTGATACAAAATAAACGGCGCCAAAACCGGTTGCTTCAGGCCTGATTAATGAACCGCCCCAATTTAAACCTTTACCGGTTAAAACTCCGGTGAATTCATTTTTTAATCTTTTATACTGTCCGAATAAATATCCTATTTCTCTTCCGCCGACTCCAATATCACCTGCGGGAACATCTGTGTTTGGACCAATATGTCTGAACAGCTCTGTCATAAAACTCTGGCAGAATCTCATTACTTCATTATCGCTTTTACCTTTTGGATCAAAATCTGATCCACCTTTACCGCCGCCCATTGGAAGTGTTGTTAAACTATTTTTAAATACCTGTTCAAATGCAAGAAATTTAAGAATACCAAGATTAACTGAAGGGTGAAATCTAAGCCCACCTTTGTAAGGCCCAATAGCGCTGTTCATTTCGATTCTAAAGCCCCGGTTAACATGCACTTCACCCTGATCATCCATCCAGGGAACTCTGAACATAATTACACGTTCAGGTTCAACCATTCTTTCAAGAATTTTTGCTGATCTGTATTCAGGATGACGTTCTAATACAAGTTCAAGTGATTCTGCAACTTCTTCAACTGCCTGGTGAAATTCCGGTTCACTTGGATTTTTTGCTTTTACTTCGGCAAGAAGATTATTTACGTAATCGGACATGATATACCTCTTTGTATAACTTTTTTTATTAAATATTGTGAATTTAATTTTGTGTTGATGTGTATGAATTTAACAAAGTTGTTAAGAAGGATGATAATACTGCATTGAATTTACCTCTTAAATTTCAATACCCATTAACTTTTTAATTACATATTTTGTATGTAATTATTTCTTTTTGTTAAGGGAAACATAGTAATTATAAATCTAAAAAGCTTGGCAAATAATACATACATCCGGGCTGTTAAAGTCTGATTTTATTCAAATCTTAAAAAAGGTGAAGCATGCAAACCGGGATAATTAATGAAAAAGTTCAGCAGGCAATTCAAATTTTAAATGAAAAAAATATTGATATGTGGCTAACCTTCGTGAGGGAAAGTTCAAACATTCATGATCCTGCACTTGATATGATTGCAGGAACTAATTTAACTTGGCACTCTGCTCTTATTTTAAATAAAAACGGAGAAACTGCTGCAATAGTTGGAGATATGGAGAAGGAGAATATTCAGAAGTGCGGTGCTTATTCCATGGTAATTGGTTATACGCAGGCAATAAGAGAAATTTTAGTTGATTATATAAAAGAAAAATCACCAGCGCAGATTGCTCTAAATTTTTCTCTTGATTCAAACCTGGCTGATGGCTTAACACACGGAATGTTCATTACCTTAAATGATTATTTAAAAGATTCAGGTTATGAGAAAAAGTTTATCTCTTCTGAAGAAATAGTTGCCGCATTGAAAGGAAGAAAATCGCCATCTGAAGTTGCTATAATGAAGGAGGCAATAAAAGAAACACTAAGAATTTTTAATGAAGTAACCGGATTTATCTCACCGGGCAAAACAGAAAAAGATATTGCAGCGTTTGTATTGAAACTTGTTAAAGAACGCGGACTCGAAGTAGCGTGGGATGAAGATCATTGTCCTGCTGTTTTCACAGGGCCAGATCCTGCAAGCGCTCATTCAGGACCAACAGACAGAGTTATTGAAAAAGGCCACATGATTAATATGGATTTTGGAGTGAAGGTAAATGGTTATTGTGCTGATCTTCAAAGAACATGGTATGTTTTAAGAGATGATGAAGATAAAGCTCCGGCGGAAGTGCAGCGCGGTTTTAATGTTATCCGTGATGCAATACAAAAGGTTGCCGATGCAATTAAGCCTGGAGTAAAAGGGGTAGATATGGACAGCATTGCACGAAATTATATAACTGAAAAAGGATATGAAGAATATCCTCACGGCCTGGGGCATCAGGTTGGAACACAGGTGCATGATGGCGGCGCAGGTTTATTTCCTGCGTGGGAAAAATATGGCAATGCTCCGTTTCTGCCCCTGGAAGAGAATAACATCTTCACAATTGAACCAAGGCTTCCTGTAAAAGGTTACGGAGTTTCCACACTTGAGGAAGAAGTTATTGTTACAGAGAATGGGTGCGAATTCCTTTCAGATCCGCAGAAAGAACTTTGGCTGATAAGAAGTTGATGTAGAATTCTCAGATGAATTTACAATCTTTCAGGTATGATCTGTAAAGCATTTTATTATACTCAGCAAAGGTAATTTCTATTGCGCCAAACATTTTAAGATGCGGGGTCATATATTGAACATCAAGCAGATGATATTTTTGTTTGTTAAGATGATGGAGCAATTCAGCCAGAGCTGTTTTTGATGCCTGCGATACGAATGAAAACATTGATTCACCGAAAAATGCTCCTTTAAAAGCTATGCCATACAATCCGCCAACTAATTTGCCGTTCTGCCATGTTTCAACTGTGTGAACGTAGCCAAGTTTTTCAAGGCGGATATATGCTTCAACCAATTCATCTGAAATCCAGGTTGATTCACGCTGCCTGCATCCTTCAACTACAGAGAGAAAATTAAAATCAAATCTTATTTCAAAATTTAATTTAGAAACGGCTTTTTTAAGTGAACGCGGGATATTAAAATTATTTAAAGGAATGATTGTTCTTGTTTCGGGAAGATACCAGTTTATTTTTCCTGTTACTTCATCAGCCATTGGAAAGGCACCGCTTGCATAAAGCCTTATCATATTTTCAGGCTTTAAAAAATCATCATCCTTAAGTTCGTTTCTTTTCATTTTAATAAAATAAACAGCATTTATTCATCAATCTTAACTTCAAGCTGAATTATTTCATAACCTTTTAAAGTTTCATACGCGGCAAAAATAATTCCGCATAAAACAGAAATCATCCCCATAAGGAAAATTGGAATAACGATAACATCAATTTTATTTGAATCAAATATGAATCCCAACCCGATGAAAAGTGAAGTTATAATAAAAAGTGCAACAGCAAGCGTATAAGAGAATACTGCATTCCTGACAAGTTTAACCCTGTATACAAGTTTTAAAAGTTGTTTTGATATGCTTTCAAGGCGGATGTTTTCTTCATATTCTAATTCTCTGCCTGCAGCATGAATAATCATTTTCCTGCGTTCTTCATTTAAAAGGCGTATGCGGTTTACAACAAGTGAATATTTATTATTCATGGCAAGCAGGAGAAGTCCGCAGGCGGAAATCATTAAACCGGGAGCCAGCATTAGCTGGATAATATCAACAATCATATTTTATCCGATCAAATTCACAATGAAAAATAATCAGATAAATATCAAATATAAACAGGAACAAAAAAGCCGCTTGTTCAGCGGCTCTTTTGAAAATGAGTTGTGCCGGTGTGCGGCTTATATTTGAAAAGCTCTTTCTTCGAATATCCAATATAAAAAATCGCAACCCGTAAACGGTTATCTTTGTTCATATGGCTCAACATATGCATCATATCATCGCCGTTTACGGGTTTAATAATATCAAGCAAAACGTAATCCGGAATTTCAAGCCGGATTATGTTTTCTGCCTCCGCTCCTGATTCACAATCAACAGATTCGTTTAAAAATAATTTTTCTGCAATACGGAATAATAAACTTTTTTTCGGTTTATCTGTTACCACAAGAATTTTTTTCATATAAAATTCTTAATTGTTAAAAATAAATTTGGTTCAATTACCGGATTGAATCTAAAAATTTGGTTTTAATTTAAATGTGATTTACTCAATAAAATTGAGGCGGGTTAAATACCTGTGCGTTTTATAAAATCAATTATTACAGGATTTTGTGATTGGAGAAGTTCTTCCGGAGTTCCGGTAAAGAAAATTCTTCCTTCGTGCATCATTGCAACATTATCAGCAACGTTTTTTACGCTGTACATATCATGAGTAACAACTACTGATGTAACATTCAGTTTGTTTGATAATTCTTTTATTAAACTATCAATTGAATCTGACATTATCGGATCCAGACCTGTGGTTGGTTCATCGTATAGGATGTAATCCGGATTAGTAATTAGTGCGCGTGCAAGTCCAACTCTTTTTTTCATTCCGCCGGAAAGTTCTGCCGGTTTAAGTTTCTGAATTCCCGGAAGCCCGACCAGTTCAAGTTTTTCCGCGGCTGCTTTTTTTATTTCTGCCGATGAAATTCCATTGCCAGATTCAACCAAAGGCAATGTTACATTTTCTTCAACCGTCATTGAATCAAAAAGAGCTGCACCCTGAAAAAGAAAGCCAAACTTTTTTCTCAACTCATAAAGTGAATTTGTATCAAGTTCACTTACAATTTTATTTTCTACTTTAACATATCCGGCATCCGGAATTAATAATCCAACAATATGTTTAATTAAGACACTTTTTCCTTCGCCGCTTCTGCCAATGATAACAAGGGTTTTCCCTTTTTCTATGCGCAGGTTTACGCCATTCAATACTTTTTTGCTGCCAAAGCTTTTATATAAATCAGATATTTCAATCATGCTGTAAAAAAAATGTTGATCAAAACTAAAAAAAATCAGTTAAAGAAATGCATTGTTCTGCAGAAACAGGGATGGTAAAAGTTGGGCGGAGACGATTTAAAGCCTCCGCTATATTTTATTTTTTTATAAAGTTCAGATTATAGAAATGAAAATCGGGATTCGGCAAATCAATCTTGAATCCGGAAATTTCTCCTTTTGAATTCATATCAAACGTAACAAATCCTTCCGGCAAAAACGGATCAGTAAATTTTATTCTGAATGTATTGAAATGCCGGTGCTCTAATTTGGTGGAAAATAGTTTTTCTGCGGGAAGAAATTTTAAAACAAGTTCATTATTTGTGAAAACAACTTCAGCTTTTCCGTACATTTTATCTTCATAAATTCCTGTGTATGATTCAGGTGGAAGGTTTAAAGAATTTTCCGATGAGATAATCTTATCCTTCTCTTCCGGTTTTTCTTTTTCTTCTCTTTCCTTAATTCGTTTAAAACTTTCTGCTGCGTAATCAATATTATTTTCATTAAGATGAAAATCCAGAATCTTATTAAGAAGTGGATTGATCAATCCGTTTATCTGATTAGATAAAATTATAATTCCCAATTGATCATCAGGAACGAAACACACCTTTGTATGAACTCCGGGAAGTCCGCCGGAATGTTCAATTATTTTTCTGCCGGAATAATCCCATAAATTCCATCCCAAACCGTAGTTGCGGAAGTGTGTTCCAAACTTTTCTGTATTTGCAGGTGAAGGAAGAACCATGTTTGCAGACGTAATTACAGAGACGGAATTCTCTGATAAAATTTGTTTGTCATTATACTTTCCGTTGTTCAGCCACATTTGAATCCACTTTGTTAAATCATCTACATTTGAGTTAATTGAAGCGGCTGGTCCGGCGTTATCATAATTCAGCATCTCAATTACTTTTCCATTATAATACGGAAGAGACCAATCAGCATCTTTTGAAAAATAATTGTTGCTTGTATTTGTTGAATTCATTTCGAGCGGAGTAAAGATTTTTTCTTTTACAAACTCATCCCAAGATTTACCGGAGACAGCTTCAACAACCAATCCGGCAGCAATAAACATAATATTCTGGTAGCCGTACTTACCTCTGAATGGATTTTTTAATGGAAGGTATCTTATCCTTCTTACAATTTCCTTTCTGTCATAATCAGTTCCATACCACAAAAGGTCTCCATCATAAGTTGCTAATCCGGAACGATGACAGAGCAAGTCTCTTACAGTTATTTCTGATGTTATGTAAGGATCATAAAGTTTAAACCATGGAAGATGCTCTGTAACTTTATCATCCCAATCTAATTTTCCTTCATCAACAAGAATACCGATTGAAGCTGCTGTAAATGCTTTTGAAACTGATGCGAGCCCGAAAATTGTTTCAGGAGTAACAGGCGCTTTTGTTTCAATATTTCTATAGCCGTAACCTTTAGTAAAGACAACGTTTCCATCTTTTATAATTCCAACTACAAGCCCGGGAATTTCAAAATCTTTAACTGCTTCAGCAATGTAATTATCAAGCTCATCATAATTTTTATTTGATTGTGCGGCTGCTGAAAAGATAAAGAGGAGAATCAACAGAATTGTTTGCGTGGTGCTCTGAAATATTTTCATAACTCTTCCAATCAATTTTTATATTGAATTTACTAACGTTAAAACTTAAAATGATTTTAAATATGATGAAAGAATTTCATACAGTTTTTTTGATGAATCTTTCATACAAAGATATAACAAACAAACTGATCATAATTCCACTGATGATAACTGTAATTACTGCTCCCGCTCTGAATATATACACGCTTGTTTCAATTCTGATTATTGTAATTGCAGTTGTAAGAAATATAATTCTTAACCAGAACCACCATTTATTTTTTGATGGGATAGGCTGATAATCTTTTGTTTTGTATTCTTTGTTTTTATAAAAGTAGTAGATTAAAAAAATAAATGCGAACAAAGAAAAGAGATGTTCGGCGATGCGCATGGTTCTAACACTAATTAATGCAAATAAATTTTTCGGAGAAGCAAAAGAAATAATATCTCTTACCGCTGCCTGGTTATCAAAAATATAATCAAGAAACAGATGTGATAAAATTCCGATTACGCATGAAAGAAGAAAAATAAACCAATGATAGTGCAGATATCTTACAAAATTAAACCGCACCGCACGTGAATAATTTTTATCAAGCGGGGAAGGAAGATTAATGATTACTACATCTCTTATCAGCAGATGAAATATTAATGCAGAGAAAATTGCCACCGGCAGGTTGAAAATAAAAAATCCCGCAAAAGTTTCACTTAAAGTTGATTCAAGTCTCATGCGGAAAAAATATTCCAAATCAGGCGCAATACTGCCAAAGTATAAACCGGTAATTGAGAATTTTATGAAATTGATTTTTTTAAAAGGCAGAACGGCAACAGGATGAGAAAAAGTAAACGGCATTGTTAATCTGCAAATTTAATTTTTTCAGGAGGAAATGAAGCGGCAATTATATTTTTATTAATATTATTCATTAGAATTTTTTTTCATCCATTCATCCTTCAACATTGAATAAACAACAAGATCAACATATCTTCCATTTAAAAATTCTCCGGATCTTTCCACTCCTTCCATCACAAAACCTAATCTTTCCGGAATGTGCCTGCTTTTTAAATTTCCAACTGCTGCTTTTATTGTCATTCTGTTTATTCCATAGTCATTGAAAACCTTATTAATTATTCTTCTGCATGCTTCAGTTATAATTCCTTTCCCCTGATGTTCTTCTGCAAGCCAGTAACCAATTTCGGCTTTGTTGTTAAATTTATCTCCGTTTTGCAAATCAATCATTCCAACAATTTTTTTGTTTATGCGGATGACATAAATCTCTCTGCCGTTAAAAAGATTTTTATTTACGTTATCTGCTATAAATGATAAAGTATCTTCCGGACTTCTGGTTCCGTCAATCCACGGAAGCCATTCGCGCAGGTAATCACGGCACTGCTGCACCACCTGAAAAATTTCAAACGCATCACCGCGCTCCGCCCGATCAATCTTTATTTCAGGCAAGAAGTCTCCTGTGATAATTTATTTGTCCCAAATGATAATTAAGATGAGAAGTTAAATGAACAATAAAAAAAGCAGTAGTCATCCCTTTTTCAAAAATATGTTCTGGATAAATTTTTACCAGTTCTTCTTCTGTTAAAGATGAAATTACTACCCGAACAATTTCAAGAGTTTCATCAATATATTTCAGCAGGGTTGATTTAGGAACATTCTTTTCCGAAAATTCCAAATCACGATGACGAACGTAACCGGAATTACCAAGTACGGCACCAATGTAATGTTTCAGATTCCCGGTAATGTGCAGAACAAGGTTGCCGCCGGAATTTTTTATATCCTTTGATATCACCCACAAGCTTTGTTCATCGGGATAAAGCTGAACTTCCTGTTTAAGTTTCCCAAGATCGCGTTCAAAGATTTCGATTAATATATCCTTTAACATTTTAATTACCGTTTAATGTTGTTGAAAAGAACAATATAAAAATAAAAGATTAACTAAAGTTTCCGGGCAATTACAAGCACAGATTTAAAAGTTTCAATTGAACCGGAATTATCATTTAAAGCTTCCAGGAAAATGATATAAATTCCCATTCTTAATGGCGAGCCTGATTCATCGAGCCCATCAAAAATTACAGAGCCGGATGAACCGCTTCCGCTGTTGTTCAACAGTGTTCTAACAAGCCGGCCCTGGCTGTCATAAATTTTTATTCTTACCTGTGCAACCTGTTGAGTCAGAGAATAATTGAATATTGTAAAATCCTCAAAGCCGTCATTATCGGGGGAGAATGGATTTGGTGAGATTGAAATTCCAGATGTGCTGTTTTCATTTTTTGTATAGATGCTGTTGGTTCGCGCAGGAGTTCCCCCAAGCGGATCAACAGAACTATTCCAGTTTGCAGCATCGTTTGCATTTAAATAAGGATTAACTCTTTCCAGTGATATATTTTTTGTTGATGTAAGATTTTTGTTATGCCATTTATCAGAATAATTAATTGAATCAATAACATTTCCTCTTATATCTTTAAGATAAATTATTTCTCCGGATGCTGATAATCCAAATGAAGAAACATTTACCACATTTATGTTTTCATTAGCTGATAAATTATACTTCATCAAAACAGTGGAATCAGCGGCAAGCAGAAAATATTTTTCCGGCGGAAGTATAAATCCTGTTTCAAATAATTTAAATGAACTTCCCGAAGCATCTTCTAATTTCCAACCGCCAATGTTTACTGAATCAGTTGAAGCATTATAAAATTCTACAAACTCATTGTTATCGGTATCAGGATCAAACATAATTTCATTAATGGTTAACTGATTTCTCACTCCGGGCTTGGTATCAACAACAGAATTTGATTTCCCGGGAGTACTTTTTAATTTTGATAAACTACTTGTCCAGTTGCTGCTGTCATTCGTTGCTCCGGTAAATGAAATTCTTTCTAGTGAACTTCCGTTTCTGCCTCCCCATTTTGAATTATATTTTAGACTATCAATTATTCCGTTTCTGAAATCATAAATTACAACACCATCTGTGGAACTGCTTAATGAACCAAAGCTGCTTATTATAATTTTTGTTTCAAGATCAGGATGATAATTATAAAAGGATGTATCTCTGCAAATAATAAAATACTCACCGGCACCAATGTATAAATCATAATTAGTAATGAAACTTTTGCCCGGTGAAGGAAGAATATCGCTGACAGACCAATCTTTCAGATTAATAGAATCATCAGAAACATTAACAAACTCAATCCATTCAGGTTCACCGTTTTCAGGTTCATACATAACTTCACTAATTAAAATTTTACCGCCTTGAATTCCGGGCTCAATTGATTTTTCAATATAATTATTCAATGTATCTTCATCACCGGATTGAACAATTCTTACTGCGGCAAGAATTTTATTTTGTATCTGAGAAATAGCAGAAGCAGAAGTTACTGTAACAGAATCATCTGCTTCAAAAAATGAAATGGTTTGTGCATCAAGCAGAAGATCAACAACGTTATTGGAATCAGTATCAATAATAAATTGAACGGAAATATTTTCTGCGGCAGAAGATCCGAAATTTTTAATCTTTGCAGAGATAAATACATCATCACCGGGAACAGGAAAACGCGGGTTGAAAGAAATCTCTGCTGCCGCTGCATCAATTTGTTTTGGTGTAATGCTGTTGATTCTTCCGGGAGTACTGCTTTCAAAATCTTTTGAGCTTCCCCAGTTTTGCAGCAGTGCTGATGGTGCATTTAATGAAATTCGTTCAATTGAAAATCCGCTGTTAACAGAGATGTTTGTATTGTAAAAAACGGAATCAATCGTTTGTCCCTGTTTATCTTTTAAAACCAAACCATCTGCATCATTATTCAATCCCGCAAAATTCTGTTTAGCTAAAGGAGATGGAATGATACGGTGATAATTTAAAATTGATGAATCTTTTGTGATTACAAGATAAGATTCCGGCTGAATGAAAACATCCGTTGTTATTTTGAATGAAGCGGGATTTGTTAAAACATCACTGATTGTCCAGCCATTTAAATTAATTATTTCATCTGATGTGTTATAAATTTCAAACCACTCGGGCTCGCCGCCGGTTGGCAGAAACATTATTTCATTAATCAGAACTACAGAAGCGGGATAACCTGCTTCAATAACTTTATAAGTATGATTATTGCTTGTGTCTTCATCTGATTCCCAAATCGCATTAACAAAAACTGCTTCGGGCTTATCTAAATTTTCAATAACATAATTGAATTGAATTATTGTTGAATCTCCGCTTGCCAGAATAATTGCCGCTGTTGTTTCAACTTGTAAATCAGGAACTGAATCAAGATTACTGTCCTTAAAAAGCTGAAGATAAAATTCTGCGCTGCTTTTTCCTGAATTTTTAATCTTCGCTGAGATGTTAATATTATCTCCTTTGATTGGAAATTCCGGATGAGTAATTATCTCCGCTGTTTCAATATCATATTCTTTTTGAGTCACAGAATTTATAAAACCGGGAGTTCCGCCGGATAAATTTTTTGTTGTACTCCAGTTTGTTGAATCAATGGAAGATTCCAGTGGATCAATTCGTTCAAGAGATTTGCCGTTTGTTCCTCCCCATGTTGATTTGTATTCAAGCGAATCAATTGTTCTGTTGAGTGAATCAATCAGAATAATTTTATCTGCACTGTTATTCAATGCAGGAAAACTGCTGATCAGAATTTTTGAAGTAATGTTGAACGAATCAGCAATTGAACTATCGGCGGCAATAACTAAGTATTCGCCGGTATTTAAAAATATATTCCCGGATTTTAGAGTTGTTGTGTCTGAATTATCAGCAATCTTATATCCGTTTAAAAAAATCTGTTTGCTGCTTTTGTTAAATAGTTCAATCCATTCCGGCTCACCGGCAGAAGGTGCGTACATAATTTCATTTATGATAAGATCATTTCTTACTTCATTAATTTCTGCACCGGTAATAATTTTAATTCCAATATTGTTGGATTGATCTTCATCTGCGGGAAAATTAATTACAACAATAAAAATGTTTTTCCCCGAATTAATTACTCCGGTAGTAAATTCTATTTCAACACTATCCCCGGGAGCTAATGATGAAATATTTTTTTGATCAATCATTTCTTCCGATTCAGGAATTGAATCTTTATCCGAATCATAAAAAAATTGAACAGTGAAATTATCACTCTGCTGAAGTCCGTTATTTTTTACTATGGAATTTATAGTAGTGCTTTCGCCAGCCACAACAAAATCATTTGGGGATTTAAGGTTTGAAATTAATAGATCATAATTTTTTGGAGTGATTGAATTTATTGTTCCTGGCGTTGCCTTGTTTAAACTTGTTGAAGTTTCCCAATTATCTGCTGAAGTTGAAAGAAGTTCTGTTGAAATTCTTTCCAATGATTTTCCACCTGAATTTCCTCCCCACTCAGGAAGGTATGATAATGAATCAACAATAAAAAATGATGAATCTTTTAAAACAACAGCATCACCACCATTGTTAAGAGCGGGCAGATTAACTGTAATTATTTTTGATTTAACATGGTAGAAATTTAAAATTGAAGAATCTCTGCTGATTACCAAAAAAGAATCGGGCTGCAGAAAAACTTCCGGCAGAATTACAGAGGTTGAATTATCACCAATCCTCCAGCGGTTTAAATTGATAGTTGCATCACTCCGGTTAAACAGTTCAACCCATTCAGGCTCACCTGATGAAGGAGCGTACATTATTTCATTTATTACAATATCATTATAAGCAGCTGCCGGAGAATGAACATTGAAAATTAATGCTGAAGAATTGTTAACGGTGTTTTCATCATTTTCATATTCAACCAAAGCAATGATTTGATAGCTACCTGCCGGAACTGCACTCCAGTTGTATACATAAAGAATTGAATCGCCCGATGATAAATTATTGTATTCTTCTGATGCTAATAATTCATCATTTTCACCTGTGAAATTTTTATTTAAATCATTAAATAAATTCAGCGTAAAATTTTGAGCTGTTTGTGAGCCGTTATTTTTCACAGAGATATTTATTTCAATATCATCACCGTTAAAAGGATTGACTGGTTGAATATTAATTTTTGAAACAAGCAGATCATAATTTAAAGGCGAAACAGAATTCCGGAATCCCGGTGTTCCGTTTGGAACTAATGAATTTGTCCAGTTAGATTCTGAATCATCCTTATTTAAAATTATTTTTTCATCAGAAAAAGAAGAAGTGTTATTTGCACTATAAGTATAAACAGCAAGAGTATCATCAGAATTATTAAGAAGGGAAATTTGCCTGCCTGTTGTATTTGCCATTCCCGATGAACCAAATGCGTTATCGCTGATCTTAAGAATTAATGCTGAGGGTGGAATTAACGAATTGTAAATTCCGGATTCCAAAACATAATCGCCTTCAAAAATTACCGCGAATGTACCAGGTGCAAGAATCGTTGAACTCCCGGTAATAACATCTGCTGCAGATGTGTAATATTTAATTTTGAATCCGTTAAGATCAACCGCTTCAGTTCCGGCGTTATATAATTCTATAAATTCATTATTACCGCTTACAGGATTAAACATTATTTCTGATAATACAATATCAGATCCTGTTTGGGCAAATACCAAAAATCCCTGAATGAAAATCAGGAGAATGAAAAATTTTTTCACGAAAAATTATTAGTTAGTTAAGGCGAAACGGTTTTTCATTCATGATGAATGAAGCGAATCTTAAATGATAAAAAAAATGTACTTTAAAAATTGTAATTAAGGCTCAGCGCCTAACTGCCACGTATAAAAGGCATCTCCTTTGGTGGTAAAAAGTGCAATTGAGAGAGGTGAATTCTTACCGTACCATTTAATTAAATCTCTTAATTTTTGTATGTCATCATTAAAGATATACGCAAACGAGCGTACGTTTTCTGTTCCAGGTTCCTCGTACGTGTGAATTGCGCCGGATGAATCAACTTCAAAATATGTGTATTCGCCTGGTACAAAATCATATTCCTGCGCGCCTAATATTTTTAATGAATCAAAAAATGGCTCTACCTGTTTAACTACAAAAGAATCAGATGAGAAACCAACATGTCCCCATATCCCGTTTTCCGGAATTCTATTTAACACGGGATTAACAAGTTCAATCCATGCTCGTGAACTGTCCAGAATTTTAAATTCTTCATTAGAAATTATCAGCGGCGCCTGCATAACACTTTCATTTACCAGGAATTGAATTGTGTAATTACCGGGAAGCAGTGAACCCAAATTTACTTTGGCTTTTGCCGGGCCAATTCCGGTTGCACATGTTGATGGCTCAATTATGTGAGTGAAATTTACATCAATAACATTTCCGTTTTTTTGATACTGATATGCAATGCTGTAATTGGAACAGTTATAATTTGAATCCGTTTCTGCTTCAAGAACAAACTTTCTGCCATCATTTGAAATTTCTTCTTTTAAAGTTAAAAGAACATTCGAGTCAATTCTGACATTTTCAACAACTGTATCTGTAGCGCAGCCGGCTATTAACAAAACAATAAAAAAGATGGCAAATGAACTTTTCATTTCTATCCTTTAATTAAATGCGTATACAAAAAAACTTAAATTTTTAAGAAAGTAGCAAGCCAAAGATGATATTTATTTTGAAGCTGCAGTTAATGCAAAAAGATCAAATAATTTATTCGGCAGCAATTTTAAAATTTTAGCTCCCAGCACTGTGGGAAGCGGAAACTCAATTACAGACTTTTCTTTTTTAATGCCGTTAAAAATTATTTTTGCGGCTTTATCTGGATTCATAAGAAACGGCATTTTAAATCGGTTTTTAGCTGTCATCGGAGTTCTGACAAATCCGGGTTTAACGGTTATAATTTTTACATTATATTTTTTCAATTCAATCCGCCAGCTTTCAAGAAGCAAAGTTGCTGCAGCTTTACTTGAACAATAAATTCCGCTTCCGGGAAACCCTCTTGTATCGGCTAAGCTTGATACACCAACAATTACTCCATTTTTTCTTTCTTTAAAATCATGCAGTAAGTTTTCTATGAAGTAAATAAAACTTAACACATTTACTTTGTAAGTTAATTCAGCATTTTCAACATTAAATTCTTCAATTGGATTCCTGAAACTTACTCCGGCGTTTAAAATGGCAACATCAATTCCACCAAATTTATCTTTAATAAATTTTGTTGATTCATTCACCTGTGTTTTATCTGTAACATCACATTTTAATGGGAGAATAACCGAGCCGGATTTTCTTAAATCATCCGCTAAAGCATTAAGTTTATCTTCTCTTCTTGCAAGCAGTGCAATTTTGCAGCTTTCTTTTGCAAATAATTTTGCCAGTTCAAAACCAATTCCGCTGGAAGCGCCTGTAATTAAAATTGTTTTTTCAGAAAATTCCATTCTAATTCTTAAGAAAGTTTGAATTTAATTGATGAAAGCTAAAAACGATTGAAAAATTTTGTAAAGATATGATAAAATTATTATACAGGTTCAATTATCTTTTCAATTACTAAAGTAATTATTATCTTTCAGCAAAAATTATTCCAATGTTTGTCAGCAATATTATAGCTATAGAAGACGTATTAGTTAGTCCTGAAATAGTTGAAAAAGAATTTGAATGTGATTTAAAAGTATGCAAAGGCGCATGTTGTACACTGGAAAGTGAATACGGAGCACCCGTTTTACCCGAAGAAGTCAAAGAAATTGAGAATATTCTTGATATTGTAAAAGAAAATCTTCCGCAGGAACATGTTGAAGAAATTGAATTAAACGGGTTTTATGAGGTTAAAGATGGGGAATTGATGATAAAAAGTGTAAACAACCGCTCCTGTGTTTTTGTTTATTTTGATGGCAATATTGCAAAATGCGGAATTGAAAAGGCTTTTTTTGAAGGGAAAGTTAAATTCAGAAAACCGATTTCCTGTCATCTTTTTCCAATTAGAGTT
>Ga0079224_100006847_pt1 | contig 15189 bp, 13 predicted proteins | sample Stecom2015_FD_80414 | JGI IMG/M metagenome (GOLD analysis project Ga0079224, IMG submission 80414) | Agricultural soil microbial communities from Utah to study Nitrogen management - Steer compost 2015 | ecosystem: Environmental > Terrestrial > Soil > Agricultural land | place: USA: Utah...
ACAGAAACTTTAGATGCGATTTTTAAAGAGCGAAGGATGGAATTTATATGGGAGCCGACGGGAGGATTTTCCGATCTGAATCGGAGAGGACGGTTTCTTGACTTTATTGAAGCAGAACGTCCTAATTTTCCGAGCTTAAACGTAAATCAAAAACCATGGTTGCAGACACAGCCGATATTATTCCCTATTCCTAGAGATGCTTGGGATAGAAACAAAGCATTAGAGCAAAATCCACATTACACTTTTTAAAAGGTAATGTGATTTAACGTTTCCCGTTTTTTTGAAAAAAAGGGAAACGTTTTTTATTTTTACTATCCCGACGACATTGTCGTGTCTACATTCATTCAAAGTTTGATAATGTAGTTCCTATTTCTTATTTTTGGATAGTACTGACCCGGAGCGATTATAAATATCCACGCATGATAAGTGTTTTGACAGAAACGCAGATAAAGATACTATTTGAGCAATATTATATCCCGCTCGTGGAATTTTCGTGGCATATTGTAAAATGTCAAGACGTTGCGTTGGATATCGTTCAAGATACTTTTGTGAAAATATTGGAAAAGAAGGAAGAACTTCCCTCCCACGAAAAGGCGATCAAGAGCTACCTTTATTCCTCTGTCCGGAATACGGCTTTAAATTACCTCAGGCACCAGAAAGTTCAGCATGAATATTATCGAATCCATCCGTTGAACGAGATAGATGATGCCCGTATTTTAGATGCTATGATTTACGCGGAAACCATCCATAACCTGTATAAAGCTATCGAATCCCTTCCTAAATCCTGTCAAGAAGTATGTAAGCTGACCTGGTTGGAAGGTAAATCAAACAGTGAAGCCGCGGAGCTATGTGGCGTCTCCATAAATACGATAAAAACGCAGAAAAAACGCTCGGTGGAACTTCTTCGGCATAGGCTCGCTCCAGTCTTTTCCGCATTGAAAAATTTTATTTTAATCTTTTTTTAACCATTTTTTCATCCTTTTTTCATTCATAGGTGTCTTAATATTATATCACAAAGGAGAGTGATGGTATAAAGATAGAAACCGGCACATGAAAGAACCTATAGATGAAGAATATGTAAAGGCTGCTGAACTTGTTTCCAAGTATATACGCGGTGATATTTCTGCGGCAGAGTACAACGAACTGCTGGATATGCTAAAAAAATATCCAACGCTGCATTCCTGGATAGATAACCAAAACCTTCCTTTAAAAGACATTAGTAAAAGGCTTACAGACTATCAAACAATTGATATCGAAAAAGATTGGCAATCTGTTCTTAAAAAACACCATCTTGATTCGGAGAGAAAACCGAAGTATCGAATATGGTGGGCAGTTGCAGCATCTGTAATCGCTGTCTGTGTAGTAGGAGGGAGTTTTCTCCTAAAAAACAAAGAGGAAGACAGCCTAGCAGAAAAAAAACAGGAGATTACCGAGATTGTTCCGGGAAGAACGGTAGCAACGTTGACCTTGTCAGATGGTACGACAACATTGCTCGAAGAGCAGGAGCATCGAACCCTCGTCGATGGCGACATCACCTTAGCTCTCTCTGGTTCGACGTTAGATTATCAAATAGCAAAAGATGCTACTCCACAGCAACACAAATTGCAGGTGCCTCTGGGAGGAACTTACCATATTCGATTGGCTGATGGAACTAATGTCTGGTTAAATGCCGATTCTGAATTAGAGTTTCCTTCGTCCTTTATCGGAGATGAACGGAAAGTAAAAGTACGTGGTGAAGCTTATTTTGAAGTTGCGAGAGACGCAACAAAACCATTTAAAGTGCTTGTAGGAAAAACAGAAGTGGAAGCCTTGGGTACGGCGTTTAATATCAATACTCATCTCTATAAAGAAGAAATTAAAACGATCTTAACGGAGGGTAAAATTAAAGTCAGTACACCGGCTGACTATAAAATTATCGAACCTGGTTATGCAGCCATAAGTGGAAAGGAAGGTATCAAAGTAGGAAAAGCAGATGTTGAAGAAGCATTGGCATGGAAAGAGGGATACTTCTATTTTGATAGTAAGCGATTGAAAGAAGTACTGTCTGATGTCGCTCGTTGGTATAACTTGGAATTGGATGTCACCGTACCTCTTGCTGATAAGCGGTATATAGGAGGGATGAAGAAAAGTGAATCTATTGAAGCTGTGTGTGCTGTATTGAGCGACTTGACTTCGTATCGGATTACGGTGCAAGGCAAGAAGCTCGTTGTCAAATAATAGCGTGTTAAACCAAAATTAATATTATTATGAATGCAAAAGAGCGATGAAATCAAAGAAGAAAAGTCTATAAACTGAGGGTACGCCTATACCCCCAGTAAAGAAGACTAAGGCTATTTCAACTGTGTTAATTGTTTTATTTATAAACCTTAATCTATAACAAAGGTATGCATAATATCCGTATGAGACAACGGTGGCGAGACCGTTGTATCTACCTGTCTAAAAAAACTATCCGCACCATGAAGCTTACAATTACTTTCATGTTAATTGCTACGTTAAATGCTATGTCGACTGGGCTTGCACAAACGGTAACGTTGCGTTTAAAAAATACGTCGTTGGAAGCTGCTTTCTCTTCCATCAGGCAACAGACCGGTTACCGGTTTATCTATCCCGAGGGAGCATTGCTAAATACCAAGAAGGTGAGTTTGGACGTACAAAATGTTCCGCTAAAAGATGTAATGGATAAACTCGTGGAAAACCAGCCTCTAAGGTATCAACTGCATGATGGTACTATTGTGCTGAAAGCTGTTTCCAATACTATCGTAGAAAAGAAAGCTGTGGCGGCAGTACAACAAGTGCTACGTGGTACCGTAAAGAATGATACAGAAGAGAACTTGTCCAGTGTGACGATCCGAAATTTAACGTCAGGAGGAGTAACATCAAGTGATAAAGATGGAAGCTTTGAACTCCAAGGGGTTAATCTCCAAGACAAACTTCTTTTTTCGTTAATAGGACATGCACCATATACGCTGGTTATCATGAATTTTGAACCCAAAAATATCCAACTTTCGGTAGAAGATCAGCATATTGATGACGTCGTGGTCGTGGGTTATGGTACGCAAAAAAGGAGAAACGTGGTGGGATCAATCAGCCAGATTGACGGCGAAGAGTTACAGAAGACTGCGCCCATGAACTTAACCAATGCGCTAGGAGGTCGTTTGCCCGGTTTGAGCACCTTACAACAATCCGGTCGGCCAGGCTCTGACAACGCTACTTTAAGAATAAGAGGGGTCAGCACCTATGCTAGTGGAGCTCAAGCACCGTTGATTGTGATCGATGGGGTAGAGAGACCCTCTTTTTCCTATTTGGATCCTTCGGAAATTGAAAGTATATCCATTTTAAAAGATGCGGTGTCAACCGCAGTATATGGGTTACAGGCAACGAATGGTATCATCTTGATCACCACAAAAAAGGGAAGAGTGGATGATACACGGATCAGCTATGAGGGATCTTTCCAAATAGGACAGAATACCCGATTTCCTAAATTTTTAAATGCAATAGACTATATGCTATGGTACAATAAAGGAACGGATATGGATAATGATTACCACTTGCATCAGAACAGTGATCCCGTTCCATATGTATATGGCCCCAAACTGATACGTTCTATAGCTGACGGGACGAATACGAATCCGCTTTTTGGACAAACCGATTGGGTAGGCGAGTTGTTAGCTAATAATAGCAAGTCACATCATCATGCTGTTTCGATTTCGGGCGGAAATGAAAAAGCACGCTATTTTTCATCTTTGTCGCATTTGGATCAAGGCGGAGTCATCCAAAATACCAACTTTAAAAGATACAATGTACGCACCAATGTTTCCTCAAAATTAACGAGCCTTCTTTCGGGAGATTTGAATTTGTCATACCGGGCAGAGATTGGCAAAACTCCTGGATTGTCACCAGATAACACATCTTACTTAAACCCGTTTTATCAAGCGGCGATGATGTTGCCCAATCTTCCAAAATATGCAGAAAATGGTGTATATACAGCTCATCAAAGTTCTCCGGGCTGGGTAAATCCCCTTGCTTCGGTTGAAAATTCAGGATATCAACATCGGAATAACTTTGTTTTTCAGGGGGACATCAATCTCAAATTTTCTGTGCCTGGTGTAGACGGTCTTGATTTGCAATTGCTAACGGCTTTTGATAAAACGAGTTTGGAGGCGAAGACTTGGTTACAGCCTTATCAATTGATGGGAAGGGCGCGGGACCAGCGGACCGGTGATTTTGTTGAACTGCACACTGTACCGGGGATTTCTAGAACGTCATTAACGCAGTCGCATAGTCAAAATAGCCGTATTACATTCAGACCATATATCAATTATTCGAGAACATTTGGGCTACATGACATGACGATCTTAGGGTTGTACGAATGGTCAAAATATCAGTCAAGCGTATTGTCCGGAGGAGCAAGAAATTTTCCGTTGGATGGACTTCATGAAATTGATTTTGGTAGTACAGCGCTGGAAGATTTGGTTGCTCCTGGCGGGTCTAGTAACCTAACAGCTCGCGCTGGGTACGTAGCACGATTGAATTATGCCTATGATAGCAAGTATCTTCTGGAAGTCGCTTCCCGATGGGATGCATCGGTCAATTTTGCCAAACATAATCGTTGGCAAATGTTTCCTGGATTCGGGGTTGGTTGGGTGATGTCGAACGAAGGTTTTTTTAAGGAAGGGATTTCTTTTGTTGATTTCTTCAAGTTGAAATACTCTGTCGGTAAAACCGGGAATGATCGGGTTGTCAGTGCTTTTCCCTATTTACAAACCTATGTTTTATCGGATGATCCAGTATATGTTATCGGTGGTACTCCCGTTCCATCTCTTTCAACAAGTGCCCCACCTAATTTAGAACTTCTTTGGGAGACGAGTACGACACATAATATTGGATTTGAGTCACAGTGGCTCGACAATAAGTTAGGATTTGATATTGAGTTTTTCCATCGCTTCACCGTCGACATTATCAATCCTGCATCTGGTATCTATCCACCAACAATGGGAGGTTTTTTTCCATCGTCAGTCAACGATGGTGAAATGTTGAATCGTGGAGTAGATATCCAATTGCGCTATAACAATCAGGTTAATGGTTTTCGCTATTCCTTGACAGGGAATTTTAACTGGGCAAGAAACAAGATTATTAAACGGCAGGAAAGTGAGAATCTTCCAGCATGGCAGCGGACGGTGGGTCGTCCATACGGACAAAAGCTCGGTTTTGTCGTGGACGGTATTTATCAGACGTGGGAAGAAACCCAAGACGCTGTTTCTCCCTCCGGTGGTATTGTGGCACCGGGCTTCTTCAAATATAGAGATTTGAACAACGATGGCCGGATTACCCGGGCTGACGATATGACCTTTATCGGAAGAAGCAATATGCCCGAAATCATGTATGGGCTAAATATTGACTTACAATATAAAGGCTTTGATTTCTCTACATTACTTCAGGGTGCTGCGCTGTCTAGTGTATTGTTATCAGGCACATACGAGGGCTCTTCGGGTACAGATGGGATTGATGCGTATACGGTTATGTCCAGAGCATTTTATCAAAACGGGAATTCTCCGTATTTCCTAGTAGAAAATTCATGGACACCGGAAAACCCCAATGCCGAATTTCCTAGGCTGACGGCGGGAAAGGCATCGTTGGGAACACATAATTCACACTCTAATTCAGGCTTCCTAAGAAATGGTGCATATTTACGCGTGAAATCGGCTCAACTTGGTTATACCCTGCCGTCAGCCGCCGTAGAAAAGATGAAGTTGAACAACGTCCGGTTGCATTTTACGGCATCCAATCTCTTTACGTGGGATCATCTGAAATATTTTGATCCCGAAATGCCGAATGTGAACAATGGATTTTATCCACAACAAAAACTATTCTCTTTTGGTGCTTCAATAACATTTAAATAAGAAGAAATTATGAGAAAAAATGTAATAAACTATATACTGTCTTTACTGATTCTAATGAGTGCTTGTTCTATAGACATTACACCGACAGATCGGTATACCGAAGAAGTAATATGGGATAGCGAAAATAGTATAGACCTATATGTAAATGGGCTTTATACCGAGTTTAGAACTTTTGAGTTTGGTCGTTTTCCCATCGGATATGATAACGCCACAGACGGGTTAACCGATATTATGAAGTATACATCTCAAGCTTCGGGCAACGGTACGGTGAATATCCTTGCATCGGATGCATCCAGATATACGGCATCTACTCCAGGGATTACATACTGGGCGAGTGCGTACACACGGATACGGCGGATAAATGAATTTATTTATGGACTGCAAAATTATTCCAATACATCTGAAGAGCAGAAATTAGTTTTTGAAGCGGAAGCGAGATTTATCCGTGGTTATGTATATTTTTGGTTGGCTAGAATTAACGGAAGCTTTGTCATTATTGATAATCTGGAGGGTCATACTTCACTTACAAATGATCGATCATCTGAAGACGAATGTTATAACTTTATCACGGAAGATTTTGCGTTTGCAGCGCAACACCTCCCCGAAACCAGATCGGCGTCTGCAGCCGGTAGAGCCACTAAAGGAGCTGCTTTGTCATTATTGGCCAGAACATGGCTATATGCTGCGTCAATTGCGGAGTTTGATAGAAATCAGTATAATAATGATCCAAAAACGGGTATACCAAACGAGAAAGCGAAAACTTATTATGAAAACGCGATTGTTGCTGCGGAGGCCGTAGTAGCATTAGCAAACCAAGGGGTATATGACTTGGAAAGTAACTTTGCGGAAATATTTACAAAATCAAGCAATAAAGAATCCATTTTTCGGATCGATTACGTTACGCAATTCATTACTCATCAATATGACTTTGGTTTTGTGCCACCTGGTGATGCACCTGGGCAAGCTATGGTATACGGGGTGCCTACTGCGGAATTGGTGGACGCTTTTGAAATGGCTGATGGAAGTAAGTTTAACTGGGCAAACGGCATGCACGCAGCAAACCCGTACGAAAATAGGGAACCGCGCTTCTATGCTACCATTCTCTATAATGGTGCTACATGGAAAGGTAGAACACTCAATACGACCGATGGAGGAGGAGAGGATGGTTTTGTGCAGATAGGTACGATATCTGAACCCCGGAAAACCGTTACCGGATATTATGCAAAAAAATTATTGGATCCGGAAAACACCAGTTTTATACAAAACAGGAGTATACAAAGCTGGCATGAAATAAGGTATGCAGAGGTGTTGCTTATTCTCAGCGAAGCTCAGATTTTATCGGAGAAGTTGACCGAGGGAAGAGCCACATTAAATATACTTCGTAACAAACGGGGCCTACCGAATGTGACAGTTAATACAAGGGAGCAGCTTTTTGAAGCTATACAGCATGAACGCATGGTGGAGTTAGCTTTTGAAGGTCATCGTTATTGGGATTTGAGAAGATGGCGTTTGGCACATGTTAAGCTAAATAATGTACGTTTTACCGGACATAAAATAAACAATCTGGGAAGTGAATATATGTATGAAAAAGTTGTTTGTGACACACGTGACAGGGAATTTATCGGACAGATGTATTATCTCCCGATCCCATTGGCGGAGATTCAACGAAATACGGCGATAACCCAAATTCAAGGTTGGTAAAATTAAGATATGATGAAAAGAAAGATATATATACTATTATTTTCTCTAGTCTTCTTACTGTCTTGTGATAAGAAAGTAGAAGTTGAAAGAGGAACGGGGAATGAGTTGTCTGACATCTTTGCTAACATCGAAGGTTCAGGACCGGATAGGCTATTTGAACCACGATATAGTAATGATACGATTTATTTTGATATTCCTTATTATTATCCAGTAGATAGCGATTTTGAAACCGATTTGTCCAAAATCATCCTGCGTGCGTCAATTCCCTCTGACGCCCTTGTATCCGTTAAATTTGGAGATCCGATAGATTTGAGAAGCCCCTTAAACTTTAGCGTGATATCCGGTGTCGGTATCGAAAAGAAATATGTTATCAATGCAAAAAAAGTGGGCGATACACGTATGCTAGATGCAAAAATAAGTTTCGAGCAAGATGGCATTGTTCAAACGGTAGAAGCTGTTCTGGTAAACGATGAGCTTCGGTTTTTTGTTGATCCCGAGATAGACATGTCCCAAACAATAATTACGTTTAGTATCAACAGACATGCCTCTTCGTCAATAGAATCAGGGGATATATTAGACTTAAATCAGGATCAAATAATCACCGTGTCTGCGCCGGGAGATGTACATAAAGCCTATACAATCAGGGTAATGGAACCGGTTAAATTGCCTTATGGTTTTGGTATAAATAGACCGATGTGGTTAAAGTTGGGGGTGGATTTAGGTTTTACCGGAGCCAATGAAACAGCAATTGCGATAAGTGGAGATTATCTGGTGGTAACCAAAACAGGTACTGTGGGAAATTCTCAATATAGGATTTTCGACCGTTTTACAGGTGAATATATTCGGGATATGTATATGCCGTTTACAGCGGGCAGTGGTGCGTTCAGTCAATCAAACCAGCTAGTTGCAGATGAAAAAGGTAATCTGTTAGCTATTAACAGAGCCGCTTATGGTCAGGCTATACATATATACAAATACGACGATCCGTTTGACGAAAGCCCGGAATTATTAATCAATACAACAAATGTAAATGGCTCATTGCCTACTACTGCAGATCGTAGTACAGGTCGACGACTCAACATTTCCGGAGATTTAAATGGAAATGCTGTAATAACGACATCCGCTTCCGTCACCAAATCGTTTTATCGTTGGGAAATTAAAAATGGCGTGTTGACCTCGGAGATTCCAACTCTTATCACTATTGAGGGAACTACAGGCAACCATCATGGTTATGTGCCTGAGATACAGTATATCAACCCGATCATAACGTCAAATTATCTATTGGGATACCAAAGTGATTTTTCGTATATCAATGGAACAACAAATAAACAGATAAATGCCGTAAGCCTCTCAAATAGAGGTAATACAACATTTATGAATGCGTTGGCGATAGGAACGTTTAATCATGCGACCTATGCATTTTTAGGTAGATATTTTTCCAATTATGATTTAAATAGAATGGGATTGTCAATGTTTGATATTACCGATCCGCAAATGTTGAGCATAGAAACATCCTCTTCGCAATATTCGTCTTTTAATGTATTCAATTCCGAAACATTAATCTCTACTGTAGCCACAAGCGGCACAGGTGATATTGCAATAGGCTATTCTGATGACGGTGATCGGATGCAGGTTTATATGTTGCACACCGGATACGGTATCTGGGCACATGAGTTTACAGTTTATTCAGCTAATTAATAATACAATGAAGAAAAAAATGATAACTACAGCAACGACATCACTTACAATGGTGTTATTCATGATTTTAAATGGATTTTTTCAAAGTTGTGAAAAAGTAACCCAAACACAGCTTCCACCTATTGAAGACGAAGAGATAGAAAACTGGATTCCCGGACGTCAGGATGCGTTTGTCTGGGTGGATGCTGCTGCGAATGTTTTCCAAGGCCCCGGTAGATTTAGAGATAAAGATGATATCAAATTGGTTCTAGACAGCCTAAAGATTGTCGGCGTCAATGGTTTGATTATTGACGTGAAGCATAATAGTGGTTTCACCTTATATGAATCAGCATACACTTCTAAATTATCGTCATTGAACGGGTATAATGCTTTACCAGATTATGTAGACTTTATGATAAGTGAAGCCAGAGAACGGGAAATGAAAATATACTTCTCTATGAATACCTTTGTTTATGGAAATACAAGCTCTGCAACAGGATATGTTTATGAAAATCCGACATTCAAACAATATGAGTCTGTCGTAATAAATACATCTAATCAGCGTGTTCCCATCTCTACTACAGGAAGAAACTCTTTTTTGAATCCGGCCATTCCCGAAGTACAGGATTTATCGATTAATATTATTAAAGAAGCCGCTACTAAATATCAACCCGATGGCATTATATTGGATTATTGTCGGTATGCAGGAATTTATGCGGATTTTTCTGATTTCAGTAAACAGTTATTTGTTGAGTTTTTAGAAGAAAAATACAATGATAACCAAGCTAAGCATATGGACTTCCCTAACGACATAGTGAGTTCTTGGACAGTTTCTGGGAATAGCGTTGAGCCTAATGCTACGGGAAAGTATTACAAAAAATGGCTTTATTTCAGGGCTATGGTACTGCGGGACTTCTTTGCCAAGACAAGAGTAGAGCTAAAATCGGTGGCGCCAGATGTTGAATTAGGAGCCTATTCGGGCGCTTGGTATAGCACTTACTATAAAGAAGGAAACAATTACGCAAGTGAGACTTACGATCCATTTAATGATGAGGAGTTGACATTTTCTTTTGCTATTCCAGGCTATCAGGAAACTGGATATGCAGAACAACTTGATTTGTTTTTTTCAGGAAACTATTCAAAACAACTATATTTAGCTGATAATCCTGCCACAGCAAACTTGAAATATCATTGGTGGAGTGTCGAAGGTACGATGAACGGTATTGAATACATCACAAGGAATAAGGTGCCCGTATATTCAAGTATAGATGTGGGTAACGTAACTTACGATTCGGAGGAAGATATTAGCAAGGCTATTCACTACATGTATAATCGATCGAACGGGGGAGTAATGATTTTTGACGTCTGTCACGTGACTGTACCTCAGTATAATTCGTTCAAAAAAGGACTTTGGGATGCAGTGAAAAATGGTCTGATGGTGGAGTAATATAATACGATATAGTATAAAAAAGCAGGACTATCACTGATCATAGTCCCGCTTTTTTTCTTTAAATACCCCTGTTATCATCGATAAATAGCTTCTATTCTCCCCTTTATTTTGAATTATGAAATAAAATTTTGATATTAGTCTTGACAGCCAGGGTTTTATAAAAAGGACGGCATACAGATGCTGCGAAAGCAGCAGCTTATAAACCTCATATCATGATTCTAATATCACCAATTTCATAATAAACCATGAAGCTATTTATTTTTATGTTGGAAAAACGCAAGGCGTTTCTTCATATCTTTTTTTGTTCACTCTATTTTGTTGCTTTATTTGTACTTAACTGGCGGCTCGATGGGATAGCCCCAATGATAGCGGTGACTTTGCTGATTACTGGAGCAGCAGGCATTAGTATTGCCTATGTTATACGCTATATCCTTATACTGGGGTTTACGCGACGGTGGAAGCACAGCCTGCTATTGCTTACTGCCAATTTCTTGCTTATGGGATTAGCAGGTTATATTGTTTTCCACGGTTTTGAAAGCCGACTATCCAATGAAGTCGTAGGTTCTACCATAGAACGACCATGGCGTGAATACATACGTTTTTACATAAGCTGGTACGCGGTATTTGCCAAATATGGTGTTCTTTTTTTCTTATTGGAAGGTGGAATTTTCTCAGCGTTGGATGGTATACTCTTCCGATATTGGCCGAACTACGTCCCCAATCCGGAGAGACGTAGCGATATCTATTCGAATGAATTGGAAATCGGGAAACGAAACAAACTCGTTGGCCATTTTCTGAACAACCTGATGAGTCGGGTATACAGCCAGCTTATGTCTAGGAAGAGGATGAAGACTAAGCAAGTCATACATCTGGCGAGTCTTGTCGACTATGGTCAGCTAACCTATCATCGGTATCCGCAACAGTTGGTACCATTGCAGGAGGAGCTTGTTGCAGTTCGACATTTTCTGGCAATGGAAGAAGCATGTGACGATATCCACTTGACCGTCCGAGGTGATATACAATCGGCAGAAGTACCGTCCATGTTGTTGCCGAGTATCGCCAAGAACATAGTAAAACACGGTGCTATAACGAAAAAAGGAAAAGCCCGAATGGACGTATGGATCGAAGGTTCTTCCTTATATATTACCAGTGAAAACAAACTGGCAGATACCCCTAATTGGCGACAATTGGGCGGAGGGTATGGTTTGAAACATATTCGGTGTTTGTTAAAAGAGCTTTTCGGTAAGAGAGCTACCTTCTGGACGGGAATAATGGATGAACGCTTTCGTCTATATATAAAGATAGATAAAGTAAAAAGGAGCGGAGATGAATAAAAAACTAAAACTCGTGCTGGTAGACGATGAACCGGAATTTATCGATTATGTTAGGGAGATAATCAAGCTGATACCCGACTTACGGTTGAAAAAAGCGACCACGAATCCGATCGAGGCATTGACCTATCTGCTGAAGAAACGTGTGGACATCCTGCTGCTTCATATAGACATGCCGCTGCTGAATGGATTCCAGTTGATGAATCAGATACAGCACCTGATTAACCCCTGTGATCCGTCGGTGTCGCCACTGTTTGTTATTTTATGTTCGGGTTATGTGAATAATCCGGAGGATTGTTTTAAATCCCAGGCAGCTGACTATATTCAAAAACCATTGACCCTCGAAAAACTGATCGAGACCAAGATAGCGATTCAACAGAAGATATCGAAGTTATCCGTTAAGGAAAGTCATCGCAAGGATAAAGAAACTTTCTCTGAAAAGGATCTTGTGACTGTAAAGGAGGCGGAAGATATGTTGCAGGTGAGCCGCTGGAAAATAACAAAGATGCGCGATAATGGCGAACTGACCACCTTGGAAAAGGACGGGCAGATACGTCTGCTAAGGACGGAGGTAGAAGAAGAGAAAGTCAATTATAGCGTGCGAAAAGGTAAGATTTGAGACAGGACTCGGCTGTTCCGTGCTTTCGGGACATCCCGGATCCATCAGCTTCTACATTGGATAGATCTCCTACGGTATGGTAGCTGCCCGTTCCTGTCCGTAAGCTCCGAGGTTCTACCCTGAAGGAATTTACTTCCATGTGGAAGTATTATATTACTGTCTCGTTATTTCCTACTACCCTGCCGGGTAGTATACTTCTGTACCGAAGCTAATAGCCTCTGTGCCGCTATAGCTTACGTCTGTCTCAGATAAATCCACTTTTGCCCCGGAATATTCCTGCACAGTTTGGAAACAGTTTACATCTTTCCGGAAGAAAAGCAACTTCTACCACGCATTTCCCAAATGTTTTCCGGAAGTAGTTTACTTCCGCGTAGAAGTATAATATCCCTGTTCTACAGTTTGCAGATTACTCCCCGAAATAGTTGGCTTCCACAGCGAAGTCTTATATGGCTATCCTGAAGTTTCCAGACCTTCTTCCTAATCCGTCTAATTCGCTTCCGAAAATGTATACTACCGTACTGTAGTAAATTGCTTTTTGTCCCGGAGCGATATACTTTTATCTCGAAGTAGGTTATTCCTATCGTGAAGTAACCAAGATATATCCACAACCACCTACTTCTGCCTCCAAAAGACGTGTTTCCGCGTTGCAGTAAATTGCTTCTGCGTGGAAGTAATTTACTACAGCGCAGAAGCTAACGGTTTCTATATGGTAGTAATCGTTGTCTGGTAGAGAATTTCCTGTTTTGGATCGATCGGATGCCTTATGCGCGGATAATATCCTCGTGTGTTTTTGTAAGATACTGTATGTTCTTGTTGTTTGTTGTACGGCGTTGCGTGTTTTCTCTTCTAGGCATTTTTTCCCAACCATATTTGGGCATGCAACATAAAAAAAGGCTTCCTAGAGGACCACCAATAAAAGTACGAAAAATGATGGTGACCAGATATGACTGCTTCCTTCGTGAGCTGGGCAGCATGTTTGAAGAATTAAGCACTAATATAAATATAAATAACAGAAAAAATGAGAAAAGCAACAGTATATATAGCGTATGAGAAATGGGGAGACCATTCCTTATCAACACTCGCCGGACGCACGTTAACATCTATGACGGACAATGCTAACTTTCCGGACCCCCGTCCCGATATAGATGAATATTCGCGGCTGGTAAACGACTATCGGGAGAAACATGAAATAGCGAGCAACGGCGGCAGCCGTTTTCAAAAGGAAGCACGGGACAACGCGAAGATCGTATTAGCCGGAGCCATGAAGGAGCTGGCGTTTTATGTGAACAGGATAGCAAATGGTAACCGGGAGATGTTGGCAAGTTCGGGCTTTGAGTTGGTTCCGGATCCAAGATCGTCCAAGGTTCCGGGTATCCCAGGTAATGCTCGCCTACTGGACGGGAATGTAAGTGGAGAGATGCGATTTGTCTTCAATGCCCTGCGTGCAGCTTGGGAATATGAGTATTGCTATGCAACGCGTTTGGGGGAGGACGGTACGCCGGAATGGGAAGATATCTTGCTTACGACAGATTCTCGCTTGAACTATATCCAGAATCTAACACCCGGTGAACGTGTCTATGCACGCGTGCGCGCACGCAACGGTAAGGGAACTGGTGATTGGAGTGAAGCGGTATCCCTGATTGCTAGATAGTAATAAGTTATGGGTAGCATGGAAATACGCGTAAAACTTAGCAGACAGGGAAAGAATACTACCCTGTCTGAACTTTATATCAACGATGAATTTATTTGCTATGTGTTAGAGGATTCGATCCGGGATGAGAAGATTCCAGGTAGCACCGCCATTCCGGCGGGTCGCTATAAACTCGAGTACAATCGGTATGGTGCCATGAATGGTCGCTATCAGCGCTGGTATCCAAAATTCCACAAGGGCATGATTGAACTGAAAGGAATTCCGAACTTCTCTTATGTCTACATCCACAAAGGAAATACCCATGCAAATACGGCGGGTTGCCTACTGGTCGGTAACACCATGCGATATGACAAGAACTTTGGTGATTATGAAGTTCATCAATCTCAAAAGGCCTATAAAACCGTCTACAAACGGTTGTGTGCCTTGATGGAAAAAGGAGAGGTATTTATTAAAGTCAGGTATTAATAGGATTAATACCAACTATCTCAACAAACAGAAAAAATGAAAACAATAATTAAGAAAATCAGCCAGGCGGTACAGGTCGTATTGCTTGCACCGATAAAATTGCCCGAAAAGGCATTAAGCCTACTAAAGTATATCGCTGTTGGGCTCGGGATCATGGAGAAGGTATTGGATGGGGAAGAGGATGATCTGACAAAAACAGAAAGAAAGGAGGGAAGTGATGCGGATAATGAGTAATGTGCAATTCGGTACGCTCGGCGGTACAATCTGTTCAGTATGGAACAGTTTCGACTGGGGAAATATGGTGCATACGGCTGCGGTAGCAGCAATAGGTGCAACAGTTAGCTATCTGGTCAGCCGCCTGCTGGATGGTGGTCGACGAAGACGTTGATTAGAAC
>Ga0079224_100006849_pt1 | contig 15188 bp, 13 predicted proteins | sample Stecom2015_FD_80414 | JGI IMG/M metagenome (GOLD analysis project Ga0079224, IMG submission 80414) | Agricultural soil microbial communities from Utah to study Nitrogen management - Steer compost 2015 | ecosystem: Environmental > Terrestrial > Soil > Agricultural land | place: USA: Utah...
ACCAGAATGTGGCTTGACTCATAGATCCCATTCAACTCCTCACGTTTCAAATAACCAGTAAATTGAACTTTAGTACCAACATGCTCAGCCTTTCTCTTAAGTATATCTATCAACGGGCCGTCGCCACACACAATCAACTTAAACAAGGGAGCACTAGTATGAGACAAAATCCGAACAGCTTCCAAAAGCTCCTCTACACCCTTGGCTTCCGTCAAGTGGCCAACAAAACATATTGTCAAAACACCATGGAATTCCTTTTTCGCCGCTATTCGGTTCGCGTTATCTAGTTCACGTTCTGTAAAACACGGGTTCTCAAAAGAATGAATACATGAATTTTTTTCCTCCCACGTCCCGTTTACCGTCACATGACAATTCCGTACACGTTTAAGCATCCAACGTTGGAAAGCATACATAAGTGGAGGTGACTTCTCTATCCAGTTGCCGGCGTACTTATGCCAAAAGATCTTACCCCTGAAAAAAAGGCCGAGTAGCGACGAGAGTATTATACAAATGGCAGCAGGCACAGAAGGGCCTCGTGTATGAATAACGTCTCCGCGGACCATAGCTCTAAATATGGCCCACGCTAAGAAAGGAAGTACAATCAGAATTCGAATTTTCAATAAAGCGCTCTTGCCTCCCTTCAAGGTTGGCAACAATCGCAATTGGATATTCTCTCTTCTCGGCGCCCTAGACGACCCCAATTTCTGGTCTTCACCTACGTACCCATACCAAACAACCTGACCAAACAAATCACTTACAGACTCGATCTCTCGTAACGTGGGCTCAAACACAACAAGCCCACTGCCATCGGTAGCCTGGAGCATAGACGTGTCCGAAATAATCAACAGGTTCATATTACTGCCTCTGTTCAACTAACCTTCCGTTCATGCCCTAGCGTTGAGTATTCGCCTATAGAACTCTATGCATTTTTTATAGTACCCGTCTGACGAATACAGCTGCTCAAATACATCAACCATTTTTCCAATGTAGGTCGGCTTCCGAGTTAGAATATCACGAATCCGGTTAATCCAGTTGTCGACTTCGAAATCCACCATGAAGAATTCGGGAAACACCGGGGAAATTTGCGCTGAAACTTCACCAGTTCTGTATGCCAGGAACGGGACTCCCTGCGCCAAGTATTCAATTAAGACAAGTGGACCACTTTCCTGGTAAGCTGTGTGCAAACCCAGATCAAAATCGCCCATTAATTTCTGAACATCATCGCAATCATGCAAAACCGTTACAATATCGCGAATGCCATTTGCATCGATAGCCGCATTGATATTCCGGAAAAATTCAGGATTGATCACTTGACCAACAAATAAAACGCGAACAGGAACATGCCGTCTCAATGCAGCGAACAATCTGATTGCAAATATATGATGCTTTGATTCTCTGAAGTTCGAAACATGCAAAACCCGTATCGTCGAATCATGCGTGACCTTCGTCTGTTCGCCAGACGATGTCCTTTTCACAACGATGTTTGGCAAGAGCAAGACATTTTCCTCGCGAAGACGGAGGTTATGCACCGCCCAATCTGCTAAAGACCTACTAACACCAATAAACCATTTGTTTCGACGTGCAAAGAATTTGATGCCTATCGGAATGGATCTATCATTCTCGATATCGCCAAAATGATCATGCAATACCAAATGATACCGGCCACCATACAACATTTTAGCAAGTGCAATGTATCTGAAATTGTATCTGAGATGGGCATGAACAATATCATACTCACCGCAAATATCATTTACCTGCTTGAGCTTCCCCAAGCTATACTTCATTCGTCGCTTAAGGTTAATCAAGTTAATTCCCTCGTTCAGTTGCTGAGCCAGTGGTCCTGGACATACTAATGTGAGAACGTGGACCGTGTGTCCCTTCGCGAAGAGAATATTCGCAAGGTCGACAAGAACCCTTTCGCCACCGCCCACATTAAGGCGATCAATTACCTGAAGTATCTTCATTTAGCAGGACCGACCAGGCCGCCTTCACCAGCCACAATTGTCACCAAAGTTGCTCTTCAAACGCTCTCTAAACTGTGACGATAAAAAGAGGAAATTAAAAAAAACACTTTGGCGGATTGGCGTTTCATGTAAGCCGTAAACATTAAACGGATGATAACCACACTCTGCAAGATATCGAGTGACCTCGTGAAACAGAGACTGGCCCTGATAAGATTCTATGAGATTTGCCTCTAGCACAATGGAATGAATTTATTTGTCCTTAAGAAGAGTGTCAGCACCTTTCAATGCTTCGAGCTCGAATCCTTCGATGTCAAGTTTAAGTATTCCTATATGCTCTAACCCGTTACGACTGGCGAGATCAATAATACTTATCGTTTCTATCTCAATTGCCTCCTTGATCCGTTTCGCCTGGTGCGTACCGTGGTATCTGGTTGGCTTCAGGAAAGACGATGTCCCTGTGTTAACGTTGACATTGAACGTTAATTTTCCCGATTCCCGGGCGATACCCACGTTTAGAGCACACACGTTCGGATTTCCTTCATAAGTTGACTTAAGCTTCGCAAAAACCTCGGGATTCGGTTCTATCGCATAGACCGCGCTATTCGGAAATCTCTTTGAAAACTGGAACGTTACAAAGCCAATATTTGCGCCGCCATCAATAATCGCGGAAGGTTCAAAGCCCGCTACATCAAATAAGAAACGCAAGTCATCAAACTCGTTCTTAAAGGCTTTTCTTTTATAGTACTTGAGGCGCATCTTAATCCGTCTCAATAGTTTCCGACGGAATACAAAGCGTCTTAGAGGATTTTTATAATACATAGTCCTTTTACAATCTCAGAGGCAATCCTTGATTAACATTTTCAAACAACGTCGCAAAATAACCCCCCATTGAAAGCCTTTCAACCCATTCACGACGAATCTTCCGCTGCAGTTCAACAAAGGTATTGTCATCCAGGCTCGCATGGAACTTCAACAGTTTCTTAGGCAATGCATCCATCCTGCGAGCGTCAACCCAGACGCACAACCCCTTCCAGTCGATAAGTTCGTCATAAGGGTAAATGCAATCCGTATCGATGATCACAGGAATACGGCCCATCGCCATGGTTTCGTATAAGCGCGCGGAAAAATTCCCATTACCACGAACGCAAATAATATAGCCTGATTCCTTTATGTTCCGGAAATACTCTATTTTGGTTCTCCGTATGTCTTCGGGCATGCGTGCTCCAGCCCTGTAGGCTGTGCGAACAACAAAATTGTCGGAAATCATGGAATTGTTCCGGATCAAAGACAGCGCCCTCGCCCTCCTCCAGGTCGCGGGGTATAATTCTTGAGGCTCGAATGGTGATAGCCCGGTATGGAATCTAACATTTCGCACTGCTGTGCGGGCAATGTCGTAAGCTATCTTATAAAGAGGAGCATGAGCAAGACCACAAAACCCCACCACCGGAACGTCCGTTTTGGGATACAAAATCGGCTCGGACTGGTTAAAATAAGTCACCAAAGGGTCCTTAACAAAAACGGGGAGAGCGAATTGCCTGGGCAACCTTTTACTACGGTAACCACTGCTTCGCAACACATACACATCCCTGTCTAGCGGTGTTACCCCAAAGTCGCCACTGGTCCAGGACAATACTTGCAGACCGGCCCGTCTTGCTTCCGAGACAAACTCAACTGCAAGGCGCTCCCGTTTGTGGACACGATAATAATTCCAGCTCATCGGCAGTACCGCCAGATCCGCCCCCAAGGCTTCTTCAGTTATTTCCACCTTGCTAACCCAGGTTCCATAGTCTCGTGCCCTGTCCTCGTCGGTATATCTCTCGCGATCTTTGATGAATGGACGAAGCATCGGCATCAATTCGCCTCTAAACTTGCGTCTATAGTGATCGATTTTTGTAAAAACGGATACCCTTTGCATTCTTAGTGCTAGTACGAACCTTGAGTTTAAGCACTCGGCCCACTTCCTAGATTTGGCCAATCATTTATTTGATGGAACCCGGCTCCGCTCTTCTTCAGCGAGGATCAGCTTTACCGCCATCCGGTACGACGAGAAAACTTTAATCGGAAACAACAGCACGTTCACTATATTCATCGGCAACTTCGACCGCCGAAAAGATCTCAACAACCGATACACGCAAAGGCGTAAATAAAAGTTCCGGGGATAAAAAGAAAGGAAATCATAAGATTCGGTTGGCAGAGGAAATGGTCCAAGATAGGTTCCTTTAATCTTCCACCATGCCCCATGCTCACGCAATCCCCCTACGGGAGCCTTGTGGTGGGTTCTTATTGCTTTTGGATTAAAAATTATCACCTTGCCAGCCAGATACAACCGCTTACCAAGGTTATCGTCTGCCCCGGAACCTTTGTCGAAGGCTAAGTCAAGCATACCAACCTTCTCGACGATGTCCTTTCGCATCATACAGTTGCCGGTGTCAAGAACGGTTGCTACATGATAAAAATTGATTGCTTCGGGAATGTACGACCGGTCCTTCCATGGTGCCAATGAAACTCCGGTGGACACATCGGCATCAGAATGTTCAATTAGCCAAATATGCTCATCAATCATCTCCTCCCAAGCTTCCGAGTCGTCATCAAAGAAGAGAACCCACTCGAATGTAGTATTCAGCAGCGCCGTGTTCCTGGCCGTACTTTGACCAGCACGATGACTAAAAAGTACCTTAACTATTTTCGGATCAAATTCATCGTAGTACCCTGGGATTCTAAGCTCCTCAGGTGTCTGATCAACAACAATCACTTCTGCTGGTGGCCGACGATTATTTAGCAACGAGTAAATAGCTTTCTTCAAATAAGCATAGCGATTAATCGTAGGTATGATTGCCGCATAGTCATCTATTTGCAGCCGTCTGGTTGTTGACGTCAAATTAAAAGTGCCGCGGAAGGGACCCAACTTCCTCGGGACAGGTCCGAATCGCGTTTTAATGGAAGCAAGTGGAAAAGCAAAAAAGCACGATCGTCCCCCGAAAAAGCGTAGTATAAAACGCATTAGGTCCACTTTTGGCACAATCGAAATTTCTGGCACTCCCTCGGGATATACAATTAAGTCAGGTTCATACCTAACTGTCCCTCCCTTTTTAAGTACCTGAAAAGCCAAATCTGCAGCAATAAAGTGGCCACACTGGTATTCAGGGTATACCTGCAATTTTTCTAATACCCCCTTTCTAATCATCAAGCAATGAAAGCTGGCCAACCAGCAGGACGAAGGAATTGTAGACTCACATTGCAGAAAATTCCAGCTTGGCGACGCCAGGAGCAACTTGTCGCACACCTCAGGATGAAAATGCTTGACGCCACAATGCACCACGTCACTGTGACAACCGCTACTAACATACTTCAAGTTTAACCCCTGAAGTCCACTTAGAGCAATACAAAGGTCAGAATGCCGGTTGGTTTCAGCAGCCAATCGCCAGTCAATATCCTGCGGGCTATCTATAAACAGGTACTCCATTTAGCTTTACCGATTGCCAAAAGAAGGGTGCAATTCCCAAACCCAGAAAAATCATGATCTGGCCGGCAAGTGTAAACATCGCAGGTTGGGTGTAGAAAGTCTCACCAACAAACATGGTAAAAATGAGTCCTACCATTCCAATTAATATGAATTCAGCTAACGCTCGCTCCGTCCGAAAACGAACCAAACGACGTGCCATACCAAGATTCCTCAGCGCTGTATACAAAAAGGCAAGAAAAAAGAACAATCCAATGACACCTGTCTCTACGAGGAATTGTAAAAAATTATTGTGCGCACCTGTTCCGCGTATAAACTCAGCAGCGCCCTGAAAACCCGATCCAGTAATCAGCAAATATGGATTCTCAAGTATGGCACTACCAATGGACCGATAGACGACCGTACGGTCTGCCGCCAACTCCGCAATTCCGCCGCGTTCGTACTCTTTGACAAATCGATCTTCATATCGTTCACTAAGTTTTCCAATGGTTGTCTGACGGACCGGTTCATCAAAATACCAGAAAAGCAAAACGAACCCCAGCCCCAGGAAGAAGACAACGGGCACGACACGGGCTCGGGTCACCCAAACCAGACCTAAAATCACTCCTGCAAGTCCTAGAAGAAAAGTCCGAGTGCCCGCGAAAAGTGGAATTAATATCATAAGAACGCCTGATACAGCAAACAATATCTTCCATAACACGGATCTATTAGCCTGAACCAGGCCCAGAGAAAGACACAGACCCATGAGCATCACCATAGAAATGTGCTTGTGGTGCGGAGACAATGTAGCAACGGGCGCTTCGTTAAAGCCGTACATTTGGCGCCAGTACAATGGCCAAAGATGGTCTATCAGTCCGACGCCCTGGAGAAATGCTATGACGGTCTGGAGCAATATGTTGAGATAGAATACGGTAAGCACTACACGAAATTTCTTCCTTGAATCAATGACAGCAATACACGCCACCAAGGTGGCTAAATAGGCAAGAAAGCGGAACAACCGAATCATTGCCGGACCAAGATAGTCGCCACGAAAAATTACCGTAAAGATGAGGCTAACAACAACGATAATTCCAATCATGAATGCGTGATGGGTGCACAGCTTACGACTCCTGAGTATAAATTGCACCCTTCCTGAAAGGTAGTTCCAGTTAACAAGCCAAAAAACTACAATGACAAAATCAAAAATCCGAAAATCAGATTGATATCCGGCAAACGCAAACCTCCCGAGTGGAAGACAATAAAAATAGCTTGTAACGAGAATGCACAACCAAATAACGGGTTTCATCCTCGTAGGAATTTATGGTAATTTTGGACCATTCTAACAAGTATTGCGCTGAGGGAGAACTGCTCCTTAATAATAGTCTGTCCCATCCTCCCCATTTCTTCCCTTTTAGACGGGCTTAAGATCAAAGACTCGATTAACTCGACGGCCCGGTTTGCTTCCTTCCGATCCAGGATAAGGCCCGCCCCGGATTCCAGCAACTCTCTGGCATTCCCTGTATCGGTCGCCACCACAGGCTTTGCAACCGCCATTGCCTCTATCACCACATTGGACATCCCCTCGTAATCGCTGAACAGCGCAACAATATCGACCTCACGGATCCGATCTTCAACATTTGAAATGATACCAGTAAACTGCACAAAGTTGCTTAGCTTTTTCTCTTGCACCGCACGCTCAATTGCCGGACGCATGGGACCATCGCCTATTAGAACTCCTTTTAGGTCTATGCCACGCTGATAGACAAGTTTTTCAAGCACCTCTAAGAAGAACATATGTCCTTTATGACGGGCCATTCGGGCAATGTACGCGACCGTTACGCAAGATCTTGATTTAAGCCGCGAATCAAGCCGTACATCCCCGGATTCAATGGTAATGCCGTTAGGGAAAATCGGAAATTTTTCAACTGGCTCCTTTAGCATCTCGGCCAGGTGATCTGCGACACGGCGAGAATTGGCGCTGTACTGAACGCCAAATGTCTTCAAGAAATAGTATTGAATTCTTCTTCTGTAGAGGGCGAAACCCGTGCGTCGATAACAGTTACGTTCCGTGACCAGATAGCTCATACCCGCCAGCCGGGCGGCGAGGAACTGCTGAATCAGTGAAAAATTGACTTGAGAATGGACTAATTCCGCTTTAGTCGTCCTTAACACGCGGACCAGACCCATCCAATCTTTTGCGGACCTATACCAGCGCCCTGGCGCCGCATGCACCGGTATTCCCTCACGATTCAATTCGTCCAGGAACACGCCGGTTCGCTTATGAAGACAAACAACAACGGGGTCAAAGAGGTGCCGAGCTTTTGCTTCACGGCAAACCCGGGTAACAAACCGTTTTAACCCACCAGCCTCAAGTGTCCCGACAAAAAAGACTACTCTCACCGTTTTACCCCTATCGCCTGAATAATCGGTGCACCAAGGTACAATTTCCCAATGGCCCTCACGACGATGGATCCGAGACGCTGCCAGCCGGTCCTCATAGATCCATATTTATTCAACACTACAATATCCTGGAATCCCGCTTCTGCGAGCAGTCGTCTCAAAGATTTCCGAGAAAAGAACACCAGGTGATGTATTGACCGAACGTTGCGATTCCGGATTGGAATGTTCCCTATAAGGCGATACCGGAAAAATTGAATGTTGTCAAATTGATTTGGAACTTCGATAAACACAACTCCACCCGGTTTAAGGACCCTCCAGGCTTCTCTGGCTGCTGCTAAAGGATCTGACAGGTGCTCAAATACGTGATTGGAATGCACAAGATCAAATATGTTGCTCTCGAAGGGCAAGGATTCTGCTGGCGACTGAATCACCTTAAGACCTTTCGCTTTGGCCTTTTCCACACCATCCAGCGAGGGCTCAACACCATAGGAATCCCAGTTAGCGCTACGTGTCGCCTCCAGGAATTCACCTGAAGAAGCGCCAATGTCCAACACTTTAATGGCTGCGGAAGGAAAAAATCTTGCTTTCAATTCTTCAACGCGCCTTTGAAAGAGTGGGATTCTGGACTTTGTAACAGCTCCGTAGTTGGCCAGATTGTTCAGGTAAATCTCCAGGCCCGTGGGTCTGCGACCTGCCCAAATCTCCTGGCGTGCATACGGTGAGGGTCGGGGATTTAGGAACAATAACTCGCAATATTTGCATCGAACCACTTCCAATGGAGCTTCCAGGTTGAGGTGTTTGGTGCCAGCCGAAAAACTGACATACTCGCCCGACCCACAGATGGGACATGTGATAACCTCAAACGACTCCAATGGTATCTCTGTTTCCGTCAAAGTTCAGGTAGTTTATCGCCTTGCTTTATCCTATTCAATTCACTTGGATAGCTCAAATCATTTTTCAAAAGTAACACATGGCAACGACCTCTATGTTTGATCTGCTCCGGAGACGTGATCTCATTTCCATCGGTCAAGTACCATACCTTATATCCCATATCATGAGCCCATTTCAGGACGAGGCTGCAATTTTTTTCCATACTTAAATCGGCGTTAGAATGCAATTCTATGAAAAATCTCAGGTTTTGCTCCCTGGCAACCTGTGTTGCTCCCAACAATACGCGGTGTTCTGCACCTTCGACATCTATTTTGACAAGATCTGGGTTTAAATTCAGACTTGCACATAGTTCATCCAACGTGGTCGTGGATACCCAGAACCAGGAGCCGAGTCTTGATGCAGTTTTCGCATGAGATGCAAACATGCTACCTGCGGCGCCAGTCCCAATTGTGTAGAACTTCACCTGTTCTCTGGACTTGTCAGAAACAAACTGCTTCACAAACGTGCATCTGCTTGAGTAGTCATTCATGATAAGATTGCCGGCCGCGTAGGTGAGTGCCATAGGATTCGGATCCACCAAAACGATGTGTTGTGGTTTACCGTAAATATTTGCCAGCAACGCGGTCTTTCCCACATTGGCCCCAATATCAAAAACAACCCTTGCGTCCCGGACTATCCATGCATACCATGCATCATCCTTATCAATCTTTGTAAAAGTACCCTGGTAAACTTGCAGCGATACATTCCCAAGACGCTTCTCCCGAATCTTATACATCGGATTGAACATTCGATTGAGTGCTCGCAAGAGTGCATGCTGAAGCCTCGTTTTCATTGCAATTATCATGGGTTATTTTCCGTCAATGCTCAGATCGTTCAACAATCCCCCAGAGCTACTTATTGCAAAGGTCTGAAAAACCCTTAATGCCCAATTGGCCGAGCTAACTCTCATCTCCGTGGATATACTCAGCCACTCCGTCTTTTCAGAAGTCGGCGAACGCCCCACGTCACATAGTACAATATCCCGCGATACTTCAGACTACGCCAGATCCGGCGAAAGGGAGTGATAGGCATCGGAGATGGGTAGACGATGTTCTCCTTTTTTTTGGCCTGAATATCCAAGATATAGGCAGGTTTGTTTCGCAGTTCACTGAACCAATAACTGCGTCTTAGATGGTAGAAGGGTGGTAAAGGATCCGAAGGGCTCCTCCACTTTTCGAGGCGGACTTGACTGGAGTAGGGAGCAAATAGCTGCTTAATACCGTCAATATCACCGCGAACAAATCGATATCCGCCATGAAAGTGAATGGGTACATTGATTAAAGCAACACCTCCCGTCTTCAATACCCGAAAAATCTCGTTCAATCCCTGCTCTATCGCAACATTATTCTCCTCCCAATGCTCCATGCTCTGATTGGCAATCACGAAGTCGAAGCACTCGTCTGGAAACGGAATGTCTGCAACGGATGCAATCTTGGTTGCCAGCGTCTTTTTTCCCATATACATGTCCAATATGTCAATAGCTTCCCATGCTGCACCAATTTGATGACAATACTCTCTGGTAGGACTCCAAGCACCACATCCCACCTCTAAAACGCAATGACCAGCATTCAAGCACTTATGATACCCCTCTACGATGGGCGAAATGCAATTTCTCAGCACCTTCTTCCGCCCAACAGAGCATTCACGATTCTTGGAATCAAGATAAACACAGTCTACGCAAGCAGCCATTGGCCTCTACAGAAGTTTATTGTTATATATCAACCCAATCCACACATGTATACAGGAGCACCATTATCCAAAGAAGTTGTGTACAAGCCGGCCTTTCTTTAAAGACTAGGAATGTTCGAAAAACCTTACGAACTGGCGCCTTTGTCCTTCCAGAGAAAAATCCTTCTTTATTCGCTCTACTGCCCTAGCTCCTACGCGCGACTTTTCGGCGGACCTTAGTTTACTAACTGACATGATCATATTGGCAAGTGACGTCGCATCCCCTCTCGCAATTATCCACCCAGTCACTCCATCAATGACATTTTCAGCAAGACCTTCGGCATCTGAAACTATACAGAGCAATCCGCTTGCCTGTGCTTCAAGTACAGCGTTGCAGAACCCCTCTTGTAAACTAGGCTGAATGTAAATATCATAGTCACGCATCAATTCAGCAACTTCGAAGTGCTGCTTCTTCCCTTCTAAAACGACCTCCTCTTGAAGATCCCACTGATACCTGGCAAAGAGTAACCGTTCCTTCTCAACCCCCTCGCCGATTATTTTATACTCAAACCTGACTCCCCTGGCTTTCAATATTGCCATTGCATCAATGGCCATTTCTAACCCCTTTTTCCATTGTAGGCGTGCGACTGTGAGAATTCTAATAAAATTAGTTGAACGACCGTAATCCCGCTCATGAATAAAAAGCTCCGGATCGACTGCAGGCATGATTTTAACACAGGGGACGCTCTCAGGTAAGCCAAGAGCTGTAGCCTTTCTATACAAATCATCAGAAATGGTATGGACTTTATCAAGGCTCTTCCAAAGTCGACCATATACCCCAGGTCTGGACAACGGAAACAAACCTATGTCAAAACCGCGAAAACTAACGGAAACACGAGCCCCTAGGGTCTTGCCAAGATTTTCCCTGTTTACGCCTAAGGTAGCAAAACAAAAGTGCAGGTAGTCTATCTTGAACGGCAAAATATGCGCAGAGACAAACACCCGCTTGGCGAATAAACCAATATCAGATCCATCCGTGCGCTCAAGCCTATAGAATCGAAGAAGTCTTTTCGGCGTACGAAGGCAAAGGACCGCCAGAACTGACATAACAGCGAAAACGCGAAACACTGAGTTCACGGGAAGTCGATAGCCGGCAATTTCGTGAAATTCGTGTTCGACTTCTGTTCTTTTATCGGTAAACAATATCACCCTGAAACCACTGAAAATCAATCCTTTGATCTTGTTTATTAAGAAGGTCTCCGAATAACGAGGTGCGCCTGCCAGCACCAAACCTATTGTCTTTCCTGATCTTGACATCAGTTGATACTTAGACCCTGAACGTTCTCTTCAAAACAAAAGGTTATTGATTTCCACATACTATACTTGCATACCAATCAGCAAATGTGTCCGAATTAGCATTTGCACTGCATTTGGCTTTCACCAATTGGTGGGCCTTCCTCCTAACGACCAATACATCAGCATCGGACAAATGCATAAACCTCTCCAAGGCATCTGAAATAGCAAGCGGATTTCGGATTGGCACCAACCATCCAGTTTCACCATCCATGACGATCTCACGCATGCCCCCGCAGTTAGTACTGATCACAGGGAGTCCTAACGCCATGGCCTCGAGCACGACATTAGCGATACCCTCTTCGACGCTCGACAACAATAACACGTCGTGTTGCTTCATAAGATTTATGACCTCGAAATGGCGAATCCCGTCCAGGATGGTAACGTGATCCTTGAGATCCCGATCCTCTATTTGATAAAGAATCTCTTGGGTTGGCCCACCCTGTAGTACCATCGTATAGTGCACATTGATACCCTTAGCTCGGAGTAGTTTTATCGCCTCGATCGCATACCAATACCCTTTTATCCAATGGCATCTACCTATCGACAACACTCTGAGTGGCTGCTCTTTTTCTGATCTGGCCGCATCATATGCATCAAAAAATGACTGTGGCACAAAAGAGTATATCACCTTTACATGGTCCTCGGAAACGCCATATCGCAAAACCCTCCTTTTCATTGCCTCAGAAACAGCATGAAAATAACACTCCGGGAACAACTTCCGATAGAGCTCATTTACCTGAAGATCGACGATCGGACGAATGTTGATTTGACTGCCGCGAAGACTAACAACACATTTGAACCGCCTAGCCAATATAAGACGAGAATATGCATCGATGTGCGTCGCCCATTGAAAATGCAGTATTGAAGGCTCGAATGATAGGATCAAACCCGTACGATACCACCTTTTCAACCACTCCCTGGACGTTCTGGCAGGAGTAGTTAGTCGCATCGCTTCAAGCATGCGACCCGGCCTCCTCACAAACTCCACCGCAAGCCAGGAAACTATTCGAACACTGGTAAATCTTTCGAAATCGCTTGCCAAAATGGGAACGCCGGACAGACTCTTAATTGCTGCTTTCTTAGTGAGAACGGCCACGCGTATTAATGGATGGCTGGCCAGCCCAAGTATTAAGTTCCGAACAAATGCAGGAGGAGAGGCAGAACCTTCAATAATCAACACCCGAGCCTCTTCGTGCACTTTTACTTGCTCACCATACACCTTCATCCGAAGTCTTCCAATATTTGGTTTAGGCTAGCTCTGATGACAAGACTTAAATCGTGCCTTCCTCAAAATTCGCTTCGCCATACGAAGCATAATGAGCCTCAATCTACCAGGTATTACACTTGACAGCAACAATAACCATCGCACCTCCCATGAAAACATCATGATCTTAGATGCATCGCTACAGACCTGAGATATTCCAGGATCTTCACTGATTGCAATGAGACAGGACAGGTACTTGCTTGCCACCTTGTCTACCACACAGTCAAACTGTGGAAAGCTATGGTGCGCCTTTCCAAGGGTTCGCAAAATACCGTCTATGGAATAGAGCTGCTTCGCCTGATGGCCGTCTCCGCTCGCTGACAACTTATCATCCGAACCTACTCTGTAATAACATAAATACTCCGGAGTACATGCAACTACATTCCGCAATAAAGAAGCAGAAATATCAAGCCTGTAATCCTCCCATGAGTAGCCGCCGAATCTATCAACAGATGACAAGTACTTCTTGCTCCAAAGACAAGAGGAAGTACACCATATCCGTCCTTCAAGAATTATTTCAGGTAAAACGCGATCTATACACTTTTGGGAACCCCGCCTATCCCCCTGTATGCCATCCTTACTAAATTCCTTTGTAAAGCAATACGCAAAAATTGCATCATCAGACTTTTTCAAAGTACTAACTTGCCTTTCAATAAACGTTGAGCCGAGCAGATCATCCGAGTCTAGAAAAACTACGTAATCTCCGTTACATCGATCGAGTCCATGAAACCTGGACATCGCCGGCCCCACATTCGTGGAATTTCGGATGTATACAACCGGCAACCCTATATCATGGTACTGATCGGCGGAGAAGGGATCGCCTGAACAATCATCAACGAGAACAAGTTCAATTGGCCTGTAAGTTTGCTCTGCAACCGACATTATCGCCTCGTGGAGAAAGGCGAGGCGATTGTGGAACGGAATTATTACAGAAACCAGATTATCTACCATCGACTTCCATCCGCAATGCCATAACCATTTCCCTAACCTTACAAAACGTCCTTATCAATAGAAAAGGACGTAAAACAAGGTATCCCAATGACGATTTTGCAACCAAGCGATTAACTTCCTCTTTGTATGGATCCTTTCCTTTATCAAAGTACCGCCTCAACATCGACCGAAGCATCCTTAAATAGTGTATCACAAAATCGCGTGCGCCAACGTCCTTATGGCGTCTAAACAAACGAAAAGAAAAAGCCACCGGAAACGAACTACTGATTCCTCGCTTCAATCTTAAGTAATATTCCCATGTAAGCCTGCTTTCGTCAATAACATGGTCAAACTTCAAGCACTCGTCATACCATATCTCATAATCCATCGCAAGAATTAAAAAGCAAATCTCAACATCACCACCTGATGTAAGGTCCCGCCCACTTCGATCCTTTAACAAAGGCTCAAAGTTGAAGTTTATAATCTTCCTCAGGACAGATCTCCTTGCACACATACCCGCACCATAAACATAACCCCTGGCTTTGCCCACCGGTCCACTGGAATCACCTTGGGGGCCTACCGCATAGCTCTTCGAAAACATTGGCCACCAAGCTGGTGCCGGCCCTTCCAACAGTTCCCTACCCATGCCGCCAATAGCACCAATGCGAGGATTGCTGATGAACAGCGAATAAGCACGAATAGCATAGTCTTCACACAAAAGATTATCGTCGTCGCAAAAAATAATAACCTCGTACTTTGCAGCGAGTATGCCGGCACGCCGGGCAAAACTTAAACCTCGTCGCTTTTCACTTAAAACCTGCAAATAATCAGCCTTACACCGTTTGGCTAATTCGAGCGCGACGTCAGTCGTGTTGTCACTGGAGTTGTTGTCAACAATAATAACTTCTACAGGAAAACTCCCACGTTTTAATCTGAACAAAGCATTCAGAGTAGCAGGCAACTTCAAGGCACTATTGTGACAGCAGACTATTATTGAAACTCCCCAACTAAAATCCATACGTACTGATTAAACATGATAGTGACACCGTACAAGCATCGGAAGACGGCAAATAAAAGTATGCCCATGAAAAATAAACCGGATAGGCAATATTTTCTTAAATTGATCCCAAAAAAAAACTCATTACTATGCAAGTAGACTTCATGATAATCGGTGCGATGAAATGTGGAACATCATCATTGGCTCACATGGTATCACTGCATCCTGACATAAGTTTCA
>Ga0079224_100006850_pt1 | contig 15187 bp, 14 predicted proteins | sample Stecom2015_FD_80414 | JGI IMG/M metagenome (GOLD analysis project Ga0079224, IMG submission 80414) | Agricultural soil microbial communities from Utah to study Nitrogen management - Steer compost 2015 | ecosystem: Environmental > Terrestrial > Soil > Agricultural land | place: USA: Utah...
ACGGACAGGCCGCGGGCGGCCAGGGCGCGGGCGAGCGGGGCGCGGTGCGCGCGGTTGCCGGCGTTGCCGCCCGCCACGAGCACGGACACGCCGCGCCGCGGCTCGGCCGCGGGGACGAACCAGGCGGCCAGCCGCAGCCCGTCGGCGGTGGTCAGCTCGACCGTGCGGGCGCCCGGCAGGGGAGGATCCGGGACGGGCGTGCGATCGGGCAGGTAGATGAGCCTGCGCTGGAACAGCCACACCAGCCCGATCACCAGCGCCACGACCAGCGTCAGGGCGAGCGCGGCCCGCGGCGCCCAGCCGTCCACCGGTCACCTCCTCCGTCCGTCGCCCAGAACGTTAACCCGCCGGGAGCCGTTTCCGGGAGGCCGGATCCGACCGCGCTAGCGGAAGGCGTCCTCCAAGGCCGCGTCGATGTGGGCTCGGGCCGCCTCCGCCGAGTCCGCGACGTCCGCGGCGGCGCACAGGTCGCGGGCGAGGGCGATGGCGCGGCGGGAGGCGGGGGACGCCGGGTCCGGCAGCGGGAGGCGGTCGACGTACTGGGTGATCCAGCGGCGGCGGCGGGCGTAGAGGCGGTTGCCGCACACGGTGTCGTAGAAGCGGACGCCGAGGCGGGAGTTGGCCACCGCGAGCATGAGGTAGCCGACGTCCGGGGACGGCAGGCCGGCGAAGCTGATCCAGTAGCAGTCGCCGTTCACCACCGCGCCCGTGGTGTCGAGGGCGAACCGCGCCTCCTCGCTGATGTCCGGAAAGACGATCTTCGGCGGGCTCCACAGGGCCGGACGCTGCGGCACCCAGATCTCGAACCACGACCGTCCCGCCCGGGTGACGTACGTCCGGCCGCGCAGCCGGTCCTCGTGGGCGCGCAGGTAGGCCATGGCGCGCGGGAAACGGTCCATGTCGAGCAGGCGGCGGCGCTCGTGGTGCAGGTCGTAGGGGTATAACACGCGGGTGCGGGGGCCGGGGGCGACCCGCCACGGCGTGACGGTCTCGTGCGTGAGCAGGGGGAGCAGCAGCTCGTCCTCCGGGCGGATGCGTGGCGGCAGCGACTCCCAGTCGTCGCGGACGAAGACGGCGTCGGCCGTGGTCTTGATGCCGACGCGGGTCCTGGCCACCTCGCCGAAGGTCCGCCACGTGCCGGCGCGCAGCCGCGCCAGCCACCGGGCGTTCTCCTCCGTGCGGAGCGTCCACGGGCCGTCGCCGTCCTTGACCAGGGTGCCGACCTCGATGGAGTAGGAGCGTCCGGAGTCGGTGCGGACCAGCCGGTCGCCGCCGCGGGCGATCTCGGCGAGGAGCGGACCGCGGGACGGCACCGCGTCCCCCGTCCCCGCCGCGGGCTCCGCCCGCCGCGCGGTCTCGTAGACGCGGGTGAAACGCGGCGGCGGCGCGTCCGTGCGATCCGGCGCCCGGACGGCGATCACCACGGCGGGCAGCACGGACGCGGTGAACAGTCTGGTGTCGCCCAGGTCGTAGATCTCCCGGAGGGAGAAGTCCGCGTCCAGGACCCGTCGCACGTTGGCGCCCGCGCGGGTGCTCAGGAAGCGGTTGGAGCACAGCAGGGCTAAGACGCCGCCGGGGTGCAGCAGTCGTGCCGCCACGGTGACGAAGGGGTGGGTCAGGTCCACCCGCCCGGCCAGCCCGAAGCGGTCGGCCAGCGCGCTCGCCACGTCCGCGCCCAGCACCTGCGTCCGGACGTACGGGGGGTTCGTGATGATCAGGTGGAATCGGTGGTATTCGGCGGCCAGCTCCAGGAAGTCACCGGCCCGCATCGTGCCCTTCCCGGGCAGCGCGGCCAGACGCCTGCGCGCCCGTTCCGCCGCTGCGGGGTCCAGCTCGCACCCGGCGGTCTCGGCCACCGTCAAGCCTCGGGCCGTCAGCGCCGCGTGCGCCGCGACCAGCAGCTCGCCGTCCCCGCAGGCGGGGTCGAGGACGCGCAGGGGACGATCGGCGGGTAAGTAGGGCGCGGCGCGCTCGGCGAGGAAGGCGGCCAGTGCGGGTGGAGTGAAGTGCCGGCCGGTCCGCTTGACGCTGCCGTGGGTCGCCGCAGACATCCGCGCCTTCCCTGGTTCTGGAGGTACGGCCGGGCCAGGATACCCGGTGGGCGGCCGGCTCGGCCGTCTTCTCGGCCGCCGTCCCGCATCGTGTCCCGCATGGGGGTGTCGGACGACGGCGCGGTGGGTGACGATCGGGGAAGCGGTCCGATCGAGGGAGGTCGTCCGATGTCCCGCGTGCTGTGGACTTCCGCGCTGCTCGCCGCCGGGGCCGTCGCCGTGGTGCTGTGCCGGCTCACCGCGCCGGAGGTGTCGCCCGGTGAGCCGCGTGACTTCTTCGACTCGCCCGTGCTGTGGCCGGCGTTCCTCGCGCTGGTGGTCCTGGCGGGGGCGGCGGGGTGGGCGCAGCCCCGGCTGTGGCTGCTGTGGGGGCCGCTGCCGATGCTGCCGTTCCTCGGCGCGGCGCTGGGCCCGGTGCTGCTGCGGGGGGAGGGGCGCGGACTGTGGGTGGTCGGCCTGGTGTTCGTGCTTTTCGTGACCGTCGTGTCGACGGTGGCGTCGCTGGTGGTCTCCCGTGTGGCCGGGCGACGGGCCGCCGTCACCCGCCGGTGATCGGGAGCGGCGGCGTCTCCGGCAGGCCGAGCGCTGCGCAGGCCGTGGCGACCGCTATGGGGCGCAGTTCGTCGGCGGGGAGATCGGCGAAGACCACGACGCAGTCGGACATGCCGCCGATCGCGCTGATGGCGCGCGCCCGCGCCGTCAGCGGGGCGTCGGGGCCGACGAGGAGCGTGACGAGCCGCCACCGCCAGTCCGTGATCCGGCTCTGCAGGTCGAGGTGGCCGAGGGTGGCCAGGTTGTTCACCAGCATCACGGTGACGTCGCGGTGCCGGTAGGAGATGTCGAAGTAGTCCTCCAGCAGGCGGCGCGGTTCGATCTTCGCCGCGCGCTCCCGCTCGGCGAGGAACTCCTCCATCTCCTCGATGATCGGCTGGATGATGCTCTGGACCAGCGCCTCGCGCGAGGCGAAGTGGTAGTAGAGCGCGGGTTTGGTGATGCCCAGCCGGTCGGCGATCTGGCGCAGGCTCGTCTGCTGGATGCCTTGGCGGATGAACAGCTCGCGCGCGACCTCCTGGATGCGTCTGCCGGTGTCGGACTGCCTGCCTTTCGCCATGCCGTAAGGCTATCGCTGACTTACCGATAGTTAAGCCTTGCGGCGCCGCCCTCGTCTCTGCTTACCTATCGTTAAGTAACCTACCTATCGTTAAGTAAGGAGGAGCGATGCGGGTCCTGATCTCAGGGGCGAGCATCGCCGGTCCCGTCCTGGCGTACTGGCTGGCCCGGTACGGCTACCGCCCCACCGTGGTCGAACGCACGCCTGCGCTGCGCAAGGCCGGCGGGCACGCCGTCGACCTGTTCCGCCCGGCGGTGGACATCGTCGAACGGATGGGCGTGCTTCCCGCCGTACGGGACAGGCGCACGGGCACCGAGCGGCTGACCATGCTCGTCGACGGCGGCCGTAAACGCGCGCACGTCGATCTGGACCGGGTGTTCACCTCCGATCGGCACGTCGAGATCATGCGCGACGACCTCAGCGAGATCTTCTACGACGCCACCCGCGACGACGTGGAGTACCTGTTCGGCGACTCGATCGCCACGCTGGAACAGGACGCCGACGGCGTCGAGGTGACCTTCGAGCACGCCCCGCCGCGCCGTTTCGACCTGGTGATCGGCGCCGACGGGCTGCACTCGAACGTGCGTCGCCTGGTCTTCGGCGAGGAGCGCCGCTTCTCCGCGTTCATCGGCGCCTACCTGGCCGTGGCCACCGTGCCCAACCACCTGGACCTGAGCGATCACGTGATGATGGCCGTCGCGCCGGGCCGGATGGCGGCGTGCTACAGCGCCCGGAGTATGGACGACGCCCGCGCGCTCTTCCTGTTCCGCAGCGACCATGAGCTCGACTACCACCACCGGGACGTGCCGCGGCAGAAGGAGCTGCTGCGCGCGGCGTTCGCCGGGATGGGCTGGGAGGTCCCCCGGCTGCTGGACGAGCTGGACCGGACCCCCGCCTTCTACTTCGACTCGATCACCCAGTTGCGCATGGACACCTGGTCGCGCGGGCGGGTGAGCCTGGTCGGCGATGCGGGATACTCGCCCGGCCCCGCCGTGGGCGGAAGCACCAGCATGGCCGTGATCGGCGCATACGTGCTGGCCGGCGAGCTGGCCGCGGCGGGCGGCGACCACGAGCGCGCCTTCCGCGCCTACGAACGGGAGATGGCGGGCTACGTGCGGCGCGCCCGGGAGGTCGCGATGGGCGCCGCCAAGTGGCTGGTGCCGGGCACCCGCTTCCAGACATGGGCGAGCTTCCGCGGCACCTGGCTGATGGGCAAGCTGCCCAAGAGGGTGACCGGCGCCCTCAACACGGTGACCTCCAAGGCCGTTCGCGTACACGACACGGTCCCGGTCAAGGACTACCCGAGCATGTCGGGGATAGCGAGAAGCGGTGTCCGGCCGCCTCGTTAGGGGAGGCCGAAGCCGCGTCCAGGGAGGCTCGGGTCGTGGACCTCGTCCGGGCCGCCCTCAGCCCAGCGCTTGGACGGCATACAAGCAGGCCAGGGCGATGGCCAAGGTGCCCAAGAGCAGTCGCAGGCCGCTCTCCGGCAGACGCGGTTGGAGGTGGGCGCCGACGTAACCGCCGATCAAGCCGCCCAGACCGCACAGCAGGCCCAATGCCCAGATCGGCGCGACGTCGCCGGGGGTGGTCAGCGCCAGAACGGCGGCATAGGCGAGCGCTCCGGCGATCGAGGTGATGAACGTCGAGGCCAGTGCCGCGGGTGCGACCTTGGTCACCGGCAGGCCGCGCCCGGCCAGGATCGGCCCCAGGAGCGACCCGCCGCCGATGCCGTAGATCCCGCCGACGATCCCCACGGCCATCGCAAGCGCGGTGACGGCTCGCGGTGAAGGGCCGTCGGTGAGGATCGGCCGGCGCGGTGGGCGAAGTGTGCGCACGTACAGCCATAGGCCCAGCGGCAACAGCAGACAGGCGACCAGAAGGCGGAACGCCTGAGGCCCCGGCAGCAGGAAGACCCGGACGACCGCGCCGATGACGACGCCGGGCAACGTGCCCAGCACGAGCAGGCGGGTCAGCGGGCCACCGAGCTGACCGCGTCTTCGGTAGCGCAGCAACGCGCCGGGGGTGGCCACGACGTTGAACAGCAGGTTGGTCGGTGTCACGGCCGGGCTCGGCACACTCAGTACGCTGAGCTGGACCGGAAGCAGGAACACCGCCCCCGACACCCCGACCGGGGCCGTCACCGCCGCAACCAGGAACCCTGAGGCGAGACCCAGCAGCCCTTGCCACCAGATCATCGCTTCACCGCTCGCACTCCGTCTCTCCACGCCCGGCGGCGAAAACCTACCGGATAAGGGGGATTTCGGGAAGGCGGTGTGCGGCCGGAGAACGACGGACAGGCCCGCCGAGCAAGGTGTGATCAGCGGCCCGATCCACTTCGCCAAGGGTGGCTCGCGCGGAACGGGACCGTCCGCTGCTTCCGGTAACGGGCGCGAAGAATTCCGCGTCGGCAGGCATAGCGGGCACGGCGGAAGAGCGTCTCCTATGCCGTCGAAGAAATGTGGAGGTGATCGTGGACGCCGCAGCGGAGCGACGTTTCCGCGAATTCGTGTCGGCCCGCTCGCCGGCCCTGATGCGTCTCGCCTTCCTCCTCACAGGAGGCGACCAGCACGCGGCGGAGGACCTGCTGCAGACCGCGCTCGCCCGGACGGTCGCACGGTGGAACTCCGTGGACTCTCCGGAGGCGTACGTGCGGCAGGTGATGTACCGGCAGCAGGCCTCCTGGTGGCGGCTGGCCCGGTGGCGCAGGGAGACGACCGTGGCCGACCCGCCGGAGTCCGCCGGACCGGACGGCACGCGGGCCGCGGACATGAAGATCGTGGTACGGCGTGCCCTGGCCCGGCTGACGCCCCGCCAGCGGACCGTCCTGGTGCTGCGGTACTTCGAGGACATGCCGGAGGCGGAGATCGCGGCCGTCCTCGGATGCTCGGTGGGGACGGTGCGCAGCACGGTCCACCGGTCCCTGGCCCGGCTGCGCAAGAGCGCACCGGAACTGGCGGAGTTCCGCGACCCGAGGGCGTTCATGGGGGAGGTGACGGCATGAGATCCGAGGAGCTGATCAAGGAGACGATGCGCCAGTGGGCGGAGGAGGCCGAGGTCCCCGGCGACCTGGCGTCCCGTGCGCTGAAGGGGGGAAAGCGCGTGCGGATGCTGACGGCCGCGGCGCTGGCGGGGGCCGTGGCGGTCGTGATGGCGGGGGTGAGCCTGGTCGTCCCCTCGCTGCTGCACGCCGAGAGAGGTATCGCCGTGAACCCTGAGCCGACCGTCAACGTGAACACGACCGAGACGCGCACCGACCCGGAGTCGTCACCGCCGCGCACGCTCGTCGCAGCGGGCGACGTGGCGGTCTACGCCTACTACACCTGGGAGGAGGTGAAGACCTCCGACGACATGGTGACCGTGAAGCGGACGTGGTACCTCTACGACCGCGACAGCGACTCCTACCAGGAGACCCCCTGGGCCATGCTCGACGTGGCGCCGGGCGGCGGCAGGGCCGCGGTGCTGGAGAAGGTACCGGCCGACCGGGTGGGCGTGCTCGACCAGGCCGGTGGGGAGATCAAGTGGTTCCAGACGCCGGGGGCCGGCGCGGCCTACTGGTCGCCGGACGGCACGCGGCTGCTCGTGACGACCTACTCGGCCGACCCCGACGAGACGGGAGCCTGGAAGAACGGAAGCCGGACCGTGCCGCCGCCCAGCCGCACCGGATGGGCCGTCGTGGACGTCGCCTCGGGCGAGGTGAAGACGCAGCCGGTGGCGTACCAGGACGATAGGGGCCCGGTGAACCCCCGCACCGACTTCCGCTGGAACCGGGACGGGTCGCTGATCTGGGAGCAGCGCGCGACGGAGCCTCATCGGCAGTACTACGACCTGTCGGGCAAGCCCGTCGCCGCGCCGCCGCACGAGGACGAGACCTACCAGGAGGCCAACCTCTCGCCCGGCGGACGCCTGCTGGCCGTAAGCAGCTCCGATGACGACGCGGTGACCGCGGTCAAGGACGTGCGGACCGGTGAGGTGACCCCGATCAAGCCGGTGAACGGCCACTGGGTCGAGCAGCTCGCGGCGTGGGCGGACGACACCCGGCTGATCGCCTGGGCCTGCGAGTACGACGAGAAGGACACCTGCGTGGGCGGCGAGTTCCGCAACCGGCTGGTGCTCGTCACCGCCGACGGCGGCGAGCTCGTCCCGCTCACCGGCTTCCGGGAGAACAGCCAGCAGCCCGGCTCCTGGACGCCGATCTTCACCCGCCGCTGATCGGACGCCGCCCCGGAGGGCAGGACTTCGAGGCGGCGTCCCGGAGGACGGGGATTCCGGGCGCGGAAGCCGTACGGGATGAAGCCCGTACGGCTTCCGCCCGTTTCTCACCGGCGCCCGGGACGCCGGGCGACGAGTGCTCCACCGTGCGCAGCGGGGCCCGTTTCCCCACCGACCCGGGCCCCCGCCGCTCAGGTCGTCCGGTGGGAACCGCCGCTCCGGCCGCCGGTCGCCTCGGTGCCCCCCGAGGCCGTGCCGCCGCTCTCCGGCGAGTCGCTCATCCACTGGGAGGGATCGGAAGCGGTCTCCCTCATGCTCTCCGGCCACCGGGAGTTCTTGCGGTACATCACGAAGCCCACGACGCCGAGCGCGATCCCGCTGATGAGGAGCATCATCGGCCACTTGCGGGAACGGGCGGGAGAGGGATCGACCTTCTTGGCCGTCTCGGACAGGAATGCGCTGATCTTCGGTGCGAGGTCGTCCTCGATCGAGTGAGCGGCGCGGTCGAGCCTGGGGGCGGCCCAGGACCTCGCGTCGACGAGCCGCGTCGCCGCCATGTCACGCGCCTCCTCGGCCATGGGACCGGCGACCTCGGCGGCGTGCTCCACCTGGGTCTTCACCTGGTCCAGCCACGACCGTGGATACATGGACGAGACCATGCCCTCACCGCGACCGTGTCGCTTGTTGAGCGTCAGGGACACGACAACCTCCCCTGTTGTTGGGTGGGGCTTCGGACGACTCCCTTCCCGCTCGAAAGCGGCTCAATCGTGACGGGCATGGCAGGATGGCCGGAGGCCGCACGCGGCCGTCGCCGCTCGACCCCGGGTCGCACGGCACACGACGATGAACGACGCCTTACGAGGTGAACGACAGAGGGGACTGTCCTTCCCGTGGCTGAGAAGCTGATAGCGACACTGCGCACCACCCAGGGCACCATCAAGGTGCAGCTCTTTCCGGAGGCGGCGCCCGTGACCGTGCGCAACTTCGTCGAGCTGGCCGAAGGCACCCGCGAGTGGATCCACCCGGAGACCGGGCAGAAGACCACCGCGAAGCTCTACGACGGCACGATCTTCCACCGGGTCATCGCCGGGTTCATGATCCAGGGCGGTGACCCGCTGGGCCAGGGTTACGGCGGGCCCGGCTACGTCTTCGACGACGAGATCCACCCCGACTACTACTTCGACCGGCCCTTCCTGATGGCGATGGCCAACGCGGGCATCCGCAACGGCCACGGCACCAACGGCTCCCAGTTCTTCATCACCGTCGGTCCGCAGCCGCACCTCAACGGCAAGCACACGATCTTCGGCGAGGTCATCGAGGGGCAGGACGTCGTGACCGCCATCTCCCAGGTGCAGACCGGGCTGCGCGACCGTCCGGTGCAGGACGTCGTCCTGGAAGAGGTCACCATCGAGCGTCTTCCCGCCTGACCGTCCCGTGCGGCGCCCGGCATCCGGGCGCCTGACGGGTCACGCGCACTGACGGAGCGAAATAGGCTGGCAGCGTCTGTGGATTAGTGCACAAGGGGCGACGAACACGCATGACCACCCAGCCACCCGTTCCGCCGGCGCCCGGCCAGCCGGGCGCCGGCGCCGTGCCGACGTGCTACCGGCACCCCGACCGCGAGACCTACGTCCGCTGCCAGCGCTGCGAGCGCTCCATCTGCCCCGACTGCATGCGCGACGCGGCGGTGGGGCACCAGTGCGTGGAATGCGTGCAGCAGGGCAACAAGACCGTCCGGCAGGCCAAGGCGGTCTTCGGCGGGCGGGCCGTCACCGTCCCCCGCGTCACCTGGACCCTGCTCGCGCTGAACGTGCTGGCCTACCTCGCTGAGATCGCCGACCAGCAGGCGGTGATCACCGGGTTCGCCATGCACTCCGCGGCGGTCGGCCTGCTGGGCGAGTGGTGGCGGCTGCTCACCGGAGCCTTCCTGCACGCCCCGCCCGGCGGCGGGCTGGGCTTCACCCACATCCTGTTCAACATGTGGGCGCTGTACGCCATCGGCCCCGAGCTGGAGCGGCGCCTGGGCCACCTGCGCTTCGCCGTGCTGTACCTGCTGTCGGCGCTCGGCGGTTCGGTCGCCGTGTACCTGCTGGGGATAGCCGCGGTCGGCGCGTCCGGAGCGATCTACGGCCTGTTCGGGGCGCTGTTCGTGGTGAGCAAGAGGCTCGGCTACGACCCGCGCGGCGTCGTCTGGCTGATCGCCATCAACGTCGCGCTGACCTTCTTCATCGGGTTGAGCTGGCAGGCCCACCTGGGCGGCCTGGTGGTCGGCGCCGCCACGGCGGCGGCCTTCGCCTACGCCCCGGAGAAGAACCGCGACGTCGTGCAGTGGGCCGCCGCCGCCGGGATCTTCATCGTGCTGATGCTGGCCGTTCTGGTGCTCCCGCCGTTCGCGGCCATCGCCGGCTGACGTTTCCCCAGGTTGTGGATAAGGCTGTGGAAAGGCTTAACGCCAGCGGGTGGAAAGCACCACACCGAAGATGATGAACGCAAACCCGATGGCGAGGTTCCAGTTGCCGAGATCGTCGATGAACGGCGTGGTGGGTGCGACGTAGTAGACCGCGATCCACAGCACGCCGATGATCCACGCGGTGACCATCGTCGGCGCCAGCCAGCGCGGGCTGACCTTGACCTGCTTCGGCTTCGGCGGCGGGGTGTAGACCGCCTTCTTGCGAACCTTCGACTTCGGCACGGATTGACTCCTGACGCACGCCCACGGCGCCTGCGGGGCCGCGGGGCCGATCGGCTAGCGTAATCGCTGCTGGTAAAGCTAAGGACCGTTGTGCTGTAAGGATAGTCGCAGGCGGCGTGGCATGGCGATCCCACACCCGCCTGCGAGGCCGGAAAAAGGGGCGGCCGATGCGCGTGCTCGTGGTCGACAACCATGACAGTTTCGTGCACACGATCGTCCAGTACCTGCGGGAACTGGGCGCGGACTGCGACGTACGCCCTCGCGACCACGTCACCCTCGCCGACCTCACCGCCGGGGGGCGTCCCGGCTACGACGGCGTGCTGATCAGTCCCGGTCCGGGCGCGCCCGAGGACGCCGGGGTGAGCGTGCCGCTGGTGCGCGAGTGCGAACGGCTGCGCCTGCCGCTGCTCGGCGTCTGCCTGGGCCACCAGGCTCTCGCCGTCGCCTACGGCGCCGCCGTGGGACGGGCGGCCGAGCCGATCCACGGCCGCACCAGCCCGATCCGGCACGACCGCAAGGGCGTCTTCGCCGGACTGCCCTCGCCGGTGAACATGACCCGCTACCACTCGCTCGTCGTGCGTCCCGAGACGGTGCCCGACGTGCTGGAGGTGAGCGCGACCACGCCCGACGGGGAGATCATGGGGTTGCGCCACAGGTCGGCACCGGTGGAGGGAATCCAGTTCCACCCCGAGTCCGTCCTGTCCGAGCACGGGCATCGGATGTTGCGTAACTGGCTCGACCGAATCGTGTAACACCGGAGCCCGTACGAACGACTAACCAGGTGAGGGCCCCGCCGTTGCCCCCGAGCGGCGGGGCCCTCGCCATGTCCTCTCCGCCGCCCTCCCGGCTTCCTCCGTCCGCCCGGGTGAGAGGGCCGTCCGCGCCCGCGAAGACCCGGCCGGGCATTCCGTACCCCTCCCGGCCCGGCCGCGCGAAGGCCCTCCGGGCCGCGCGTTCGAAGAAGGCTCGTGGCGCGGCCGCGCCTCGCCGAGTTCCGCCCCCGCCAGACCTCGCGGTGCCCGCAGACGGGAAGGGCTCCCACCCCGTCGCGGGATGGGAGCCCTCGGCCGTCACAGGGCGTCGGTGTCCCCCGGCGGATCCGACTCCTCCTCGAAGTCGTCGAACTCGTCCTGCGGACCGGTGTCCGGCTGGTTGTCGTCGATCGGGGAGTCGTCCGTGGGGAAGTCGTCCGTCGGTTCGTCCGTGGGCAGCGGCTGCTCCTGCTGCTGCTCCGGACCCGTGGACACCACGATGGTGACCGTGGTCTTCGGCGGCAGGGGCGTGCCGGCCGGCGGGCTGGTGCTGATGACGCTGCCCTGCGGCACGTCATTGCTGGCCTGCTCGATCTTCTTGACCTCGAAGCCGGCGTCCTTCAGCATGCGGCGCGCGTCAGCCTCGGTGAGCCCGGCCACATCCGGCACCTCCACGCGGTCGGCCGGGATGTAGATCCGCACCGTGGAGCCCTCGGGGGCCTTCTGGCCCGGCTTGGGGTCGGTCTGGTAGACCTTGCCGGGCGTGCGGGCGACCGCCCGCCTGACCTCCGTGACCTCGAACCCGGCCTTCTCCAGGGCGGCGCGGGCCTCCTCCACCGTCTGGCCGACGACGTTGGGCACCTCGACCCTCTTGACGCCCTTGGAAACCAGCAGCTTGACCTCTGACTGCGGTTCCACCTCGGTACCGGCGGGAGGCTCGGTGCCGATCACCACGCCCTTCTCGACCTCGTCGTGGAAGCGCTCCTCGACGGTGACCTTCAACCCCAGCTCGGTCAGCTTCGCCTGCGCGGCGGGCGCCTGGTGGGAGGTCAACGGCGGGATCGTCACCTTCTGCTCGCCGGCCGTGGGATCCTCCGAAGAGGTGAGGAAGGCGTAGCCCACACCGATGAACGCGCCCACGATGAGCAGCGGGATCACGATCCACGCCGCGGTCTTGAGCATGGTGTTGGCGTTGGAGGAGCGCCGCCGTCCTCCCCCGCCGCCACCGCCGGCGCGCGTGGGCTCCTCCGGCGGTCCGTACTGGTAGTCGGGGATCGCGGTGGTGCCCTGGGTGGCCGGGCCGGAGGCGACCATGGTGCGGGTGCCGTCGCCGTAGGAGTGGACGACGGTCGCCGCCGTCGCCGGGTCCAGCGGCATGCCGGACAGCGCACGCTGGATGTCGGCGCGCATCTCGGCGGCGGTCTGGTAGCGCTGCGCCGGGTCCTTGGCCATCGCCTTGAGCACGATCGCGTCGGCCCACTGCGGGATCTCGGGGTCGACCTGCGACGGCGGGATCGGGTTCTCCCGGACGTGCTGGTAGGCGATCGCCACCGGGGAGTCGCCGGTGAACGGAGGGTGCCCGGTGAGCAGCTCGTACAGCACGCAGCCGGTGGAGTAGATGTCGCTGCGGGAGTCCACCCGCTCACCTCGGGCCTGCTCCGGCGAGAGATACTGCGCCGTGCCGATGACCTGCGCCGTCTGCGTCATGGTGGCCGCGGAGTCGGCCATCGCGCGGGCGATGCCGAAGTCCATCACCTTGACATCGCCGTTACGGGTCAGCATGACGTTCGCCGGCTTGATGTCGCGGTGAACGATGCCGCCCCTGTGGCTGTAGTCGAGTGCGCGCAGGATGCCGTCCACCAGCTCCATGGCACGCTCGGGCATCAGACGGCGGTCGGAACGCAGGAGCTCGCGCAGGGTCCGCCCGTCGACGTACTCCATGACGATGTACGGCACGGGCGTGCCGTCCACCATGTCTTCGCCGGTGTCGTAGACGGCGATGATCGACGGGTGGTTCAGCGAAGCCGCGGATTGCGCCTCACGCCGGAAACGAGCCTGGAAGGTGTGGTCCCTGGCAAGGTCCGAGCGGAGCGTCTTGATCGCGACTATACGGTCCAGCCGGATGTCTCGGGCGCGATACACCTCGGCCATGCCGCCTCGCCCGACTATCCCGTCGAGCTCATAGCGACCACCGAGAAGCCGAGGCTGAGTCATTTCCTGCACTGTCCCTTACCGTTCATCTTGGGTGCCGGTGTGCCCTCAAGCCACCGGTGTCCATCATCGACCCCGTTCGACATCACGTCTCCTCATTCGGCGGACTGCTATGGTCCGGATCAGGAGTGGGGGTTGCTGTCATGCTGCTCGACGGGGTGGGTGTGGGCGTCGGGGTGGAGGTCGGGGTCGGAGTGGGCGTGGGTGTAGGCGTCGGCGTAGGGCTGGGCGTAGGCGTCGGCGTCCGAGAGGGAGTCGCCGACTTGCTTACCGTAGCCGAACGCGAAGGGGTTGGCTTCGCCGACCTGACAGGTACGACGGTGACGCGGCTCTTGCGCGACTCGACCTTGGACGGTGTGGCCTTCAGCGACCTGCTGGAAGGCCGTGTCGGCGGGTCGCTGACCGGCACACCGCCAGAGCCGGCGGCATGCTCGGACATGCTGGTGAACGCCAGCATGCCCAAACCCACCGCCGCGGCACACCCCGCCACGGTACCGATGACCGCACCACGGCGCATCCTTCTTTGCCGTGCCGACCGCCCCGCACCACCACGGACGGCCACGGTGGTGGCCGCACCGCTACGGCCACCACCGTGGCCGCCGGTGAGGGCGGCATCCTCGGGAAGAGCGAGGCCGTCGTCGGACGCGCCGGGCCGCACGGACGTACCCGCCCCGGTGGTCCCGCTGTGCGGCGGAACCGACGCGGGCTGGACCCGCCACCCCGCCGGATCGGTGAGGGTGCGCAGGTCCGCGCCGCCGACCTGCTCCAGGGCCTCCCGCAGCGTGTAGGCGCGGGTGGCGAACTCCCGCGCGCTCGCGGGACGGTCGGCCGGATCCTTGGCCAACGCGGACATGACCAGCGCCCGCACCGGCTCCGGTATGTCGCCGGGCAGCGGTGGCGGCGGATCGTTGAGATGCTGCATCGCGATGGCCACCTGGTTGTCCCCGGTGAAGGGCAACCGGCCGGCCAGGCACTCGTAGGCGACGACGCCCAGCGAGTACAGGTCGGTGGCGGGCGTCAACCGCTCACCGGAGGCCTGCTCCGGGCTGACGTACTGGGCGGTGCCCAGCACTATGCCGGTCTGGGTCAGCGGCGTGGCCTCCAGCGCCCGCGCGATGCCGAAGTCGGTGATTTTGATGACTCCGGTCTCGGTGACCAGCAGGTTGCTCGGCTTGATGTCCCGGTGGATCACCCCCGAGGCATGAGCCGACTCCAACGCCGCCGCCGTTTGATGGATCACATCCAACGCGACGTCGACGCTCAACCTGCCGTGCCGGTCCAAGATCGACGACAGCGGCTCGCCCGGAACCAGCTCCATCACCAGGTAGGCGAGGTCGTCCTGCTCGCCGTAGTCGTAGACCTGCGCGATACCGGGGTCGCTCAGGCCCGCGGTGATACGCGCCTCGGCGCGGAACCGCTCCCGGAACTCCGGGTTGGTCGCGACGTGCCGCCGGAGCAGCTTGATCGCGACCTCGCGGCCCAGCACCTCATCTCGTGCCCGCCAGACCTCGCCCATCCCCCCGGTCGCGATCGGCGCGACCAGGAGGTAGCGGTTGCCCAGCAGGCGTGGCGAGGTCATCGATCCAGCACCGCCTCCATGACCGCCTTGGCGATGGGCGCGGCGGTCTGGCCACCGGAAGCCTCGGTGCCCGCGCTGCCGGACTCCACGATGACCGCGACGGCCACCTGCGGGTCCTGCGCGGGAGCGAAGGAGATGAACCAGGCGTGCGGGGGGCGTCCGTCGGCGGTCTCGGCGGTACCGGTCTTGCCGCCCACCTCCACGCCGGGGATCTGGGCGAGGTGGGCGGTGCCGTTACGGACGACGCTGACCATCATCTCGCGCAGCTTACGGGCGGTCTCCGGGCTCACCGCCTCGGTCAGCTCGTCCGGGTCGGCCTCCTCGATGACGGACCCCTCCGAGTCGGCGATCTTGTTCACCAGGTACGGCTTCATGACCGTGCCGTCGTTGGCGATGCCGGCCGCGACCATGGCCATCTGCAGCGGCGTCATCCGGTTGCTGCGCTGCCCGATGGCGGCCTGGGCCAGCGCCGCGTCGTCCTCCTTCTCACCGAAGTCGCTCGCCACCACGCCCAGCGGCACCTGGAGCGACTCGCCGATACCGAACCGCTCCGCCTGCTCCAGCATGGCGTCGTAGCCCAGA
>Ga0079224_100006852_pt1 | contig 15186 bp, 15 predicted proteins | sample Stecom2015_FD_80414 | JGI IMG/M metagenome (GOLD analysis project Ga0079224, IMG submission 80414) | Agricultural soil microbial communities from Utah to study Nitrogen management - Steer compost 2015 | ecosystem: Environmental > Terrestrial > Soil > Agricultural land | place: USA: Utah...
AGATGCGCATATACCGCACCCGGAATGTGTCCCGCGACGTACTCGGAGTAGCCCTTTTCCGGATTCGCCAGATCGAAGCGACAGTCGACGACGCGCCAGGCGTCATCCCGAAGGTGTTCGTGCAGCTCGCGCGGCCGCAGCAGGAAATCTTGATAAGCCATCGCGCATCCTGTTGTGTTCGTCGGGGACCAGGTCTCCCTGCGCCTTGTACACGCCAATTCCGTCGGAGACAATACGCCGTTTGCAAACGCGGCAGCGCGGATTCTGGAGAGGCATTGGTGGAAAAAATACTGGTCGGGTTGAAGCGCGTCGTCGATTTCAACGTCCGCGTGCGGGTGAAGTCCGACGGCAGCGGCGTCGAAACCGACGGCGTCAAGATGAGCATCAATCCCTTTGACGAAATCGCTCTCGAAGAGGCCTTGAGGATCCGTGAACGCGGTGAAGCCAGCGAAGTCATCGCCGTGTCAATCGGCAGCAGCGAAGCGCAGCAACAGCTGCGGACCGGCCTGGCCATGGGGGCAGACCGCGCCATCCTGGTGACGACGGATTCGGCAATCGACCAGCTGACGGTCGCTCGCGTTTTCCTAGCGCTAGTGAATCGGGAGAAGCCGGACCTCGTCCTGCTCGGCAAACAGGCGATCGACAACGACAACAACCAGACGGGACAGATGCTGGCCGCGCTTTGGGAGCGTCCGCAGGCGACGTTCGCGTCCACCGTAGAACTCTCGGGATCGACAGCGAAGGTGACCCGGGAGGTCGACGCCGGGCTGGAAACGATCGAAATCGACTTGCCGGGCGTGGTGACGACAGACCTTCGCTTGAACGAGCCGCGTTACGTCAAGCTTCCGGACATCATGAAAGCCAAGAAAAAACCGCTCGACCAGGTGAGCCTCGAGGAGTTGGGCGTGCAGCCGGCACAGGGACTCCGGGAAATTTCGTGGGAGGCGCCGCCGCAGCGTTCGAAAGGAGTTGTCGTCAACGACGTAGCCGAACTGGTAGCGGCTCTGAAAGAAAAAGGACTTGTCTGATGTCGAAGATACTGATAATCGCGGAGCACGATGGCGCATCCATCAACCCCAGTACCGCCAAGTGCGTCGCCTGCGCCAGCGGATTGCCGGATGCGGAGGTTGACGTCGCGATTTTCTCCAACGAAGGGTCTACTTTGGCGGCAGCCGCGGCGAGCATGTCTTCGGTCCGGAAAGTGCTTAAGGTCGACCAGCCGGTCAATGAGCACCTGCTCGCCGCTATCCTGGCACCACAGGTTGCGGCGATGGCCGGCGACTATTCCCACATCTTCGGTCCATCGACGACTTTCGGTAAGGACCTGATGCCAAGAGTCGCCGCGTTGCTTGGTGTAAACCAGGTAAGCGATATCATGAGCATCGAAGGGAGCCATCGGTTCAAGCGACCTGTGTACGCCGGCAACGCGGTCCTTACGGTCGAGGCGCCTTCCGACCAGCCGGTGGTTGCCACTGTCAGGACAGCTTCGTACCAGGCCGTGGGAAATGAGGGCAGCGCGCAGGTCGAGGAATTCTCCCTCGACGCTTCAATCCCGGATCACACGCGGTTTGTCGAATTGAGTGCCGGCAAATCGGACCGTCCGGACCTGCAAACGGCATCAACCGTCGTATCAGGCGGCCGCGCGCTGGGCGGCGCGGAGAACTTCGACATCATCTACAAGCTCGCGGACGCACTGGGTGCCGCCGTCGGGGCGTCGCGGGCGGCGGTAGACGCGGGTTATGTGCCGAACGAGATGCAGGTCGGCCAGACCGGCAAGATCATTGCGCCCGACCTGTATATCGCCATCGGAATATCCGGCGCCATTCAGCATCTCACCGGCATCAAGGACGCTGGCACGATCGTTGCGATAAACAAGGATGCGGAAGCGCCGATCTTCGAAATCGCCGACATAGGGCTGGTCGGCGACCTGTTCACTATCGTTCCAGAACTGGCGGAAGCGCTGCAGAAGTAGACGAGCTCGTAGGAGCCCGCCATGCGGGCTCCTACAGTTGCTGTCCTACAACTGCGAGAGAATCGCCTCGGCCTTGCTCACCTCGAACTTGCCGGGTTCCTCGACGGCAAGATGCTTGACCACCCCGTCGTCAACCACCATCGCGAAACGTTGTCCGCGCTTGCCGAGACCGAAACCGCTGCCGTCCATCTCCAGTCCGAGCTTGCGCGTGTAGTCCCCGTTCCCATCCGCAAGCATTTTAACCTTGTCTCCGACCTTCCGGTCTTTACCCCAGGCATTCATGACGAACACGTCGTTGACCGCCATGCACGCTATGGTGTCCACGCCCTTGGCCACGATCTCATCGGCATGATCTACGAAACCAGGCAGGTGATTTAGAGAGCAGGTTGGCGTAAACGCGCCCGGCACCGATACAAGCACAACTTTCTTGCCGGTGAAAAGATCGTCGCTGGATATTTTGCCCGGACCCTTGTCCGTCATAACGCCGAATTCGCCCGAAGGCATCCTGTCGCCCACCTTGATTGTCATCAAATATCTCCTGCACTTAAAAAACCGGGGAAATTTTACTGTGTGACACGTATGCCGTTCGTTGCCGACACCGTCACGCACCGCATCTTATGCTGATTGCAGAGCGTAGTCATGAGTCCGGTTGCATCATTCCGATGTGTTCCGAGCGCGTTTGGCCAGGTCAGCCCATCTCGAATTCGATGTACAACTGTCCGCTACTCTATTGATTATTGGAACCTTTCGGAAGGTCCGACCGGGCCGAACTGCGGGGTGTCCCGGCCGCGCGCGCCCTGGTTGCTCCGCGCCACGGCTCGTCGGCAACGTATAATGCCCCGCTCTACGGGAGGGAAAATGAATCTTGAACTGAACGAAGACCAGCGAATGATAAAGGCTGCGGCGCGAGAGTTCGCCCAGAACGAGATCGCTCCGATAGCGGCACGTTTCGATACCAGCGGAGAGTTCCCGGCTGAGACGATCAGGAAGGCAGGCGAACTCGGGTTCATGGGAGTCGAAATCCCGGAGGAGTACGGCGGTGCGGGCTTCGATGCGATCAGCTACGCACTGGTCATCTCGGAGATTTCGGCTGCCGACGCCGCGCATGGCACGATCGTGTCGGTCAACAATTCCCTCTACGGAACGTCACTGCTCGATTTCGGCACCGAGGAACAGAAACGGGAGTTGCTGGAACCTGTTGCATCGGGACGTGTGAACGCCGCCTACGCACTGACAGAACCACAGTCGGGGTCCGATGCGGCGTCAATGCGTTCTCGAGCGACGCTTTCGCCGGACGGCTCGTTCTACACGATCAATGCCAGGAAGTCCTGGATAACGTCCGGGCCCGTCGCAAAGTACATCGTCCTGTTCGCCCGTACAGAACGCGAAAACGAGTCTCCCGGCATCAGCGCTTTCGTCATCGACACCGAACTCCCGGGCTTCGAGCGCGGCAAGACCGAGCCGAAGCTCGGCATCCGTGCTTCCGCAACCTGCGAAATCGAACTGACAGACTACAAGTGCACTGCAGACCGCCGGCTCGGCGCGGAAGGCGAGGGATTTCGGATAGCGATGGCGGCGCTGGATGCAGGAAGGATCGGAATCGCAGCCCAGTCCTTAGGGATAGCGGAAGCCGCCTACGCGGCCGCGCTTCAGTACTCCCGTGAACGCAAGGCCTTCGGCAGCGAAATCGGCAGCTTCCAGGCAATCCAGGCGAAGATCGCCGACATGAAGATGCGGATCGAGGCTTCACGGCTCCTCATCTACAAAGCCGCATGGAACAAGATGGAAGCAAAGAAGAACGGAGCGAAGAACACCCTTTACGGCAGCCTCGCGAAGCTTTTCGCCTCGGAAACGGCGATGTTCGTCGCCCACCAGGCGCTGCAGATCCACGGCGGCATGGGCTACAGCAAGGAGCTTCCCCTCGAACGTTATTTCCGTGACGCGAAGATCACCGAGATATACGAGGGAACCAGTGAGATTCAGCGCATGGTCATCGGCAGGCTTGAAACCGGGCTACGGTAGGCGCATGCGGTGGTCGATGCATGTTTGGAATGCCGGAGAGAGACCAAGCTCTGGCGAAATCGCTTGCAGGGCGAGCTTCTGTGGCGGTTAGCCCTCGTTTTCCGCCACGTGCACGATTAGCCCGTCAAGTTCGTCGTTCATCTCGATCTGGCAGGTCAGGCGGCTGTTCGCCTTCCTCTCGTACGCCGCCTCCAGCATGCTGTCTTCCATGTCGTCCATCTCGGGCAACTTGTCGAGCCAGGCCTCGTCAATATAGCTGTGGCAGGTCGCGCAGGCACACGCTCCCCCGCACTCAGCGACTATCCCGTCGATGTTGTTGTTAATGGCTCCTTCCATTACGGAATAGCCATTTTCGACCTCGACTTCGTGGCGTTCGCCGCTCGGCGTTATGTAGATTACTTTGGGCATCGGATTTAAGTGGTCTGCGCCACGTCAGGCTGAAAAAAGCGCGCCATTGTAAAGACGCAGGCGGGAATGGGTCAACGTGAACGAACCCGTCATAAAACCATGTGAAACGGGAAGTGCCGGCGCATGACCTTGCGGGTCGTGCGCCGGGGCACCAGTCGGGATACGGATGGGCGGCGAACAGCCCCGCCTTACGCCTCGCCTCTACTGAAGGCCGATATCAATGCCGCCCTTGCGTTGTTCCAGGGCCTGCTGTTGCCGCCGCGCAGCGACCTCGGCAAGGCGAATCTGTTCATTTCGCTGAACGTCGCTCTCGATCACATCGATCCACTGCCGGGCCATCGTGCGGGAACGGTCATTCCTGGCCGCAGCGCGGAACGCTGTTATGGCGTCCTCGTAGCGCTTGAGGTTATAGAGGCACATGCCGAGAGATATCTGGGCATGGTCGGGACTTTTGAGACCGCCGACGTTCAACCCTTCCCTCGCCGTCTCCACACATTCCTCGTATTCACCCAGGTTGAGGTGCGTGTTGGCCAGTCGCAGGTACAACTCGCCGTCCCGGTCCAGCCGGGCAGCCTGCTGCAGGGCAGGAATTGCTTTCTCGTCTTCCATTGCCAGCGACCATGCCTGCGAAAGCAGCCGGTAATTCTTGGCGTTCTTCTCGACTCGGCCGCTCTCCATCTCAGCCTCGAGCAGCCGGGCTGCCTTGTACGGCACTTCGTGCTGCATATAGAGCTGGGCCATCGTGACGAGCTCGCTCTCGGTGGTGAGCAGTTCCTGCGTGTGAAGGGCGTCGTAAGAAGCGATCAGGTTCTGCTCCGCATTCAGTTCCGTGAAGGCGCCGGCCAGCGTGAACCAGTATCGCTTCTTCGGCCAGTTCTCCAAGAGGATCTTGTGTATGTCCCTCACCTTCGCAAAGTTTTCCTGCTGGAAGTAGGCGAAGTTCAACAGGACGTACCAGTCTTCCTTGATAGCGACGTTGCGGTTCCTGGCAACCTCCATCGCCGTCTCGATCGGTTTCACCATGTCCTGGTAACGGTCAACCTGGTACAGGTTCTGGGCGTAAAGGATGTATGGCTCCGGGCCGGGATTGGTTTCCAGCGCGAACCATTGGTCGAGAAATTCGAGGGCTTCCGCGTACTGCTCTTCCATCGTGCTGAGCTGCGCCAGCGTATAGATGGTCTGCTTGCGCATCTGATCCTCGAGACTGGGGATTTGCAGCAATTCCTTGTATGTCGCGATCGCCTTCGCCGTGTCTTCCATGTTGTAGTAGACGAAGCCGATGTAGTTCAGCACGTTCGTCAATTCGTACTCTGTCAGCTTGCGCTGCCGCAGGTCATTCAGTGTACGGAGGGCACCCTGGTAGTCTTTCGCGTCGACCTGTTCCTGCGCTCCCTGGATCTTGTCATACACTTCCTTGCTGACGGCCTGTGCTTCCTTGGTTTTCTGCTCCGGCTGTCCTTCCTCCTCTTGCGCATGCAGGGGACCCGCGAGAATACAAAGGCTGGCCAGTACAAGGCTGAGCTTTGTCAGGAATCGGCTATTGCTGTTCATGATAAATGTCCTCTCGAGCATCGCGTCGGGATCGTTCGGCCGGCACCCGTTACAAATACCCTATTCCTCGATCTTGAAGGTAATGCGTGTCTTGACGTTGGGCACTTCCACGGGTTGTCCGTCTACAACGCGCGGCTTGTACTTGAACTTCAACACGGCTTGCGTCGCGGCACGTTCGAACAGGCTGCTGGTGGAAAACAGGACTACCGGATCCTTCACAGTACCGGCAGTAGTCACCGTGAATCCCATGTCCACGTACCCTTCGACACCGCGCGACAGCGCACGTGCCGGGTAAACCGGCGCCACGCGCACGATCGGCAGGTAGTCGCCCTCGGCAATGTTCATGCCCCCGGGGCCGCCGATCTGAACGTCATTCGAGACTGAGGGCGGCGGAATGTTGATCGTGGCGGCATTCGGATCGACGTTGTCCATCTCTTGCGGCGGCACCTCCGGCGGCACCTCCGGCGGCGGTGGCGGCTTCTCGGGCTTGACGTCCTCCGTCTGCACGTTCTCGTTGCGCTTCACGCGAACGAATTCGAGCATATGCCGTGCACGCGGCTTGGTTATCGCTTCCTCACCGTAAGCAATCAGCAGGTGCATCAGGAAGAGAAGACTCAGTGTCACGATGACACCGGTGACAATGGCGAATGCGTACCTGCCGATCATGATTTACCTCTCCCGGGCATCGACCCTGCAGCCCATCCTGTCATATATGAGCCGCTCCTAATCATTTAAAGCCGCAATGGATATATTGTAAACACCTGCCGCGCGGGATGCGTCCATCACCGTCACCAGCGTCTCGTTGGTCGACTTCTTGTCTGCCTGGATCACGACCGAACCCTTCGGATTCTCTGCGTGCAGGCGTTCGATGTTTGCCCGCACCGCCCGCGGGTCCACCAGGCGGCGGTCAATCCAGATCTCATCATTGGGACTGATGGCGATGAGAATGTTCGCGTCCTCCACCCTCTCGGCCGTGGGGGCGTCGGGACGATTCACGTCGATCCCCGCCTCCTTGATGAACGACGCCGTCACAATGAAGAAAATGAGCATGATGAACACGACGTCCAGCATGGGCGTCAGGTTGATCTCATTTTCCTCGTCGTCGCCGCCGGCACCTTCGGAAAATCTACGCATGTTGATTACCTTCCAGTCAAAATTCGTTAATAAAAGCTAGTGGTCCATGGTGAGCGAGTCCGCGAGAAACTCCGTTTCCCGCGTAGAGCGCCGCGTCAGCAAAGTGACGAGGAGCACCCCGGAAAGCGCTCCCACCATCCCGGCCATCGTGGGTATGGTGGCCTGCGATACGCCTGCCGCCATTGCCCGGACATTACCGGACCCGGACAGCGCCATGACCTCGAATACCCGGATCATGCCGGTCACGGTCCCCAGCAGTCCCAGTAACGGGCAAAGCGCGACCAGCGTCTGGATCATCGGGATCGAGCCCATCGTGAGCTGGTCGAAGCGGGATATCATTCCCTCCCGGATCTGGTGTGCGTGCCAGGACCTGCGCTCCGCCCGGGATTCCCAGCTCTGCTGCATGTCCGCCGCTACAGCCTTCATGGTTGTGCGAAAGAACAGCAGCCGCTCGATGATGAGCACCCACATCACGAATATGGTGATGGCTATCCAGGTTAACACCGGCCCGCCGAGATTCATGAAATCCCGGATGGCTTCGATGCTGTCATACAACCAGTGCATCGTTATCGCCCTCGCCTAACCACGGCGCTCAGAGTGCTCCGCGACGATACCGGCACTCTGCGAGCTGATGATATTGATGATCTTGCGGCTCTGGCCGCTCACCACGGTGTGGATCAACACCATCGGGATCGCCACCACCAGGCCGAGTACCGTAGTCACCAGGGCCTGCGAAATACCGCCGGCCATCATCTTCGGGTCACCCGCGCCGTAAAGCGTAATCACCTGGAACGTCTTGATCATACCCGTCACCGTTCCAAGCAGGCCCATCAGCGGGGCCACCACCGAAACCACCTTGATGAACAGCAATCCCTTGGTCAGCCCCGGCATCTCCTTTAGAGCAGCTTCACTGAGCTTGAGTTCAATCGTTTCGGTATCGGCATTCCTGTTGGACTCGTACGCCGCCAGGACCCGCCCCAGCGGGTTGTCGGAGCTGGCACGGTCGCTCTTCAGCTGTGCGGACACCTTGCGCGCGGCCAATGTCAGCGCGATCCAGCGCCAGATCGCGATCAGCAGCCCGATGATGCCGAGTGCGATGATCGAGTAACCGACGATTCCGCCCTGGTTCACCTGCTCGCCAATGGTCGGCGATTCCACCAGCAAGGCCAGGATGCTGCCGCGTGTGACGTCGAGGCCGAATCCCACCATGCCGTCTTCGGTGTCGATCATGTCGGCTGTCGACCCCGTGTAACGCGCTTCGTCCGGTTGCCGCTGCAGTTCGCTGATGGCGCCCGACTCCGAAGAGTAGGTCAGGTAACCGTCTTCGTAGACAATATTGAAAACGCCTACCCTCGCGACTTCGGTGTTCAGCTGCTCGCCGTTCGCAAGTGTAATTTCGGCGGGGAACCTGACGTTCCTGCCGGACTCCGTGATCTCACGCTGCAACTCGAACCACAGGCGCTCGATATCTTCAATCGACGCCAGCGAACTTGCACCGGCCATCTTGGCGCCAAGCTCGCTGAGGAACTGGGTGCGGTCCGGGTACTGGATGTTGGTCAGCGATGAGCGAAACCGGCCCTGGGTGTCGCCCGTGACTGTCTGCAGAACGCCGAACAGCTCTTTCAGAGCTCCGAGCCGTTCGTCGAGTGCCGCCCTCGCAGTCGCGATTTCTTCCTGGTTCGACGCGAACAGGTTCTCGAGCCGGCTGCTCTCGGCCTCGAGCTGTTCACGTTGAGCACGGGCCCGGTTCAGGAGTTGTTGCTGTTCGTTGCGGCGCTGGGCGAACTCCGCCTCGCGCTGCCGGGCTTCTTCGGAATCCCGCGCCTGTCCGCGCTGGATCTGCTGCAACAGCTCGGACATGCTACTCGCAGGCTGCTCCTGGTTCTGCGCCTGCGCTACGCCAAATCCGAGCAGGCCGGCGGCGACGATAATTGCTATGCGTTTCATTTAGGAAGTCTCCCCGACTTGTTCTGCCGCCTGTACTGGAATCAGGATGAGTTCCGGCGCTATTAATTGTCTTGCCATGCGCACACCCTTCCTGATTTCGCTCCTGTAGTCGTTGTCCGTGACGAAGACTTCCGTCTCGGGATCGAAGAAACCAGTCACAGCCCCGTCGTCAGACTGGAAGTAAAGGCCCACACGTCCAATCCGCAGCATGTTGTACTCCCTGCTTCCCTCGATGCCTTCGACCTGGAGCGTCTGGCGATACCATTCGCTCGACTGGCCGTAATCCATTTCGATCTGGTAGGCCTCGAGTACCTTGCGAAACTTTTCGGCAACGCTTACATCGGAGCGCGACATCAGTTCCTTGAGCGTGTTGATGCGGCCAGTACGCTCGTCCATCAGAAACGGAATATCCAGCGCGATCGACTGCTCCAGGCCGTCGATCATGCGTTCCATCAAGGGAAAGATCTGCCGGTTGACAACCTCAACCTGATCCATCGACAGCGCGATATCGTCAAGGGTTGCACGCTGACCGTTGGTCTGCGCAGTCATCAGTCGGTTGTAAACCTCGAGACCGTCGATTTCCTTGTTGATGCCCCGGTACTGGTCAGCAAGGCTGCGGGTTCCTTCCACGACCTGGTTGACACGCTGCTGAGACGCCTGGGCGAGACTCAGGCGCTGCAAATCCGCTTGCAATACCTGGTCAACAGTCTGGGCAAATACACCGCCGCTCACTGCTACTACCGCGGCAATGACTGCAGTTGTCACCTTCCGACTGCTGCTTTTGCACCGTTTCATGGACACTCCTTAACTTCGGGTTGTAAGACTTATGAGAATTCGGAAGAGAACTGCGCAGCAATTGTCAACTGCACCAATGACGACCGGACTGAATTAGAAACTCCAGTCCTGAGCGCGTCTGCGACCTCTCCACCATCGTCGCAGCGAATCTGTTTTCTGACCTTTAGCGTCTATTATATTTGCGGTCGTCCGACCGTTCGTTCGTCTGTCGTCCGGCGATCATTATAGTGCCGGGTTTCGCTGGGCAGCAAGAATACCACATGACTTCGATATGGCTAGCCTCGCACCAAATAACGGTGTCGCCCGTTCAAGACCGCGTTATGCCCAATTCCAGTTTTGCAATCGCCTGCTGGTGAACTTCGTCCGGACCGTCGGCAAGGCGTAAGGTCCGTGCGCCGGCCCAGGCCGCGGCAAGGCCGAAATCCCCCGAAACTCCGGCGGCTCCATGGACCTGGACGGCGCGGTCGATGACCCTAAGCGCCATGGCTGGCGCCACCACCTTGATCATCGCAATCTCCGCGCGTGCCGCCTTGTTGCCCATCCTGTCCATGAGGTCAGCTGCCTTCAGGGTTAGCAGCCGCGCCTGTTCGATTTCGATCCGCGAGTCCGCAATTGCTTCCCTCACCACGCCCTGGTCGGCCAGCCGCTTGCCGAACGCAACACGCTCCGTTGCGCGCTCGCACAGGCTTGCCAGCGCCCGCTCGGCGATGCCGATCAAGCGCATGCAGTGGTGTATTCGACCAGGCCCCAGCCTCCCCTGTGCAATCTCGAAACCCCGGCCTTCTCCCAGCAGGAGGTTCGCCCGTGGAACCCGCACGTTGTCGAAAAGCATTTCGGCATGACCGTGCGGCGCATCATCGTACCCGTACACCGTCAATGCTCGCAGTACGCTGACGCCCGGAGTGTCCATCGGGACGAGCACCATGGATTGCTGCCTGTGCCTGTCGCCTTCCGGGTTGCTCTTGCCCATAAAGATGATGATCTGGCAGCGCGGGTCCATTGCCCCTGACGTCCACCACTTCCGCCCGTTCAGGACATAACTGTCTCCGTTTCTGGTAATCGTCGACTGGATGTTGGTTGCATCCGACGAGGCGACATCGGGCTCGGTCATGGCGAAAGCGGATCGAATTTCGCCGCGGAGCAGCGGTTCCAACCAGCGCTTCTTGTGTTCCGCGCTGCCGTAACGCGCCAGCACCTCCATGTTGCCGGTGTCGGGCGCCGAACAGTTGAATACTTCCGCAGCAATACGCGACCTGCCCATGATCTCCGCAAGGGGCGCGTACTCGAGATTGGTAAGGCCCGCACCGTATTCACTTTCGGGAAGGAACAGGTTCCAAAGGTTTGCATCACGCGCCCGTGCCTTGAGTTCCTCGATGATCGGGGGCACTGTCCAGCGTGTCTCGCCTTCATCGAGCGCGGCGAAATAACCGGCTTCGTTAGGATAGACGTGCGCGTCCATGAAAGTTGTCAGACGCTCGCGAAGCGCCTCGACCTTCGGCGAATAGCTGAAATCCATCTGTTGGTTCCCTTGAGCGAGCTGTGAACAGAAATCACAATGCGGTTTCCGAAGCCGCAGCATACCCTTATATAAAAGAATGGTCGCTATGCCTCCGAATGTGACATGCTGCCAGCAGGCTGCTTCACGATAAGCGGGGTTGTTCCAATATGAAAGCCGTCCTGTGCAGGGAACTCGGTTCACCCGACCTGCTGACTGTCGAAGAAGTACCCTCGCCACCGCTGGCCGCCGGCCAGGTTCGGGTAAGGGTGCGCGCCTGCGGCGTCAACTTCCCGGATGTGCTGATGGTCGCAGGAAAGTACCAGCTGCAGCCTCCACTGCCATTCAGCCCCGGCGCCGAGTTCGCAGGTGAGATCATTGACGTTGGCGATCACTGCCGTCACTCGGCAGTGGGACAGCGCGTGTTGGCGATTACCGGGTTCGGAGGCATGGCCGGGGAGGCATCGGTAGCGGAGAGTGCCCTCGTGCCGATTCCGGACGCCCTGGATTACGAGACGGCCGCAGCCTTCTCCCTCGCATACGGCACCTCCTGGCACGCGCTCCGGCAACGGGCGGCACTCGTCCGGGGTGAGACGCTGCTGGTCCTTGGCGCGGCGGGCGGCGTCGGGCTTGCTGCGGTACAGATCGGCAAGTTGATGGGAGCGAAAGTGATCGCGGCTGCCAGCACTGCGGCAAAGCTCAATCTCGCCCGGGAAAGCGGCGCCGACGAAACAGTCAACTACACCGGGACGCGGCTGAAGGACGCCGTGCGTGAACTGACGTCAGGCCGCGGCGCTGACGTCATCTTCGATCCTGTCGGTGGTGAACTGTTCGACGATTGCCTGCGTGCCGTGGCGTGGCGAGGGAGGATCCTGGTCGTCGGATTTGCCAGTGGCACCATCCAGTCCATTCCGGCAAACCTGCCACTTCTGAAAGGCAGTTCGGTGCTCGGGGTCTTCTGGGGCCAGTTCACGAAACTGGAACCGCGACTTCACCAGCAGAATACCGCCGACCTGCTCGCGGCGCTCCAGCAAGGCAAGCTGAAGCCGCACATCGGTGCTGTCTTTCCGCTGGAGCGGGCGGCGGAAGCGCTACAGATGCTCGCGGAACGACGAGCGACCGGCAAGATCGTCGTCCGCGTAAGCTGACCGCTTCTGCGAAAAACATCGAAAAGCGCTGCAGCGCCGCCATCAGTTGCAGAAGTAACTGGGACTTCACCGTTGACATCGTTCCGTTCATCCAACATGATCAAGCGCTATGAACCTTTCGAAGTCCTTCGCCCTGCTTCGTCCGATCCGCGTCAGCGGCGTGCTTCTCGTGAAGCTGGTACTCCTCCTTGGCGGGAGAAAAAGCGGGTAGCGAAGTAAAAGTAACCGAAAACGCAACCCCGCATTCCAACAGGAGCGTGGGGTTTTTTTTTGCCGGGAGTAGTCTGCCGGGTCAAGCCAGAACGAGAACATTGAGCAGTACACGATCACCAACCTTAATCACGAAATCAAGCACACCGGGGACCAGGAACAAATGCAGATGTATTCAGAGAAAGACGTCGATGCGACAGTACTTGCAGGCAAGCGTGTCGCAATTCTGGGCTACGGCAGCCAGGGCCGGGCACATGCGCTGAACCTGAAGGACAGTGGACACGACGTGGTGGTCGGGTTGCGACGGGACGGCGCCAGCTGGGAGAAAGCCAGGCAGGACGGTCTGGAGGTGCGGGAACCGGCGGAAGCGGTCGAGGGCGCCGCCATCGTCGCATTCCTGACACCCGACATGACGCAGGCATCGCTGTACCAGTCCGTCGAACCCGCGCTGCCGGAAGGCAGCGCGATTCTTTTCGCCCATGGCTTCAACATCCATTTCCGGCAGATCGAGCCGCGCCCGGACCTCGATGTAATCCTGATCGCGCCAAAGGGACCGGGCGACCTGGTTCGCCGGCAGTACGAAGAAGGACATGGAGTGCCATGCCTGGTCGCGGTGCAGCGTGATGCCACCGGCAATGCATTGGCACTTGCGCTTGCCTACGCGCAGGGAATCGGAGGCACGCGCGCCGGTGTCATCGAGACGACGTTTGCCGAAGAGACGGAAACCGACCTCTTCGGCGAGCAGGCCGTGCTTTGCGGTGGCGCAACCGAGCTCGTCGTGGCGGGTTTCGAAACACTGGTCAAGGCCGGCTACCAGCCGGAGGTTGCATATTATGAATGCATGCACGAACTGAAACTGATCGTCGACCTCCTGCATGAGGGCGGTTTGAAGAAGATGCACGAGTTCATCAGCGATACGGCCGCGTATGGTGACGTGACCCGTGGGCCGCGAATCGTCGACGAGCATGTGCGACGAAAGATGCAGGACGTGCTGGACGAGATTCGCGACGGCAGTTTCGCGCGCCAGTGGATCGACGAAACCAGGTCGGGCCAGCACGAATTCCGGCGCCTGATGCAGAAGGATCTCGAGCATCCAATCGAAAAGGTCGGCGCCAACCTGCGCAGCCGGATGGACTGGCTCGAAAACTGACGTTGAATCCCGGCTCTGCCGGCAGGCATTTATGAGGAACGAACGATGACACCGGCGATATACAGCTACCTGGACGCCACCGATTGGGGCTCCGACTCGGGAACGCCACCTTCCCCGGTCACGATCGATGACGTGATGCAGGCAAGGGAAACGATAAAACCCTATCTCATCCCGACACCGCTGCAGCAGCACTCGCTGCTCTCGGAGCGGCTCGGCACCCAGGCGTTTGTGAAACTCGAAAACACCCAGGATATCGGCGCATTCAAAATACGCGGTGCGATCAACCTGCTCGCGAATCTGAGTGACGCGGAGCGGGAGATGGGAATTGTTACTGCCACACGAGGCAACTACGGCGCGGCGTTCGCGAGAGCGTGCGGAATGTATGGCGTCAGCTGCACAGTGTTCGTTCCCGAAGGCAATAATCCCGACAAGAACGCCGGCGTGAAAGCGCTGGGCGCGAAGGTGATCGTACAGGGTCATGACTTCGACGCTGCGTGGGATGCCTCGGTACGGTACTCGCGCAGGACGAAAGCGTTGTCGATTCACCCCGCGAAACGTGCGGAACTGGTCGCAGGCCAGGGCACGGTCGCGCTGGAGATGCTCGAACAGAGCGAAGGCAAGCTCGACGTGGTGTTTGTGCCGGTCGGTGGCGGTAGCCTGGCAGCCGGTACCACTACCGTCATCAAGGCCCTCTCGCCCCGAACGCGCGTCATCGCCGTACAAGCCGAGAACGCCCCGGCCTTCCACCACGCGTGGCACACCAAGAAATACGCTCCGATGGTAGCCGCGCAAACGATTGCCGATGGTCTCGCGACCCGTGTGCCGGTGCGCTACACGCTCAGCATGATGCAGGAACTCGATGACTTCGTGCTGGTGAGCGAAGAAGAAATCTGCGAAGCCATCCGCTGCTACGCCGAGACGATCCACCACCTCGCCGAGGGCGGCGGCGCCGCTCCACTGGCTGCCGCACTGAAGATGCGCGACCAGCTCGTGGGCCTCAATGTCGGGCTCATCCTTACCGGCAGCAATATAGACCGCTCTGCCCTTATGCAGGCCCTGCGTACCGACGCTACGTTACACGCACCGCTGGCAGTACCGGATTTTCCATTGGCAAGCATCGACTACGGCGACAGGTAGACAAAAGCGGAGAAGCATCGTGACCGACCAGATAAGAATTTTCGATACGACGCTGCGCGATGGCGAGCAGGCGCCGGGCTGCAGTATGACAATGCGCGAGAAGCTTCGTATCGCCAAGGCACTGTCAGACCTCAGGGTAGACGTCATAGAAGCGGGCTTTCCCGCTGCATCTCCCGGGGATTTCGAGGCGGTGCAGGCGGTAGCGGAACAGGGACTC
>Ga0079224_100006853_pt1 | contig 15186 bp, 12 predicted proteins | sample Stecom2015_FD_80414 | JGI IMG/M metagenome (GOLD analysis project Ga0079224, IMG submission 80414) | Agricultural soil microbial communities from Utah to study Nitrogen management - Steer compost 2015 | ecosystem: Environmental > Terrestrial > Soil > Agricultural land | place: USA: Utah...
CCGCCATCGCCGCCCTCTACGGGAGCTCAAAATTCGGGATGAAAGTACAGAATGAAATACTGAATGAAGTGTTCGGACAGATACCGGAAGGATTCACGATTCCCGTTTACCCCTTTTCACGGGCGGAACTCATCCGAGCAATGCTGCCGAGAATCGGATATTACCTTAACATGTACAGAAAAACATCAAAAACCTTGCCCCAATATTTATCGGAAACACCCGACTGGTGCAGAAGGAAGGCGGATGAAATCCGAAAGATTCGTACCCGAGAGCAACTGCTGACATTGTGGAGAAGCGAGCTCGAACCCTATATCAAAAAAGCAAGTTGGTTTCAAATCGTAACCGGCGCCCATGCCGTCATTGCCATGCGATTGCGAAGGAAGCTGGTGAAAATGGTGGGTACGGAAGAGGCGAATGCCCTGTTATCCCATCTCAGGGGAGAAACAGAGCTCGCCAGCCTCGGACCCGTTGTGGGATTATCGAAGGTGGTCAAAGGAGAAATGAGCCGCGAGGAATACTTGTTGAAATACGGCCACCGAGGCCCCCATGAGTTTGAGTTGTCGATTCCGGATCCCGCTGAGGATGTAGACTGGCTGGAAAAACAAAGGGAGGCATTGAAAGAGTCAAATACGGATGCGGAGAAATTGCTGAATCGGCAGCAATTACAGTATGAGGATGCGCGAAAGCGATTTGCGGCGCGTTATCCCAACCGGGTGGGATGGCTTGAGAAGCAGATCCATAAAGCAGCCGAAGGCGCCCGCATCCGGGAAGCCACGCGTTCGGAACTTGTCAGGGTTTTTCGAGTGGTTCGGCCTTTTGCCCTCAAGGCCGGCGAGCTCGCCGGGATCGGGGAGGATGTCTTTTTCCTCTACATTCATGAAGTGGAAGATCTTTTGTCCGGCGATGGGGAAAAAGTGAAATATATCCCGGCGAGAAAGGAGAACTACGAGAAATATAAATCGCTTCCACCGTTCCCCTCGGTGATTCGCGGGCGATTCAATCCCTTCGAATGGGTGAAGGATCCCCAGAGGAGAGCGGACTTCTATGATGCGACGATGCCCGTTTCCAATGAATCGGATTCCGCAACCCTCAAAGGGTTTGCCGGGGCCGCCGGCCGGGTGGAAGGAATCGTCCGCATTCTGAACGCCCCCGAAGAAGGCGATCAGCTTCAACCGGGAGAAATCTTGGTTGCAACGACCACAAATGTGGGATGGACGCCGCTTTTCCCCAGAGCTGCAGCCGTGATCACCGACGTCGGCGCTCCCTTGTCCCATGCCGCCATCGTCGCCCGGGAACTGGGGATTCCGGCCGTTGTGGGATGCGGCAACGCCACACTCAGACTCCGAACCGGCGACCGGGTGATCGTCGACGGTGGCCAAGGTGTCGTTCATATCTTGTCGTCATCATCCCGCTCTTAAAAGGCACAGGGGGATGCTGCAACGACCGGTCGGCATCCCCCTGCCCGTTATTGAACCCTTTAAAGGCCCACAAACCTCCTCAGGTCACCGCAAAAGGCCTCAACCGCCCTCAAACCGGTTGCCGAGGCCTAATTCCTTACAATCTCTACGTATGCTTCATCGTCTTTGCCTTTTCGATTCGTTTATCCCTTCCGTTGGCCGCCGCCCCCAAGAGGATCCCCGTGAGCACCCAGGGGCGCCTATTTCTGCTCGGCATCCTCGACAATCGCCACGTATCCCCGGTTTCCGTCCACCCGGATCCGCTGCCCGTCCCGGATTTTCCGGGTGGCGTCGTCCACCCCCACCACGGCGGGGATGCCGTATTCCCTCGCCACCACGGAGCCGTGGGTCATCAGCCCGCCCACTTCGGTCACCAGGGCCCGGGCCGATTGAAACAAGGGGGTCCAGCCGGGATCGGTATGGGGGGCGACCAGGATCTCCCCTTCCGAAAGCGACGCCCTCTCCGGGCTCAGGATCACCCGGGCCGTCCCTTCCACCACGCCGGCGGATGCGGGCATTCCCACCAGCGCCCCCTCGGGAAATTCGCCCCGGCGGGGGGAACCGGTCACGATCTCCCCTTCACTGGTCATCACCTTCGGGGGTTTCAGGGTTTGGTGCCATGCATATTGCTCTTTCCGCTCCTCGATCAACGCGGAAACCTCCCGGTCGAACTCCCCTTTGGTCAGCCGGATCAACTCATCCAGGGTCAGGAAAAAGGCGTCTTCGGGCTCCCTGAGCGCTCCTCTGGATGCCAACCCCTCCGCCTCGGCCAATATCGCCTTCCGGCACTCATCCAACACGGCGGTGATCAGGTACTTGGGATGCTCCCGAAGCCCGCCCATCTCGCGGTACACCACCATCAACCGCTGAACCCGCCGGGCGCGGAAGCCGAGGCGCCCCACACGGTCCAGGATCCGTTCCGCCGCCTCCCGGGCCTCCCGCTCGCCCTCTTCAAACCGCCGCCGGTGCTCCCCTGGCCTTACGCTGCGCATGTGTCCCAAAATGGCGGAAACCAGCAGGGTGGGCGCCTCGCGCCAGCGGGGCCGGGTCAGGTCGATTTCTCCCGGACAGCGGTGGCCGTATTTGTCGAGAAAGTCCTCGAAAGCCTCTTTAAAGCGCTTTCCGCCCTCGACCTCCATCAAACCTTCGAAAAACGTTTCATCCTCCGCACGCTTCAGGTACGCCTCCACCTCCGGCCGTTCCCGGAGCAGGTCGGCCAGATCGCCGATCGCGAGCCCCATCTCGCTGGTAACGTTGCCGGGGAGGGACTTGTTCAACTGATACAGCTCTTCCACGTCCCCCAACATCCGCCTGAGCAGCAGGAAGGAGACCGGATAGCTGAGCACATAGGGCAGCAGCCTGGGCACCACGTCCCCCGGCAACATTTGGATCTGCCGCCGGACTTCCTCCAGGCGGCGGGGGCCGCTCACCCCCTGCAGGGCCCCGCGGACCTCCTCCCGCTTTTCCCGGATGAAGCGCTCCACGTTCGCTCTCACCGTCTTCGGATCGCTTTTCCATAGGTTTTTCCACAGAGTCTTCGCGATGGGAAGCACGTACCGTCGAACGAACCGCCCGGTCCCCGGCTCCGGGGGAACGCGGCGGAATTCGGGCCGCCGGATCACCTCTTCGACGGCTTGACTGAGGGATTCGTCAAACAGATTTTTCAAAGCTTTGGGAAACAGCTTGCGGCCCGGCCGGGTCCGGAGCGCTGCCGAGGGGTTGATGAACAGGCGCCCTCCCGCTTCATACAGGAACGTTTTCGGAAAAACGGTACGAAAGATGGAAAGGGCCAGCGGCTTCATGGCATCGGTCATCATCTGGAGGTGGCCGAAGGAGATCAGGACGCTGAGGGGTTCCTGCGGCAGGTCGGCGGGCAGGGGATACAGGGACGTGATCGGCCGGCTCTGCACGATATAAATCTGTCCCCCTTCCACGCAAAACTCGATGTCCTGCGGCGCACCGAAATGGTTTTCGATGCGCTTGCCCAGCTCCGACAGGCGCAAGATCTGATCGTCGGCGAGAGCCGGCCGGTTCCTTTCCTCCGGCGGCACCTCTTCGGTGACCGTTCCCCCCTCCGGCAGGGAGCGGATGACGATTTTTTTCTCCGAAATCTCCTTCTGAAGGATGCGGCCCTCCTTCACCTGGTACAAATCCGCCGACACCTTTCCGGATACGATCGCTTCCCCCAGCCCGAAGCTGGCGTCGATGGAGACGACCCGCCGGTTTCCGCTCAGCGGATCGGCGGTGAAGAGGATACCGGAAACCTCCGGGTTCACCATCCGCTGCACCACGACAGACAAATACACCTGCCGGTGGTCATAGCCGTTTTTCATCCGATACGCGATCGCGCGATCCGTAAACAACGAGGCCCAGCATTTTCGGATGTGCTGAAGCAGCTCCTCCCGACCCTTCACGTTCAGATAGGTGTCCTGCTGGCCGGCGAAAGAAGCGGTCGGCAAATCCTCCGCCGTCGCACTGGATCGGACGGCGTAGGCATGCGCTTCCCCGGCCCTCCTCCAGGCTTCCGTGATCTCCCGCTTGAGGGATGCGGGGATCTCCAGCTCCAGCAGGTGGGTGCGGATCCGCTCGCCCAGCGCCCGCAGCCCCTCCATATCTTCCGGATCCAGGGCGCCCAGTTCGTCCAGAAGCCCGTCCATTTCGGAACTGGCGGCGACAAACTCCCGGTAGGCGTCGGTGGTCACGCAAAAGCCTTCCGGGACGGGAAAGCCCGCCTTGGCCAGTTCCCCCAGGTTAGCTCCCTTTCCCCCGACCTCGGGCAGGCGAAAGCGGTCCACATCTTCAAAAAACAACACGCGGGATTTCATGTAGGAATCACCCTTTTCAAAAGGATTCGGCGGAAAGCGAAGCGCTGTGATGATCGATTGCGAGGAGTCTTCATTCCAAATCCATTGTAATACGAAGGATTCTGATAGTAAAGTGAGTACTCACTTTTTTATTGGCAAAGGGGACGGGAAGCCGAAAGTGTACTATAATATAAACAGATTTTTGGCCGGAAAACACCGGCGGGTCGACGGAGAAAGCCCAAAAACCGGCCCGCCGCTTTCGCCTCCGCGGCACCCCCCTGAAATTTTCATCCTCCCCAGAAAGGAACGTGCTCATGGAAGAACGCGATCGGCAGCCGCCCGGGAAGCCATTTTCCTCCTTTCTCAAGCTGCTTCGCCTCGGCAAGCCCGCCAAAGGCATCTTCGCCGCCGGGATCCTCTTCAGCCTGATCGAGGCGGCCTCGGGTTTGGTCGTCCCCCTCCTGACCAAACAGCTCGTCGATGTGATCACCGCCTCCGGATGGAGCCTTCTGCCGGTGCTGTGGCTTGTGGCCACCTTTTTATTGCAGACGGCATCCGGAGGCTTGTCCCACTACTTGATGGCCTACATCGGGGAGGGGTTTGTCCGGAATATCCGGGAACATCTCTGGAACCACATCCTGGGCCTTCCCATCCCCTATTTCGACAAACACCAGTCCGGGGAGACGATGAGCCGCATCACCCAGGACACCAACACGGTGAAGGCGCTGATCTCCCAGCACATCATCTCCTCCCTGTCCGGCATCCTCACCATCCTCGGTTCCGTCGTCATCCTGTTCCTCATGGACTGGCAAATGACCCTGATCCTGTTTACCGTGGTTCCCCTGTCCCTCCTGGTGATCATGCCCCTCGGCCGGATCATGTACCGGATCTCCAGGCGCACCCAGGATGAAATGGCCTTCCTCAGCGCCAATCTGGGCCGGGTGCTGGGGGATATCCGCCTGGTCAAATCCCACAACGCGGAGGCCATCGAGAATCGCCGCGGAAAGGAGAGCATCCGCCGGCTCTTCTCCTTCGGGCTGAAGGAAGCCAAGGTGATGGCCATCATCTCCCCGCTGATGACCACGGTCATGATGCTGGTCCTGGCGATTCTGATCGGCTACGGCGGCGTCCGGGTGGCATCCGGGACGCTTTCGACCGGATCCCTGATCGCCATCATCCTCTACATGTTTCAGATCATCGTTCCCTTTACGCAGTTGGCCTCCTTCTTCACCGCCTTCCAGAAAGCGATGGGGGCCACCGCGAGAATCCAGCTGCTGCTCTCCCAATCGCCGGAAGCGGGTGAAAAGGGAAGGGAATCCCCGCCCCTCGATCAGGAGCTGGTCTTCGACCGGGTCAGCTTTTCCTATGAGGCGGGCAAACCGATCCTCCGGGCGATCGATTTCACCGTCCAGCCGGGGGAAACCGTCGCCATCGTCGGGCCGAGCGGCGGCGGCAAAACCACTCTCTTTTCCCTGATCGAACGGTTCTACACCCCCGACGCGGGCCAGATCCGGCTGGGCCCGCTGCCCATCGAAAAGCTGGATCTGACCGCCTGGCGCCGAGCGATCGGCTACGTCTCCCAGGAGAGCCCGATCATGTCCGGGACGATCCGGGAAAACATCTGTTACGGCTTGAGCAGAGAAGTGGAAGAGGACGAAATCCGCAGGGCCGCCCAACTGGCCAACGCCGCCGATTTCATCGATGCCCTCCCCCGGGGATACGAAACGGAGGTGGGGGAGCGGGGGATCAAGCTGTCCGGAGGGCAGAGACAGCGGATTGCCATCGCGCGGGCCTTCCTCCGAAACCCCCGGATCCTCCTGTTGGACGAAGCCACCTCCAATCTGGACAGCGAATCGGAGATGTACGTCCAGCAGGCACTGAAAAACCTGATGAAGGGCCGAACCACCCTGATCATCGCCCATCGCCTGTCCACGGTGGTGGAAGCCGATCAGATCCTCGTCCTCGAGGAGGGACGCATCACCGGCAGAGGAACCCACGAGGAATTGATGGCCTCCCACCCCCTGTACCGGCGGCTGGCGGAGCAGCAGCTGCAAAGCGCCCACACCCCGTAACGGCAGAAACCCCTGCCAAGAGGGCAGGGGTTTCTTTCCTTTGTCAGGCGGTTTACAACGCATCCGAGGAAAGGCGATTTTTCGTCTTGACTCTATGCGGTGGCAAGGCGCTCGACGAAAAACCGCCTCCCTTCGCCCGGGCTTATTTGCCGGCGGTTTCAACTTTTGTATAGTTCCTTGGGCAATTTCTTGGCAAGGGTGAGGAATAAACTGATCCCTTCGCGAACCTCCGGGTCCGACAAGGCCCGGAGCATCTGGAAGAGGGAGAGGGGCCCCTCGGCCTCTTGACGCTCTTTTTGGGCCGACTCCAGAGCGTCCAGCATGCCCTTCACCCGTTCCGGGGCCTCCCTTTGCTCCAGGATGTCGGCCCACTCGATCAGCTTCACCCCTTGTTCCATCATGTCCGCCACCATGGGGCCGGTCAAGGCGCTCCTCATGCGGGCCGACAGCTCACTGAACTCCGTCAGGTTTTTCAGCGCCCCGCTTTCCTCCAGCCGCTGCACTTCGGCCAGGGCCCTCGACAGGCTTTCGCTCGCATCGGTCAGCTGACGCAGCAGGGCCAGGGTCTCCGGCTGCAGAAGGTCATCGATCGCTTCCAGGGCGGAGGCGAGTTTGCCGGTCAAATCCGCCACCATCTCCGCCGTCAGGGACTGAAGGACGGCTTCTCCCCATTCCGCCTTGGCATCCGTCCTCATCGTGGAATTGCTCATGGATTTCACCCCTCACAAGATCCCGCGGACGTTGAGCCAATAAAACTCTCCGTACGCCATCTTAAACCAGTGCAGGAGTTCGGAGGTGGCGGCGGGTTTCGGGGGATTTTCGTAATCAAAGGTGATAAAACTGGCGTCCTGCAGGCTGTTTTCCAGAAAACAAGCCACTTTGCCGTTGTAGATGGCGGTTTCGGGCAGACCCTTCAGCCGGCTGGCGAGATTGTGGACCAAGGGCTCGCTTTGGTAGTGGGCGGTGGAACCGGCCTTGCTGATCGGCAGGTTGGTCGCATCGCCGATCACGTAGACATTGTCGGAACCCTCCATTTTCAACGTGTGCCGGTCGGTGGGAACAAACCCCATCTCGTCGCCGATCCCGGAGTCCAGGATGACCTGCGCCCCCTGGTGGGCCGGAACGGAAATCAACACATCAAAGGGATGTTCCTCTCCATCCATGGTGATGGCCGTTTTCCGCTCCGGATCGACCCTCTCCAGATTGAAAAAGGTTTCATAGGCGATACCACGCTTCTCAAACTGGGGCAAGGCCCACTCGGCCACGGATTCCAGGGAGTGAATCCGGCCGATGGGGTAGGTGTATTGAATCTCCACCTGCTCCCGGACTCCCCGCTTTCGGAAGTAATCGTCCAGCATGAGGGCGATCTCCAGGGGAGCCGCCGGGCACTTGTGGGGGATGTCAACGGTGATCAGGATCCGCCCCTTTTTCATCCCGGCCAAGGTGTCCCGCAGACGGGTGGCGCCATCCAGGGTGTAAAAGTTGTGGGCGCTTTCACTCAGACCGGGAACGCTGTCGAAATCGGGGCGAGAGCCCGTGGCAATCACCAGATAATCGTAAGGATACTCGGCGCGATCGGACCGAACGCGGTTTTGGTCCGGTTCGATCTTTTGGATCTCATCGACAATCAGGGTCACATCCCGGTGGATCAGATCCCTTTCCTCCCGGATAAAATGTTCCGGGGCTTTTTCGTTGAAGGCGATATACAGGTATCCCGGCTGGTAAAGGTGCTTCTCCGTGTTGGTGATCAACAGGATTTCCACTTCCTTGGACCGGATCTGATCCGTCAGGTGACGGGCCAGCCGGTTGGCGACCATGGTGCCGGCTGTCCCCCCGCCGAGAACCACAACCCTCTGGGTCATGAAAGTCTCCCTCCCTCCTTGTCTGACCGCCGCTCACCTCGCTTTGCGAACGGCGATTTTCCAATGATCACCGGCCTCCTGGCAGTAGACCAGTTCGTGCCCCATTTTTTTCACCCATTCCGGAATGTCCTTGGCGGATCCGGTATCACTGGACAACACTTCGATCACGTCTCCGACCTGGGCGTGTTTCACCGCTTTGATCAATTCCATCAGCGGTCCGGGGCAAAAGGAACCTCGGGCATCGATCGACTTTTTCACGTCCACTTCCGACATGGCTGTCGCCTCCCTTTGTACAGTTTTCCGTTGGCCGCATCACATCGTGATGACTTGAGCTCCCTGCGCCATCCCCAGGAAAGAGCTCACTCCGATCACATCATCGAAAAGATCGATCAAATCTCCCTGCTTCCATCCCATCACATCCATGGCCATGGAACATCCGTAGAGATGGAGATCACCGTTCTCCTTGCCTTCCTTAATGAGATCGGGAAAGAGGGGAATGTTCTTGTTCAGCATTTCCGCACCGACGGTTCCGGTCTGAAAGTTTTGCTTTTCCACATTTTCCTTCAAGAAGGCTTCCAGGGCATTCATGGTGACAAACATGCGGACCTTCATCCCGGACATGGCCGCCACGGATCCCACCAGCGATCCGGCGTGCAACTTCTCCAGATCCTTGGACAAAAAGATGATGGCCAGGGTGGGGACCTGTTGCTGTTCCACAGGGCATTCCTCCTGTATCGTCGTGTTTCACCTCCCATTATACCCTAAGGGGTATGGGTATGTGGTGTCGATTTCTTGACGAAACGGAGAAGAAAAAAGAAACAAAGCAGGAGTCCCCGGGTTTTCGAACGTCCGGTCTTTCCACCCGTCCGTGCAAGAGCGCGGGGGATGGCGTCGGAAATTCCGGCGCGCGCCGGCCGATGGCATAAAAAACCCCCGCCCCGTTAAGGGAGAGGGTGACAAGCGTCAGGCGATTCTCCACGAGGGGGCTCGCCTCCCCCGGCATAAAGCGGGAAATGCCTTCCGGCCCTTGATCGGGAGGCGGGAAGTTTCAAATCCCGGCCACGGCTGCCGCGAAACCGGGACTGCTCCCGGAGGACTCCTTCCGCCCGGATGTTCCCCGCCGGAGGAAACACACCCCGATGCGGCCAACGAATGTTTCCCGCATCCCGTAAGCCTCGTTTAAGCCTCGTTCCGGCATCGGCGCTCCCGGACCCATCACAGCAGAAGCTGCACCTTCCGCTGCAGGGGTTTGTCGTAGTAGCGGCCCTTGGTCAGCTGTTCGATAAAGGGGCGCATCAGGTCCGCTTCGGTGGATACAAACCTTCCTTCGCCGCATCGTTCGATCCAGTTCTGCTGCAATTCGACAATGCGGAGATCCTGTTTCAGGGCCATTTTGAAAAAGGGAGCGATGACCAACCTCTTGATGCAATTGGGTACGATCCCCCGCTTGACGGTGATGATGGCATACACATCCTGGACGGCTTCGGAGACGGGACGGGCCACCGCCGTGATGAGCATGCTCAACCCCTTGCGGGACCGGTATTCGATCTGGGCGATCCCCGGCATATAAAAGCGGCCGTAGCTCGTCTGACGGTCCCGCTCCATCAACTGGGAAATCAGGCCGGCCTGCTTCGACTCCCCGCTGTATTCGATCTCCACGTGATCGCGGTGGGCGGTCAGTTTGGCGCTGACCTGCTGCCGGTTGGAATCGGTCCGGATGAGTCCGGCATGAACGAAGTGGGTGTGGGTCCCGTCCAGCAGGTTTTCGAAGGCATTGACCAGATTTCCCTGCACCTTCACTTTCCAGATGAAGGAATAGAGGGAAGGGTCCCGCAGGAAGGAGAGATCAAAGGGTTCCTCGAAACCACCGGCAACCCGGTCTTTTTCTTTCCCTTCAGCCTCCTCGTTCCCGCCGGGCTCCTCCCGCAGTTTGATCCAGACAAAGCCGTCCCGCACCCGGACCGGCAGAGCCGTCGCCCGGATCTGCTTTTTGCAGCGATCATCCTTCAGCCCCGGCACGCGCCGGCAGGCCCCTTCCCCGCTGAATTCCCATCCGTGATAGGGGCACACGATCGCGTCCCCCTTCACCCACCCCTTCGACAGCGGCACCCTGCGATGGGGACAAACGTCCCTGAGCGCGTGGATTCCCCGCCCGGTCCGAAAGAGGACGACGGGTTCATCGAGCACGGTCACCCCCACCGGCTTGCGCTTCAGCTCGCTTTCCCGGCAAGCCACGAGCCAGTAGCGCTTCAGCACTTCCTTCATATGGACGTAATGATCCCTCATAACCGGTACCTCCTCATGATCGGAACCCCCACCCGGTTCAGCAGGAAACTCAACAGCTCCCAGACGACTCTTCTTCCGGCGGGCAGATGCCGGAGATAGACGGCGCTGTACTCGATGGCGGGCTTCCCGCCGCGGAGCCGCTTGAAGTGGGCGGCTCCGGAGCTTAAATGAAGCAGCATGCTTCGCTCCGCCGCTTCCTGCAACACCATGGACATCAGCATCCGGTACAGTCCGGTCCGCTGCGGAAGCCCCGTATTGTAACCGACGATGGGCACCGTCATGACGCCTCCCCGGATAAAGCAGCCGACGACCCCCTGCAAAACCCCCTCGCCGTCCCGAAGGCCCCGCATGTGGATCAGCCGTTGCCGGTGGGCGTTTTCGATATACGCCGTCGTAAACTGCGGATTGATGGGCGAGTACTTTTCGATATAGAGCAGATCGTACAGCTCCCTGATCCTGGGGTAATCCTCCGGCTGGATCCCGTCGTGTTCGACGAGGTCATAGGGGGCCTTCTCCAACAGCTTGCGGTCCCATATGTTGTTCTTTTTCCGCAGATAATCGGGCGACCGTCCGTCAAAAAAATACACCTGACGGCTGGGCACCAGGATATAGCCCAGGCGGCGCAGTGCCTCCATCATCTCCCCATTGGTCACAGGGTTCAAGGAGCGAAAAATCAGGGCGTGCCCGGGAAACTCCCCGGTGAGGCGGCGGGTCAGTTCCCGAAGCACTTCCGGCTCGATCGGTTCGTACAAGTTGGTGGATAAGAGCCAATTGTTCAGGTGGACGTTTTGATCGATTTTGGCCTTCTTCAGCAGGGGACCGATCCCCCCGAGGACGGCGCCGAGGGTTTTTCGCAGGAGGCGGGACTTCAGCAAATACAGCTCCTCCTGCGCATAGCGGACATAGGTGGAGTAGGGCGAACACACGTAGGAATTGTCGTACTCCGCATGATTGACGGTGATGGGCAGGAGATGGCCGCCCGCCTGCAACAGTTGAACATCGGTCTCCACATTGCGGACGTAGGCGGAGGATCCTTCCCGGATGAGCGGCAGCGCATAGGCGGTTTCCATCCTCCACCGGGTGTGTTGATGCAATTCCTGCAGACCCGGGTGGTCTCGACCGATTCGTTCTATTCGCATGGCTTGATATCCTCACCATCCCACTCGATATCGGCTGTGGCCGCATCCTTGAAACCGACGCCCCGGGACACGCTGACGCAGAGGGTTTCAAAAAGGCTGAACAAATGATAGAGGGGCACCCAGGGATCCCGCGGATCGAACAGCACATCCTCCGCCCGGGCAAAATCCGCCGCCCAGCGGCGAAGCCCCCGGATGCCGCGGTCGAAGGGCCTCAAAAGCATCGCGTAGCCGATCATTTTGGGTCTCCCGTCGCGGCGCGGGGCGCCCCGCTTCCCCGACGAAAAGGGCCCCGTCAGCTCCCCCGGCGCCAGCAGGTGAATCCCGCTGGTGGCGCGGGGGTTGCACTCCAACACGTACAGGGCCCCCGAGGGCGCTTCGATGAAGTCAAAGGCCAGATGGCCGGTGAAGCGGAGCTTCCGCGCGATCTCCTCCGCAAACCGGGCAATGCCCGGCTTCTCCACCGGCTGAAAATAGTAGCCGGAGGCCTTTCCCCAACGATGGATCGGCCGATAGCAGGCATGGGCCTTGATCTCGCCCGCCACCGCCAGGTGATAGCTGCAGTATTCCACCCCTTGCACGTACTCCTGGGCAAGCCAGGGGTCGTCCTTGCCCGGCCGGACCTGGCGGAAATCCTCAGAACCGAACCGGTTGCGGGCGGCAAAGCGGCCGTACACCGGCTTCAGCACATATCGCTTTTCGAAAGCTAACAGCCGCTCCACATCCGCCGGCGACGTGAGGAGGATCGTTCCGGGCGATTGCACCCGGCACCCTGCGGTGAGTCTGGAGAACTCCCATTTGTTGTGAAGGAGGCGCAGCTTTTCCAGGTCCTCGCAATAAACCCGGCAATGGTTCCGAAGCCGGTCCAAACCGCTGGCGATATAGAAAATCTCCTCGCTGCTGGGCATCAAGAGATCGATGCGATACTGCTTGATGATCCGGATGAGACCGTCGACAAATCCGCGCAAGTCCTGCCGCGGCGACGGCAGCAGAAAGGATTGCGTCACCGCCCTGGACCCCCGGCAGACGGGAAACCTCACGCAGTCCGCCGCATAGACCTCCCACCCGGCTCCCTTGAAGTGGCGGGCCATCTCCAGGGCGGCATAGGATCGGGAGCCGGTAATCAGCACTCTCATGCCATCACTCTCCAAAACCGTCACCCTCACCACCGGGCAAGGGCTTTTTTCCGGCCTTTGGCGATCCCGAGCGCGCCGTCACGGCGACCAGGTCCGCTTCACCCGCCGCAGTTTTCTGTCCGCCGGCGGGTGCCGGTACGGCGCAAAACGGATCGTCGCCGCCTCGACCTTCAGCCGCCGATACAGCTGGGCAAAGGCGGACCGGATCGCCTCCTCCAGCCGCCGGCGGTCCGTCCCGCTCCGCTCCTCAACGGCGACGACGATCCGATCCGGCCCTTCTTGAACCACCTGATAGTGAAGGATTTCATCCCCCGCCTGCCACATCGCGCGCCGGATGAAATCGGGAAACACCATGCGGTATCGTCCGGTATCGATCTCCTTCAGGTAAAGGATATCGTCACAGCGCCCCTCCACCCGGTCGATGGCGGTCATCGCCGATCCGCAGGGGCACGGCTCGTCGGCCAGCACCAGGATGTCATTCAGCCGGTAGCGGATGATGGGCTGGGTCCTCCGACAAAAGTCCGTGATGATCGGGACAAAGCGGCCGCTTTCCCGGTCGATCCACTCCCGCTCGATATGGACGATATCCTCGTTGAGGTGGAGGGTTCCGTGGGAACACGTGGCGGCCAAAAACCCCTCCGTGCACTGATAGATCTGGTGAACCGGCTTCCCGAATTGCCCTTCGATCTTTTGCCGGTCCCGGTCATCCAGGACCTCGGCGACGGAGATCACCTTGACCGGAGCGATATCCAGCCGTCCCCGCTCCTTCTCCTCGCTCAGGAAGGACAACACGGCCGGGGGTGCCACCAGGATGGTGGGCTGCTGCCGGTTCAGCCGCTCCACATGGGCGGAGAGGTCCTCCAGCAGGTCATAGTAGGCGAAGGTGAGCCACCGCTGCCGGACGGAGGTGTACAGGTTGCTGTTGGCCCGCAGGAAGAAGGCCACGCTCTCCCGGCGCGTGATCCCCCCGGGCAACAGCTTGGCGAGCACGGTGCCGGCCCACCTCTCCCGCTCCTCCTTGCTGACCAGAAACAATCCGCGATTGTGGGTCGTGCCCGAGGAGAGTCCGACCGTTACGTCGCCGATCTGGGGCGTGAAATCCCGCGTCTCCTCCGCCCGCCACGCGACGCGAAACGCCTCCTCCTTCCGGATGCCGGCGGTGTTCAATTCATCGAAATGGGACATCATCGTCTCCTTGTCCATCAGGGGCAGCGTCTGGAGCCGCTCCCAGGTCAGCTCCGGTCTGTCCCACCCCTTCATCGCCTCCTGAAAGCGGCGGCGGTAAAAGGGCGAGTGCTCCAGGACGAACCGGAAGTGGCGCTTGAGCAGGCGCAGCTGGCGCTCCTCCAGCTTCTGTCGCGAGCGGATCGCCATCGCCCGCTTGGCCCGGATGTAAGCCAGCCCCAAGCGAAACAGGTTCATCCTTTCACCCCCTCCGCCATCGCCGCCGCTTCGGGGCAATGGGAGGGAAGGATGCGCACCGACGGGTTCAACCGGTGAAACTCCATCAGCTGACGAAAACTGCGGCGGAACTCCCGCCCACCTCCCATTACGGCGAAGGTGAGGGGATGGGGCTCCACTTGCTTGCGGACCGCCGCCATCGACCAGGTGGCATCGGCGCACAGCAGGGTGGGACCCCGCTCCTCATCGACGAAGAAGAGGCCGTACTGGCCCGGGGCGTGCCCCGACAGGCGGACGGCGAGGAGCGATCCGTCCCCGAAGCAGTCGAACACCGTCTCAAACACGCCGTAGCGGTCCCGGAAGGGGAAGGGCTCCTTTTCTTCGACAAACTGAACCCGCTTGGCGAAGTCCGGGGGGAGCAATCCGGGCACAAATCCGTTCCGCACCGCCCGCAACCCCCGCATCCCCCGGATGTGGTCATAGGCTTCGCGGGAACAGAGAATCGACGCCCCGGGAAAGTCGCGGACGCCACCGATGTGGTCTCCGTGGAAATGGGACAGGAAGACGTGCCGAATCTCCTCCGGGGAAATCCCCAGGGCCTTCAATTGCTCCACCAGCGCCTCTTCTTTCCGGAAAACCACCGGAACGGCCCATCGGTAAAGCAAATAGGGGAGGCGGGATGTCTCCCTGAAGAAATGGGTGGAATAGCCGGTGTCAAACAGGAGATACCCCGCTTTGGGATGCCGGATCAGCGCGGCCAGCGAATAAAAGGAAGCCGGGCGGAGGGGGGCGTCCCGCCGGGCCATCCGTTCGAGTTGCCGGCAGTAGCCGGTGCGAAACAGCTTACATCTCACCTTGATTTCGGTACCACTCGACATACCGATCCACTCCTTCGGCGACGCTGATCCGGGGAGCGTATCCCAGTTCCCGGCGCGCCCGGTCGATGTTGAGGGTCTGACTTTTTCCCAGGACGCTGACGGTATAGCGGGTGAAGGGCGGCTCCTTCATCCAGGGGAGGCATCGGGCGATCCC
>Ga0079224_100006854_pt1 | contig 15185 bp, 8 predicted proteins | sample Stecom2015_FD_80414 | JGI IMG/M metagenome (GOLD analysis project Ga0079224, IMG submission 80414) | Agricultural soil microbial communities from Utah to study Nitrogen management - Steer compost 2015 | ecosystem: Environmental > Terrestrial > Soil > Agricultural land | place: USA: Utah...
CGGCGTTGATCTCCATGATTGCCAGGTAAGCACCATCACGGAGAATCAAAGCCGAGTTATGACAAGTCCGAAAACACTGATTTTCCGAATTGGGGATTCGGTTTTCCGGTGTTTGAAATCTAAGAAACTGATTTATGATGTCTTTCTGTTAATTTTTTAATCCTTAATCCACTGTCAAGCTTTGTAAAATCAACTTGCCCAGGGGCTGTTAAGAAAGTTTTGATATAGTTATCAACGGCAAGACAACCCTTTACCACACACGGTAAGTTTCGCTGATTTTCTCAACGACCGTTTCTTCCCCCTGTGCAAGCGGGTCAACAAGATTCGCATAGTTCTTCGCCCAAAGTATCCAGGCTCGCTTCTGCTCCACATGTTCCGGAGCAATATCCACTGTCTGCAGCCACTGTTCTACGGCCGCGATATACGCTCTCAGCTCTTGTGCTTTTGTCCAGGCGCTCGCTTGCGCTTCGAAAAGCTTGCGCCGCTCTAACTCGGATTCTCGCTGCTTAAGAAGCTGTTGACGCCGTTGCCGCTCTTCCTCTCGCTTTCTTTCCTCTTCTTCACGTTCGTGACGTTCCACCTTGATTGCCTGAGCCAACTCGATCAACGCGACAAAAAAACCATTGATGTGATCTTCTACACGGCTCTTCTTGCCATCGCTCCAATTACTCCGTCCTAAGAGCCACGCACGTGTATCGATCGAGAGCGTTAGCTGCCCCGATGGCACATGGTCGTATCGCGGCGCCCAGAAGTATCGTCCTTGTACTTTGGCTTTGCTCTCCTTCTCCGTTAGCACATGATCCACTTGCCGAACCCGCTCCTCGATATGAAAAGCAATGCTTTCGTCCAGAACCACCACCGACATCTTGGGATAGTCGCGGGGTTTGGAGCTCGCCTCGTAGTTAAAACGCCAACCTCTGACTTCGAACGCCTTCAACAATGCATCCATGATGCAGAGCACCCGATCTAACGCCCTTGCTGTAACGCGCAAGTCGAAATGAGCTGTCGATACGAGCTTCAAAACACCCCGGTCGTTCGGCTTGGCATTTCGAAGAATCTTTCGATTTTGAACAACCAGGCGGTGCGGATCCTTCAGATCTTCCTCTACGACTACTTTGTGATCCGGTTGTCGCTCCTGTTCGATTAACGGATGACGCGGCTCATGTGAATCCCCCGCCGGCACAGGACCACTACCTGCCAATTCATACGAATCAATTCCGCTCTTGGAAAGCGTATTCAAAGGCACTCTGGGCGGTACCCGGCCATGTTCAACCTTGGCCCAATGCCCAGCGCCAGGACGAGGAATTTCCATTTTCTTGCAGATCTTGATGATCGCCGAATCGGATACGCCATACTGCTTCGCAATCTTGGTAATGGGCAAAGACCAAACTTGTTCGTACAGTTCTTGCCGTGTAATCACAGTTGTCACATCCATGCACTCCAAGAGTAATTGGTCATACTATGACCTTCAGCGTCTATCATTGGGGGCCTCCTAAATTTAGCACTGCCATTTTTCTCATTTCTTAAAACCGAAGTCGGTTACTTCAAAGCTGCTACTAGCAACCTGCTCATAGCAGCCGATCAAAGATCCAATTCACAGAAAGGCGCTGCATTTTGGTGGTATCGCCAAGAGTGCTATTCTTATTTGCACTAAACGTCAGTCCCTTCCCGCGTAACTATATTGAGCCAAGAACTCTCCAGTGGTGGGGACACGCCAGCACCAGCCCAGGCAAGTGCGCGAAGAAAACAAAAAGGAAGTCTCGTGAAGCCATTCTCTCGCTCGGTCATTGAACTATTTGATGGCAAAAGGCGCTATGTAATTCCCTTGTTTCAGCGTCAATATGCTTGGCGGTCTAATAAACAGCTACCGCGTCTTTGGGACGATATAAAAAATAAGGCCGAGCAACGTCTTCAGAACAGATCAACTATGCCGCATTTTCTGGGCGCAGCCGTTATCTCTCAGATCAAAACTTTTGGTAACGAGGTGCAGACCTATGACGTTATTGATGGCCAGCAGCGCTTGACCACCTTTCAGCTCTTTCTCATAGCTTTCCGTGACTTGGCACAGGCCATGGGTTCGGAATATGCAGACGAGCTGAATAAGCACATCCTGAATGATGGAATTATGGCTAATAAGGAAATTGAGCGGTTCAAACTTTGGCCAACCCAGGTTGACAGACCCCAGATGATCGCCTTAGTCGATGCCAAATCCTTTAGGGAAGTCCAGGCCAAAGAGCGGACTGAGCTGGGCAAGGAAGTGACAGGCATTGAACCAAATATGGTTGCCGCGTACCGCTATTTCTATGAGCAGATCAAGGATTTTATAGAAGCACCGATGGAAGGCAGTTCACCTGAAGAAAGAGTCCAGGCGCTTTTCCAAACGCTAAAAAATGATCTAGCCCTCGTGTCTATCGAGTTAGAAGGAGATGATGACCCTCAGGTCATCTTTGAAACCCTGAATGGTTATAGCGAACCTCTTACGCCGACAGACCTTATGCGCAATTTTGTATTCCAACGAGCCTATCGCGAGGAGCGGCAGCCAGAGGATAAAGCTCCTGAGGCACTTTATAACGAATATTGGCTTCCGTTCGATCGCTCTTTTTGGAAGAAGGAAGAGAAACAAGGGCGATTGAAACGGCCCAGAGTAGATATCTTCTTTCAGCACCTATTAGCAATGAAGAAGGCATCAGATGTTAATGTCGGTAGGCTCTACTACGAATATCGAGACTGGATTCTACTGGACCAGCCTTATGCAAGTGTGGAGCAGGAGTTGCGAGATGCCCAAGTCTATGGGGAGATCTATAAACAGCTGTTGAATTTTGAGCAGCCGAATGAGTTAAGTGAATTTGCTCAAGTGCTCAATGTCTTTGATGTTAAGACAGTCACGCCATTGGTCTTGCTACTGCGTGGAGAGCTGGGCCTGGAGGGCAATACGCTAGCTCTGGCACTGAGCATGTTGGAGTCTTACTTGGTACGCCGTGCGATCTGTGGGTATACAACCAAGAACTATAACCGGTTCTTTTTGCAGCTCGTCGAGTCCTTACGGGGTAGTGATGATCCATTGAACAAGCTCAAAAATGAGCTGTTAAAGGGAAGTGGTGAAGCTGTAGTCTGGCCGAGCGATACAGAGTTCGGCCAAGCTTGGCTGACTCAGCCGCTATATAAAGCCCTGAAATCCCAAAGGCTTCAATTTCTACTGAAAAAGATTGAACAGGCTCTACGTACCTCTAGAAATGAGGATATTGTTATCCGAACTGCGCTGAGCATTGAACATGTCATGCCAGAAGCATGGGAAGAACATTGGCCTTTACCTGATGGCCGCTACGCTCAAGAGAAGTTTACGCGGCTGTTCGCCTCGGAGCCAGATGAACTGGCAAAGAAACGTGATAGCGTAGTGCACACCATTGGCAATCTTACACTGCTAACCCAGCCGATGAATTCGTCCCTGCAGAATGCAGCTTATGCAGATAAGCGGCCAGAGATTCTTAAACACTCCGCTTTGGCCCTCAACCGCGAATTCCATGGCTACACATCATGGGATGAGGCGACTATCGAGCAACGGGGGCGCAAGATGCTGGACATTGCTTTTAGCATTTGGCCGCATCACCAGTTTTAGACTTTTCCAAGAGGCTAAGTGCTACGTGAGATACGATGTCACTGGCAGAGCAATCGTACGCCTGCAAAGCCACTGATCTCACGAGCGGTGGCCGAACACAGAATGCGTCTAGCAGACGTTGCCAAGGCAGCAGGACTGAGCCGCTCTACTCTGCTGTACGAAGAGACCGCGCAGAAGGTGGATCTGGACGCTAGCTACACCTGCTCCGTGCAAGCTGCCCCAACAATAAGCAGGGAACTTTATGAAGTTCAATGAAGACACCCGAGTGAAAATCCCAGCCATTCTCCACTTAATGAGGTTGGGCTATCAGTATCTGTCACTCAAGGGCCAGAGCTGGGATCTAGAAACCAACATATTCCCAGAGCTTTTCTCTGCAGCGGTTACTCGTATCAATCCCGACATTGAACCAGACGACGTTTCACGTCTTTTGGAAGACACCAAACTACTGCTCGACAACGAAGACTTAGGTCGTGCCTTCTTTGAAAGGCTCACCGACCGTTCAAACACTAAGCTGATCGACTTCGAAAATTTCAACAAAAACAGCTTCCACGTCGTCACTGAGCTGACCTATCAGAGTGGCGACGAAGAATTTCGGCCAGACATCACTCTGCTCATCAATGGAATGCCGTTAGTCTTCATTGAAGTCAAAAAGCCGAACAACCGTGAAGGCATACTGGCGGAGCGTGATCGTATCAACAAGCGCTTTCAAAACCCCAAGTTTAAGCGCTTCGCCAACATCACGCAGTTTATGATTTTCTCCAACAACATGGAGTACGACGATGGCGACCCAGAACCGGTTCAGGGCGCATTCTATGCCAGTAGCTCCTACCATAAGCCGGTATTTAATTATTTTCGTGAGGAAGAAGTACTAAACCTTACGGCGTTGCTCAAGCCGCTATCAGAAGCTGACGAACTAACGGTTCTAAAAGACAACAACCTGGAAGTCATCCGCAGCAATCCTGAGTTCATGGTCAACAAAGACCCGAACCGGCCAACCAATCGCATCTGTACTTCCGTAGTCAGCAGGGATCGGTTGGCGTTTATCCTTCGTTATGCGCTCGCCTACGTGTCAGAGACTGACGGGCTGCAGAAGCACATCATGCGCTATCCACAGCTGTTCGCCACCAAGGCCATTGAGAGCACGCTCGACAAAGGCGTAAAAAAAGGGATTATCTGGCACACTCAGGGCAGTGGCAAAACTGCTCTAACCTTCTACAACGTTCGATTTTTGACCGACTACTTCCAAAAGCAGAAGATCATTCCAAAGTTCTACTTCATCGTAGATCGGTTGGATTTGCTGCAACAAGCACAACGGGAGTTCACAGCCCGAGGTCTGACAGTACACACCGTCAATTCCCGTGAGGCATTTGCTCACGACATCAAGGCAACCCAGGTCATCCACAACAATTCCGGCAAGCCCGAAATTACGGTTGTGAACATCCAGAAATTTAAGGATGACCCGAACGTAGTCTCCACCAAGGACTATGACATCACCATCCAGCGTGTGTACTTCTTGGATGAAGTGCACCGCAGCTACAACCCCAAAGGCAGCTTTCTCGCTAACCTGAGCCAGTCAGACACCAACGCCATAAAAATCGGCCTGACGGGCACGCCTCTGCTGGGCGATGACTATAATTCCCGCGCCCTTTTTGGGGATTACATCCACAAATATTATTACAACGCCTCCATTGCCGATGGCTATACCCTCCGCCTGATCCGAGAGGAAATTGCCACTAATTACAAGATGGTGCTCCAGCAGGCACTGGACGATGTGGAGGTTAAAATGGGGGATGTGGATCGCAAGCTCATCTACGCCCACCCCAGCTTCGTCGAGCCCATGCTCGATTACATCGTCACCGACTTTGAGAAAAGCCGTGGTGCCCTCAATGACCCCACCATTGGCGGCATGGTGATTTGTGATAGCTCAGATCAGGCTAAGCAGATGTTCAATATCTTCAACGGAGTCTATGCACGAGCTGCGAGTTCTCCCTACGACATGAAGGATTCTGCACAGGCCCTGATTGCCGCCGCCAAGCCGGATAGTTATGCAGCCAGAAATAAGCTAGAGAATAAGGTCCAAAGTGCTGCACTTATCCTGCATGATGTCGGCACCAAGGATGAGCGTAAGGACTGGGTAGAAGACTTCAAAGCCGGGAAAATCGACATCCTGTTCGTCTACAACATGCTGCTCACTGGATTTGATGCCAAGCGCCTTAAAAAACTTTACCTTGGGCGAATCATTCGCAAGCACAACCTCTTGCAGGCCTTAACCCGGGTTAACCGCACCTATAAAGACTTCCGCTACGGTTATGTGGTGGATTTTGCCGATATCCGCAAGGAGTTTGACGAGACCAACAAAGCCTACTTTGACGAGCTGCAGTCAGAACTAGGCGACGAAATGGAGCACTACTCCAACCTGTTCAAGTCCCGGGAAGAGATAACGCAGGAAATTGAGCATATCAAGGATGTGCTATTCCGCTTCAACATTGAGAATGCAGAGGTCTTCACCGATCAGATCAGCCAGATTCAGGACCGAGAAACCATCCTGGCACTGAAAAAAGCGCTCGGAGATGCCAAAAGCCTCTACAATCTTATCCGCCTGCAGGGCGAGTACAGCATTCTCAATGAGCTGGACTTTGCCAAGCTGAACATCCTTTATCGAGAGACCTGTAATCACCTGGACATGCTCAATCTCAAAGAGAGCATTGAGCAAGGTAACGATACTGCCAACCTGCTAAACGTCGCCCTCGAAGACGTGATCTTTAAGTTCATCAAGGTGGGCGAAGAGGAGCTGGTGCTGGCCGACAAGCTGAAAAACACCCTGCGTCAGACCCGCGAGGCCCTGGCTAGCAACTTTGATCAGCAAGATCCCAAGTTCGTCAGCTTGAGGGAAGAGCTGGAGCGATTGTTTAAGAAAAAGAACCTCAGTGAAGTCACCCAGGATGAAATGGTGACGAACATTGATGCCCTCAACAAGATCCATGAGCGCGTCAAAGAGCTGAACCGCCAGAACAACCAACTGCGCCAGAAGTATCATGGCGATGCCAAATACACTCGTATTCATAAACGTCTGCAAGAGCGTGGTGGCATCAGTGAGTCAGAGCGCAGAATTTTTGAAGCTCTTGTTGGCGTCAAGCAGGATGCCGATGAGCAAGTATTGAACAACAACCAGATACTGGATAACGAAAGCTACTTTGAACGGCAGATGATGCCGCTAGTCATCAACCGCTTCAAAAGTGAGCAGAACATTCAACTCAACGCCGACACCTCTCGTTACATCAATCACTTGGTCGTCGCCGAATACCTGAAAGAATTTAATACCGGAGCACGTACGTGGTAGAGCTCGAGTTTAGAGAAAAAACGAAGGCACTGATCGATAGCCTAAAAAATATCTGTGCCCACTATGGCCTGGGTAACGATGGCAACGAATTCAAAATCATTACCCAAACTTTCCTCTACAAGTTCCTGAACGACAAATTCGCCTACGAGGCGAAGAAGATCGACGAGAACGTGGCCAAGGCTGAAGTGTGGGAAGAAGCGCTCGTAGCGATGAGCGAAGACGATCTAGAGATGTTACAGCTGCAAATGGGAGGCGATACCGCTCACCTGAAGCCCCATCACTTTATCAGCTACTTGTTCAGCCAGCAGAACACGCCCGACTTCGCCAAGCTGTTTGATGACACGCTACGGGATATAGCCCTTACCAATAATGACGTGTTTGCAGTAAAAACCGATGGTGGCGCAAAAGTTGTGCTCTTTGACCGCATTAGCGAGTACATAGCGGATGAATCCAAACGTGATACGTTTTGCCGCGCGATTATCAACAAGTTAGTGGAGTTCAGCTTCGAGCGAATTTTTACCCAGAAGTTCGACTTCTATGCCACTATCTTTGAGTACCTGATCAAAGACTACAACAGCAACTCCGGCGGGAAATACGCTGAATACTATACCCCCCATGCTGTGGCCCGCATTATGGCGGCAATTCTGGTGCCGAAAGAACAGCAAGGAAAAGTCAAAAACGTCAGTTGTTATGACCCTTCGGCAGGTTCCGGCACCCTATTAATGAACGTGGCCCATGCCATTGGCGAAAGCCGTTGCAGCATCTACACCCAGGACATCTCCCAAAAATCGTCGAACCTACTGCGCCTGAACCTGATTCTGAATAACCTCGTGCACTCGATCCCCAATGTGATCCAAGGCAACACGATACTGCACCCCTACCACAGAGATGGCAAAGACCTGAAACGCTTTGACTATATCGTCTCCAACCCGCCGTTTAAGATGGACTTCAGCGATTTCCGGGAGGAGTTGGAGAGCAGAGAAAATAAAGAGCGTTTCTTTGCCGGCATTCCTAAAATAAAGCCAAAAGACAAGAACAAGATGGAAATCTACCAATTGTTCTTGCAGCACATCATCCACTCACTTAAGCCAGGCGGCAAGGCAGCCGTGGTGGTACCAACCGGCTTCATCACTGCACAATCCGGTATCGACAAAGGCATCCGCGAATATCTGGTGAAACACAAGATGCTGGCTGGTGTTGTATCCATGCCGTCGAATATCTTTGCTACCACAGGAACAAATGTCTCGATCCTGTTTATGGATGACAGCAACAAAGATAAAGTCGTGCTGATTGACGCCTCCAATCTGGGCGAAAAAATCAAAGACGGGAAGAATCAGAAAACCGTACTCACCCCTGCTGAAGAGCAGCGTATCATCGATACTTTCAATGCCAAATCTGCAGTGGAGGGCTTTTCCGTTGCGGTGAGTTATGAGGAAGTCGAAGCCAAAAACTTCAGCCTCAGTGCAGGCCAGTACTTTAATGTCAAAGTCGAATATGTTGATATCACTCCGGCACAATTTGCTAAAAAGATGCAGGGCTTTACCAGTAACTTAGATGGTCTGTTCAGTCAGTCGCGTGACTTGGAATCAGAGATTCAAAAGCAGTTGGCGGGGTTAAGATTTAATGCATGACTACATGACTACGATTGGAGACATTTCTCAAGTCTTTGATGGACCTCATGCAACTCCTACAAAGCTAGAGTCAGGACCTTACTTTCTCAGCATTTCAAGCTTGGAAAAAGGGCGGCTAGATTTGTCCAGATCAGCTTTTCTGAGTGAAGAAGATTTTAAAAAATGGACCAAAAGAGTAACACCTAAAGAAGGTGATCTTCTTTTCTCCTATGAAACAAGGCTTGGAGAAGCTGCTTTAATGCCCCCAGGTATAAGGGCGTGCCTGGGCAGGCGAATGGGTCTACTTCGACCCAATAGAGAAAAGGTAATACCTGAGTATCTTTTATATGCGTATTTATCTCCCGCATTCCAACAAACGATAAAGGCGAATACGATAACTGGCGCTACAGTAGATCGTATTGCTCTAAATGAACTGCCGAGCTTCGCGCTTCGAATTCCACCACTCGAGGAGCAGAAAAATGTAGCGAAGCTATTAAGCAATATCGACAAAAAAATCGAGCTCAACAACCGAATCAACGCCGAACTGGAAGCCATGGCCAAAACCCTGTACGACTACTGGTTTGTACAGTTCGACTTCCCCGACGCCAACGGCAAGCCCTACAAAACCTCCGGTGGCAAGATGGAATACAACCCAATTCTGAAGCGGGAAATACCGGAGGGGTGGGAGGCCGGGAACGTGCTCAAGGTCGCAGAGCTACTTGGCGGCGGTACACCAACAAAAACAAAACCAGAGTACTGGAATGGTACGATCCCTTTCTTCACGCCAAGCGATTCTGATAAGAATATTTTTTCCGTAGCAACAGAAGACTACATCACAGAAGAAGGGTTAAAGAAAAGCAGTACCCGGCTTTTCGAGAAATATACTGTGCTTATCACTGCAAGAGGCTCTGTAGGTCGCTTAGCGCTCAATGCCGTGCCGATGGCTATGAATCAATCCTGCTACGCCCTGAAGGCAAAGGGCGGAATCAGCTATACGTTTTTGTTTTTCCTGACCAAAGAGCTTATCCATCATTTGGAAGTAAAAGCGAGCGGCTCGGTATTCAACTCGATTGTATCTAACGACATTGAGTTCACAGACCTTGCACTACCAAAAGGCACAAAAATTATCGAGAGATTTGCCGCGATAGCTGAACCGATTTTCACGAAGATCGAAATAGCAACTGTCGAGAACAGGCAACTTTCAGCGTTACGTGACTGGCTTCTCCCCATGCTAATGAACGGCCAAGTCACAGTTACAACGGCTGATCAGATCCCTACATATCCCAACGCAGCGGAGGCCTAGGGTGGCTAAAGAGCTGACTGAATCATCCCACGACCGCCAGAATATCCTCAACAACCGCTACGCCCTGCAGCAAGCCGAGCAGCACCTTGCTCTTGGGGGCCTGGTGTTTCAGGGGGAAACGGTGTTTACAAAGGCTCAGGTTGGCGCCCTTTTCGAGATTGCTGACGCCACTATTGAGCGTTATCTGGCCTCTCATGGCGACGAGCTTAAGAGCAATGGATATAGAGTCATCAAAGGAAGTAATCTAAGGGACTTCAAGAGATTAGCGTCTGGTACCCTCATCAATGAGGGTACCAAAACGACAGCACTGGGACTGTTCAACTTCCGAGCAGTCTTGAACCTCGGCATGCTACTCACCGAAAGTGAGCCCGCCCGTCTGCTGCGCTCCCGCCTGCTCGACATCGTTCTTGACGTAATGGCCGAGCGTGCTGGGGGCCATACTAAATTTATTAACCAGCGGGATGAGAACTACCTGCTGGCCGCATTGCAGGAAGAGAACTACCGAAAGCAGTTTACCGATGCATTAGATAAGTATGTCGAGGGCAATCACTGGAAGTACGCTCGCTTTACCAATCTGATCTATCAAAGTATTTTCCACGAAAATGCAACGGAATATAAAAAGGTTTTGAAGCTGGCAGCCGCAGCCAACATTCGAGAAACGCTTTATTCTGAGGTGCTTAACCTAATCGCTAGCTTTGAGGCTGGGATTGCCCACGAACTGGAAAAGGTCTATCAAGCACAAGGCCGCAAGCTCACACAGAAGGAAGCCGTAAGCTTATTTGCCAGCTTCGAACAGCATCCGCTATTCAAACCGTTAGTTCTTGATGCTCGAACCAAAATGGCCAGCCGGGATTTATGCTTTCGCGATGCACTGCACGAAAAGTTGGACGCTTACATTCAGTCTGTGCCTGAAGCCGACTTTGATCGGTTTTTGGGTGAAAAGAGCCGGTCTCTTGAAGAGCAGCTGAGCGCTCCTGAGACCCTTGCGGTATTCAAACGCCTGAAGGACCGCTGAGATGACTGAGTCAGATTCAGGCATCCCCTTTTTTCATTTCGATGTGGCGCACGCTATAGCGGTTCACGACTGGATCATCGAAAACACTGGTGGGCTCGCAGGCACCAAGAACATTGGCCAGTTGGAAAGCCCTCTAGAGCATATCCAAAACGATTTGTACTACCCGGAAATGGAAGACAAGCTCACGCATTTGGTGTTTTCCATTAACAAGCACCACGCGTTCAATGATGGCAACAAACGCTCATCACTGGCATTAGGTGCCTACTTTCTTGAGCTGAACGGCTTCGATTACGTGGTAAAGCGTTTCGTAAAGGAAATGGAGAATATCGCCGTCTGGGTGGCGGACAATGTGATTGACAAAGATTTACTTCGCCAGATCATCACTTCGATTCTCTATGAAGATGATTATTCAGAGACCTTAAAGCTGGCGATTTTGGAAGCCATTCAAGTTGCAGAGCGATTGAAGCAGGGATAGTAGGCATGGGATACAACGCGCAGTTCAGCGGATGGGATTCGGTGACCATCGAAGACCTTCTCATCGCCTATCGCAAGGCCAAGGCAGACTGCTTCTTCGAGAACACCTTTCCAGCAGCGATTAAATTTGCCCGTTACGAACAGGATTTACTCGCCAATCTGAAGTCACTGCTTGATCGCCTGCGCGAAGCTAATGGTTTCGCTGAGGACAAAGACCTTCTTGGCGATTACCGCTTACTGCCCAAAAAGCTATCCCACAGGCCTAAGGAAGACAGCCCGGTCAACGGCCACGTGCACTTTTCGAACCCAGACCGCGCCGTCGAACATCTGTTGAAGCACAATAACCTCGAACCAGAGTTTCGTATCGTAGGCGACTTCCCTGTCGACAGTCACATTTTGTCGGCGCTGTGGATCAATATGGTTGGCCACAAGTTTGATGCGAAACTAGACATAAGCTGTTATGGCGCTCGCCTCAAGCGCATTCGCAATGACGAGCTATTCAGCGATGAAGATGACAAGCCCTTTCATATAAGCGCCATTGGCTCCTTCACTCCTTATTTTCAACCGTACCAAAAATGGCGCAACGATGGATTGAAAGCCATTCGCGATGAGCTGGAGAAGTCCCGTGACGTGATAGCCGTGTCACTAGACCTGAAAAGCTACTACCACTTTATTGATCCAATGGCGCTGGCTTCGGCTGAACTCCACGACGAGCTACAGATTGAACTCACCGAAGAAGAGCTGTCTTTTACAAAAGAGTTAGCAGAGTTTCTAACGCGCTGGTCAGACGGTGCGAGCGAATTTTCAGAAAAGGTAACTGACGGTAAAACAACAATTTCGGGTGGCCTCGTAATCGGATTAACCGCCAGTCGCATCATATCTAATGCCCTGTTGCATCGTTGGGACAAGCTGATAAAAGAAAGAGTCGCGCCGATCCACTATGGCCGATATGTCGATGACATGTTTCTGGTGTTACGTGACACCGGCACCATCAACAACAGCCACGATTTTATGGAGTTCTTACAGGCTCGCCTGGGAAACGACGTGATCTTGCCCGCTGGTTCTGCCAAAGAGCGGCTATGGCTAATCCAACAGGGAAAATCCATTCAAGGTAGCACCGAGATTAAGCTGCAATCAGACAAACAGAAGCTCTTTTTACTACAGGGCAGAGCTGGCTTGGATTTGCTCGACAGCATTGAAAAGGAGATTTATGAGCTCTCTAGCGAACACCGCCTATTGCCGTCACCGGACAGCTTAGACGACTCTACCGCTGCACGCGTTCTCTCTGCCGCCGGTACCGTGGGCGAAAGTGCAGATACTCTTCGGCGAGCGGACGGTTTGACAATTCGTCGTTTGAGCTGGTCTCTGCAATTGCGCCATGTCGAAACACTCGCGCACGATTTGCCACCGCAAGAGTGGCGAAAGCAGCGCGATGAGTTCTATCGGTTTGCCCACGATCATATTCTGAGACCAGATAATCTATTTGCTCATTTCAACTATTTGCCACGCCTGCTTGGCTTTGCGATCAGCATGAATGAATGGCAGCAGGCAGAACAAATCGCCTTGCGGGCTTATCAAGCTCTAGAACAGCTAGCTAAGGCCACCCCTGAGGGAGAACCTATCACCATCAATGGAACTGGAACGAAGGCAGGGAAAAACTTCTGGCATTTAGTAAAAGGAACGCTGACGTGGCTATTCATTGATGCTGCTGCACGCTTCTACGATCCTGACCGGTTATTGCTCGGCCAACGATCAGCCCAAGAAAAGCGTTTAGCGAAACGTTTCATCGAAGGCATTTTTGGAAATTTAAAAGAACATAGCTTGCTGCTGCAGATCAAATTTAGGAAGAAAGACTTCTATTTTCATGCTCCGCTCGTAGCGTTAGCTGACCTGGCGAAAGTGCCTTACAAACACATCCTACATAGCCGCTCAGCCGAGAAACTGGTTGAGAAATATGGCGGCAAGAAAGAAAGCCTACTTCTTGAAATTCTGCAAAATTCTGGCCTGGTGAACGTCGAAACCTTGAAGGACTTCAGAAAGTCTACGAAGGATAGCCGACTTGCTCAGGTAGAAAGAGGTAAGCGCAGGCAGGAAAGCTTTTTGCCGTATGTGTTTCCAACACGCCCACTCACGCCAGCTGAAATATCCGAGCTCGCTCCTGAGTGTGTGGGTCTTCGAAAGACAAATGGCACGGTGTGCAACGAGAAGCCATCGGTAATATGGGCACGATACACTCAGGCACTGCGTGGAGTATGGATAAAGCCAACATTAATTGCTGCTGCGCAAGATGAAGACGAAGAGGTCAAACCCAATAGACCTCGTAAGTACATTCGTATTGGCACAAACAAAAAACGCAAAATAACCATTGCGTTGAGCAACCTCAAAACGGAAAACGCAGATTGGGCAGCAATGGCCTGCAACAAGACCAACTTGTCCCGCGAGCGTTATCAACGTATTACAGATTTAGTAAATCAGACGATCAAGCTGAAACCACGTCCTGACTATATGGTGTTCCCCGAGCTTTCCATTCCTTTGCGTTGGGTGGATTCGATCGCCGCTAGATTGAACGCCGCGGGAATCAGTCTGATTGCCGGTACAGAGTATCGTCACTTTGAGAAAAACGGGATTTTGAGTGAAGCCTGCCTAGTGCTGGTTGACAACAGGCTTGGTTATCCGGCCACAGTGAAAATTTGGCAACCAAAACTGGAACCTGCCGTGGGCGAAGATAAGGAGCTGACGTCTAATTTTGGGAAGGCTTGGGCATACGACAAGCTGCGCTATAAACGTAAAAAACCAGTGTATGTTCACGACCAGGTACACTTTGGAGTAATGGTCTGTTCCGAGCTACAGAACAGTAAAGCCAGAATTCGGTTTCAAGGACAAGTTGACGCTCTGATGGTGCTGAGCTGGAATCAAGACTTAGACACTTTCGCCGCACTCATAGAGTCAGCGGCGCTAGACGTACATGCATACACCATCCTGGTTAATAACCGGAAATATGGCGACAGCCGAGTGCGTTCGCCAGCTAAAGAGTCCTTCATGCGTGATCTTGCTAGAGTTCGTGGTGGAGACAACGACTTTGTAGTGGCTGCGACCTTAGATATTGAAGAGCTGAGGGCGTTCCAGAGTAGAGCGAAACGTTGGCCACAGGCGGGAGATAAGTTTAAGCCTTTGCCTGAAGGTTTCAGACTAATCAATGGACGAAAAGTTTTGCCGCCACGATAGGCTCAAGTTAATAAGGTCAGCGGGCTGATTACTCCTTGCGCGTCCTACTAGAGCCGCAGGAAGGACTTAGACTAGCCTATGTACATGTACGCTTGGGACTGCCGCTCTCTCGGATCCTATCAGCCACTAAAAATCCAACATACAGAGTCATTTAAGTCACTCCTCCTGTCGGCTATGCAAGTAAAGCAGAGCCTTCTGACTTAAGTGATTGTCGATATCGACGCACCCTAGACTTTTGTAGATTTTCAATTTCCCCAATTAGCCTACTTTCGCAGGAGAACAGTTCTCATTAGCGACAACTTATGCGCAAAACGGTGACACTTTATGGGCTAAAAATGTCACCTTATGGGCAAACCTACAACTAGACCCCCACCTCCGCCAAATTGCCATACTCCTCCAACCAGGCCCGGCGGTCCGCAGCGCGTTTCTTGCCCAGCAGCATGTCCAGTTTTTCATCGGTGCCGTCTTCCGGCTCAATCGTGAGCTGCACCAGGCGGCGGGTGTCGCGGGCCATGGTGGTTTCACGCAGCTGCATGGGGTTCATTTCACCCAGGCCTTTAAAGCGCTGGACGTTGATCTTGCCTTTCTTTTTCTCCGCGGCA
>Ga0079224_100006855_pt1 | contig 15185 bp, 12 predicted proteins | sample Stecom2015_FD_80414 | JGI IMG/M metagenome (GOLD analysis project Ga0079224, IMG submission 80414) | Agricultural soil microbial communities from Utah to study Nitrogen management - Steer compost 2015 | ecosystem: Environmental > Terrestrial > Soil > Agricultural land | place: USA: Utah...
GTGGGTGGGCATCTACCGCGATGGCGACCTGATTGCCGAGTCGTTTGACGTGCCGAATGCGTCCTACAGCCTGAAGTTCACGGTCGACGGTCCGGGAGACTACACCATGGTGGTCATCCGCCTGCCGGAGGAATAGGCCCGGTGCCTCTCCACGTAGTGCTTGTCGAACCGGAAATCCACGTCAACACGGGCAACATCGCGCGGACGTGCGCGTGCACCGGGCTAAAGCTGCACCTGGTACAGCCCCTCGGCTTTTCCTTGGACGACCGCTACATCCGCAGGTCCGGGGTAGACTACTGGCCCTTGGTCGAGATCGAGCTGCATAATTCCTTCGACGAGCTCGTCGCGACGTATCCGGGCGCGCGGTTTGTGTTCACGACGACGGAAGGCGACGTAACGTATCGTGCCCTGCGGTACCGCCCGGGCGACTTCATCGTGTTCGGCAAAGAGAGCACGGGCCTGTCCGACTTTATCCTGGAAAACTACCCGGGACCCAAAATTCGCATCCCGATGCTGCCAAAACGCCGGTCTTTAAACCTGTCCAACGCGGTGGCGATCGTCGTATATGAAGCCTTGGCTCAGCTAGGTTTTCCCGGTCTGGTGTAGAAACACTCTAACGGCCTTGCGACCAGGCCTCGATGACGTAGGCGTACTGAACCAGCGCTTCTTCGCCTGCCGGCGTGAGGCGGTAGACTCCCCGGCGCACCCGCTCGAACCAGCCGTAGTAGTTGTCCTGCAGAATGCGTCCTGCTCTGTCGCATCCGGTCGCCTCGCGCAAAGCCTTCACCGTCTGCGGCGCGCCCTCGGCCTTCAGCGTGCTCGCCAAGTGCAGGGCGTCTTCCCTGTAGGCGGTCACGATGGGCCTGCGCGTGCTGCCGCCCACGTTGTAGTCGCCGGAGCGGCCGTTGAACTCGTCGAGCAAGCGCTTGCGCTCGGCCTTTTTTCGGGGTAGATCGTCGGGCCGGCGGGCCTCAACCGCTACGTCCACCCGGGCCGGGCGCTTGGCGGGAAAGGACACGGTGAGCAGGCCCAAGCCTAGGCGTTCGCACAGGCCGCGGACCTGGCTCCAACGGCGGGTGGGACGGGCGGGAGCTTCCACTGCCAGGTATACGTAATCGGCCGCCCCTTGCCGTTCGACGCCTTGCAGCAGGAGGGACAAATTGAAAGTCCTTTTTAACTCTACTACCACCACTTCGTCGCCGCGAACCGCTACCAAATCGCGCCCTGCAACCTCGGAGCGAACGGCGAAGCCGCGGCGGCAAAGGTACGCCTTAATCGGCTCGTACAGCATCGTTTCGTTGGCGATCGCCACCTTTTCACCCGCCCTTTCGCCCGCCTGGCCGCCCATTCGGCTAAGGCTGCCTTTTACGCCTAGAACCCTTTGTGCTATACTGAACACACTTCGAATCGAAGGCTCCTTCACCTTGCACGCGGAAGGCGTTTACCTACCTCGCGGTGCAGGGCCCATCTCGATTCGGTAAGGAGTGCCTGCCCATTATGGTCAGCCCATCCGTTCCGCCTCGAAATCCGTACCACGAGTTCATGCTTTCGCAACCCGACAAAGGCCGCAAAGTCCTCTCTACAATTAGCCAAGGACGGAGCTTTCTCGAAAGCGGCCGGCACGACGAGGCCCGTCGCGCCCTTTTGCAAGCCCTGAGCCTGTGTCCCCACGCCATTCCCGCGCTGAACAATTTAGCCTACATCGCGCTGCGGGAGGGGGACAACGCGAGAGCCCTCAACATCATCGACGAAGTGCTGCAAATCGATCCGGACGAGCCCATAGCCCACGCCTTGGCGACGCACTGTTGGTTCGAGCTGGAAAGCGACCCCATGGTGCGTTTTCACTGCGAGGCGGCGCTCTCCGGCTACATCCAACTCGCCCGGCTGGGCGATCCGGTCGAGGCCGACTATCCCGACCGCGCCTTTCTTTTCGTCTTCCAAGCGCTGCTCATCGCCGAGGACGACGCCGGCATCGTCAAGTTGTACGAGGCGACGCCGGACAGAGACTGGAGCCCCGTGGAACTGACGTGGGCGGGCATAGCGCACTATAATAGAGGCCGCATCAACGAGGCCCATCTCATCTGGCGGCGCGCCGTGAGAACCGGCAAGTTCGGCCCGGCCCGTACCTATGCGAAGCTGGCCCAGCACGTACTGTCCAACGAGGTGCTGCCGTTCACCCTCGACTACGACATCATGGTGGGCGAAGATGAAGACCTCTCGCCCTTTCCCTCTTCGAGCCTCGCCCTCGCTTCCCTGGTAAACCACGTCTTCACGAAGCGCACGCGCCTGGCCCAGGAAGCCTTGGCCTACCTGCTGCAGAACGATTTGCCGTCGCAGGAGTACTTCCTCGTCCGGCTCGCCCAAAACCCGCGAGTGACGGCGGGCGTACGCATTCTGGCCGCGCTGCACCTGCTCTGGATCGGATACAACGTCGAGATCGGCGAACGGATCTTGCGCAACGTCGACGAGGATCAGCTCGGCCCCTCGGACAAGCCTGTCTATCACCTGCTCCGGGCCGCGTACCTCTACTACGAAGAGGGCGCGGATATGCACTTGGTCTCCCAGTACGCCGACCAAGCGTATCACGCGGCCATGCGGCAGGGAATGCACTGGGTTACGGAGTATTTGGACGAACTGATGGATTCCGAAGAGCGGGTTCAAACGGCCATGCGCGATCTGGACGTATCGGCCGGCCTGGACGAGTGGGAAGAGGAGTCGCCTCCCTTCAGCCTCATACCGCTCGTGGGCGACGAAGCCGACGACGCAACCGAGCCCAACAGTCCGGCGCAGAAGGACCGGAAAGGGCGCAAGCCTCCGAAGGGGCGCGGACACAACTCGTAGGCCCCGATTCGCTGGCTAAACCCGCTCGGCAGGTCCTATCGTCCGCACACAGGGGGCATGAGAACATGGACGCATTTTGGGGTTGGCATGGAACCTTGGGCCTTTCGGTGGTCGTCGTCAACGCACTCGTAGGACTTCTACTGATCAAGGCGCGGAAAGAGAGCGCTCCCGTCCCCGCGGGTTTGAAGGCTGTCGCCTACCTGGGCCAAGCCCTCCTCCTCGTCCAAGTACTGATCGGCCTCGACCTGTGGGGCCACGGCGCGCGGCCGTCGAGTAGCGGCGTTTGGTCGTGGCTGCACATGCTCCTGCCCATCGGCGCCTTGCTCTTCACCGTCATGCTCCTCGTCCGCATGCGCAAGCAGCCCGTTCGGGAACATGCTGCCTCTCTTTCGAAAGGCGCCTGGCACACTGCCTCGGTCGCCGTCGTCACTTACCTCATCGGCCTTCTCGCTTGACCGTAGAGCCGTCATTTCGAGGTGATGTCCGTGTTTCCTCTACTTGCCGCCGTCGTCAGCCTCCTCACGGCCGTGACCGTGTGGAACCAGTACCGGACCCGGAAAAAGCCGTACCAGGCGGTTTGGGCCGTAGCCTTCACGCTGTTCACCATCGGAACGGCGGCCGAATGGGTGGGACGTGCCTTCGGCTGGTCACCGTTGGCCATCCGGCTCTTTTACCTTTCCGGCGCGATCTTGACGACGGGTTACCTGGCTCTGGGCCTGGTGTGGCTTCTTCGGGGCGGACGCACGGCACAAGTGGCAACCGGGCTCGTCGTGTTGCTGTCGGTACTGGCCGCGGTGAGCCTTTGGAGGGCGCCCATCGACACGGAGGCCATGGCCGACCTCGGTTGGGAGGCCATGACCCGGCCGCCTTTGGCACGAGGCATCGGCCTTTTCTTCAATATCGCCGGCACGCTGCTGCTAGTAGGCGGTACCCTGTGGTCGGCCTGGAAAATGCGGGCTAACCCCGCCCTGCGCTACCGGGCTCTGGGCCTTTTGGTGCTAACGCTCGGGGTGATGGTTGTGGCCGCAGGCGGCAGCATGGTGGGTGTCTTGGGCCTTTCCGAAGCGGACGCGCTCGCCGTCACAAACGCCTTGGGTATCGCCCTGATGCTGGCCGGCATTCAAGTAGCCGACCGTAGGGTGCAGGCGCAGGTCACAGCTCGGGAAGGTACTTCTTCACCCGTTGGAGGAACCGGATCTGGCCGTCGATGATGGCATCGGTGATGCGCAGCACGCGGTTGTACTCCGTCGGCTCGAGGCGCTCGGGCGGAGAATCGGTCCAAAGGGTTGCGAGCACGCCGACATCGGTCGGCCAGCCGGCCCCTACGTCGAAGCTCGCCGGGGCCAGCCCGCGGTCCGTCACCTCGATGAAGCCTACATCCTCGGCTGCGCCGCCCACCGCCTCGATCCCGATGATGAAGGCGCCCGGCCACTCGTCAGCCAGGCGGCGCAGCGCGCGCGGCAAGTCGCCTCGTCTGACCGGCTCTTCGACCGTGCCCAGCACGTTAGGATAGTAAGCCAACAGCTCCTGCCCCGCGCGCGGCCCGAGGGACGTGGCCGCTCCCTCCGGATCGCCGACGCACAAGTAGACGATCTCGTCCTTTCCGGATGCGCGGTACGCTTCCGCCAATGCGCGCGCGATCGTAAAGTCAGCGGTCCAGTGGTCGCCTTTCACACGCACCAAAGGGCGTCACCTCCGCAAGTTTCGTCCCAACCAATTCTGCATGGGGCGCCGGGTACCTGCCATAGGGTAGGGTGAGGTGGATGTCATGGAAAAGCCGAAAGCCCTGGTGGAATGGGTAGGCGCCATCCACCTGCACACCAAGTACTCCGACGGGCTCGGCACGGTCGATGCCGTCGTGAAAGCCGCCCGCCGTCTGGGACTCGATTTTTGCGTCGTAACCGACCACGACGACATGTCCGCCCTTCCCCGCGAGGGATACGCAGGTGACACCCTGCTTCTCGTAGGCACTGAGGTGACCTGCAAAGACAACGGCCACTGCCTGGCCCTGGGCATCCGCAGGCCCATTCCCACCGGCCTAGCCCCGCAAGACGCCATCGACGCCATCGCCCAGCAAGGAGGCCTGAGCATCCTCGCCCACCCGTGGGACCGGGGCAGTCCCCGCTTCGGCACGTACTACCCTTGGCGCGACTGGACGGTTTCGGGTTACAGCGCTCTCGAGGTATGGAACTTCCTGAACAACTGGGGCGAAGGCGTCACGAACTTAGGCCAAGCCGCAATCGGCTTCGCCTTCCTATCGTTGCGCCTGACGGGCCCGAACCCCGCCGGCCTTGCCCACTGGGACCGCCTGAACGAAGAACGGTTTGCCCTCGGCGAGCCTCCCGTACCGGTGATCGGGGGCGTCGACGGCCACGGCTACTTCATGTACCGGCGCAGCCTCGTCACCGTCCGCACGCATATCTGGGCGCCGCCCAAGCGGCGTGACCCGGCCCGCGACCGGCATGCGATCCTGCGGGCACTCCGCACGGGCCGCTGTTTCCTCGCCAACGACGCCTTAGCCGATTCCCGGGGATTCGTCTTTCAAGTACGCGGCCGCGACCGGCAATACCCCCGGGATGCGGCAGACGTCGCGGGCCCGGCGGATATCGTTGTTCGCCTGCCGCGGCGGGCGGAAGTGCGGATCCTCAGGGACGGCGAGACGGTGTACCGGAACGTCACGGACCACGTGACCTATCGAACCGAACGGCCCGGCACCTACCGCTGCGAAGCAGCACGATCCTACTGGGGCCGTTCCCGCCCGTGGATTTTTACCAACGCCGTACACGTGCGGTGAGTTGCCCGTCTTGACACCCCGCGGCCTGCCGGCGTAGAATACCATTAAACGATTGCTTAATAATTTTGCCGGGAGGAACCTACATGACGACGTCCAAGGCCCGGGCCGATTGCTGCGATGTGTACGATCCTTCCGCGCCGGAAGCCAAGAGCGCCCTGCGGGAGCGGCTCATCGAGGTGGCCGGCCTTTCCGAGCTGTTCAAAGTCCTGGGCGATGAGACCCGCACCCGCATTCTGTACCTTCTTTCCTTGCAAGAGCTTTGCGTCTGTGACATCGCCGACGTGATGGAGATGAGCCTTGCCGCCGTCTCCCACCACCTGCGGCTCCTCAAGGCACATCGCCTGGTCAAGTACCGGCGCGACGGCAGGCAAGTCTACTACTCCCTTGACGACCACCATATCGTAGAGCTCATCCGGGTGGCACAGGAACATTTCGAGGAGGTGCGCTAGAGCTATGAAGCCGGTGCGAACCCATCAAACCGCCAAGTTCACGTTACAGGGCCTGGATTGCGCGAGCTGTGCAGCCAAGATCGAAGTGGCCGTGCAGCGCGAGATGGGCCTATCGGATGCGGCGATCAATTTTGCTGCACGCACGATCTTCCTGCCGCCCCAGTACGCGCCCAAAGTGCAGGAAATCATCGATCGCATCGAACCCGGAGTCGTATTGGTCGCGGCCGAAGAGGACGACGGTGCCGGCGAGGATGATGACGCCTCGGACGGTTTAAGCGGCGGCCACGACGCGGAAGAGGCTCCGCACAAAACACGTGTGACCGAAATCGCCGTTGCCGCCTCCTTGATGGTCCTGGGCTTGGTCTTTCACACGGCTTTGCAGCGAACACCCTACGCCGCGGGCGAGTATGCAGTGTTTCTCTCCGCCTACTGGCTCGTCGGCCGGCACGTCGTGGCTGCGGCCTTCCGGAATTTTCGCCACGGCAACTTCTTCGATGAGAACGCCCTCATGACCGTCGCCACGGTAGGTGCCTTCCTGATCGGGGAGCTGCCCGAGGCTGTAGGCGTCATGCTGTTTTACTCCATTGGAGAAGAGCTTCAGGATAGGGCGGTGGACAGGTCACGCCGCTCCATCAAGAACTTGCTGGACGTTCGGCCGGAAACGGCACGGGTGCTCCGCAACGGAGCGGAACATACCGTGGCCCCGGAGAACGTGCGGGTGGGGGAACGGGTTTTGGTTCGGCCCGGGGAGAAGGTCCCCCTCGACGGCACGGTGGCCGAGGGCACCTCGTTCGTCGACACGTCGGCTCTTACGGGTGAATCGGTGCCCCGCCGTGTCGTCCCCGGCGATACGGTGCTCGCAGGCAGCGTGAACGGGCAAGGTCTCCTTACCGTGACCGTGGCCAAGCCCTTTGCCGAATCGTCGGTCTCGCGCATCTTGGAACTGGTCGAACGGGCCGGGGCCCGCAAGGCGAGGACGGAACGCTTCATTACCCAGTTCTCCCGCTACTATACACCGGCCGTGGTCGCCATCGCCCTCGGCGTCGCCCTTCTGCCGCCCCTCCTTCTACCGGGCGCGCAGTTGTCCGAGTGGGTTTACCGGGCCCTCGTGCTCCTTGTCATCTCGTGCCCGTGCGCCCTGGTCCTTTCCATCCCCTTAGGCTACTTCGGCGGCATCGGCGGAGCAGCCCGCAGCGGCATCCTCGTAAAGGGCGCAAACTTCCTGGACGTGCTGACGCAGCTCGACACCGTCGTCTTCGACAAGACCGGCACCTTGACCCAAGGCGTCTTCCGTGTGCAGCAGATAGCCGCCGTGAACGGTTTCTCGCAGGACGAAGTGCTCGAGTACGCCGCGCTAGCGGAGAGCTTTTCGAACCATCCCATCGCGGCGTCGATCGTGGACGCGTACGGCAAAGAGCCGAACCGCTCGCGCGTCGACCGCTACGAAGAAATACCCGGGCAGGGAGTGGTCGCCCACGTCGACGGCAGGCCGGTCGCTTTGGGAAACGCCCGCCTGCTGCGCCGTTTCGGCATCGCGGATGTCCAGACGGAAAGGACGGGAACCGTGGTGCATGTCGCCATCGACGGCCGGCTGGCGGGTACGATCACGATCGCCGATGAAGTGAAGGCTGACGCCGCGCAGGCCGTAGGAAGCCTGCGGCGGCTCGGCGTCCGGCGGACCGTGATGCTGACGGGCGACCGCTCCGAAGTGGCCCGGAGCGTCGCAACGGATTTGGCCATCGACGAGGTCTACGCCGAGCTGCTGCCGGAGGATAAGGTGGAGATTTTCGAACGGATCGCTGCCAAGGGCAATGGCCGCGTGGCGTTCGTAGGCGACGGCATCAACGACGCGCCGGTGCTCACCCGGGCGGACGTCGGCATCGCCATGGGGGCCCTCGGGTCCGATGCGGCCATCGAGGCAGCCGACGTCGTCATTATGGACGACGCGCCGACGAAAGTCGCCCGGGCCGTCGAGATCGCGCGGCGCACCCGCTCCATCGTGTGGCAGAACATTGCCTTAGCCCTTGCCGTGAAAGGAATCGTACTGGCCTTGGGCGCCTTCGGCCTGACCCACATGTGGCAGGCGGTCTTTGCCGACGTGGGCGTTGCGCTGCTCGCCGTAATGAATGCGACCCGGGCCCTGCGGGCATAGGGTGCGGGCACAAGCCGCGGCCTTTGGGGTCCCGGCGTGCCGCCGTTGGCGTGCCCCACCGGCGTGCCCCCGCTGCGCTAGGCGGCCTCGAAACTCTCCTTGTCGACCAGCACGAGCGCCGAACGGGCCGGCACCGCGACGGTATCCCGGTGCACGTCCCAAAGCCGCTCCGTTCCGGCCCGTTCGCCGTCGACGACCGCGACCCAGCCTTCTCCCGGCAGGTCCACCCACTGGAGATGGGGATTGGCGTTAAACAGCACCACGATGCGCTCCCACGGGTCGCCGCCCGCATGGTCGAACAGCATGTAGCCGACCATTTTGTCGCGAGGCATATCAAGAAAACGCAGGTGCCGCCGTATCGCCTCCGCGGAACCGAGTCGAAAAGCAGGATGCCCTTTGCGTAACGCGATGAGCCCGCGGGTGTACTCGAAAACGTGAAAGTAGCGCGCCTTGCGCTCCCAGTCGATGGCGTTCACGCGGTCGGGGGAGCGGTAGCTGTTGTCGTCCCCGAACTTCGTACGCAAAAAATCCATGCCCGCTTGCAGAAAGGGAATGCCTTGGCTGGTCAGCAACAGGGCCAAGCTCAGCTTCTGCATCTTGATGCGCTCTTTTTCCGGTTCCTGCCCCGACGTCGCCTCCAGCTTGTCCCAGAGCGTCAAGTTGTCGTGGGACTCGGCGTAGTTGACCGACTGGTACGGCTCGGCCGCCCACGGATGCTTCGTGTAGCGCACCCGCTCAAACCGAACCTGGGGATGGTAAATCGCGCCTACAATTCCCGCCTTGACCGTCTCCTCGCAACCCGAGGCGCCATTCACGAACCCGGGAACGGGCGCGTCGAACACGGCTCCCTTAATCCCGTCCCGCAGATCGTCATTGAACACGGCGATGCCCGGCATCTGCGCTACGTGCACCTTTACCGCCTTCTCGTGGTCGGGCAAAGGAGAAAGTCCCCCCGTCCATCCTTCACCGTAGAGCAAAATGGAAGGGTCGACCTCGTCGAGGGCCCGGCGCACCGCCCGCATGGTTTCGATGTCGTGCAGGCCCATCAAATCGAAACGGAAGCCGTCGATCTTGTATTCCCTCGCCCAGTAAACCACCGAATCGACGATCAGTTTGCGTACCATGGAGCGCTCGGAGGCGAGCTCGTTGCCGCAGCCCGAGCCGTTCGAGAAGTTCCCGGTCCAGTCGCTGCGATAATAGTACCCGGGCACCAGCCGGTTCAGATGGGAATCGACGCTGTGGAACGTATGGTTGTAGACGACGTCCATGACGACCCGGATGCCGTTTTCGTTTAATGTCTTTACCATTTCCTTGAGCTCGCGAATGCGGACGGAACCGTCGAAGGGATCGGTGGCATAGGAACCTTCGGGCACGTTGTAATGGAGAGGGTCGTAGCCCCAGTTGTACTGCGGAGTCTTGGTATCCGCCTCGTCTACGGTGCAAAAATCGAAAACGGGAAGCAGGTGCACGTGGGTGACGCCCAGCTCCTTTAAATGGTCGAGGCCCGTACTGACGCCCCCGGGCCCCCGCGTCCCCCGCTCCGTGAGCCCCAAGAACTTCCCTTTGTGCCGTATTCCCGACGTCTTATGTACCGTTAAATCGCGGATATGAAGCTCGTAGATCACCGCGTCGGTAAAGCGTACGTACTCGGGCTTGCGCAGCGCGTCCCAGCCTTCGGGATTCGTGCGCCTTAAATCGACGACCATGCCCCGCTCGCCGTTCACCCCCACGGCCCTGGCGTACGGGTCGACGACTTCATGGGTCTCGCCGTTTACCGTTACGAGATAGTTATAGTAAATTCCGTGGCAGTCGCCGGGCAGCCGAAATACCCAGGTGCCCGCGACATCGGGACGCATCGAGTGGACGGCAACAGGCTCGCCGCCCCGGCCGGACTTGTAAAGCACCAGAGACATCGAGCTTGCGGTGGGCGCCCAAACGCGGAAAAGGGTGGCCCGGGGGGTGTACAAAGCGCCCAGGTCGCCGTCGTAGTGAAGGTCGTCTGCGAGGATTTCGCTTTCGAGTCGGTGCACTCTGAGTTCCATGCCGTCCCCTCCACTTCCATTCTCCCTGCAATTCCCCAGACGCGGCAATGCTTAGTTGCTGGGAAACAGGGAGCGATAAGGAACGGGTGACAGGTTCTCCCCTGATCCCGCAGCCTTCACAGACGGTGGATGCGCCGGACCCTCCCGCCCGGCAGGAGAAGGCCCACCGGATCCGGAAGTTTGTCTGGACATCCAAACGAGAATTCTACCAGATTTGAGGGACCGCCATGGCCAGAAAGCTTTTCCTGATCGACGGTTACGCGCAAATCTTCCGTGCGTTCTATGCCATTCGCAGCGGCATGAACAGTCCGGTAACGGGCGAGCCTACCCACGCGGTCTTCGGGTTCACGTCGATGCTGCATAAGATCTTCACGCAGCTCAAACCCGACTTCCTCGCGGTGGCGATGGACGGACCCGGCCCCACCTTCCGCGACGAGATGTATCCCGAGTACAAGGCCACCCGTCCGCCCATGCCGGAGGAGCTGGCCCCCCAAATTCCCCGCATCATGGATCTTTTGCAGGCTTATAACGTCCCCCTGCTCAGCGCCGCGGGGTACGAAGCCGACGACGTCATCGCGACCGTGGTGCGCAGGGTACTCGAGGACGAGGGGTTGAGCGACATCGAGATCTACATCGTCTCGCGGGACAAAGACCTGGAGCAACTCATTTGCGACCGGGTAAAGTTGTACGACGCGCACAAAGACGAGATCGTCGACGAGGCCGCGCTCATGGCCGAAAAGGGGATCCGCCCGGACCAAGTGATCGACCTTTTGGCTCTCACGGGCGACACGGCCGACAACGTACCGGGCGTAAAGGGCATCGGGGCGAAAACAGCCGCGCAGCTGCTGCAACAGTTCGGCTCCCTCGACGGCATATTGGCGAACCTAGATCAGATTAAGGGTAAGCGCCGCGAGAACCTGGAAGCGGCAAAAGAGCAGCTGCCGTTGAGCCGCGCCCTGGTCACTTTGCGCAGCGACGCCGACATCCGTTTCGATCTCGAAGAGGCGACCCTTGGCCCGATCGACTTGGACGCGGTGCTGCGCCTCTTTAGGGAACTGGGTTTCCGCAGGCACCAGGAGGAAGTCCGCAAGGTGGCCGAGGAGTTCGGTGCGGCCCGTGCGGAGCGGGATCCTTTGGTCGGGGGAGCGGACGCACGCGAGGAAGACGGCGCCGAAACGACGGATACAGCGTCGCCGGCGGTCGAGCGGGGCCGCTACGAGCTCATCTTGACGCCGGAGCGCCTGGCGGAGGTCGTGGCCACGTTGAAAGAGCAGGAGCTGATCTGCCTGGACACCGAAACGACGGGCCTGGACTCCGGCGCAGAGCTTTGCGGCATCAGCTTCGCCTGGCGGCCCGGCCACGGCGTGTACATTCCCGTGCTGTCCCAAGATCCTGCAAGCCATCTCGATTTCGAGACCGTTGCGCAGCAGCTGAAACCCGTACTGGAGGATCCGGTGATTCCGAAGTGCGGGCACAATGTGAAGTTCGACACCCGGGTGCTGCTCCGCTCCGGCATCAAACTGCGGGGCATCGTCTTCGACACCATGCTGGCGAGCCAGCTCCTCGACCCGAGCCGGCCGAGCCACCGCCTGGACGATTTGGTACACGATCTTTTGGGATATCGCATGACGCCCATCAGCCAGCTCATCGGTGACGGCGACGCACAGTGCTCCATGGCCGAGGTGAACCTGGAGCAAGTCGCCGAGTACGCGGCGGAAGATGCGGACATGACGCTCCGCCTGCAGCAGTACCTCGCGCCACAGATCGAAGCCCACGGCATGACGGAGCTCTTGACCAAAGTGGAGGCGCCCCTCGCCGGCGTCTTGGGCGAGATGGAAGAGACGGGCGTACTGTGCCATCCGGAAATCCTGGCCGAGCAGGAAGAGGCTTTGGTCGCTCAGATCGAAGAGCTCAAGGAGCGCATCTTTGCCATTGCGGGCATCGAGTTTAACCTGGATTCGCCCAAGCAACTGGCGGAAGTTCTGTTCGACCGCTTGGGGTTCAAGCCGGTGAAGAAGACGAAGACGGGGGTGTCGACGGACGTCGAAGTGATGACGCAGCTTTCCCACGGCGAGCGGCCCGACGATCCGGTGAGCTCCATTCCGCGCCTCATTTTGGAGTACCGGCAGCTGAACAAACTCGTCTCGACGTACATGGGGAACTTGCGCGATGCGATCAATCCCCGTACGGGCCGCATCCACTCGACGTTCCACCAGCTCGTCACCGCCACGGGCAGGCTCGCGTCGCAAGATCCGAACCTGCAGAACATCCCAGTCCGCAGCGACATCGGCCGGCAAATCCGCAAAGCATTCACGGCGCCGCCGGGACACCTTCTGCTGTGCGCCGACTATTCCCAGATCGAACTGCGCATTCTGGCCCATCTAAGCGAGGACCCCGGTTTGCTCGAGGCCTTTCGCAACGACGACGACATCCACGCCGCCGTCGCTTCCCGGGTCTTCGGCGTGCCGATCGATCAGGTCACTCCGAACCAGCGCAGCTACGCCAAGACGATCAACTTCGGGATCATTTACGGGATCACGGCCTACGGCCTGTCGCGGCGCATTCCCGACCTCGACGTGAAGGAAGCGGCTAGCCTGATCGAAGATTACAAGACGCGCTTTCCCGGCATCGAACGGTTCCTGCAAGAATGCGTCTCCCAGGCGGAGCAGTATGGCTACGTCTCGACGATGCTGGGACGCCGCCGGTATATCCCCGAAATCCGCTCTTCGAACCGCAGCCGCAAAGCCCAAGGCGAACGCTTTGCCATCAACACCGTGGTGCAAGGGAGCGCGGCGGACCTCATCAAACTCGCTATGGTCAACTTGCAGCGGCGCATTGACGAAGAAAGGCTTCCCCTCAAGCTCGTGCTGCAAATCCACGACGAGCTCGTGTTCGAGGTGGCCGAAGGCGCGGCGGAAGAGGCGGGCCGCATCGTGAAGGAAGAGATGGAAGGGGCTATGGAGTTGCACGTGCCGTTGAAAGCCGAGATCGCAACGGGTCCGAACTGGATGGACGCGAAGTAGCACGGTGCCCTATTCCTCGTCCGCCCGGCCGCCCTACCGCTCGCGCAGCTCGGCCACGGTCGTCTCGTCCACCCGCTGGAATAGAGGTCCGGGGATGTCGAACGGCCGGCCTGCCTCAAGGAGATCCAGCTGATCGGCCAGGCCCGGATACCCGCCCCGTCCTATGGTCCGCTCCTCCGGGGCCAGGCGCAGGGCGTCGCAGAGCGCATGGGCGGTAAAGGGCAAGATCGGTTCCGAGGCCAGCGCGTCGAGCCGGATCAGGTTGACGGCGGTGCGCAGCACGAGCGCCGCCGCATTCGGGTCTTCCTTCACCAGGCTCCAAGGCGCCTGCCTGTCGAGGTACACGTTTCCTAGGGTCCAAAGCTCGCGCAGCGCGGCCGCGGCCTTGCGAAACTCCAGTGCCCCGAGGTACGTGCGGTAAGCGGTGAGAACTCGGCGGCACTCGTCCTGCAGCTGCCGCTCGGCCGGGCCCGGCGCGCCGCCCGCGGGGATGCGGTGACCGAAGTGCTTCGCCGTAAGGACCAGCGTGCGGTGGACGAAGTTGCCGAAGGTGTTGGCCAAGTCTTTGTTCACCGTCGCCGCGAAATGTTCCCAAGTGAAGTCGGCGTCGTCGGACTCCGGCGCCTGGGCGATGAGGTAGTACCGCCAAACGTCGGCCGGAAAGTGCTCCAGAGCTTGATCCATAAAGACGCCCCGCCTTTGGCTGGTCGAAAACTTCCCGCCGTAGTACGTGAGCCAGTTGAACGCTTTGATGTACGACGCGAGGGTCCAGGGCTCGCCGGTGCCGAGGATCGTAGCCGGGAAAAAGATGGTATGGAACGGCACGTTGTCTTTGGCGAGAAACTGCACGTACTGGACATCCGATGCGTCATACCACCAGCTGCGCCAGTCCCGCTCGCCGGGCTGCAAGTCGGACCACTCTTTCGTCGCGGCGATGTACCCGATGGGCGCATCGAACCACACGTAGAACACTTTGTCCTCAAAGCCCGCACGCGGCACCGGCACCCCCCATGTCAGATCGCGGGTGATGCCCCTTGCCCGCACACCTTCGTCAAGCCATTTCAGGGCAATCGACCGGGTAAGGAGCGGCCACTCCGGATGGGATTCCACCCACTGCCGCAGCTTTCCGGCCAACGGTTCGAGCTTGAAAAACAGGTGCTTTGTGGGGCGCAGTTGAAGGTCGGCGCTGCCGGAAAGGGCCGAGCGGGGATGGATCAGGCTTGCCGGGTCGAGGAGCGTCGTGCACTTTTCGCACTGGTCTCCCCGGGCTCCTTCATAACCGCAGACGGGACAAGTACCGATCACATAGCGGTCGGGCAAGAAGCGACGGTCGCGGGCGGAGTAGATCTGCTCGACCTGCCGCTCTTCGATCAGGCCGTGTTCGTCGAGCTTGCGGTAGAAATACTGCGTGAGCTCGCGGTTTTGCGGCGACGAGGTGCGGCCGAAGTGATCAAAAGACAGCCCGAAACACCGGTACACCTCGTACTGCCTTTCGTGCTGCACGCGGCAGTATTCCCGGACGTCCAACCCCTGCTCCTGCGCGGCGATCTCGGCCGGCGTGCCGTGGTCGTCGGTGGCGCAGATAAAGAGGACCTCCTCGCCTTCCGCCCGGAGAAACCGCGCATAGATGTCGGCCGGCAGGAGCGATCCCACCAGGTTGGCCAAGTGCTTCATCCCGTTGATGTACGGCAAAGCGCTCGTAATGAGATAGCGAGCCATCGAACATGCCTCCTATGCAAACAAAAAAGCCACGGTTTCCCGTGGCCGGTAGCTAGGCGACAGACAGTCACCTTCAGCAGGGGTCCCCAGTCACCGGGGCGGACCACAGGAAAGGGAGGGCGCGGCAAGAGCGGACATGGACATCAACATCGGGACCTGACCAAC
>Ga0079224_100006856_pt1 | contig 15184 bp, 14 predicted proteins | sample Stecom2015_FD_80414 | JGI IMG/M metagenome (GOLD analysis project Ga0079224, IMG submission 80414) | Agricultural soil microbial communities from Utah to study Nitrogen management - Steer compost 2015 | ecosystem: Environmental > Terrestrial > Soil > Agricultural land | place: USA: Utah...
ATCCTCGCCGACCTGGAGGCCGGGTTCGACAAGTACGGCACGGGCGAGGAGCTGCAGCGCCACCTGCGTGACGTCGCCGACCACGCGACCACCGTGGCCGAACGGGTGGACGGCTTCCGCCAGCTGCTCAACTCCATCCTCGCGGTCAACGCCACCCTGGTCAGCCAGGCCCAGAACGAGGAGATGAAGCACCTCACCGAGGCCAGTTACGCGCAGAGCGAGGAGGTCAAGAAGATCTCCTCGTGGGCGGCCATCCTGTTCGCCCCCACCGTGGTCGGCGGCATCTACGGGATGAACTTCGACTTCATGCCGGAGCTGCACTGGAAGTACGGCTACGTGATGGCGGTCGGGCTGATGGCGGCGGTGAGCGTGGCGCTGTACGCGATCTTCAAGCGCCGCGGCTGGCTGTGAGGCCCGCCCGTGTCCCGGTGCGGCGACCGTGCGCGCCGCACCGGGACACGGGCGTCACCGGATGTCGACCTGCGGCGGGTGCTCCGGGCCGGCCCCGCACTCGGTGCGGTCATGGGGAAGGGGCTGCTCGTCCCCCGTTGCGGGTGCCCGCCGAGTTCCAGTCCCCGCAGCGACGAGCGGCCGTCGGCGTAGGCGTCGGTGCCGGTCTCCTCCCGCCAGGCGCAGATCCGCTCGGCAAGGGAGTCCGGCAGGGCGAAGGCCGAGGGGCGGTCGACGGTGGGTGCGATGTTCAGGGGGCAGGCGGTACTCCCGCTCGTCGGTGTGCGGGACCGAAGCAGAAACCAGCGGAGGGCGGGGACGGTCACAGCGGTCAGCGCCGCTACGAAAATGCACCAATCAGTGCAAAAACGCCGTATATCCCTTCGGTTTTGCGCTTCTCCCGGTACGGCGCCCCCCGGACGGATACGATCGTGGGTCACGGGGGGACGGCAGGCGTTGTCGAGAGGGAGGGTGTGGCGGCGTGTCCGGACAGAGGCAGGAGTCTTTTCCGTGTGGTGAGGCGGTCGTTTTCGCCGTGCGCGGCGAGATCGACATCGCCAACGCCACCCAGTTGTGCGCGGCGCTGCTGCACGCCACCGACCGGCCCGAGTGCCACTGCCTGGTCGTCGACCTGTCCAGGGTGGAGTTCATGGACCTCAGCGGTGTGCGGGCGCTGTACGAGTGCTTCCGCGTCCTGACCTGGGAGGGGCGGCACATGGTGTTGGCCGAGCCCTCGGCCGCGGTCGAGCGGGTGCTGAACGCGCTCCACCTGGAGCGCGACTTCGAGGTCTACCCGATCGTCGAGGCCGCCCTGGTCCACACCGCCCACCAGCGCTACGAGGAGGGGCCCTTCACGGGAGTCCGCGGCTGCGAGTGACCGGCACCGGTCGGGCGAGGTCGCGCCGGTGGGCGGCTCACCCCTTGCGGCGCGGTGTCCCGAGACGGTGCGCGGACCGCTGCGGCAGTCGGTCCGCTCCCCTGCTCAGGCCCCCGACAGTTCCAGTTCCAGGACGTGGGAGACCAGTTCGATCATCACCCGTTTGACCGACTCGCGCTCCCGGGCGTCGCACAGCAGCACCGGGACGTCGGGGTCCACGTCCAGGGCGATCCGCACGTCGGCGGGCATGTGGGTGCGCACCCCGTCGAAGCAGTTCACCGCGACGACGAAGGGCACGCCGCGCTGCTCGAAGAAGTCGATCGTCTCGAAGCAGTCCTCCAGGCGGCGGGTGTCGGCCAGGACGATCGCGCCCAGCGCCCCCTCGGCCAGCTCCTCCCACATGAAGGAGAAGCGCTGCTGGCCCGGAGTGCCGAACATGTAGATGACGGTCTGCTCGTCCAGGGTGATGCGGCCGAAGTCCAACGCGACGGTGGTGGTCGTCTTGGACTCCACCCCGTCGAGGTCGTCCACACCGACGCTCTCGGCGGTCATCACCTCCTCGGTGTGCAGCGACTCCACCTCGCTGAGCGCGGACACCAGGGTCGTCTTCCCGGCGCCGAACCCGCCGGCCACCAGGATCTTCAACGCGTCGGGAACGGGCCCGACCCTCTCGGACATGCAGAGGTCTCCTTTCACAGCGCACGGATGCGGTCGAGGACCGTTCTCAGGGTGTGGACATCCGGTCGCCTACGCTGCCACTGCGACTCGTGCACCATGACGTGTCCTCCGTCGAGCAGGTCGGACAGCAGGATACGCAGGACGCCCAGCGGCAGTCCGGTGCGCGAGGCCAGCTCGGCCACCGAGGCCGGGGCCGCACACGCGTCCAGGATCGAGTGGTGCTCGGGTTCCAGATCGGTGGGCGGCGCCACGGTCGGCACCGCCACCACCTGGGAGGTCATCGCGAAGTCGGAACGCGAGGGACGGGTGCGTCCCCGCGTCAGCGAGTACGGCCGGATCAGTCGGCCGCCGTCGTCGGGGGAGCCGGACATGGCGCTCAGAGCCCCTCGGCCACTCGTCCCTGCGCAGGCCGGCGGTGTCGGGGCAGGGTGGACAGGTGCGGACCGACCTGGCGCACCAGCCGGTTGATCTCGTAGGCGACCAGTCCGACGTCGCAGGAGGAGTCGGCGACCAGCGCCAGGCAGGCGCCGTGCCCGGCGGACAGCACGAACAGGAAGACGTTGTCCATCTCCACCACGGTCTGGCGGACCTCGGCCGCGCCCAGCTGCTTGCCGGCGCCCCGCGCCAGGCTGGAGAAGCCCGAGGCGATGGCGCTGATCCGTTCGGCGCGCTCCTGGTCCATGCCGCTGGAGGCCGACAGCAGCAGTCCGTCCGAGGACAGCAGTACGGCCTCGCGGGCTCCCTCGGTCCGGGAGACCAGGTCGGTCAGCAGCCAGTCCAGTTCGGAGGAGGTGGAACGGTGGGTGGTCGTCTGCTCGGTCATCGTGTCTCCGTGGTGGGGTGATCGGTGTTGCCTTCGGCGCGTCCGGTCCGGGTGCCCCGTTGGAAGGCGCTCATCATCTGCCGGATCTCCTCCAGCGACCGGTCGGTGCTGACCGGGCGGGAGATGGACGGTGCGGGTGCCGGTGGTGTCGGTTGGGGGCGTCGCTGGGAGCGCCTGCGGCGCGGCAGGCCCTTGTAGGTGTCGGACTCCGCGGGGCGCGGGGCGGCGGGCAGCGCGGTGGCACCGGTGGCGCTGGTGGCCGGGGCCGCCGGCGCGGACTCGGCGGGGGCGGAGGGGGCCGTCACGGGGGGTGCCTCCAGTTCTGCGGGGGCGGGGCGCGCGGGTTCGAGGGGGACCGCGGGCGGGGTGACGGGGGTGGTGTCGATCGTCTCGGGCGGGAACACGATGATCGCCTGGGTCCCGTTGTAGGGGGAGGGGCGCAGGGTCACCTTCAGGTTGTGCCGCTGGGCGATGGTGGCGACCACGATCAGACCCAGTTGGGAGTCCTCGCGCATGTCGGCGAGGTTGAAGCGGCGGGAGGAGCCGCCGAGTAGTTCGTTGGCCTCGGCGTAGCCCTCGGGGAGCATGCCCAGGCCCCGGTCCTCGATCTCCAGGGCGTAGCTGCCGTGGGGCAGGGCCTCGCCGCGCACCGTCACCGTGGTGTTGGGCGGGGAGAAGGAGGCGGCGTTCTCCAGCAGTTCCGCCAGCAGCCGCACGCTGTCGGAGGCGACGGAGCCCTTGAGCCGCACCGCGGGCATCGGCAGCAGTTTGACCCGGGAGTAGTCCTCGATCTCGCTGGAGGCGGCGCGTGCCGCCTGGGCCAGGGAGAGCGGCTCGCCGGGCTTGCGGGACGGCCGGTCGTCGGTGAGCAGCATCAGGTTCTCGGCGTTGCGCCGCATCTGGGTGCTCAGGTGGTCGATCCGGAACAGCGACTCCAGCACCTTCGGGTCGGTCTCGGACTGCTCCAGGGAGTCCAGCAGGCTGAGCTGGCGGTGCACCAGGGTCTGGGCGCGCCGCGCGATGTTGCGGAAGATGTTGCGCACGCCCTCGCGCAGCTTCGCCTCCTGGGTCGCCGAGGTCACGGCCGCGCGCTGCGCGGTGTTGAACGCCTCGGTGACCTGGCCGATCTCGTCGTTGACGTCGACGGGGATCAGCGGGGCGTCGGTGTCGACGTCCACCTTCTCCCCGGCGCGCAGCCGGGCGGTGATCTCGGGCAGGCGGCGGTTGGCGTAGTCCAGGGTGGCCTCGCGCAGCGTGCCGAGCCGCCGGTTGAGCCAGGCGACGGCCCGGGAGCTGAACAGCACGGAGGCCACGACCACGGCCAGGGTCGCGACGCTGAACAGGGCGAGGAGGGCGGTGAGCTGCAGGGCCTCGGAGCGGCTCTCCTCGGCCAGGGCGGCGATGCGCTTGTCCGTCAGCTCCCCGAAGGACCGGTCCAGCGTCTCCCGGGCGGACTGCCACAGCTCGATGTCGATGGGGGGCTCGTCGGAGGCGGCCCCGGAGCGGATGGCCTCGTTCTCCAGCGACTGCACGGTGCGGAACTGGGCGCTTCCGATGACCTCGTCGTAGTCGTCCCGGACGGGTCCGGTGAGTTCGGGGGCGATCTGGGAGTACAGGTAGCGCTGGGCGCCGACCGCGGCCGCGAAGTCGATGTGGTCGGCGGTGGTGAAGACGCCGGAGATGCTGGAGTAGGTCAGCATCCCGTCCTCCTGGGAGAGCAGTTCCTCGGCCCGGATGAGGGAGGTGAGGCTGCGCATCCGGTGGGTCCGCTCGCTGTCGACCAGCTTCTCCTGGAGGTCCCACAGTTGCAGGCCGGCCTCGATCGCCTCGTTGTAGGTGGAGACGGCGCCCTCCCGGGCGGGCGTGGAGGTGTCGAGGACGTCGCGGTGCATCGGGAGCACCTCCAGGGTGCTGAGGAAGCGCTCGATGCGGTCGCGGGTCTGCTCCGGGAAGCTGTTCAGGCCGGCGTCCTCGATCCCGGCGCGGAAGTCGGAGACGGCCGCGTCGGTGGCCGCGCGGTCCTCCCGCAGTTCCGGGCTGAGGGAGCGGCCGCCGGCCGAGGTCCCCGCGTGGGCGAGGTACTCCATCGTGGACTGGCGTTCCGCCTGCAGCGCGGAGATGACCTCCAGGGAGGGGATGCCCGCCTCCTCGATGAACGCGGTGCTCCGGTGCAGGGAGAGCAGGCTGCTCACCGGCGTGACGAGGGTGCCGACCCAGAGGATCAGCAGGGCGCTGCTCGGGATGAGGGCCAGTGCGAGGAGACGCGAACGGATGGTGCCGCGCTGTTCTGCGGACAGGAGGCGCAGCCAGCGGAGGGGACGGCGCTGCTCTTTGGTCATGGACTCGCTCTGAGTGCGGATGGGGGGATGGCTGTGCGGAGGACAGACGGGATGCGGCCCGTGTGCCCGAAACGGAAGGTCCGTCTGAGAGTTCTGAGCTAACCGTTATCGGCGGAATAAGGCAAGCCCATTTTGGGACACAGGGCACTACGTTGGGTGATCTGTGTCACTAAAATCTCCGATGGTTTGGCGCATTGTCGCGCAAAATACAACCGTCCGCCATCTTCCCGCCAGACTTACCGCCAAATCGTCACCAAGCCGTGCCTGTTGCCGAGCCGTTCCGGGAAGCAGCGGCGACCGCGACCACGCCGTACGGGGGCGGCGTGGTCGCGGTCGCCGGAGCGGCGGCCCCGTACGGCGGCGCGTGCCCGTGGCCGCCGCCGGAGGGCTCAGGAGTCCCTGCGGTACAGCACCCACAGGGCCCCGCCCAGGCTGAGCGCCAGCCAGCAGACGACCACCGCGAGCGCCGCCCAGGGGTCCATGTGGACCGGCGCCTGCGGCGGGTTGACCCCCGTGACGTTGTCCCAGGCGCTGGCCGGCAGGTAGCGCAGCACGTGCTCCTGGACGGACGGGGGCAGCAGACCGCCGAACATCGGGGGCAGCAGCATCAGCGACAGGGAGGCGGTGATCGCTCCCGCGGTGCCGCGCAGCAGGAACCCCAGGCCCAGCGTCAGCAGCGGGAAGACGGGGAAGGTCGCGCCCAGCAGCAGCGTGGTGCGCAGGCGGTCGGCGTCGCCCAGGCCGACCGTGGGCATGTCGAAGGAGTCCAGGACCGCCTGGGCGGCCAGGAAGGCGGCGAAGACGGTCACCAGTCCCACGGCCAGGCTGACGGCGGCCAGCACCGCGGTCTTGGCCGCCAGCACCCGCCAGCGGCGCGGGTGGAGGGTGAGGGTGAGCCTGATCCGGTCCGGGTACTCCCCGGCCGAGACCTGGGCGGCGAGCACGACGAGCGCGATCACCCCGAAGACCGGCCCGAGGTAGGCCAGCATCGCGGCCTGGTCGGCCGGGTCGGCCCCGGGAGGCAGGGCCTCGGGGCCGGCCGCGCCGGCGCCCAGGGCGACCAGCGCGCTCAGGCCGACGCCGATGAGCGGCGCCAGGGCCACGCACACGTAGGTGGAGCGCAGCGAGAAGAGCTTGGTCCACTCCGTCAGGACCGCCGCTCCCAGGCCGGGGGAGACGACGCGCGGGGCGGTGGTGCGCGCGGTGGTGGTCGTGGTCATGCCGGGCTCCCTTCGGGGACGGGGGTGGTGCCGGAGCGGTGCTGCACGCTCGCGGCGGTCAGCTCCATGAAGGCCTCCTCCAGGCTGGCGCGCCGGGGGGTGAGCTCGCGCAGCGCGATGCGGCGGCGCAGGGCGACCTCTCCGACGCGCGCCGCGTCCAGCCCGCCCACCAGCAGCGCACCGTCGTCCTCGGCGCGGACCTCGGCGCCCTCCGCGGCGAGCGCCGCGGCGAGGACGGCGGGATCGGCCGCGGCGACCCGCACGCCGCCGGAGCCGCGCGCGGTCAGTTCGGCCACGCCCACGTCGGCGATCAGCCGTCCGCGGCCGATGACGAGCACGTGGTCGGCGGTGGCCTGCATCTCGCTCATCAGGTGGCTGGAGACCAGCACGGTGCGGCCCTCGGCGGCCAGGTCCCGCAGCAGGCCGCGGATCCACCGGATGCCCTCGGGGTCCAGGCCGTTGACGGGCTCGTCGAACAGCAGCACCCCCGGGTCGCCCAGCAGCGCGGCGGCGATGCCCAGGCGCTGGCGCATGCCGAGGGAGAAGCCGCCGACGCGGCGGTGGGCGGCGGAGGCCAGTCCGACCAGGTCGAGGACCTCCTCGACGCGGCGGCGGGGCAGGCCGGCGCCGCGGGCCAGCCACAGCAGGTGGGCGCGGGCGGTGCGGCCCGGGTGGGCCGCACCGGGGTCGAGCAGCGAGCCGACCTCGCGGGTCGGCGCGGGCAGGTCGCGGTAGCGGCGGCCGTTGACCGTGGCCGTTCCGGCGGTGGGGGTGTCCAGGCCGAGGATCATCCGCATGGTCGTGCTCTTCCCGGCGCCGTTGGGGCCGAGGAAGCCGGTGACCACGCCGGGGTGGACGTCGAAGTCGAGGTGGTCCACGGCGGTGGTGGCGCCGTAGCGCTTGGTGAGTCCGCGTACTCGGATCATCGCGGTCGTCCCTTCTCTCCGGGGCTAGAAAAAGTGATATCACAATGCTAGTCTCAAGTCATCAGGTTGACAGCGAAAGGAAACAGAGATGAACCAAGAAGCCCTCTCCTCGGTGGAGATGCCCGAGCCCCAGGTGCGGGAGCACACCACCGACGGCCTGGCGGGACTGCCGATGCTCCTCCTCGTGCTGGCGCTGCTGCTGGCCGGGGCCGCCGTGGGCGGCTGGGGGGTCTACACGGGCGTCACCGGCACCATGGACGCCGCGGCGGTGGCGCTGCTCGCCACGGGATCACTGGTCCTGCTGGTCGGGCTCTTCCTCGCCTGCGGACTGACGATCGTCGCCCCCAACGAGGCGCGGGTCCTGCAGTTCTTCGGCCGCTACATCGGCACCGTCCGCACCGACGGACTGCGCTGGGTCAACCCGCTCAGCACCCGCAAGCCCGTCTCCACCCGCATCCGCAACCACGAGACCGCCGTCATGAAGGTCAACGACGCGGGCGGCAGCCCCATCGAGATCGCCGCCGTCGTGGTCTGGCAGGTCCAGGACACCGCCCGCGCCGTCTTCGAGGTCGACGACTTCGTCCAGTTCGTCAGCACCCAGACCGAGGCGGCCGTCCGGCACATCGCCAACAACTACCCCTACGACAACCACGACGACACCGACCGGCTGTCCCTGCGCGACAACGCCGACGAGATCACCGAGAAGCTCTCCACCGAGATCGCCGAACGCGTGGAGTCCGCGGGCGTGCGCATCATCGAGTCGCGGCTGACCCACCTGGCCTACGCCCCCGAGATCGCCCAGGCCATGCTGCAGCGCCAGCAGGCGGGCGCGATCATCGCCGCGCGCCAGCGTATCGTCGAAGGCGCGGTGGGCATGGTGGACCTGGCGCTCAGCCGCCTGGCCGAGCAGGACGTGGTGGAACTGGACGAGGAACGCAAGGCCGCGATGGTGAGCAACCTGCTGGTCGTGCTGTGCGCCGACCGCGCCACCCAGCCGGTCATCAACACGGGAACGCTCTACTCATAAGGTTGGTCCGGTGGCAAGTGAGCGCAAGAAGATCCTGCTCCGGCTCGACCCGGCGGTATACGACGCGCTCGCCAGATGGGCCGGTGACGAGCTGCGCAGCACCAACGCGCAGATCGAGTTCCTGCTGCGTCGGGCGCTGACCGACGCGGGCCGCATGCCCAGGCAGGCCAAGGCCATCCCCCGACGGGGCCGCCCCCGCAAGAAGGACGCCCCCGCAACGCCGCCCCCCGACGACCCCAGCCCCTGACCCCGGCGACCGCGACGAGGCCCCGCCCGGCCACCTGCCCGGCGGGGCCCGCGGCGTGCCCGGATCAGTCGGCCGACGGCCAGGCCGCCTCGTCGCGCAGCCGCCGCTTCAGCAGCTTCCCCGCGGCGTTGCGGGGCAGCTCGTCGACGGTGAAGGCGATCCGGGAGGGGATCTTGAAGGCCGCCAGCCGGCCCGCCAGGAAGGAACGCAGCTCCCCGGCGTCCGGCGGCGCCTGGGCGGCCACCCGCACCACCGCGCCGACCTCCTCGCCCAGCTCCTCGTGGGCCAGGCCCAGCACGGCCGCGTCCAGCACCGCCGGGTGTTCCAGCAGCGCGGCCTCCACCTCGGCGCAGTACACGTTCTCGCCGCCGCGCAGGATCATGTCCTTGGCGCGGTCCACGACGTAGAGGAACCCCGCGTCGTCCACCCGCCCCAGGTCGCCGGTGCGCAGCCAGCCGTCGACGAAGGTCGCGGCGGTCTCCTCGGGACGGTTCCAGTACCCGTGCACCACGCCCGGGCCGCTGATCCAGATCTCCCCGACCCGGCCGGGCGGCTGGTCCGCACCGTCCGCGCCCACGATCCGCACGTCCACCACCGGCACGGGCAGGCCGACGCTGTCGGGGCGGGCCAGGTAGTCGGGACCGTAGCTGACCGAGGCCGTCGCCGAGCACTCGGTCAGCCCGTACCCGGCGCCCAGCAGCGTCGCCTCCGGCCGCAGGCCGCCCCGCAGGGCCCGCTCCACCAGGGCGGGGGCGGCGGGCGCGCCCCCGCTGCCCAGCGACACCAGGCTGGACAGGTCGCGTTCGGCGAAGCTCGGCGCGGCGAACAGCTGGGCCAGCATCGTGGGGACGCCGGTCATCCCGCTGACGCGTTCGCGCTCGATCGTCTCCAGCGCCGCCTCGGCGTCCCACCGGCGCAGCAACACCAGGGTGCCCCCGGCCGACAGGGTGGGCAGCATGACCGTCTGCGCTCCGGTGACGTGGAACAGCGGCAACACGCACAGCACCTTCGCGGGGGCCGCCTCGAAGGTGAGCGCGAGCGCCTCGGCGACGTCCGCTCCCATCCGCAGCAGGGTGCGGGCCTTCATGAAGGCCATGGACAGCACGTTGCTGACCATGTTGCGGTGCGACCCCAGCGCGCCCCTGGGCCTGCCGGTGGTCCCCGAGGTGTAGAAGAGCGTGGCGGGATCGTCGGGGGCCAGGGCCACCTCGGGCGGCACGGCATCGGGGGCCACCTCGCCGAGCACCTCCGCCCAGGCCCGCGCCCCACGGGGCAGCGGGCCCGCACAGCGGACCGCGATCACCGCCAGGTCCAGCCGCTCCAGCGCCGCGCCGAGCCGCTCCAGCCGCTCGGAGTCGGCGACGAGCAGGCGCGCCCCGCTGTCGCGCAGCACGAACTCCAGTTCCGGGGCGCTCAGCCAGGCGTTGACCGGCACCACGATCGCGCCGACGCTCACGGCCGCGAAGAACGCGGTCACCCACTCGGGGTAGTTGCGCATCGCCAGGGCCACCCGGTCGCCCCTGGCTACGCCGTAGTCCTCGACGAGACGGCGGGCCAGGGTCGCGGCGCGGCGGAAGTGCTCGGTGTGGGAGATCCGCTCGCCCTCGAAGACGAGCGCCTCCCGGTCGCCGTGCTCCAGGCTGGCCTCCAGCACGGCGCGCAGGTGAGGGCTGGAGCCGGCCCAGACCCGGACGGGGACGCCGCCCACCTCGACCTGGGCCATCTCGAAGCGGGAACCCGAACACAGCAGGGGGACGGTGGCCGCGTTCAGCGACCGGAGGGCGGACGGGGAAGCGGCAGACGGGGAAGGGACGGCGTTCATGGCTGCTCCGGATCTGTCGGGACGGTCAGGGGCCGGTCACGCCGGGTTGTCGTGATGTCTATCACAGGGATTCCGGGGGCGCAGTCGGTGAAATCACCGTTTTTCGGGGCTGCGGCTCCACTGCGCGCCCGCTCCGCTCCGCAGCGTGCCGAAAGCGCTGGAGAAAACGGGCGCGATCCCGGGAGCGCCAGGGGCCAAAGTCCCGAAAACAGCCGAGGAAAGTCCGTTTGAAAAAAAGGTGTCCGCCCGTGGGGAGCAACCCTGTGTCAACCCCTTCGAAAACGGCGGTTTACAGTGTCCCTGAACGGCGTCCTGGCAGGTGACGAATGACTTCCGGGACTTTCTACGTCATTTTTTCAAGAGGATGAGGAATGGTTCACGGGAAATTCTGAATTCCACGCGGCACCCCGGGGCCTGAGGGGCCGCGGAGAAAAGGTTTCTGGACGACCGGAGAACAGGAGAGAAGCGTTATGGCCATCATGGCGACCCGTGAACTGCCCCGCCCCGACGCCCGGACCGTCACGACGGTCCGGGCCCTCTGCGCGGACCTGCTGGACCAGCCGGAGGTACTGGCCGAGCGCTTCTACCACCACCTGTTCCGACTGTTGCCGAGCAGCCGCGACCTGTTCCCGTCCGACATGGGCAGCCAGCACGTCCGGATGGCCCGGGTCCTCGTCGAGGTCGTCCACCACCTGGACGAACCCGACAAAACCTGGGACAACCTGCGTAGACTCGGTGGGTACCACTACGTCCGGTGGGGACTCGGCCCGGAGGAGTACCGCTGCGTCGGCCACGCCCTCATCGAGGCGGCCCGCGACGTCTCCCTGGAGTGGGCGCCCTCAGTGGGCTCGGCGTGGGTCACGGTCTACGAGTGGATCGCCTCGGCCATGCTCGCCGGAGCGGCCGAGGCCGCCCGGGGGCCCGGGCAGCCGCGCACCGGGGACGGAGCCCCCGGCGGCAGGCATGCCGGTCCGCATCCGGGTGAGGAGAGTGGTAAACCTACAGTGGCTTCTTGATTGAGCGGTCTTCTCCGCGCCCACCCCGGAAGGCGGGCGCGGATGTCCCTGATCCCCGGTGTCTTCCGCGCCCCACGGGGCGCGGCGGCCGACCGTGCTGAGCGAGGGGGGATCGCGCACGGTAAGGGGCCGTTGTGAGCGCGGGGGTGAGACGCCGAGGCAGTCGGCCGGTCCCGTGCGTCTGTTCAGCGACGAGGAGCCGCAATGACCCAGAACACCATCGAGGAACAGGTCTACTTCGCCGACCTGGGACTCCGTCCGGAACTGCTCGACGCGCTCGCCGACCTCGGCTACGAGGAGCCCACGGCGATCCAGCGGGAGACCATCCCCTCCCTGATGGAGGGCCGTGACCTGCTCGGCCAGGCCGCCACCGGAACCGGCAAGACCGCCGCCTTCTCCCTGCCGATCCTGCAGCGGCTGCCCGACGGCGAACGGGGGGACCACCCGTCGGCGCTGGTGCTGGTCCCCACCCGCGAGCTGGCCCTGCAGGTGTCGGAGGCGCTGCACCGCTACGGCCGCAACATCGGCGCGCGGGTGCTCCCGATCTACGGCGGCCAGCCCATCGGACGGCAGCTGCGGGCGCTGGAGCGCGGCGTCGACGTCGTCGTCGCCACCCCGGGACGCGCCCTGGACCACATCGGCCGCGGCACGCTCGTCCTGGACGACGTGCGCATGGTCGTCCTCGACGAGGCCGACGAGATGCTCGACATGGGATTCGCCGAGGACATCGAGGCGATCGTCGAGCAGGCCCCCGACGAGCGCCAGATGGTGCTGTTCTCGGCGACCATGCCCGAGCGCATCGACGGCATCGCCCGCCGCCACCTGGACGACCCGGTCAGGGTGCGCATCGCCCGCGAGGCCCCCGCCCCCGGCGAGGCGCCGAAGGTCCGGCAGAACGCCTACGTCGTGGCCCGCCCGTACAAGCCCGCCGCGCTGGGACGCGTGCTGGACGTCGAGTCGCCCACCGCGGCCCTGGTCTTCTGCCGCACCCGCGAAGAGGTCGACCAGCTCACCGAGACCCTCAACGCCCGCGGCTACCGGGCCGAGGCGCTGCACGGCGGCATGAGCCAGGAACAGCGCGACCGCGTCATGGCGCGGCTGCGCAGCGGCACCGCCGACCTGCTCGTGGCCACCGACGTGGCCGCCCGCGGGCTCGACGTCGAGCACCTGACCCACGTGGTCAACTACAACGTGCCCTCGGCCACCGAGACCTACGTGCACCGCATCGGCCGGGTGGGGCGGGCCGGCCGCGAGGGGGTGGCGATCACCCTGGTGGAGCCGCGCGAGCACCGGATGCTCAAGACCATCCGGCGGGAGACCAACGGCCAGATCAGCGTCGAGAAGCTGCCGACCGTCGCCGACCTGCACGCCCGGCGTATGGAGCTGACCCGCGCCGCGCTGTACGAGAGCCTCGTCGAGGACGACGCCGGCCTCGACCCCTTCCGCGTCGTGGTGGAGCCGCTCGCCGAGGAGTTCGACATCATGGAGATCGCGCTGGCCGCGGTGAAACTGGCGCACGAGGCCAGCGGCGCCGTCACCGAGGAGGAGGAGATCCCCGAGCCGGTGATCCGCACCGACCGCGGGGAGCGCCCGGGGCGGGGACGGCGCAGCGGTCCGGGGCGCGGGGAGCGGCGCGGCCGGGGACCCTCGGACGGCATGATCCGCCTGTTCGTCGGCATCGGCCGCAACGCCCGGGTACGGCCCCAGGACCTGGTGGGCGCGATCGCGGGGGAGACCGAACTGAGCGGGCGCGACATTGGCGCGATCGAGATCGCCGACCGCTTCTCCCTGGTGGAGGTGCCCGAGTCCACCGCCGACGGGGTGATCGCCGCACTGAAGAACAGCACCATCAAGGGCCGCCGCACCGTCGTGCGCCGGGAACGCTTCTGAGCTGCGTTGGGGCCAGGCGCGGTCCCGCTGGACGCGGTGCAGTACCATGCGGGACACGCCAGGTGAGACGTTGCTGCCCGCCTGACCGCACTGCCGCTCCGGAGCCGGGAGCGGCACGTTCCCGGCAGCAGCCCCGCCCGGCCCCTGCCCACACTCCGCCCGCCCCCGGGGTGCTTCTCCGGGCCCCGGCAGCCTCGGACGGTTCTGTGGACGGCCCACGCCCTTGACGATGGACCCCTCCCTCCCCGCGGTCGCGGGCACGGAGGAGACAGATGGGTCCGCCCCGGAGCGGTAGGGAGCGATATGAACGGTGCACAGGCTCTGATCCAGACTCTTGTCGGCAGCGGGGTCGAAGTCTGCTTCGCCAATCCCGGAACCTCGGAGATGCACTTCATGGCCGCGCTGGACCACGTTCCGCAGATGCGCGGCACACTCTGCCTGTTCGAGGGAGCCGCCACGGGAGCGGCCGACGGCTACGCGCGGATGACGGGGCGGCCCGCAGCGGTGCTGCTGCACCTGGGCCCCGGCCTGAGCAACGGGCTGGCCAACCTGCACAACGCCCGACGCGCCAACTCCCCGGTGGTCGTGGTCGTCGGTGACCACGCCACTCACCACAAGCGGTTGGACGCCCCCCTGGAGTCCGACATCGACGCGGTGGCGGGGTCGGTGTCGGGCTGGGTGCGCCGCTCACTGCGCAGCGCGGACGTCGCGGCGGACACGGCCGAGGCGGTCGCCGCCGCGACGTCCGCCCCCGGGCAGGTGGCCACGCTCGTCCTGCCCGCCGACGTGTCGTGGAGCGAGGGCGCGCGGCCGGCTCCGCCGACCGCCGTTCGCCGTCCCTCGCCCGTGCCCGCCAATACCGTCGAGTCGGCCGCCAAGGCGCTGCGTTCGGGGGAGCGGTGCGTGCTGATGCTGGGCGGGCGGGCCCTGCGCCGACCGGCTCTCGATACGGCCGATCGCATCGTGCGCGCGACCGGGGCGCGGTTGTTCGGGGAGACGTTCCCCGCACGTCAGGAACGCGGCGCGGGGATTCCCGCAGTGCCGCGCCTGGCTTACCGGGGGGAGGACGCCCGCGCGCAGTTGGCCGGGGCCGAACATCTGATCCTGGTGGGCGCACGGCCCCCCGTGACGTTCTTCGCCTACCCGGGGGAGTCCGGTGATCTGCGACCGGAGGGCTGTACGGTGCACATCCTCGCCACGGGCGCTGACGACGTCGACGGCGCCCTGGAGCACCTGGCCGACCTCGTCGGTGCACGCGCCGGTTCCGCCGGACGGTCCACGCGGTCCGTCCGGCGTCCCGACCGGCCCCGTGGAGCACTCACGGCCGCCTCACTGGGGGCCGCGGTGGGCGCGCTGCTGCCCGAGGACGCGATCGTGGTCGATGAGGCGATCACCGCGAGCGCGGCGCTGCTCGCGGGGCTTGAGGGGGCCCCGCCCCACGACTGGCTCGCCCTGACCGGAGGCGCGATCGGCCAGGGGATGCCGCTGGCGGTTGGGGCGGCCACCGCCGCGCCGGGACGCAGGGTGATCAACGTCGAGGCCGACGGCAGTGCCATGTACACCCTCCAGGCGCTGTGGACCCAGGCAAGGGAGGGCCTGGACGTGACCACCGTGGTGGTCAACAACGGCTCCTACGGCATTCTCGCCGAGGAGTTGCGGAGGGTCGGCGCGGTCGCCTCCGGTACGGCGGCGCAGAGTCTGCTCGACCTCAGTACTCCCGCGCTCGACTTCGTCGCGTTGGCGCGGGGCATGGGGGTGCCCGCAGTGCGGGCGCGTACCGCTGAGGAGTTCACCGCTCACTTCGCGGCGGCCGTCGCGGAACCGGGGCCGCGGCTGATCGAGGCGGTCGTGACTCCAACCCACTAGGAC
>Ga0079224_100006857_pt1 | contig 15183 bp, 6 predicted proteins | sample Stecom2015_FD_80414 | JGI IMG/M metagenome (GOLD analysis project Ga0079224, IMG submission 80414) | Agricultural soil microbial communities from Utah to study Nitrogen management - Steer compost 2015 | ecosystem: Environmental > Terrestrial > Soil > Agricultural land | place: USA: Utah...
CCGGGCGAGCCGACCGCGCTGCGAGTGGAGGGCAAGCCGGCGCTGGAGCGGCTCGCCGCCTTCGCCGACGGTTGGTTCGAGGTGCAGGACGTGGGCAGCCAGCGCCTGTGTCGCTTCGCCGCGCCGCGCCGGGGCCAGGTGGTGGTCGACTTCTGCGCCGGGGCGGGCGGCAAGACGCTCGCGCTGGCCGCGCTGATGCGCTCGACGGGACAGATCTACGCCTGCGACGTCTCGCCGCGCCGGCTCGCCCGCATGCGTCCGCGCCTGGCGCGCTCCGGCGCGAGCAACGTCCAGCCGCTCGGCATCGACACCGAGCGCGACCGCCGGCTCGACCGCCTCGCGGGCCGCGCCGACCTCGTGCTCGTGGACGCGCCGTGCAGCGGCACCGGAACCCTGCGCCGCAATCCGGACCTCAAGTGGCGCATCGGGCCGGCAGACGTCGAGCGCCTGGCGGGGCAGCAGTACGACATCCTCGCGGCGGCGGCGCGACTCGTGAAGCCCGGTGGCGCCCTCGTGTACGCGACCTGCAGCCTGCTGGACGAGGAGAACGCCGGGGTGGCCTCGCGTTTCGAAGCGGCCGCCGGGGCGGGCTGGTCGCGCGACGAGGCGGCAGGCGAGGGCGGGGTGATGCGCCTGTGGCCCCATCGCGATGACAGCGACGGCTTTTTCGCCGTACGCTGGCGTCGCGATCCGAAGTGACGATGACGAGCGAAGGAAATCCGATCGAGGCCACGGGCGCGCTGCTGCGGCAGCTGCAGCGCGAGTTCGTCGAGGACCGGGTGGCCTGGCAGGTCGTGGCGCTCGCCGCATGCCTCGCCCTTGCGTGGCTGCTGGCCGCGCGCTTCGCGCGCTGGCGCCGCGAGCGCAAGGCGGCGACCGAGGTGCCGCGCGCCGACGACCTGCCCGTCGAGGCGCCGGTGGTCCTCGCCGAGGTGGCCTCCCGTCTCGACGAGGATCCCCGGCGGCTCGGCGAGCTCACGGTCGCAGCGGCCGAGCAGCGTGCCGCCGATGCCGCGATGGTCGCCCGCGAACGCAGCGAGCCCCCGCCGCCGTCGCCGATGGCCGGGGTGATGTTCCCCGTGGCGCTCTACCTCCTGCTTGCGGTCGCCACCGGCATCGTCGGCCAGTACCAGCCGGCCGGGCTGCTGCGGCTCGGACTGCTCGTCTCGGGTGCCTGGGCGGTGGTGCGCATGCTCGACTACGTGCTCGCCCGGCTGAGCTCCTCTCCGGCGGTGCGTACCGTCCAGCGGGTCGTGGCCATCGCGGTGGGCGCGGGCGTCGCGCTGCATGTCGTCGGCCATCTCGCGCCCGTGGTCGCCACCCTCGACGCGATGCGCCTGCCGTTCGGCGGGGGCGACCTTTCGCTCCTGCAGCTGCTGCGCAGCGTGTTCTGGCTCGGCCTGACGATCCTCGTCGCGTTCTGGATCGGTTCCCTGGTCGAATCCCGGCTGCTGCGGCTCGATGCCATCGACATCAGCCTGCGGACGGTGCTCGCGCGGATCGTGCGGGCCGTCCTGCTGCTGGTCGCGGTGCTTCTCGGTCTCTCCGTGGTGGGCATCGACATCACCGCGCTGTCGGTGTTCGGCGGCGCCCTCGGCGTCGGCATCGGCCTCGGCCTGCAGCGCATCGCGAGCAACTACGTGAGCGGGCTGATCATCCTGCTCGAGCGCTCCGTGCGCCCGGGCGACTCGATTCGCATTGGCGCGCTGGAGGGCAGCATCACGGCGATCCGCACCCGCTATTCCGTGCTGCGGGCGAGCGACGGCGTCGAGATCATCGTGCCCAACGAGTTCCTCACCAGCCAGACGGTGCACAACGTCACCACGGGCGGGCGCCTGCGCCACACGGGGCGCCTGCAGATCGCCTACGGCTGCGACCCGGAGGCGGTGATCGCCATACTGCTCGGCGCGATCCGCGCCAATCCCCACGTTCTCGTCGACCCCGCGCCGACCGCCCGGGTCACCGGCTTCGGGGCCAGCGGCCTCGCGTTCGAGTTCGCCTATCACGTCGCCGAACCCTCGCCCGGCGGCGCCAACGTGTCGTCGGACGTCAACCGGGCCGTCTACGAGGCCCTGCGCTCGGCCGGGCTGGAGATCCGGCCGGCCTGAGCCGACCGTGCCGCCGTCCGCACGGGCAGGGGCCGCAGGTGGGCGACGATCGCGCGTGGCGGGCACGAGCCTTGCGTTCGCGCGTGCATGGGTGTTTTCCGCATTCGGCCCTTCCGGGCGGCCGGAATCGCTCGGCCGCCAGCGGCCCACGCGTAGAATCCCATGACCGACCAACGAGGGTTTCACTCACTGTGGATGCACTACTGACCTTTCTCGACCAGGGCCTGCTCGATTTCAACGGCTGGCAGATCCTGGCCTACACCCTGATCGTGACGCACGTCACGATCGCCTCGGTGACCATCTACCTGCATCGCTGCCAGGCCCATCGCGCCCTGACGCTGCACCCAATCGCATCGCATTTCTTCCGCGCCTGGCTGTGGCTCACGACCGGCATGGTCACGAAGGAATGGGCGGCGGTCCACCGCAAGCACCATGCCAAGTGCGAGACCGAGGGCGATCCCCACAGCCCGAGCGTGTTCGGGCTGCGTACCGTCCTCCTCGAGGGCGCCGAGCTCTATCGCGCGGAGGCCGCCAACCGCGAGACCGTCGAGCGCTACGGCCACGGCACGCCCGACGACTGGATCGAGCGCAACGTCTATACGCCGCATTCGTCGATCGGAGTCTGGATCACGCTGGCGATCGACGTGCTGCTGTTCGGCGCGGCGGGCCTGATCGTCTTCGGCGTGCAGATGCTCTGGATCCCCGTCACCGCCGCCGGCATCATCAACGGCCTCGGGCATGCGCGCGGCTACCGCAACTTCGACTGCCCGGACGCCAGCACCAACCTGGGACCGCTCGGCATCCTGATCGGCGGCGAGGAACTGCACAATAACCACCACGCCTACGCCAGCTCCGCGAAGCTGTCGGCCAAGTGGTACGAGTTCGACATCGGCTGGCTCTACATCCGCATCCTGTCCATGCTCGGCCTCGCGAGGGTGCACCGGGTGCTGCCCCGGCCGAAGTTCACCGAAGCCAAGCCGGTGGCCGACCACGAGACCCTGCAGGCCGTTATCGTGCATCGCTACGACGTCATGGCGCAGTTCGCCCGCAGCCTGCGCCGTGCCTGCAAGGAGGAGGCCGCCCGCCTGCGCGCCATGCGCAAGCCGGAATCCAGCCTGCTCGACGGCGCCCGGCGCTGGCTCGTGCTCGATGCGAGCAAGTGGACGGAGCAGCACCGCGCCAAGCTGGCCGAGATCCTCGCGGTCTCGGAGAGGGTGAAGATCCTCGTCGAGATGCGCCGGGAGCTCTCCGCCGTGTGGGAGCGCTCGAACATGAGCCGCGAGCAGCTCGTCCAGATGCTGCAGGACTGGTGTCACCGCGCCGAGGAGAGCGGCGTGGCCGCGCTCGAGGAGCTCTCGCTGCGCGTGCGGCGCTACGCGGCGGCCTGAGGCCGGGGCGAGCCGGTCGACCGGATCGGCTGGTCCTTCGCCAAGGCAAGGGGGCGCATCTCGCGATGCGCCCCTTCTCGTTGCGGGGGGCCGCTCAGCCGGACATCTCGTCCAGGGGCCGCCCCGATGCCTCGGTCGGTGCCGCGGTTTCGTCGTTCGCCGGGCGGGGCGATCCCGCCTGCAGGTACTCCAGCAGGATGCCCGCCAGTTCATCGGCATGCTCCGCGGCGAGCATGTCGTTGTGCGCGGACGGGAGGTCGCGTACCCGGATCGGCCCCTCGACGAGGGGCCCCCAGCCGAGCTGGGGATCGTCGTCGATCACGCCGGCGAGTTCCTCGCGGATGCCCGCCCGCACGATCAGCAGGGGCCCGCCGTAGCTGCCCGGGTCATGGCGCTCCCAGATCGCCATCATGGCATTGGCGGATTCGTTCATCGCCCGGGCGATCGCCATGTCGGCGAGCTCCGGCGCGTTCTCGAACAGGTTGCGCTCGGCACCGAGGGAGCGCAGCCAGGCGATGCGCTCGGCGATGTAGCGCATCCGGCTGCGCAGGTCGCCGGTCGTGAGCGCCCGCAGGTGCATCGCGATCCGCTTGCCGAACGGACGCGGCGGCGGGTAGCCCGGGGCGAAGCAGTCGAGCAGGGCGAGCAGGTCGACCGTTTCGCCGGCGGCCCGCACCTGGCGGGCCATCTCGTAGACGAACTTGCCGCCGAGCGAGAACCCGCACAGGTGATACGGGCCGTCCGGCTGGATCCGCCGCATGTCCTCGATCATGCGCGCGGCGACGTCCGGAAGCTCGAGGCCCTCGAGATCCTCGGCCTTGAACGCGGTCGTGTCGAGCACGACGAGCGACTGGTCCTCGCCCAGCTCGCGCGCGAGGTCCCGGAACATCACGATCTCGCCGCCGTAGCCCGACACGAAGAACAGCGGTGGGCGGCCGTCGCCCGGCTGGACGGTGACGGCGCAGCCCTGCAGCGCCCGGGGCTCGCGGCCGCGCAGCAGCGACGCGAACTCGCGAACCGTGGGGGCATCGAAGAGCGCCGCGACGCGCAGCATCCGGCCGAACTCGCGCTCGACCTCGCCCAGCATCCGCAGGGCGAGCAGGGAATGGCCGCCGGAATCGAAGAAGTGATCGTCGGGCCCGAGGTCCGGCCGGCGCAGGATATTGCGCCAGATGCCGAGCAGCTTGCTCGCGACGGCATCCAGCCCCCGCCGGCTGTCCCCCGCTGGCGGCAGCGACGCGGCGGCGCCCGGCTGCGTCTCGCGCAGCGAGGCGAGCAGCGCCTTGCGGTCGAGCTTGCCGTTGCCCGTGACGGGCAGCGCATCGACGACGCGGACCAGGGCCGGGACCATGAACTCGGGCAGGCGGGCGCGCAGGTCACGGCGCAACGCGGACGGGTCCTCGATGGGGACGCCCGTCTCGGGCACGGCGAAGGCGACGACCCGCTTGCCCAGCGACGGATGCTCGTCGACGACGACGGCCGCCTCGCGCACGCCCTCGCAGGCGTACAGGGCCGCCTCGATCTCGCCGAGTTCGATCCGGAAGCCGCGGATCTTCACCTGTTGGTCGTTTCGACCGATGTAGAGCAGCGTGCCGTCCTCGCGCCAGCGGACCAGGTCGCCGGTCCGGTAGAGGCGCGCATCGCCGGTCCCGTGGGGATCGGGCACGAAGCGCTCGGCCGTCAGGTCGGGGCGGGTCAGGTAGCCGAGCGCGACGCCCGGTCCGCCGATGAAGAGTTCGCCCACCACACCGATGGGCTGCGGCTGGCCGCGCGCGTCGAGCACGTGGCAGCTCGTGTTGGCGATCGGTCTTCCGATGGGCACGCCGAGGGCCGCCTCCGCGCCGAGTTCCGCCGGATCGCGCGGAGAGGGCCAGGTGGTGGCGAACGTCGTGGTCTCGGTGGGACCGTAGGCGTTGATCAGTCGCTGCGGCGCCTTGCCCGATTCCAGGATGCGGCGCATCGACACCGGGTCGCCGGCCTCGCCGCCGAACAGGACGTTGCGCAGCGGACCGAAGATGCCCGGATCGGCCGCGGCGTGCGCATTGAACAGCGCGGTCGTGAGGAAGATCGTCGTGATGCCGTATTCCTCGATCGCGGCGGCCAGGCGCGGTCCCGTGAGCACCGTCTCCGGCGGCAGCGAGACGAGCCGCGCCCCGTTGAGCCAGGCGCCCCAGATCTCGAACGTCGCGGCGTCGAAGGAAACGTTCGAGACCTGCGAGATCGCATCGTCGGGCCCGAGGTCGATGTAGTCCGTGTTGCAGACCAGCCGGGTGATTCCCCGGTGCGTCACGAGCGTCCCCTTGGGCTTGCCCGTGGAGCCGGAGGTGTACATGACGTACGCGAGCTGCGCGCCACCCGCGGTGGCGGGCGGCGGCGCGGACGAGGCGGCCTCGAAGCGACCGGCGTCGCGCACCAGGCATAGCGTCGGGACGCCGGCGAGGGCTTCGTCGACCACCTCGCCGACGGAGTCGTCGCGCAGGAGGAGCGCGGGTCGCGCGTCCTCGACCATCAGGCGAAGCCGATCGGGCGGATAGGTCGGGTCGAGCGGCAGGTAGGCGGCGCCGGCCTTGACGATGCCGAGCAGCGCCACCAGCATCGGATGGTCGCGGGCGGCGCAGAGCGCCACGAGCGAGCCGGGCTCGATGCCGGACTCCAGCAGCAGGTTCGCGACCCGGTTGGCGCGCGCATCGAGCTCCGCGTAGGTCAGCGACCCGCTGGGCCCCGAGAGCGCGATCGCGTCGGGGCTCCTGCGCACCTGGGCCTCGAAGAGCGAGCCGAGCGATTCCTCGGCCGGATAGGCCGGCTGCGTCCCGCGCGACCATTGCTCGATGAGCCGCATCTCCGCATCGGCGGCGATAGCTATCGTCGCGATCGACGCGTTCTCGTCCTCGACGAACTGCTCGAGCGCTCGCACGTAGTGCGTGACGAGTCGTTCGATGCGGGCATGGTCGAAGATCTCGCTCGCGTACTCGAGCACGGCGTCGAGCCGGGCGTCCGTCTCGCTGATGGACAGCGTGAGATCGAACTTCGCCTGGCGGGCCGAGAACGACTGCGGATGGCAGGTCGCGCCGGCGATCGCGAGCGGCGTGTCCGGCGTGTTCTGGAGCGCGAAGCTCACCTGGAACAGCGGATTGATGCCCGCATCGCGCTGTGCCCCGAGTTCGCTGACGAGCTGGCTGAAGGCGATGTCCTGGTGGTCGAGGGCATCGAGCACCGCCGAACGCACCTTCCCGAGCAGCCCCACGAACGAGGGATCGTCCGACGCATCGGTCCGGATGACCAGCATGTTGATGAAGTAGCCCACGAGGGACTCGAACTCCTCGCGCTGGCGGCCGGCGACCGGGGTGCCGATCCCGAAGTCCGGCTGGCCGCTGTGGCGCGCGAGCACCGCGTGCCAGGCCGCGAGCAGCACCATGTACAGGGTGGCGCCGTGGCGTTGCCCCAGCTCCTTCAGGCGATCGGCCAGGGGTCGGTCGATCCCGAACTCCACTTGGCCGCCCTCGAAGCTTCGACGCGCCGGTCGCGGCCGGTCGAGCGGCAGGTCGATGGGCTCGAGCCCGTCGAGGCGGCCGCGCCAGTAGTCGAGCGAGTCCTTGCGGGCTTCGTCGGCGTCGAACGACTTCTGCCACTGCGCGTAGTCGGCGTAGCGGGCGTCCAGTTCCGGCAGCGTGGGCTCCCGCCCCTCCTTCAGGGCCGAGTAGGCGAGCCCGAGGTCGCGCCACAGGATGCTCATCGACCAGCCGTCGGCGACGATGTGGTGCACGACCAGCACGAGCCAGTCGGCGCCATCGCGGCCGCGCAGCAGTACGGCCCGCCACAGCGGCCCGGCGCCCAGGTCGAAGGGTTCGTCGGCAATCCGGTCCGCCTGCCTGGCCGTATCGTCCTCGGCATCGCGCACCGCGAACGGCAGCGGTATCGACGGGGGGATGACGAGGCGCAGCTGGCCTTCGCGCGACTCGAAGTGGGCGCGCAGCACGTCGTGCCGGTCCGCGAGGCGCTCGAGGGCCCGCTCCAGGGTGGATGCGTCGATCCCGCCCTCGATGCGGTAGGCCTCGGCGATGTGATAGGAGGAGCGCGCGCCGGTGAGCGACTCGACGTACCAGAGCGCCTGCTGCGAGGCACTGGCCGGTAGGTCCAGAGCCGCCGGGTCCCGGTCGGGAACGACCGGCGCGCCCTGCGCGTCGCCGCGGGCCGGGGCGACATCGGCCGCCCGCGGGGCATGGGTCTTCCCGGTCCCGGCGTCGGTCGGCGCCGCCAGGGACGGGTCGATGCGCCGCGCCAGTCCCGCGATGGTCGGGGCCTCGAACAGGGCGCTCAGCTTGAGGTCGACGCCGAGCGCGCTCGAGATGCGCGCCACGACCCGGGCCCCAAGGAGCGAGTTGCCGCCGAGCGCGAAGAAGTCGTCCTCGATGTCGATCTCGTTCACGCCGAGGAGCGACGTCCACACGTCGGCGATCGCCTCCTCCACCGGATTTCCCGGACCGCGCAGGACGCGAGCGCCCGAACCGAACTCGGGGGCCGGCAGGGCCTTGCGGTCGATCTTGCCGTTGGTGAAGGTCGGCAGGCGGTCCATCGCCCGGATGGCCGCGGGATGCATGTAGTCGGGAAGGCTCAGGCGCAGCTTCGCCCGCAACGCGTCGAGGTCGACGTCGGCCGGCTCGACGTAGGCGGCGAGCCGGAGCATCCCGGACGGGTCGGGCAGCGCGAGGACGGCGGCCTGGCGGGCGCCCGCCGAGACGAGGGCCGCCTCGACGTCGCCCAGCTCGATGCGATAGCCGCGGACCTTCACCTGGTGGTCGCCACGGCCCAGGAACTCGAGGGCGCCGTCCGCGCGCAGGCGGCCTTCGTCGCCGCTGCGATACAGCCTGGCACCCTCGACCATCGGGTCGTCGATGAAGCGGTCGACGTCGAGGTCCGGCCGGTTCAGGTAGCCGCGCGCCACGCCCGCGCCACCGATGAAGATCTCGCCGCGCGTACCGGGCGGAACGGGCTGCAGCCGTTCGTCGAGCAGGCGGATGTAGCAGTTCGCCGGCGGCCGGCCGATGGGCACGCTGTCGCGGTCCGTTTCCGGCTCGTACCGATGGAATGCCGCGTCGATGGTGGCCTCGGTCGGCCCGTACATGTTGTACAGGGCGATTCCGGTCAGCTCGTGCCAGCGCAGCGCGTCCGGGGCCGCGAGCACGTCGCCGCCGACGAAGACCGCCCGAAGCGGCAGCGCCGTCGCATCGCGCGCGAGTTCGTCGACCATCGCGGCGAGCTGGCCGGGGACCGCCTGAAGGAGTTTCACGTCGGCGGCCCGGATGAGGTCGAGCATCGCCCGCGGATCGCGGGCGACGTCGTCGTTCGCCACCACGATGCTGCCGCCGGAGATCAGCTGGGGCCAGATTTCGACGCCGGCGGCATCGAAGGCGAGCGTCGTGCGCTGGAGCGCGGCCTCGCCGATGCCCACGGAGAACTCGGCCGCGAACCAGCGGGCGTGGTTGGCGATGTTGCGATGCTCGACCATCGCGCCCTTGGGCCGCCCGGTCGAGCCCGAGGTGTAGAGCACGTAGGCGAGGTCGGCTGGCGTGTTGACCCGCGGCAGCGCCTTGGACGAGGCCGCCTCGATCGAGGGCGACTCGACGTCCACGAGCAGCACCTGGCAGGAGATGGGCACGCGCAGGCCGATCGCCGTGGCCGCCTGCGCCAGGAGCACCCGGGGCTGCGCGTCGTCGACGACCATGTTGGAGCGGGCCGGCGGATGATGCGGATCGATCGGCACGTAGGCGCCGCCCGCCTTGACGATGGCGAGCATCGCCACGATCGCGTCGAGGCCACGCTCCATGCAGAGCGCCACCCGGTCGTCGCGTTCCACGCCCATGGCGCGCAGGCGTCGCGCGAGCCGGTTCGAGCGGGCATCGAGCTCGCGATAGTCGATCACCCGGTCGCCGTCGACCACCGCGAGCGCCTCCGGCGTGCGCGCCGCCTGCGCCTCGAAGAGGCTCACGAGGGTCGACTCGACCACCGAGGGCGCGACGATGGCGCCGCCGTACTGGAGGCCGCGACGCTCCTCGCGGGACAGGATGTCCAGTTCGGCCAGCGGTGCCTCGGGCGAGGCGAGCACGGCCGCCAGCAGGCGCTGGAAATGGGCCGCCATCGACTCGACGTGCGCGGCATCGAAGACCTGGCTCGAGTACTCGAGGCTGGCCAGCAGCCCGCAGTCCTTCTCCGTAAGCGTCAGCGAGAGGTCGAACTGCACGTCCTTCGTCGCCAGGTGCTCGACGCTGCATTCGGCCTGGCCGAGCCGGAAGGGCCGGGCCGGCGCCTCGTTGAGCGCGAAGGACACCTGGAAGAGGGGATTGACGCCCGGCTCGCGGGTCGGCGCGAGCTCGGCCACGAGCCGGTCGAAAGGCAGGTCGGCATGCTGGAACGCCGACAGGACGGTCGTCCGGGTCCGCCGCAGGAGCTCGAGAAAACTCGGGTTGCCGCCGAGGTCGTTGCGCAGCACCAGCGTGTTGATGCAGTAGCCGACCAGCGATTCGCTCGCGAGCCCGTGGCGCAGGGCGACCGGGGTGCCCACGGCGATGTCCTCGTGCCGGCAGTGGCGCATCAGCAGCGCGCCGAACACGGCGAGGAAGCCCATGAACGGCGTCGCCGCCTCGCGGCGCGCCAGCTCGGAGAGAGCCGCGAGGGACTGCCCGTCGATTCGCCACTCCACCCGATCGCCTTCGCGCCGCGCCTGCCGGCCTCGCTGCCGGTCCAGTGGCAGGGGCAGCGGTTCCAGGCCGGACAGGCGCTCGCGCCAGTAGGCGATGGAGGCCTCGGTCCGGGCGTCGTCCGTGAGCCGGGACTGTTCGGCGACATACGCCGCGAAGCTCGAGTCGAGCGCGGCCAGCCGCAGCGGACGGCCTTCGACGCGGGCGCGATAGAGCTCGGCGAGGTCGTTGGTGATCACCCCGATCGACCAGCCGTCCGTCACGATGTGATGGGCGGCGATCAGGAGCAGGTGGCGCCGCTCGCCCGTCGCGACCAGCTTCGCCCGCATCAGGGGCGCGCGGCCGAGGTCGAACGGCGCCTCCACGAACTCGGTGACGATCGCGTCGATCTCCTCGCGGCTGCGTTGCGAGGCGCGCGCGGCATCGGGTGCGTCCATCGCGAGCTCGAGGCTCGCGTGCGCCTCCACCACCATGTGCGGCTCGCCGTCGACCGGCACGAAGCGGGCGCGCAAGGCGTCATGGCGCTCGGCCAGTGCGGCGAGGGCGTCCGAGAGCGCGACCGGATCGACCTCCCCTTCGATGGTGATCGCCTGCGCCACGTTGTAGGCGGAACCCGTCTCCGGCAGCTGGGCGAGCAGCCACAGCGCGGCCTGCGCCCGGGTGGCGGGAACGCCCAGCGCCGCATCGTGGGAAGCGGCCGCGGTCGCCGCGGCGGGGACGCTGGCGGCGGCGCCCTGGCCGGCTTCGGCGACGCGTGCCGCGTAGGACCGCAGGCTCGAGGCCTCGAAGACCACGGTCGTCTCCAGCTGGACGCCGAAGCGCTCGCGGACGCGGTTGGCGAGGCGTATGGCGGCCAGGGAGTGGCCTCCCAGCTCGTACCAGTCGTCTTCCGGCCGCGTGGGCGCCGTCCCGATGAGCTCCTCCCAGATCCCGGCAATCGCGAATTCAAGGTCGGTCAGGGAATCGCCGGCGGGCGATGCGCCATCGTTACCGCGGGTCTGCTTTGAGTCGGCAGCCGTCCGCGGCGAAGGCTCGGGTGAGGCTGGAATGCTCATGGGCATGGCTGGTCTACGTCCTGCTTTCGGTGGCGTCGGTCTCCCGGACCGCGCGAGGCTTCTCCGGCTCATCGATGCGCGGGCGTCGCCCGCACGCCTGCAAAGCTCGCCGGCGGGCGGTCGGAAGCGGCCCATCGGCGCTCGAGGATTCGTTCGGGCCGATGCTTGCACCCACCCCTTGACAGGGCCATCGTTGTCTGCCCACAAGTCCCCTGACGCCGACGGACGGCGGAGGCGGCGCCGTTCGTCGCGCGAGAGCGCGAGACGGCGGATGGGGGACGACGGCGCATGGGGATCGGACGAGCATTGCCGCGATGAAGAGCACGCGGTTCGATCGGCTCGCCAGCGGGGCGGCCTGGAGCATCGTCGGCAAGGCGGTCCAGACCGTGGTGACGCTCGCCACCCTGGTGGTGATCGCCCGGATGGTGGGCCCCGAAGCCTATGGCGTCTTCGCGCTGACCTGGATCACCGTCGGGCTGATCGAGATCTTCGCGACGATGGCGCCCATCGACACCCTGGTGCAGCGGCGCGAGCTTCGTCCCGGGCACCTCGACGCCAGCTTCTGGGCGTCCCTCGTGGTGGGCTTCCTCGGCCTGGCCTGCCTGAGCCTGGCGGCCGGGCCCGTGGCCGACTTCCTGCAGGGCGGAACGCTGCTGGAGGAGATCCTGCCGGCGCGCGCCCTGACGCTGCCGCTGGGCGCGCTGGCCGTGGTGCCCATCGGGCTGCTGATGCGCGAGGCGCGCTTCAAGGCGATCGCCGGCGTCGAATCGCTGGCGAGCGTCGCGGCGAGCGTGGTGGGCCTGGCGCTAGCGTTCGGGGGCGCCGGCGTCTGGAGCCTCGTGGGCATGGAGCTGGTGCGCGCGTTCGCGACCGCCGCCGTCGGCTTCGTCGTCACGCGCTGGCGGCCCGGCATCCGGATGCGAGTGCGCGACTTCACCGACCTGCTCGGCTTCAATGCGAGCACGTGGGGCGCCTGGGGGATCACCTATCTCGACGGGGAGCTGCCCCGGACGCTGATCGCCCGGTCGCTGGGCTCGGCGGCCGTCGGACTGTATTCCATGGCCATGCGCCTGTTCGACCAGGTCGTCACGCTGCTGATGCGTCCCGCCTACCAGGTCGTGCAGACGGGGGCGGCGAGGGCCCAGGAGGATCCCGCCGCGGTGGGCGAGCTCGCCCTGGGCACGATGCGGGCGAGCGTCGTGCTCGCGGCGCCGCTCTTCCTCGGCATCGCGGCGATCTCGCCGGTGCTGGTGCCGCTCGTGTTCGGTCCGGAATGGGCGGGCGCCGTCGGGGTGATCCAGGTGATGATGCTGTTCGCGGTGCGTTCGCCCGTCACCATGGTCCAGACAGCGATCATCCGGGGGATGGGCAAGGCCCACTGGCACCTCGGCGTCGCCGCGCTGGGCGTCTGCCTGACGCTGGCCGTGCTGGCGGTCTCGCTGCCCTACGGGCTGGTCGCCGTGGCGGCCGCCATGGGCGTGCGGGGCATCCTGCTGTTTCCCTCCTATGCCGTCCTGGTCCGGCGCCTGACGGGCCTGTCCGTGCGCGACCAGGCGCTCGCCAGCGTCGGGGCGACGGTCTCCGCCCTGGTGATGGCGGCGGCGGTCCTCGGCGCGCTCGCCTGGCTGCCCGATGCGGTGGGGCGCCTCGCCGCGCTGGCCATCGCGGTGCCCGGAGGAGCCGTCGTCTACTGGGCCGCCCTGCGGGTCTTCTCGCGCCCCGCGGCCCGGGTGGTGGACTCCGTGCTTGCCGCGGCGGTTCGTCGCGACCGGGCGGGGCTGCGCGCCGCGCTCGGCGGCGCGGGCGGTTCCTGAGACGGGGCGTACCGGGGCTGCAGTCGTCGCGGGTCGACGCCACGGCGCGCCGCGGCGATGATTCATCATCATGTCCGGATTCGATCGCCTGGCCCGTGGCGCCGCCTGGAACGTGGCCGGCAAGTTCGTCCAGCTGGGCGTCACCATGGCGACGCTCGTCGTCGTCGCGCGGCTCGTCGGCCCCGAGGCCTGGGGCATCTTCGCGCTGACCTGGGTCAGCGTCGGTCTCGTCGAGATCTTCGCGACGATGGCGCCGATCGACACGGTGGTGCAGCGACGAGAGATCGCCCCCGGCCACCTGAACGCGACCTTCTGGGCCTCGCTTGCCGTGGGCCTCGCCGGCTGGTGGGCGCTGGCCATGGGGGCGGCGCCGCTGGCGGCGCTGCTCCAGGGCGGACCCCTGCTCGCCGAAATCCTCCCGGCGCGCGCCGCGACGCTGCCGCTGGGTGCCCTTGCGGTGGTGCCGATCGCGCTGCTCATGCGACACGCACGCTTCAAGGCGCTGGCGGCGGTGGAGTCGTTCGCCAGCATCGCCTCGAGCGCTGTCGGCCTCGCGCTCGCATGGTCCGGGGCCGGTGTCTGGAGCCTGGTCGCGATGGAGCTGGCGCGCGCCGCGGCGATGCTGGTCGCGGCCTCGGCCGTGGCGCGCTGGCGACCCGGCACGGCGATGCGCCGCCATCATTTCTCGGACCTGCTGGGCTTCAACGCCAGCACCTGGGGCGCCTGGGGCGTCATGTACTGCGACGGCCAGCTGCCGCGCGCCCTGATCGCGCGTTCGCTCGGAGCGAGCGCGGTCGGCCTGTACTCGCTGGCGCTGCGCATCTACGAGCAGGTCGTGGCGCTTCTCGTGCGCCCGGCCTACCAGGTGGTGCAGACCGGCGTCGCGAGGGCCCAGGACCAGCGCGATACGGTGCGGGAGATCTCGATCGCCACGATGCGCGCCAGCGCCGTGCTCTCCTGCCCCCTGTTCCTGGGCATCGGGGCGCTTGCCCCGGTGCTGGTGCCGACGCTGTTCGGCGAAGGATGGTCGGGCGCGGTGCCCGTGATCCAGGTGATGATGCTGTTCGCGATCCGCTCGCCCGTCGCGATGGTGCAGATGGCCATCGTCCGGGGCATGGGCAAGGCGCACTGGCATCTCGGCGTTTCGGCCATCGGCGTCTGCCTGACCATCGTCCTGGTGCTGGCCTCCCTGCCGTTCGGCATCGTCGCGGTCGCGGCGGCCATGGGTCTGCGCGGCCTGCTGCTCTTTCCCCTCAACGCCTTGCTGGTGCGTCGCCTGACCGGGCTCGCGGTCCGGGAGCAGGCGCTCGCCGGGGCCGGCGCGTTCGCCAGCGCCCTGCTGATGGCGGCAGCGACCTGGGCGGCGGTGTCATGGCTGGTGCTGCACGTGCCGGCGCCCGCCGCGATCGCGCTGTCGGTGGCCGTCGGCGCGACCTGCTACCGGGCGGCGCTGCACCTGTTCTCGCCCCGCGCCGCGCGGATGATCGACCGCTTGCTCGCGGGACTGCTCCGCCGCGACATGGTCGCTGTGCGCGCCGCGCTGGGGGGAGGGGAGGGAGCATCGCGCTGAAGGACGCGCGGGCTACGAGGGAAGAGGCCGGCGCCGGGGAAACAAAAAGGGCCTCGCGCTGCGCGAGGCCCCTTCTCGTGGCGCTTTTCGTGACGCCTTTCGTGGCCCGCCCGCGCGGGCCACCGCGATCACTTGATCTTGGCTTCCTTGTAGATCACGTGCTTGCGGGCGACCGGATCGAACTTCCTGATCTGCATCTTCTCCGGCATGTTCCGCTTGTTCTTGTCGGTGGTGTAGAAATGGCCGGTTCCGGCCGTCGACTCGAGCTTGATCTTCTCGCGCATGGCGATCCTCCGCGTCGTGGAAGTTGGGCGGGCCGGGGGCTCAGGCGGCCTGGCCGCGCTGGCGCAGTTCCTCGAGCACCACCTCGATGCCCTTCTTGTCGATCAGGCGCAGGCCGGCGCTGGAAACGCGCAGGCGCACCCAGCGGCGCTCGCTCTCGAGCCAGAAGCGACGATACTGCAGGTTCGGCAGGAAGCGGCGCTTGGTCTTGTTGTTCGCGTGCGAAACATTGTTCCCGACCATCGGGCCCTTGCCGGTGATCTGGCAAACG
>Ga0079224_100006858_pt1 | contig 15183 bp, 13 predicted proteins | sample Stecom2015_FD_80414 | JGI IMG/M metagenome (GOLD analysis project Ga0079224, IMG submission 80414) | Agricultural soil microbial communities from Utah to study Nitrogen management - Steer compost 2015 | ecosystem: Environmental > Terrestrial > Soil > Agricultural land | place: USA: Utah...
CGCCGGTCCAGCCAGGCGACGAGATCACCGAGTGGACCAGCACCTCGCGACCGTCCTGGTCGACGCCCGCGGCGTCGCAGCCCAGGATCATCGGCAGCCGGTCCTGACCGAGCCCCACGCCTCGGAGCGACCACACGTCGTGGTGGTTCAGGGCAGCGGCACGGACGTCGACGCGCACCCAACCGTCGGGAACCTCGGGTTCCGGGCGTTCACCGACGACCAGGCCCGAGAGCGGGTCGTCGGGATCTATCTCAGCGGCGTAGGCAGCAAGCACACCGTCAGGCTATCGGGCCGTGCTGCGCGGACCGCAGAAGGTCAGTAGGCACCGCTGTCGTCGGGCCGGAGCACGACCCGGATGGTGCGCCACAGGATCATCATGTCCAGCAGCGGCGTCCAGTTCTCGACGTAGTAGAGGTCGAGCCGGACCGACTCGTCCCACGAGAGATCGCTGCGGCCGTTGATCTGCCACATGCCCGTCATGCCGGGCTTGACCAGGAGCTTGCGTCGGGTGTCGGCCTCGTAGGTGGCGACCTCCCGGGGCAACGGTGGCCGAGGGCCGACCAGGCTCATCTCCCCCCGGACGACGTTGAACAGCTGGGGGAGCTCGTCGAGGCTGAAGCGTCGCAGCACGCTGCCGATGTTGGTGATCCTCGGGTCCTGGCGCATCTTGAACATCGGCCCGGCAGCCTCGTTGGTCGCCATCAGGGCCGGGAGCGCGGACTCGGCTTCGGGGTGCATGCTGCGGAACTTGAGCATCCGGAAGCTGCGGCCGTCCCGACCCACCCGCTCCTGGCCGAACAGCACCGGGCCGCGGTCGTCCAGCCAGATGAGCAAGGAGATGGCGCACAGGACGGGCGCGAGGACGACGATGCCGAGGACTGCCCCTATCCGGTCCATGACGTTCTTGAGCACCAGGTTGGGCCCGGCGAAGCTCGGTGCGTCCACGTGGATGAGCGGAAGGCCCTGGACCGGTCGGGTCTGCACCCGCGGTCCGGCGACATCCATGATGCCGGGCGCCACGACGAGGTCGATGTCGGTGCCCTCCAGCGCCCAGCCGAGCCGGCGGAGCCCGCTGGAGCCCAGGCCTGCCGAGGAGGACACGGCGATCACGTCGACGCCCAGGTCGGCGGCACGCACCAGGACGTCCACCTCGGAGCCCACCACGGGCACCCCGGCGACCTCGCTGCCCGCCGCGTTGTCGACGCAGGCACCCAGCACGTTGTATCCGGCGTCCGGCGTCCGGCGCAACGCGACCACCAGGTCTGCGACGTGGGCCCGGTCGCCGACCAGGAGGACCCGGTCGGACAGTCTGCCGGCGCGACGCTGCCGCACCAGCCAGCGACGGGCCAACCACCGGGAGGCCAGCAGGAGCAGAGTCCCCAGCGGGAAGGCGAGCAGCACGTAGCCACGAGCCACGTCGATCTTCAGGGCGTAGGAGACGATGGCCAGCATCGAGAACAGCCAGACGGAGGCACGGAACACCTGGCGGTACTCCTGCACGCCGTGACCGCTGAAGCGTCCGTCGTAGGCGGAGTGCAGGTGAAGCATCAGCACCCAGGCGACGACCAGGCCCATACCGACCTGCCAGTAGTCGATCTCGGTGGACCACGTCGGCGCCGACAGGCTGGCGCTGTCCAAGCCGAAGCGGGTCACGGTCGTGATCGTCAGCGCGAGCACGATGACCACGAGATCGGAGAGCTGCAACCAACGCAGGTGACCAGCCAGGTACCGCCTGGCCCTGGGCTGGCCGTTGACCCGGCGCGTGCGGGAGTGGGCTGCTTCGGCGAGGGTGTCGGGGACGAGGAAGAGGGGTGCGGAGCGCTCGGGTGCGGTGGTGCGGGTCCCGCCGATCGACACCGTGCGGCGGAGGGCGGAGTCACGCACCTCCACCTGCTCGTGTGCCGTCATACGACCCCCGTCGTCGAGTTTTGGCGTGGCGGCCCGGCGACTTTACCGAACCATGACCACAAGCAGGGTAGTTCCTTACTGACCATTACGCTACCCCGCGGTAGGAATTGGCGGATCGGCGGGACCGGGCCGTCCGCTCAGGTGAGCACACGCAGCACCCCTGGCAGTGCGGCGCGGATCTCCCGCTCCATCTGCGCGTAGACCTCATCCTCTCGGCGGTAGGGATCGATGATATCGGGATCAGCCACCTTCACCTGGCCCCGCCGCTGCATGAGCAGCACGGTCACGGCCCGGAGACGCTCCGCTGGGGGCAGCCGGCCGGGCAGCTCCTGGTCGGTGAGGTCCTTCGCCAGGGCCGCCAGCTCCCGGAAGGTGAAGGCGTAGCGGATCGCTGCGGGTGAGGCTCTCACCACGCGGGAGCGCTGGTCCAGGGTGGCGGTCAGCACCAGGTCGGCATCAGCGACGAAGGCGGGTCTCAGCCGACGGGCCAGGAAGCCCTCGTGCTGCCCGCCGAGGGTGCCGAGCACGGCCGCGGCACGCTCGTCCATGGGCAGGCCCTCGAGTCCGTGAGTCCCGGCGCTGGCCACCTCGTAGCTGCCAGGCCCCCAGGCCCGGTCCAGCTCTCGCTGCAGCACGCGCTCGAGCAGGGGCGACCGGCAGATGTTGCCAGTGCACACCGTCAGGATCCGTCCGGGCCGGTCCGCCTGCTGAGGCGTGGTGCCCGCACCACTTCCTGGTCCCCCGACCATGGGTCAGCCCCCCTCGGTCCAGCGAGCGCCGTGGCCCATCGCCCGGACGGTGCGGGGCTGGTCCGGGTCGGTCGGTATGCCGTCCTGTTGACCATCGTCGCCAGCCGGCACCGCCTCGTCCAGACGCGTCAGGACGATCTCCAGCCGGTCCTCGGACAACGCCTCCGCCATGCCGTGGCCCCACTCCACCACGGTGACGACCTCCGCCAGGTCCGCGTCGAGGTCCAGGTCGTCCAGCTCGGCCAGGCTGCCGAGACGGTAGGCGTCGACATGCACCAGGGCCGGCCCGGTGCCGAGGTTAGGGTGCACCCGGGCGATCACGAAGGTCGGTGAGGTCACCGGTCCGCGGACGCCCAGCCCGTCCCCGATTCCCTGGACCAGCGTGGTCTTGCCCGCAGCGAGGTCACCGGGCAGCAGCAGGAGGTCGCCGGTCCGCAGCAGGCGACCGAGCTGCACGCCCAGGGCGTGCATCTCATCGGCGGTGGCGACCACCAGCGCTTCCCCGCCGAGCAGGTCAGTCGCCGTCACGGCGGTCACGCGCCGGTCCGGGACCTGCCGCGTGCCGGCCTGGCGCGCAGATCGCGGCGGCGCTTGCTGAGGTCGGTCACGGTGTGGCGCCCCCCGGCGGGCCGGGCGGGCTGCGCCCGGGACCGCTCGGAGCGGACCACGAGGTCGAGCAGCTCGCGGTTCAGCAGCTCGGGGTGCTCGAGCATGATGATGTGGCCCGCGTCCTTGACGAAGACGTGCTCCGCCCCGGGGATGGCCTCCACGATCTCGCTGCTGTGCACCGCGGAGGTCAGCACGTCCCGGTCGCCGTTGAACACCAGGACCTCCTGGTCCTGCATGTTGGCCAGGGCCTTCCGCTTGTCATGGGCCTCGAGCGTGGTCGTGAACGCAGACATCACTGGAAGCGGTGTGTCCAGGATCATGTCGGCCGTCAGCCGCACGACGGACAGCGGCACGGGAGAGCCGAAGGAGCCGCGGGCCACGAAGAACTCCTGCAGCTCCTTGCCGCCCCGCCGCAGGGAGTCGAAGAACTCCTGGTGAGGCGACAGCTGCTGGAGTGCCCGCGGGCCGAACCTGTTGACCGCACCGCCCAGCATCGAGCCCAGACCCCAGGTGATGCGGTGCAGGCCGCCGGCGCTCGTGCTGATCAGCCCGACGCCCAGCACACGGTCCCGGAACAGTCCCGGCTCCGCCTCGGCAAGGGCCATGACCGTCATACCGCCCATCGAGTGGCCCACGAGCACGATGTCGCCGGTGGGGACCACCTGGTCGAGGACGTGGGAGAGGTCGACGCCCAGCTGCTCGATGTTGTAGGACTGGGGGTCGCCCTCGCCCGAGCTGCCGTGGCCGCGCATGTCCCACGCCACCACGCGGTAGCCGGCCTCCGTCAGCGCCCGGCGCTGGTAGACCCAGCAGCGCAGGTCCAGGGTGAAGCCGTGCGACAGCACGATCGTGGGCCGGCTCTCCCAGCCCTCCGGCTCGTTGATCTCGACATGCAGTGGCACCCCGTCGTCCGCCACCACGACCCGGACCTCGTCCGGGGTGACAGTGAAGTCCTCATCCGTGCCGAGCGCCACCGCGTGCCGCCGGTCGCGCCACAGCCGGTCGGCGGTCACCGCACCAACGGCGGCCAACCCGGCCGCGGCGATGCTGGCGCCGATGCTGATCATCCTGCCTGCCGGCTTCTGGCTCACCGGTCCTCCTGTCCGTCGGGGAGTGCTCCGACATACTCCCGCGGGATGCGGGGCCCGAATCGGGTGACGATCTCGTAGTTGATGGTGCCCACGGCCTCGGCCCAGTCCTGCGCGGTGGGTTCGCCCCGGCCCCCCGGGCCGAAGAGCACGACCTCGTCACCGGCGGTGACCGGCAGGTCGCCGACGTCCACCACGAACTGGTCCATGCAGACCCGCCCGGCGATCCGGTGGCGCTGCCCGCCGACCAGGACCTCTGCGACGCCCGAGGCGTGCCGCGGCACGCCGTCGGCATAGCCCAGCGGCACGTCGACCAGGGTGGTCGGCGCCGTGGTCGTGTGGGTGTGGCCGTAGGACACGCCCTGTCCCCCGGAGACACGCTTGACGACCGATGCGTGCGCGATCGCGGTCATCGCCGGCACCAGACCGAAGTCCGCCGAGCTGCCGACCTCCGGCGCAGGAGTCAGGCCGTAGACCGCCAGACCGGGACGCACCAGGTCCCAGGCGGCCTCGGGAGTGGTGAGCGCGGCCGCGGAGTTGGACATGTGTCGCACCTCCGGCCGCAGCCCGGCCCGCTCGGCCAGCGCCACGGCCTGGCCGAACGCCTCCTGCTGGGCCCGGACCGTGGGGTGCTGCGGGGCGTCGGCGTAGGCGAAGTGGGTGAGCAGGCCGGTCACCCGGACGGCTTCCTCTGCCTCGAGGGCGCGGGCGCGGTCGACGAGGGCGGACCAGTCGGTGGCACCGGTCGTCGACGGCGCCGGCTGCGTGCCCGTCGCCGGGAACATGTAGGCACCGTTGCGCCCGAGACCGGTGTCCACCTTGAGCTGCACTCGGGCGGTGCGGCCCGTCTGGCGCGCGGCCGCGCCGACCTCGTCCAGCATCCAGGGAGCGGACACGCCCAGGTCGATGTCGGCCTCGATCGCAGGCGCAAAGCCGGCACCGGGCGCGTGCAGCCACGACAGGACCGGGGCCGTGATCCCGGCCGCGCGCAGCGTCATGGCCTCCGCGAGCTGCGCGACCCCTAGCCACGAGGCGCCTCCGGCCAGCGCGGCACGCGCCGAGGGGACCAGGCCGTGGCCGTAGGCGTCGGCCTTGACCACGGCCATGACCTCCGCCGCCCCGGCGCGCTCCTTGAGCACACCGACGTTGCGCCTGATCGCCGCCAGGTCCACCACGACCCGTGCGGGGAACGGCACCGACGGCGTGCCTGGATCCTGAGGTCCGCTCATGGTGAGTCCAGTCTGCCAGCCCGGCACGCGGTCAGGACGCCAACCCCGCCTGCACGGCCGCGAGCTGGGTCATCAGGCTGGTGGAGGCGCCGCCGAGACCGGCCCCGTCGGCGCCCTGGGCCACACCGGCCGCGATCCGCTCGCCCAGCCCGGCCGTCGAGGCGCCCATCTGCGCCCCTGACAGGGCCGGGAGGTCGGCGAGGACGGCGGCCGTCGCGGACTCCACCGCTGCTGCCGCCTCACCCTCGCCCAGGCTGGCCAGGCACAGTGCGAGCGACAGCGCGGCGCCGGCGGGGTTGGCCCAGCCGCGCCCGGCGATGTCGGGGGCGGAGCCGTGGACCGGCTCGAACATGCTCGGCGCGGAGCCCTCGATGTTGAGGTTGCCGCTCGCGGCCACGCCCAGTCCGCCCTGGAGCACCGCACCCAGGTCGGTGATGATGTCGCCGAAGAGGTTGTCGGTGACGACGACGTCGAAGCGCTCGGGGGCCACCGGCAGGTGCATGCACATGGCGTCGACGTGGACGTAGTCGTGCTCGACACCGGGAAAGCGGGCCGCGACCTCGTCGACCACGTCGGTCCATAGTGCGCCGGCCTCGACCAGCACGTTCGTCTTGTGGCACAGGGTGACCCGGCCGCGGCGCTGCTCCGCCAGGCGGAACGCGAAGTCGACGGCGCGGTGCACGGCATACCAGGTGTTGACCGAGCCCTGGGTGGCCACCGCCGCGTGGGTGCCCCGGTGCACCGTGTTGCCCCCGCCGACGTAGCTGCCCTCGGTGTTCTCCCGGACGATGACCATGTCGCACCGCTCGGGGGTCAGTCCCGCGATCGGGGTGGGCACGCCGGGATAGAGCCGGACGGGGCGCAGGTTGATCGCCTGGCGCAGGGCTCCGCGCAGGGCCAGGATGATGCCCCGCTCGAGGATGCCCGGGGTGACCTTGGGGCTGCCGATGGCGCCGAACAGGATGGCGTCCTGCTCACGCAGCAGACCGACGGCGTCGTCGGAGAGCAGCTCACCGGTCTCCAGGTAGTTGTCCGCTCCGAGAGGAACGTCGGTGCGCTCCGTGGTGAAGCCGAAGCGGGACTCTGCGGCGTCCAGCACGGTCAGGGCGGCCCGGGTGACCTCCGGCCCGATCCCGTCGCCTCCGATGACCCCGAGCCGATGGGTCCGTCCGCCGCCTGCCTGCGCACCCGGGCGCACCGCCACTGCCTCTGACACGATGCCTCCCGTGTGCTGCCGACCTAGATCTCGTCAGTCTGCACGATAGGCCCTTCCAGCCCGAGCTCCTCCGCCCCGGTCGGTCCCTGGTCCGGCAGGACCGGGCCGCCCGCGAGGCCCGGACCGTCCAGGCCTGCGGCGCTGAGCGTCAGCGGGCCTACTCTGCCGTCGTCCTTGAGGCCGCTCGACTTCTGGAAGGCCTCGACGGCGCCGATGGTGCGGTCGCCTGCCTTGCCGTCCACCTTCCCGACCGCGAGGCCCGCGTCGTCCAGGAAGGCCTGGAACCGGGCGACGTCGTGCCCGAACGCTCCGTGGTACCAGACCGGGAACCGCGAGGACCGGCCGATCTCGTCCTCGAACCTCAGCGCCGCCTGCGCGACCTGCTCCTCGCTGGCGCCCGGCGCGATCTCCAGGTGCATCCCGTCGCGCTTGCCCTTGGCGAAGTCGAGACCCGAGCGACCGATGACGGCGCCGCCATCGTCCCGAACGGAGGCGGCGATGGCTCGGACCAGGTCGCGCTGGTCCTGGGTGAACCCGTCGCTGTAGGTGCCGGTGACGGTCGGCTCGTAGGGGTGCAGGTGGCCGTTGATGTCGATCGCGGAGGCGGACCGGTGGTTGCTCTGGTCGCCCGTCCCGACCTTGGTGCCCGGCGGCCGGTAGCAGTGGATCCCGATCAGGTCGAATGCGCCGGCCTTGGTCTGAGACTTCCGCTCACGGGGTTTGAACCAGTTGTCGCGGTTCGACCGGGCGATCGGCTCGACGTCGCGGTGCCAGCGCCGCGCCCACGCCTCCAGGATCACGCAGACCGCTCGGGAACGGGCATAGACCACCTTGAACCCCGGCGCCGTGAACGAGGCCGACGGATAGTCGGCCAGCACGCTCAGGCCGTTGAACGAGGTTGCTGCCGCCATGACTGCTCCGATCCCCGGGCTGCTTTACCCAGCGTCAAGCAGCACGGCTACAGTGTCCCGCAAACCTGCCCGGCCCAACAGGGGGCCGGGCACAAAGAGTTTGTGGAGGAGGAGCAATGGGACACACGCTGGCCGAGAAGGTCTGGCACTCGCACGTCGTGCGGCAGGCAGAGGGTGAACCGGACCTCCTCTACATCGACCTGCACCTGGTGCACGAGGTGACCTCGCCCCAGGCCTTCGAGGGTCTGCGGCAGACCGGACGCACCGTGCGCCGCCCCGACCTGACCGTGGCCACCGAGGACCACAACGTGCCGACCACGCTGGGCCCGGTGACCGACCCGGTGTCGCGCACCCAGCTGGAGGCGCTGACGCAGAACTGTGCGGAGTTCGGCATCGTGCACCACCGTCGTGGCCGGTTGGGCCAGGGAATCGTGCACGTGATCGGCCCGGAGCTGGGGCTGACCCAGCCCGGGATGACGATCGTGTGCGGAGACAGCCACACCTCCACGCACGGGGCGTTCGGGGCGCTGGCCCTCGGGATCGGCACCTCCGAGGTGGAGCACGTGCTGGCCACCCAGACCCTGCCGCTGCGGCCGTTCCGCACGATGGCGATCAACGTGACCGGTGAGCTGGCCCCTGGTGCGAGCGCCAAGGACATCATCCTGGCGGTGATCAACAGGATCGGCACCGCCGGTGGCCAGGGCTACGTGCTGGAGTACCGCGGCCCGGCGATCGAGGCGCTCTCGATGGAGGGGCGCATGACGATCTGCAACATGTCGATCGAGGCCGGCGCCCGAGCCGGCATGGTGGCGCCGGACCAGACGACGTTCGACTACGTCAAGGGGCGTCCGCACGCGCCGTCCGGGGCCGACTGGGACGCTGCCGTGCAGGCGTGGAGCGAGCTGCGCACCGACGACGACGCGGTGTTCGACGCCGAGGTGACCATCGACGCCAGCACGCTGACGCCCTACGTCACCTGGGGCACCAACCCCGGGCAGTCGGTCTCCCTCGACGATGCTGTCCCCGACCCTGACGCGCTGGGCGACGACGACGCCCGCGGCAACGCCGAGCGTGCCCTGGAGTACATGGGGCTGACCGCGGGCACGCCGATGCGGCAGATCAGTGTCGACGCCGTCTTCCTCGGCTCCTGCACCAACGGCCGGATCGAGGACCTGCGCGTCGCGGCCGAGGTGCTGCGCGGCCGGCGGATCGCCGACTCCGTGCGGATGATGGTGGTCCCCGGCTCGCACGCGGTGCGGCTCCAGGCCGAGGCCGAGGGGCTTGACGAGGTCTTCACCGACGCCGGCGCCGAGTGGCGGCTGGCCGGCTGCTCGATGTGCCTGGGGATGAACCCCGACCAGCTGGCCCCGCAGGAGCGCTGCGCCTCCACGTCCAACCGCAACTTCGAGGGCCGTCAGGGCGCCCGCTCGCGCACCCACCTGGTCAGCCCCGCAGTCGCCGCGGCCACCGCGGTGCGCGGCACGCTGTCCTCCCCTACCGACCTGCTGGACCCGGCCGGGGCGACAGAGCCGGCCGCACGGCATACCCCCGCCGTGACGCACGAGGAGGTGTCGGCCTGATGGAGAGGTTCAGCACCCACACTGGCGTCGGGGTCCCGCTGCGTCGCAGCAATGTCGACACCGACCAGATCATCCCGGCGCACTTCCTGAAGCGGGTCAGCCGGACCGGGTTCGAGGACGGCTGCTTCGCCCGCTGGCGGGAGGACCCCTCGTTCGTGCTGAACACCCCCGCGTATGCCGGGGGCTCCGTGCTGGTGACCGGGCCAGACTTCGGCACCGGGTCCAGTCGGGAGCACGCCGTCTGGGCGCTCCAGCAGTACGGCTTCAAGGTCGTGGTCTCCTCCCGGTTCGGCGACATCTTCCGCGGCAACAGCGGCAAGGGAGGGCTGCTGACCGCCCAGGTGGCCCAGCCCGACGTCGAGCTGCTGCTGAAGTACCTGGAGAACGAGCCCGGTGCCACCGTCACGGTCGACCTGCCGGAGCGGCGGATCACCGCGGGCGACATCGTGACCACGTTCCAGGTGGACGACTACGTCGCCTGGCGGCTGCTCAACGGCCTGGACGACATCTCCCTCACCCTGCAGCACGAGGACGACATCGCCGCCTATGAGGCGGGCCGCCCGGCCTACAAGCCGGTAGTCACCGCTGCCACCGGCTGAGCGGAGGGCCTCGCGTCGTCAGCGCCCCGGCATCCCTCGCGGCCGCTCCCGCAGTTCCCCGGCATCCTTCGCGGCCGCTCCCGTAGCGCTAGACCGCGCTAGGTGATGCAGTGCCAGGGTTGGAGCCCTGGATTCGCATGACCTTCCGGTCCCCGGGCGGATTCCGAAGTCGGTGTCACGCAGCTCGTCCACGCCAACCGCGCTGGCGCAGTGCCTGGCGGACCTGGTCGATGAACGTGTCCTCATCGACCAGCAGGCCGAGCACAGGGATCTCGATCGTGAGGTCCGATGCCAGGGTGCGGTCGTTGCGACGTCGTGCGTCAGCCACCGGGGCAAGCCCGACATAGTGCTGCGCACCGTTGATCTCGATATGGACGGCGAAGTCGTCGAAGTAGACATCGAGGTAGACCTTGCCCTGCGGTGTGCGTCGCAGGACCTGCCTCGACGGTTCCGGTAGTCCACGGCGCCGACAGATCCGGGCGAAGTCGATCTCGCCGAGCGCGTGGGCGCCGTCGCAGACCAGCGGGACCGCCTGAGTCAGCAGAGCCCGGCGTGGGTGCCGCTGCGTCGCCGCCCATGCTTCCTGCAAGCGCGCCGGCGGCACCAGTCGTTGCTGGACCGACATCGCCAACAACGTGAGCGCCTGACGGTCAGACTGAGCCCAGGAGGCAGCCCGGAGGACGGCGACCTCTGGGGCCGTTCGTGGCGGCTGGGTGCTCAGGGTCCGCCCCACGTCACGCAGTCGATGAATGCGAACGCCTGCGGATGGGCGCGTCCGGGCGCCCTGCGACACGCTGACATGCACCACCCGTTCCTCCCACGACCGCAGACCCGCCGCCAGCAGGGATGTCACGCCATCGAGGACGGCACCGGCTCCGGACTCCCACACGGCCACCCGCCAGAGGGCCTCGCGTGTCGGGTGTGGTCCTACGAGACCGATGCTCTTCCTGCCCAGCTGGTGCCAGCGGCCGGCCCTGAGCTCCGCGAGCACCTGGTCGTAGGTCAGACCGAGCGCGTACAGATCATCTCGATGCACGACCCCGTCGTGTCGTTCCCCGAGCTCTCGGGACACGAGCGCCCGGCGCGCAGCCGGCGTCAGCGCCCTGACGCGTGCCCGGGAGTCCTCCATCGCCTCATCGTGGTGCAGCATGGCTACCTGTGGCGCCGGGCCTGTGGATGGCGGATCTACGTCATGCGTTCTCAGGCCTCGTGCCCTGAATGTGCATGACGCTGTAGGCCGACCGGCGCAGATGCGCTACAGTTCTCGGCAATGGCACGCCTGCTCCTCCTCAGACGCCGCAGCGAGACCTTCTAGGTCCGGCCCTCGCTGCGGAGTCTCTGCTGTCCCGGACACACCGACAGCCCCCAGCGAGGAAGCCGAGCATGACCATCACCCAGATCCCCACGCCCGCCGTGGCGACGCGCAACCCGCAGCAGCCCAGCGGTATGCCGTTCGAGCGCTACACCCCCTACCCCGCCGTCGACCTGCCCGACCGCACCTGGCCGAGCCGCACGATCACCCAGGCGCCACGCTGGTGCGCGGTGGACCTGCGGGACGGCAACCAGGCGCTGATCGACCCGATGACCCCTGACCGCAAGAGGCGGATGTTCGAGCTCCTCGTGCGGATGGGCTACAAGGAGATCGAGGTCGGCTTCCCCGCGGCCAGCCAGACCGACTACGACTTCGTGCGGATGCTGATCGAGGAGGACCTGATCCCGGACGACGTCGTGATCCAGGTGCTGACACAGGCCCGAGAGCACCTCATCGAGCGCACCTACGAGTCGATCGCGGGGGCCAAGCAGGCCATCGTGCACCTCTACAACTCGACCTCGACGTTGCAGCGGCGTGTCGTCTTCCGGGCCTCCGAGGACGAGATCGTCGACATCGCGGTCCAGGGCGCGCGCCTGTGCAAGAAGTACGAGGAGCAGCTGCCGTCGGACACCGAGATCTTCTACGAGTACTCCCCCGAGTCCTACACCGGCACCGAGCTGGAGTTCGCGGTGCGCATCTGCAACGCCGTGATGGAGGAGTTCGTCCCGACCGCGGAGAAGCCGGTCATCATCAACCTGCCGGCGACGGTGGAGATGGCCACCCCCAACGTGTATGCCGACTCCATCGAGTGGATGAACCGTCACCTCAACCACCGCGAGAACGTGGTCCTGAGCCTGCACCCGCACAACGACCGCGGCACCGGCGTGGCGGCCGCGGAGCTGGGCTACCTGGCCGGCGCGGACCGCATCGAGGGCTGCCTATTCGGCAACGGCGAGCGCACCGGCAACGTATGTCTGGTGACGCTGGGCATGAACCTGTTCGCGCAGGGCATCGACCCGCAGATCGACTTCTCGGACATCGACGAGGTGCGGCGCACGGTCGAGCACTGCAACCAGCTGCCGGTGCCCGAGCGGCACCCCTACGGCGGAGACCTCGTGTTCACCGCCTTCTCCGGGTCCCACCAGGACGCCATCAAGAAGGGCCTGGAGGCCCTGGAGGCCGAGGCCAACACGGCGGGGGTCCCCGTGGACGACTTCCGCTGGGAGGTGCCGTACCTGCCGGTCGACCCGAAGGACCTGGGCCGCACCTACGAGGCGGTGATCCGGGTGAACAGCCAGTCCGGCAAGGGCGGGGTGGCCTATGTGATGAAGGCGGAGCACAAGCTCGACCTGCCGCGCCGGATGCAGATCGAGTTCAGCCAGGTCGTGCAGCGGCACACCGACACCGAGGGCGGAGAGATGAGCCCGGCCGAGATCTGGTCAGAGTTCCGGCACGCCTACCTCGCGCAGACCGGCCCGGTCGTCATCCAGGACTTCACGATCACGCACGAGTCGGCCGGGACGGAGCGGGACGTGATGACCGCGACCATCTCCGTGCACGGCGTCCAGCACGAGGTCGAGGGCCACGGCAACGGCCCGGTGTCGGCGTTCGTCAATGCACTGCAGTCAGTCGGCGTGGACGTGCGCGTCCTGGACTACTCCGAGCACGCGATGTCAGCCGGTGACGACGCGACCGCAGCCGCCTACGTGGAGTGCGCCGTCAACGGGCAGGTCCGCTGGGGTGTCGGCGTGCACCCGAGCATCGTGACCGCCTCCCTCAACGCGGTCTGCAGCGCGCTCAACCGCCCCAGCTCCCCCGCCGCCTGACGGGGGACCGCTGTCCCGCGTGTGCGGCGGGATCAGCCGCGGCCGTCGCCGAGGATGGTCTGACCATCCTCGGTGACGGTCCAGAACGGGTTGTGCGCGACCTCCCACGGATGGCCCTCGGGATCGATGAAGACGCCGGAGTATCCGCCCCAGAACGTACCCCCACCTGCTCGGCCTATCGTCGCGCCCGCGGCCTCCGCCTCGGAGATCACCTCGTCGACCTCCTCGCGGCTTGACACGTTGTAGGCGAGGGTGACCCCACCCCAGCCCCCCGAGTCCTCCGTGCACGAGTCGACCTCGAGGGCGGCACGGTCCCACAGCGCGACAACCATCCCGCCGGTCTGGAAGAACACCACACCCTCCGGGGACGGCGCCGGCGTCCACCCCATCGCGGTGTAGAACGCCACGGAACGGTCCAGGTCACGCACGCCGAGGGTCACCAGGCTCACTCGCTGATCCATGACCCGACCCTATCGAGTCAGCTCCTGGCATGCTCGTGGCCAGCTGCGCGACCCGGGGCCACGTGGGCGACTTCATGAGCACGTATGCCGTCCGGCCGGATCACGGCGGCGTGCGACCGTTTCGGCTGGTCGGTCAGTGCCGAAGCAGGCCGGCAACCGTCGGCCCGATGGAGCCGGCCACCGCCAGCGCCCGCAACGGACCACCGGGGTTGGCGTTCTCGGCCGCCATCCCGTGCACCAGTGCGGCCAGGGCCGCGGCGTCGAGCGCCTCCAGCCCGCTCGCCACGAGCATTCCGACGAGCCCGGCGAGGACGTCGCCGGCCCCAGCCGTCGCGAGCCAGGCCGGAGCATCGCTCTGGGACCGCACCGGCTGCTCGGGGTCCGGCGAGACCACGAGCGTGCTGGAGCCCTTGAGCAGGATCGTGGCTCCGGTCAGCTCGGCCAGTCGCCGCGAGTGGACCAGCGGTGCCGCCGTGACCTGGTTGCGGTGGAAGACCCGCCCGTGCTCCAGGCGGCTGAGCATCCGGGCAAGCTCCCCGGCGTGCGGCGTCAGCAGCGTCGGTGCCTCCCGCGGCCCGGCGACGAGATCGAGCGCGCCGGCGTCCACCACGCAGGGCAGCTCGGAAGCGAGCGCCTGGCGGCAGGCCTCCAGCTGGCGGCGGACGTCAGGGGTGTTCTCGTCGGTGGGCACGCCCGGACCGATCACCCAGGCCTGGACCTGCCCCTGGCCCGGAACCGCCTCCGGGCACCGGGCGAGCACCTGCTGGGTGGCCACCTCCGGCCCCACGTAGCGGACCATCCCCACGCCGGACTCGAGTGCCGCGCTGACGGCCAGGACCGCCGCCCCGGGGTAGCGGGCGCTCCCGGCGACGACGCCGAGAACGCCCCTGGAGTACTTGTCGTCGGTGGCCCCTGGCAGCGGCCACTGGTCCGGGACGTCCGACGGGGTGAGCTGCTCGGTCGCGGCCCGTGCCGGCTCCGCCACGCCGATGTCGACGACGGTGAGCCGCCCAGTCGCAGACCTCGTCGCGGGAAGGATGTGCACGGGCTTCGCCATGCTGAAGGTGACGGTCTCGTCCGCTCGCACGCACAGGCCCAGCGGCGCGATGCCCTCGGGGTCCGCCCCACTGGGCAGGTCCACCGCGATGACGAGGGCGGACTCAGGGATCGAGTCGGCCAGGCCGGCCATGGCCCCGGTGAGTCCCGGACGGCCACCAATGCCCAGCAACCCGTCGACGACCACCTCGGCCTCGTCCAGCGCCTGCCGCACCGGCTGGGTCAGTGCCCGGCGGGTCCGCGCCACCCGCAACCGTGGGACGCCCGCCTCGGCGACGGCAGCCAGCCCCTTCTCGTGCACCTCGCTGCCCACCTGCACCACGACGACAGAGAGGTGCTCAGCCAGCTGCACCGCGGCATACAGCGCATCTCCGCCGTTGTCGCCCGGGCCCACGAGCACGACGACCGACCTGGCACCGCGTTCCCGCGCACGGGCGAGCACGACCACCGCCAGCGCGTCGGCCGCCCGGCGCATCAGCGTGCCCGGCTCCAGCCCTGCCATCGCCTCCGCCTCGGCGGCGCGGACCGAGGGGATGTCGAAGGCGCGGATCACAGCTGCCCCTCGGCGATCACGACGGCCGACGCGATGCCCGCGTCGTGGGACAGGGACAGGTGGAAGGCGGCGACGCCGAGGTCCTC
>Ga0079224_100006859_pt1 | contig 15180 bp, 13 predicted proteins | sample Stecom2015_FD_80414 | JGI IMG/M metagenome (GOLD analysis project Ga0079224, IMG submission 80414) | Agricultural soil microbial communities from Utah to study Nitrogen management - Steer compost 2015 | ecosystem: Environmental > Terrestrial > Soil > Agricultural land | place: USA: Utah...
GTCCGAATATGGCTGCGATCTTATGAGTCTGTGTCTTAGAGCAGATCGCGCCAAATCAGATTCACGAAATGATCCGATTTGGTGCGTGAATCTGCTCTATCTCTTTGATGTAGACCGGATTCACGCGTTTGACTGAACCCCATAGTGGTTCAGATCAAACGCGATCCGGTCTAGGTATCCAGGAAAGAACGCAACTTCCTGCTGCGGCTGGGATGCTTCAGCTTGCGCAGCGCCTTGGCCTCGATTTGGCGGATGCGTTCACGGGTGACGGAGAACTGTTGCCCGACTTCCTCGAGGGTATGATCGGTGTTCATACCGATGCCAAAGCGCATCCGCAGCACACGCTCCTCGCGGGCGGTCAGGCTGGCGAGCACGCGCGTGGTGGTTTCGCGCAAATTCGACTGGATGGCCGAATCGATAGGAATGACCGCGTTCTTGTCCTCGATGAAGTCACCGAGATAGCTGTCCTCCTCGTCGCCGATCGGCGTTTCGAGCGAGATCGGCTCCTTGGCGATCTTCAGCACCTTGCGCACCTTGTCGAGCGGCATGACCAGACGCTCGGCCAGCTCCTCTGGCGTCGGCTCGCGCCCGATTTCGTGCATCATCTGCCGACTCGTCCGCACCAGCTTGTTGATCGTCTCGATCATGTGGACCGGGATGCGGATCGTACGAGCCTGGTCCGCGATCGAGCGAGTGATCGCCTGCCGGATCCACCAGGTGGCATAGGTGGAAAACTTGTAGCCACGCCGGTACTCGAACTTGTCGACAGCCTTCATCAAGCCGATGTTGCCCTCCTGGATCAGATCCAGGAACTGCAGGCCACGGTTCGTGTACTTCTTGGCGATAGAGATCACGAGGCGAAGATTCGCCTCCACCATCTCGGTCTTGGCCTTGGTAGCTTCACGTTCGCCTGTCTTCACGGTCGTGACGATGCGGCGAAACTCTGTGATGGGGAGCCCGGTCTGCTCGGCGATCTGAGCAATTTCGGCACGAATCCGAGCTGCTTCCTCACCCTCCTTGGCAACGAAGTTGCTCCAGGCCTTCCCCAGGCCAGCTACATTCGTCAACCAGTTCGGGTCGAGCTCCTGACCGTAATAGTTCTCCAAGAAGCTTTCCCGGGAAACCTTGTGGCGTTCCGCCAGGCGCAGGAGCTTGCCCTCGAGGGCCATGAGCTGCTTGTTGTGCCCATAGAGCTGCTCGACGAGCTGTTCGATGCGCGCATTATTGAGATGCACGTCATCCATCTCGCGCACAAGCTCTCGCCGGAGGGTGTCGTACTGCTTCTCGGTGCGGGCCGGAACCTCTTCTCCCTTCTGCAGAGCAGCCAGCCGCTTCTCCTGGAGCTTGCGCAGCTTCAGGAAGGTCTTCTCGATGCGCCCAAAGGTTTCGAGCACGCGCGGCAGAAGCTGCTGCTCCATGGCGGAGAGAGACAGGCTGGTCTCCTCCTCTTCTGCCTCCTCGTCCGCATCCTCGCGTTCTTCGGCTGCCTCCGCATCCGGCGGAGCTTCCTCCCCGGTCTCTCCATCGGAATTGCCGCTGCCATCAGGTCCGGCGCCATAAGTCGCGTCGAGGTCGATGATGTCCCGTAGAAGGAGCTCACCCTTTTCCAGGGCATCCCGCCAATGCAGGATGGCGCGAATCGTCAAGGGGCTCTCGCAAAGGCCCCCGATCATCTTTTCGCGGCCGGCCTCGATGCGCTTGGCGATCGCGATTTCACCCTCGCGACTCAGCAGCTCGACCGAGCCCATCTCGCGCAGATACATACGCACGGGATCATCGGTTCGGCCGACATCATCGTCGTTCAGATTGCCTTTGGCGGAAGACTCCTCCTCCTCGTTATCTTCTTCGTCTTCCTCTGGCGCGGCGGTGGCAGAGCCGTCCTCGGCCTCCTCGCTTTCGATGACACTGATGCCCATCTCCGAAAGGGTGGCCATCACGTCCTCGATCTGTTCCGAGGAGACCTGATCGGTCGGGAGAACCTGATTTAGCTCATCATAGGTGACATAGCCCCGCTCCTTCGCGCGGGCCATCATGCGCTTGACTGCGGCCTGCGTTTTGTCGCCGAGTGCACCCTCGGACGTCTCCTCGCGGACTTCGCTATCCTGCCGGCTCTCGTTTGCTTTGCTTGCCATTCCGTCCTCGTACCTAGGTCGAGCGCTGCTCCTGAAAAGCGCTCGCTTGCCCCCAAAAGATTAACTGCTTCTGGCTGTGCTTCTTGTTCGCAGGAAACACCCGACGCCGTGTCTTTTCGCTGCCGCTGCGGTAGCTCCTGCAAATGCTCCAAAAGTAGTTCGCTAGAATGCCGCTTGCTCCCCAGGCTCCCTGACACCCATTGCGACCCGCTTCAACCAATAGCCGAAGCGCGGATTTATTTCTTCTGGAACGGCGTCCGCCCGGAGCAAGGGTTCATGAATAATCAGCGCTGGACCGAGCAGACGATCCAATAGACCTGAAAAGCCTTGCTGGCGTAGGTGGCATTGGAGACTTTGGCTGTCAAGGTCCGGGTCCTCGACCAAGCAGTCGACCAAGGCGCGCCGCAAGGCTTCGAGCTCTCGCTCCGGCAGGTTTTGCAACGCCAGATGTTCCAGATTCTTCACCGCTAGATGGGGATAGATCACTGAAAATGCGAGCAAAATCTGCGCCGGAAGCCTCTTCAGTGCCTGGGGCGCGGGCCGAGGTAGCTTTCGGGAAGGAAGTCCGGGCCCAAGCCTCCTCTCACCTTGCGTTCCGGTGCTCCTGATCTTACGCGCCAAGCGCTGCTTTCGCAGGAGTTCATAGTAGCGATCCAGAAGGGCACTTCGATAGGCGGCCTGGACCGACTTGTCCTTTATTGCTTCGACCGTGGTCAGAACGGCTTGTCGTAGTGCGGCCTGGCGTTCCGGACTGTCGAGGCGATGTGCGCCCACGAGATCCCGCCAGACGACGAGTTCCAAGGGCACTGAAGCCTGCACTAGACGAGCCATGGCCTCGACGCCCCCCAACTGAATGAGGCTGTCAGGGTCCTTGTCGGGAGGCAGCATTGCGAAACGCAGACTGCAGCCGGGCTTGAGCAAGGGCAGAGCACGCTCAGCCACTCTGCTGGCCGCCCTCTGTCCTGCCGTATCGCCGTCGAGGCAGATGACAGGTTCTGGCGCCAGCCGCCAGAGTTCCGAAAGCTGGGCCTCGGTCAAGGCCGTACCGAGGGGCGCCACCGCCGCCGGAAAACCTGCCTGGGCCAGTGCAATCACGTCCATGTAGCCCTCGACGACCAGGACATCTGCACCAGCGTGGGCCGCTCGCCGCGCATGATGAAGATTGTAGAGGATCCGCCCCTTGTCGAAGAGAGGAGTTTCTGGGGAGTTCAAATACTTCGCGCGCGTATCGGGGTTCATGGCACGCCCCCCGAAAGCGATAATCCTTCCGCGGCGATCCGTGATCGGAAAGGTGATGCGATCAAAGAAATAGTCTCTCAGCCCGCCCCCTGCCTCTGCCTCCTTGGCCAAGCCCGCGGCCACAAGCTGCTGATCCCTGACCCCGGCCTCATTCAATGCTCGGCCAAGGCTACCTCGGCGACCGGGAGCGAACCCAAGGCGAAAGCGCGCGACGGTTTCCTCAGTCAGTCCTCTGGCCGCCAGATAAGCCCGGGCGGCCGCCCCCTCTTCCGAAGCCAAGCGCTGCTGGAACCATTGGCAGGCCTGCTCCAGCACCTCATGGAGATCGTCTCTTTGCCGGACAAGCGCCCGGCGGCGCGCCGAAGGTTGCGGCAAGGAAATACCAGCCTGCTCGGCCAGACGTTCGACCGCCTCTGGGAAGCTCAGGCCCTCGCTTTGCATGATCCAGCCAATGACGTCGCCGTGCGCTCCGCATCCGAAGCAGTGGAAAAACTGCTTCTCGTCATTGACTGTAAAGGACGGCGTTTTTTCGTTATGGAAGGGGCAGAGGCCCGTGAACTCCCGGCCGCGGCGAAGCAGCCTTACTCGACGGGCAACGAGGTCTGAAACCGGCACGGCATCACGCAGCCGCTGCAGGAAGGCATCGTCAAACGAGATCACGGAGTTTTGCCTGCATCACTGGTAAAAGGACTGTCGCACGAGGCTCTATCATCCCGCCATCATGGCAAGCGATAACGCCCCATCCGCAATTTTCGCTCAAGACAAGCGTTGCTTCACCAACTGGCTGGCCTGCGCAAAATCCATCTGGCCGGGATGGCGCTCCTTCAGCAGAGCCATTACCCGTCCCATGTCACGCAGAGACGCGGCTCCGGTCTCTTCGATTGCCTTTTCGACTGCCGCGAGTGTCTCTTCCTGACCAAGCGCTTTTGGCAGGAAGCGCTCGATAACCTCAATCTCCCGCTGTTCCTTCGCAACCAGGTCCTCACGCCCGCCCTTTTCATAGAGTGCGATCGACTCGCGGCGTTGCTTCACCATTTTTTGAAGCATCTCGAGGATTTCCTGATCGCCAATTCCCTCGGGCTGGCCGCTCGTTCGCGCCTGGATATCTCGGTCCTTCAAGGCCGCCATGATGAGCCGAATTGTCGAGAGTGCCTGCTGGTCTTTTGCCCTCATCGCTTCCTTGAGGCTAGCGTTGAACTTGCTGCGCAGCATTCACGCCCTCTCCTTCTACAAAGCTCCTGGAACGGACCGCGCTCAACACCCTCACGGGGCTGGGCCTCGGAGTGCCAAATCCGGCTCGAGCCTTCACGCGCTTAGCCCGCTACCGCATCATGATCGCTTAGCCGCCACCTTGTCGAATCCAAGTTCGATCCAGATCAAGGTTCGATCGGACCACTTACCTGGCGCTTTGGGGCACCCGCTTGACCGGGATGGCAGCATACCATAGATCTTCGCGCGGCCGCCTGGTGCCTTGCCCGGGATAGCTGATCCTCGCAGGCATAATCGGAAAGGGCCCTCCGCGACCTCGCGCGAAAAGGTAATCACAATGGCAGATCGCTCAAGTTCCACTTCCCCGAACTCGGCGTCGGGGGGCGTTCCTTCCATGCCCAGAGGCAGCACTGCAGCGCTGGTCCTCGCAGACGGCAGCGTCTTTTGGGGCAAGGGCCTGGGCGCCGCCAGGCGGCAGGTGGGGGAGCTCTGCTTCAACACGTCAATGACGGGCTATCAGGAAATCATCAGCGATCCTTCCTATGCTGGCCAGATCGTTGCCTTCACCTTTCCCCATATCGGCAACGTAGGAACCAATCCGGAAGACGTGGAAGCGCTGACACCAGCGGCCCGCGGTGTTGTCTTACGAGCCTCGGTCACTGAGCCGGCGAATTGGCGCGCCGTCCAAAGCCTTGACGCCTGGCTGGCCAGCAATGGGCTGCCCGCTATTTCCGGCATTGATACCCGTGCCCTCACCCGCATTATCCGGACGAAGGGCGCGATCGGCGCCGCACTGGTCCATACACCGGACGGAAAGATTGACGTGCCGGAACTTCTGGCGGAGGCAAAGGCTTGGCCCGGCCTGGAAGGTATGGATCTCGCTGCAGAAGTATCTTGCCTTCAGAGCTATCGCTGGACCGAAACGACCTGGCGACCCGGACAAGGCTATGGCCGCTTGGACCAGCCGAAATACAGAGTCGTCGCTGTTGATTACGGCGCCAAGCACAACATCCTGCGCTCTCTCGCAGACCTCGGATGCGAGCTGACCATCGTACCGGCCAAGACTTCGGCGGAGGAGATTCTCGCCCGCGATCCGGATGGCGTGTTCCTGGCCAATGGCCCCGGAGATCCAGCTGCTACCGGCGCCTATGCGGTCCCCATGATCCAACGCCTGCTGCAAGAGGAGAGGCTCCCCATCTTCGGCATCTGCCTGGGTCATCAGCTTCTGGCACTGGCACTTGGGGCCGAGACGATGAAGATGCCCTTTGGGCACCGCGGCGCAAATCATCCGGTCAAGGATCTGGAAAGTGGCCGGGTCGAGATCACCAGCCAGAACCACGGCTTCGTCGTCAAAAGCGAGAGCCTCCCCGAGAATGTCGAGGAGACCCACGTCAGTCTCTTCGATGGTACGAACGAGGGCTTCCGCCTGAAAGGGCGCCCGGTCTTTTCCGTGCAGTATCACCCGGAGTCTTCCCCGGGACCTCAAGATAGCCACTACCTGTTCCGCCGCTTCATCGAAGCCATGGAGCAAGCAAGGCCGTCTTGAAGGTTTCCCCTTAGCAGAAACGCCTGCTGTGCCCAGGCCCAAGCACCGCCTCAGGCCCTTGCTCTAAGATCGTGCGCTATAGATCAACGCGCCCCCCCTCGCGAGCGCGCGGATGTGCTGCCTTGTATACGGCTGAAAGATGCGCGCTGTCCACGGCCGTATAGCGTTGAGTGGTGGAAAGTGAGGCATGGCCCAGCAGCTCCTGAATAGCCCTGAGATCACCGCCTCCTGAGAGGAGGTGGGTCGCGAAAGAATGGCGCAACGCATGGGGCGTAGCGCTCGCCGGCAAGCCCAGATAGCCACGCAGTTTCTGCAGGCGTTCCTGCACCGCCCTTGGACCTAACGGGCCTCCCCTGATGCCGCGAAAAAAGGGAGCGTCCGGTGGCAGCTCATGAGGGCAGGCCTCACGATAGGAAATCGCCCCCTCGATCACCACCGGAAGGAGGGGGACTTGTCTTTCCTTTCCTCCCTTGCCGGTCACCAGCAATACCTCCTGGCCCGGTTGGGGCGCCTCACGAGCGGTCAGGGAAAGGGCCTCGCCGATCCGCAAACCGCAGCCATAGAGCAACAGGAGAACCGCGGTGTCGCGCTTGATCACCCAGGGGCGTTCTTCCAGCAGGCCGATGCTGTCGAGAGTCGCGGCCGCGTCCTCAACAGCGAGCGCCTTCGGCACGCTATGGGGCCTCTTCGGGGTCCGAACAAGATTGAGCGCGGGGTTCTCGAAGTGCTGTCGCCTCGCAGCCCAGCGATGAAAGCTGCGCACAGCGGCCAAGGCTCTAGCGCTGGAACTCGCACTCAAACCGTCAGCCGCACGCCTGGCGAGCCAGGCCCTGTAGTCAGCCAGGCGCAGACGGCTTAGAAGCTCGCGGGTGGCCTTTTCCCCCTGGTGTTCCGCCGCAAAGCGCAAGAAGCCACTGAGATCGCGGAAGTAAGCCTCTAAGGTATGCTCCGAATAGCGCCTTTCCGCGTCGAGCCAGTTCAGCCAGGCCTCTATCAGGCCTTGCAGATCCCCATCGGCCGGTAGGCCGGCTATTCCGGCAGTTCCAGCCATGCCCTTATGACATGCTCGAGACTGCGGGCCAGAAATTGCAAGAGATCCGTGCCTTGTCCCTCGCTGAAATGTTCCGGATCTCGCGATCCCAAAGCAAGCAGGGCTGGCGGGGTGGCGCTGCTGATATTGAGGCGCAAGAGGGCATCCGACGCAACAATGCCTGCCGCCGGGCCGAAGAGGACCGCCTCGCCCGATCGCTGGGATCGCAGGGCAACGGCGCGAGATGGTCCCATCAACTGGTCGATGGTGCCGGGCGCAAGGCTGCGAACACCGTGCAGACACACCTGCGTGAAGCTCTTGTCGCTCTGCTCGACGCAGAGATAAACGGCATCAAGGTCGAGCAGCACAGGAAGATCGGTACCGATCGTTTCCATGAGGTGCTCGAAGGAGCGAGCCGCGAGCAGTGCCAGCAGCGCCTCGTGAATCCGGCGCTGGATCACGGCGTTGGCACGGCCGTTGCTGATCAATTCGTCGCAGAGCCGGCGCAGCCTCTCCGCTTCCGCGCGCCAGCGAAAGACCATCGCCTGTTGCAGATCCACGACACCGCTGCCCGCAGCTGTTAGATCGCTGCGCGCCGGGGGCAGCAGAACGTCCAGCAGTTCCGGATGCTCTGCAAGAAACTCCGGATGACGCCGCAGATAGCCGGCAACCAGATCGGCGCTGAGAGCCGCCGGGCGCGCAGTTTCGGCCACTGCCTGATCGATGGTGGAATCAGCGGCCGGTTCGCGATGTTTGCTCGTCATCGCCCGAATCCAGGATCGACTGCCCCGTCTTCGCCCAATCGGCCAGGAATGCTTCAAGGCCGCGGTCGGTCAGGGGGTGTTTGAAAAGAGCTCGCAAGACGGCGGGGGGCAAGGTCACCACATCCGCCCCCAGTCTGGCGGATTGCACCACATGCTGAGGACTACGGACAGAGGCCACCAGCACCTGCGTCTTGAAGTCCGGATAGTTGGCGTAGATCTGGACGATGTCCGCAATAAGATCCATGCCTTCGCTGCTGATGTCGTCCAAGCGACCGACGAAGGGGGAAACGTAGGTGGCACCCGCTTTGGCCGCCAGCAAAGCCTGCGCGGGTGAAAAGCAGAGCGTTACATTGACCTTTGTCCCCTCGTCGGCCAAAGCCCGGCAAGTCTTCAGGCCGTCCTCGGTCAAGGGAACCTTCACACAGACATTCTCCGCCAAGCTCGCGAGTTTGCGGCCTTCGGCGAGCATGGTTTCATGATCGGTCGCCGTAACCTCTGCCGATACAGGGCCTGGCACAATGGAGCAGATTTCTTGAACTACCTCGAGAAAGGAGCGCCCCGTCTTGGCGGCCAATGAAGGATTGGTGGTGATGCCGTCCACCAGTCCGGTGCTCGCAAGATCGCGGATTTCGGCCACATCTGCAGTATCGACAAAGAACTTCATGATTACCTTCGCTCCTCGGCACGCTCGGGCAAGTTCGGCAGCCCTCCGCGGGTCTTAGAGGCTCCCATCCGCTTCGTCCAGACCATAGCAGATTCTCCGGAGCTTGGCGCGGCCAGTGAAGGGGCCTATGCCAAGTAGTGCATTCACTGCAGGCACGAATTCATGGAACTTTGCGAAAGCGATAGCTCACAGGGCCGGCCCGCCCCCTCGACACGAGCCAAGGTATTGCTGCCCCTTCCCCTGGAGGCAGCTTACGATTACCGAGTACCGGAAGGGATGAGCATCGAGCCCGGCGATATCCTGGAAGTGCCCCTGGGACAGAGGCGCGTCATCGGGGTTGCGTGGGATGCAGCTCTGGATGAGCCGGAAGTCCCGGAAGAACGCCTGAAGCCAATCCTCGAAAAGCTTCCTGCCCCTCCCCTGCCCGAAAAGCAGCGTCGCTTCGTCGAGTGGGTGGCGCGCTACACCATGACGGCGCCTGGCCTGGTGCTGAGGATGGTCATTCCGGTTGCCGCCGCGCTGCGTCCAGAACGCCCCCAGCGGGCCTTGCGCCTCGCGCCTTCACTGCCACCGGAGCTTAAACTGACGCCCGCTCGCCAGCGCGTACTCCAAGCTGCAGCAGACGGCTTGGCTCGGGCCAGCGGCGACCTCGCGCGCGAAGCAGGTGTCAGCGCGGGCGTTGTCAAGGCACTTGCGGATGCTGGCGCCCTGGAATGGGTAGAGCTGCCCGTCCATCTCCAACTCCAGCCTCCGGACCCCGAGCACGATGGACATGAGCTATCGGAAGTTCAGCGCGCTGCAGCAACAAAGCTCGCTGAAGGTGTGTCGGGCGCTTTCAGCGTTACCTTGCTCGATGGCGTGACCGGTTCAGGCAAGACGGAGGTCTATTTCGAAGCGGTTGCAGCTGCATTGCAAAGGGGACGTCAAGTCCTCGTTCTACAGCCGGAGATCGCTCTTTCCACGCAGTGGCTTGACCGGTTCGAGCGGCGCTTCGGAACGCGACCAGCGGAGTGGCACAGCGAGATCACGCCGGCGCGCCGGCGTTTGACCTGGCGCGCGGTCGCAGAAGGCGAAGCCAAGGTTCTGGTCGGCGCCCGCTCCGCCCTCTTCCTACCCTTCCCCCAACTGGGCTTGATCATTGTCGATGAAGAACATGAACCCGCCTACAAGCAGGAAGAGGGCGTCATCTATCAAGCCAGGGACATGGCAGTGGTGCGAGGCTCCCTAGAGCAGATCCCGGTGGTGCTCGCCTCGGCAACGCCTTCGCTCGAAAGCCTGCTCAACGTTACGGCGGGGCGCTATGACGTGGTGCACCTGCCATCGCGTCATGGATCGGCCCAACTTCCCACGGTCGAGGTCATCGATCTAAGGCGGGATCGGCCTCCGCGCCTCCCCACGGGCGGGCCCGGATGGCTTTCTCCTCCCCTGCGCAATGCGGTCGAAGAGGCCCTGGCCGCCGGCGAACAGGCACTTCTCTTCCTCAACCGCCGTGGCTACGCGCCGCTTACGCTCTGTCGGAGCTGCGGTCATCGCCTGCAGTGCCCCAACTGTACCGCCTGGCTAGTCGAACATCGCCTTTCCGGGCGGCTGCAGTGCCATCACTGCGGTCATGGAGCTCGCCTCCCCAGCCACTGCCCTTCCTGTCAAGCCGAAGACAGTCTGACCGCTTGCGGACCAGGTGTCGAACGCCTGGACGAAGAAGTGGCCCTGCTCTTTCCGAAAGCCCGTCGGCTCCTCCTGTCGAGCGATGTGCTTCAGGGGCCAAGTGCCACCGATGAAATAATGCGCCAGATCCGCGAGCGGGAAGTCGACTTGATCGTCGGTACCCAGATCGTGGCCAAGGGACACCACTTCCCCTGGTTGACCGTCGTGGGGGTGGTCGACGCGGACCTGGGACTAGCGGGCGGCGACCTGCGCGCCGGCGAACGAAGTTTCCAGTTGCTGAACCAGGTCGCTGGAAGGGCGGGACGCGAAGAGCGCCCTGGTCGCGTCCTCCTACAGACCCACGAGCCGAGCCACCCGGTCATTCGCGCCTTGGCCGAGGGAGATCGGGATGCCTTTCTGGAACGGGAAGCCGCTGCGCGACGTCAGGGTGGCTTACCGCCCTTCACGCGTCTGGCCGCCCTCATTCTCTCCGACGTCGAGCCGGAACGTCTCGAGCAGGCCGCACGGGCATTGGCGCGCAGGGCACCGCGCCAAGAGGGACTTCAGGTCCTGGGGCCGGCGCCGGCTCCCCTTGCGGTCCTGCGCGGACGTCACCGCAGACGCTTTCTCGTGAAGGCACGAAAGGATCTGCCCCTTCAACGCATCATTGCCGAGTGGCTGAAGGACTTTCCGCTTCGAGGGAGTCTCCGCCTTCAGGTCGATATCGACCCCTATTCCTTCCTTTGAAGGTTATGTAACGCGCGCTCCTGCCACCCAATCCTCTGATCTCGACGAAGGATTGGATCTCAGCGCTACTCAAGGACACCAGAGAGCAGAGTGGCCGGAAGTGCCCAAGAAAACGGGCGCTGACGCATCGAACAACACTGCCGCGAACTCAAGCAGGAACTCGGTCTTGGCCACCACGAAGGGCACGACTGGCGGGGCGTTCACCACCACGTCAGCTTGTGCATCACGGTTTATGCCTTCCTGATCGCCAAAGGTTGCCTTCCCCCAGCTTCACCCGTTCAGACATGGCGCTCAAGGATCCTGGCTGCGGCGGCACCATAGCTGGATCCAAAGAGCGTTGCATGGACCAGTAGGGGATAGAGGTTGTAGATATCCCGCCGTACTTCGAAAAAGCCCGGCGCAATTGGGCGAAACTCGGCATAGCGGGCAAAGAAGCGCCCCTTCAGGGTCCCGAAGAGGGTGCCGAAGGCAAGCTCTACCTCCGGATGGCCAAAGTAGGACGCGGGATCGAGAAAGGCCGCAATTCGTCCCTGCCGACGGATGATGTTGCCGTCCCAGAGATCGCCATGAAGCAAGGCTGCAGAAGGTGGCTCCTCAAGCCACCTGTCGAGCTGCCCGCACAGGCACTCCAACCTTTTCAGGGTCTCGTTCGACAGCTTGCCGCGGGCATGAGCACGTCGCCCCATGGGCATGAGGCGCTGATCGCGGAAAAAGGCAATCCACGAACTTTGCCAACGATTATCCTGTGGCAAGGGGCCGATCGCTGTCGTACGCGCGAAGCCGAAAGCCTTTCCCTCAACCGAGTGCAGGGCGGCGATCCATCTGGCTGCATCTTCCTCAGCCAAGGAAGATAGCCCAGGTTCTCCTTCCACGAACTCCATAAGGAGAAGATCCGCGGTCGCCGAAATCACCTCTGGTACGGGCAGCCTTACTTTCTCGGCCAAGAAAGAGAGTACCCAGGCTTCCGTCTCGAGGCTCGGATGATCTCCCCGGCTTCTGCGCTTTGCGACCACGCGGCGCCCATCCTGCAGTTCGAGCAGGTAGACGTCAGCAACACAGCCGCCACGAAGCGGATGGCGAGCGACGACAGGAGACTTCAGTCGAGCCTCTAGTTCTTCCATCCGCACTTCTGACGCTCTCGCATTTCAGCGATAAGGCCGTCACAGCCAACTTCGATCAGGTCGAGGACTTCTTCAAAGCCTTTTGGAGAGCCGTAATAGGGATCCGGAACGTCACGCTTCAGGAAGGGCTGGACCCGATGCGCTTGATGAGGTGTTGCCAGCTGCCGCAGCGCCCGAAGATGGCCCCGGTCCATGGCCAGAACCAGATCGAAATCCTCCAGATCCGAAGCCCTGATCTTTCTGGCACGGAGGCCGGAGAGATCGTAGCCGCGGCGCGCTGCGGCCTCCACTGCCCTTGGATCGGGCGCTTCCCCGGCGTGAAGACCATGAGTGCCAGCCGAATCTATAAGTAGATCATGGAGGCCGTGGTCTTTGGCACGCTTCCGCAGAACCGCTTCCGCCGTGGGGGAGCGGCAAATATTGCCGCTGCAGACAAAGAGAATGCGCATCGGGCTGGCTCCGGCCTTCATCACTGCCTATGTCAGAGAAGGAAATTCACTGAAGCTAGCATGCAATCTAGTCCAGGATGTGCATTCTGCCCAAGAAGCAGAAGACACCGTGGATGGCCGGCTGAGAGGCGGGATTACAAAGCATCCAGGCTCATCTGCCTGCCGCAGGAGAACTATCCATGCCCAACGCGCGCCTAGCCAGGCACGGCGCCGGTCGTATCGTTGTGCTGACTGGCGCGGGAATTTCGAAAGAATCCGGTCTTGATACCTTCCGCGACGCGGATGGGATCTGGAGCAGGGTGCGACTTGAAGACGTCGCAACGCCAGAGGCCTTTGACAGAGACCCGGACCGCGTCCACAGCTTCTACAATGCACGGCGAGCCGGGCTGCTTGATCCCGCTCTTCAGCCCAATGCCGCACACTACGCGCTGGCGCGACTGGAGCAGGAATGGCCAGGCGAATTCCTTCTGGTGACGCAGAACATCGATGATCTGCACGAAAGAGCAGGCAGCCAGCGGCTCCTCCATATGCATGGTGAACTCTTGAAGGCTCGCTGCATTGCCTGTGACAGCGTTCAATACTGGCCGCAGAACCTCACCCGCCAGACGCTTTGTGGCAGCTGTGGAGAGGCCGGACAACTTCGGGTCGACGTCGTCTGGTTCGGCGAGATGCCCTATCATATGCCAGAGATCTATGCTGCGCTCGCAGAGTGCGACCTCTTCATATCCATCGGCACCTCTGGTTCGGTCTACCCCGCCGCGGGCTTTGTGGAAGAGGTTCGCGCACAAAGGCGTGGCTACACCGTTGAACTCAATCTCGAACCTAGCGAAGGTCACACACTCTTCCATGAAGCCCATCATGGTTCGGCAACCGAGGTGGTGCCGAGTTTTGTGTCGCGCCTTCTGGCAGGTGAAGTGGCGTGACGCTTGACGAGCTCCTCTCGCGGGCCCGAGCCTGCCGACGCTGTGAGGACCGTCTGCCGCTCGGGCCTAGGCCCGTTCTGCGGGCTAGCCCCACTGCCCGGCTGCTGATCGTCGGTCAGGCGCCGGGCACAAAGGTTCATGAGACCGGCCTTCCCTTCAACGACGCCTCGGGAGACCGGCTAAGGGACTGGCTGGGTCTGGACCGTGATCTTTTCTATGACGACGCCAGGGTCGCCATCGTGCCCATGGGCCTTTGCTATCCCGGCCGCGACAGGAATGGTGGTGACAAACCGCCGATCCGCGAATGCGCGTCCCTCTGGCATCCGCCCTTGCGCCCCTTGCTTCCAGAACTGCAACTTACCTTACTGGTCGGAAGCTATGCCCAAGCCTACTATCTCGGCAAGCAACGGAAGGCTAGCCTGACGGAAACGGTACGCGATTGGCGACGCTACGGCCCCAACTTCATGCCGCTGCCGCATCCGAGCTGGCGGAACACCGCCTGGATCAGGCGCAATGCCTGGTTTGAGCAAGAACTCTTGCCAGAACTGAAGGCCCGGGTGGCAAGTCTTCTCTAAGGGAGGATAAGAAGCGTGATCACGAAAGGCAGCAAGCGAGATCGCAATCCACCAGGCTCCGCCGCCAGGCTGACCGGTGTACTGTTTGCGCTCGTCGGCCTCTTGATGCTCTTCGTGGCTCAAAGCTCGGCGAGCGAACCCATAACCATCGCAGTTCTGCCCTTCGGATTTCTCGATACCTCCTCCGAACCGCGTGATCAGAGGGCCGAACATGAAGCTCGTCTGGAACTCCTGTCACAGGAGCTCCATCAATTGTTGGCAGAAGGCGATCGTTTCGAAGTGGTTCCCTTCAAGAACGATTGCCTGCCCGAGGATTCCGACTGCATCATCGAGAATGCTCGCAAGGCCGATATTGATTTGTTGCTCGCGGGCGCGATCCACAAAGGCAGCTCGATGCTGATAGCGATGTGGGCCGGCGCTTTCGAAACGAAGAGTGGTGAGCGCCTCTTTTTCCGCGAGCTCTCGCTACGCGGGGACACGGATGAAGCATGGCTAAGAGGTGCGCGCTCCCTTGTGGAGGATCTAAAGGAAACCCCTCTTGCGTTCGGGCAATAAGGCCGATTGCACCGCGAGTGGCCTTTCATAAGGGCCGAGCACCAGCCGAGCATCAAGCGCCGTCACTTTGGGGAGGCGGCAGCACCCGAGGCCTCAGCTCCTGCAGGACGCGGCGTGCTTCATAGACTGGTGCAATAGTGGTAGCGGGCATGTTCGAAAGCATGCGGATTAGCCCCCGTGTCACGTAGCGCGTTTGCTGGCCAGAGGGTCCGCCACCGAAATTCATGCCAAAGGCCGTCCCATAGTGGGAGCGACCGCCGTAGTAGCCCCCCCAGTAAGGACGCCAGGCCCAGCCGGGCCCCCAGGTCGGGCCCCAGGAGTCGTAATAACGTACCGTGTCGGAATCGGTCTGGCGCTCAAGCAGAAGAAAGCAGTCATAGCCTTCCGATAGCGTCAGCTCTGCCGCCCGGAAAAGGAGGTAATCCTCCACTCGGTCTCGGGAGGTAAGGGAGTTGCCGGCAACCGTGATCCGATAGCTGTCTTCCGAAATCCGCTCTTCGCTATAGCCCTGGCCCCCCGGACGCTCGGCCGGCTGGTAGGGTGTCGGGCCCGTCCCGGCGCAAGCGGTGACCAGCAGCAGCA